>Ga0070665_100003331_pt1 | contig 17214 bp, 11 predicted proteins | sample KBSS13metaG_FD_65862 | JGI IMG/M metagenome (GOLD analysis project Ga0070665, IMG submission 65862) | Switchgrass rhizosphere microbial communities from Kellogg Biological Station, Michigan, USA - KBS S1-3 metaG | ecosystem: Host-associated > Plants > Roots > Rhizosphere > Soil ... | reverse complement strand
CCCGACGATGTCAGCCTCGCGCATAACCTGGCGCGCCTGCTGGCGACGGGCGGTGGCGCCGGGCGGAGCGACGCCGCGCTGGCGCTGCGGCTGGCGAACGCCGTCGTCGAGGCCACGGGCGGCCGCGATCCGCGAGCCATGGAGACGCTGGCCGCGGCACTGGCGATCAACGATCGTTCGGCCGAGGCGATTGCGATCAACGCCAAGGCGGCGGCTTTGGCGGCGGCCCAGGGCGATCGCGATCTCGCCGTACAGATCACTGCCCGCGGCCGAGCGTATCGGCAACGCGGGCAGTAGAGATAGGTCCGGCTAAAGCCGGACACTACCGAAACACGGTTGGGGCCGCCGGTAGTGTCCGGCGAAACATGGTGGCGACCGGTAGTGTCCGGCTTTAGCCGGACCTTGAACCAGGTCTCTCCGCGATCTTTGCGAGCTCCGCCTTTTCTTCTTCGTCGTTGAAAACGCGCTTAGAACCCTTGAGAACCCGAAACTTGATTCTTTGAGTCAAGTTTCGGGGCTCGCAAGTGAACTATAGCGGGCCGAGGGCCCCCGGCGGGGCCGGAGGTCCGCTAGAACCGGAACTTGGCGCCGACCATCAGACGACGCGGCAGGATGAAGCGCGACGGCACCAGGTAGCTGGAGTTGCCGAGGCGCCGATCGAGCACGCTTTCGTTGGCGTCGCTGTTGAACAGGTTCAGGAAGTCGCCGAACACCGCGGCCTCAGGAGTCTTCCCGAGCTTGAACGACTTCTCGATGCGGGCGTCGAGGGTCTGCCACAGCTTGGTGCGGTCCTGGCCGTCGCTGGCCGCGGCAATGATTCTGGTCGCTCCAGGGATGCCCGTCGCACTGGTGGCGGCGCGAATCTCCGAGTAAATCGGCTTGCCGCTCTGACTCTGGAAGTTGAAGGACGTCATGATCCCCCAGTTCCACTGGTAGATGAACTGCGTCTTCAAGACCACCGGCCGGTCACCAACGAGACGGCCGTCGCTGTTGATGAAGTCGTTCGGGTTCTGGCCGAAGATGCTCGCCGTGCTGATCTGGTTCGAGAGCGGTGTGGAACGCGCCGAGCCTCCGCCCTGACGTCCCGTGGCCTTCGAGAGCGTAAGCCCGAAGTTCGCCTGCCAGTGCTTCGACATGCGCTTCTTGATGTCGAACTCGACGCCGTGGTACCGCGCGAACATGCGGTCGTCGTTCCTGAGCTGGAACAGCCGTGAATCGGCGCCGCTCGTCAATCGATACACCTGGGGCACGATCGCACCGGACGGAGCCGCGTACGGGACCAGCTGATAGCTGCCGCCGATGTCGGGGAACGCCGTTTGCTGCTCGCTGCGTTTGTAGACGTAGCTCACCGCGACCCCGACGCTTGGCCCGGCCTGCTGCTCGAAGGCCAGGATGAACTGATCGGTGTACGGGTTCTTCAAGTTGGGGTCGACCGACAGTTTGGAGGTGTCGGAGACCAGTTCCTTGTCCAGCGGCACGCCGGATGCGCTGTAAAGTCCCGAGAACACGTATCTCGGCGTGATCGACGGCGTGGTGTTGTCGAACTCCCCGGTGATGATGCCACGGTAGTAGCGTCCGTAGTGCGCCTTGAGCAGCGTCGAGCCGCTCTCGTTCACCTTGAAGTTGACGCCGAGCCGTGGCGAGACGACGCGCCAGTTGAAGAGGTCGTCGACCGCCTTGGACTGCGCCCCGGTCGGGTTGCCGCTGGCGTCGAGGAGATTCTGCGCGACGAAGTAGGCCTTGCTGTTGTCGTAGCGGATGCCGAGATTGATCGTGGCGCGTCCGAGCTGGTAGGCATCGTCGGCAAAGATGCCCAGCGACTTGAGTCGTCCGCCCTGAGTGAACGGCAACTGGGTGTAGCCATACGCCGGGGTGGAGCCGTAGGTGTAGATGTAGTCGTTCAGGCCGTAGGTGTATTCGCCGAGGCCGCTGTTGTACTGCACCCCGAGCTTGAAGTCGTGGCTCCCGCCCAGGAACTTGTCGGCGTATTTGGTGACCTTGCCCGAGAATGCGGTCTTGGCGCTCTTGCCGTCGTACCACGAGTAGATGCCGCCGGTGATGTGGCCGGTGTCGAGGTCGTTGAACCGCCGCGCGACGCGCGGACCGCCGTTGAGCGGGTCGCCGTGATCCACGCCGTAGAAGCCGGAGTAACGCGCTTCGAGGACGGTGGTCGAGTTGATGACCGAGGTCCACAGCACGCCTGGCGACGGGTTGTGCCCGTTTTCCACGCCCAGCGTGCTAGGCGCGGTGTTGGCGGTGGCGCGTCCCGGAATGCGGTAGAAGTCGTCGTGGGTCTGGACCTGAAAGCGGTTTTTGTCGTTCAGCTGGTAGTTGACCTTCCAGAAGTACCGCTTGGCGGACGAGCGCGCCGGAAACGCCGGGTCGGTTCCGGGCTGCGAGTCGGCATCCTTCTGGTATTGGAAGGATCCGAAGAACCAGAGCTTGTCCTTCATCACCGGACCGCCAACCTGCACGGTCGTGTCCTTGAACTCGTCGCGGTGATAGGGCTGCTTGCCGTCCTCCGCGTCGGTGGTGTTGCGGCCGGTGAGCCCCTGCGTCTGAAAGTAGAAATTGGCGTCGCCGTGGAAGGTGTTGCTGCCCTGCCGCGTGACGACGTTGAAGACGGCGCCGCCCAGGTTGCCATAGTCAGCGGGCGCGCCGAGCGAGAGCACCTGGATTTCTTCGATCGCGTCGGTGTTGGGCCACGGCCACGCCGCGCCGGTCAGGGGCGCGGTGAAGTCGGTGCCGTCGATCAGATACACATTCTCGTTGGTGGCCGAGCCGAACGACTGCGACCGGGAGCTGGTGGAGGTCGACGCGCTCACGCCGGGCGCCGCGTTGACCAGGTCGAAGAAGCTGAACCGGCGCACCGGCGCGTTCTCGACCCATTCGCGCGAGTAGTTGGTCGTCACCTGCGTGGTCGTGGCATCGACGAGAGGCGACTGGGCGACCACGGTCACGGATTCTTGCTGGGCGCTGATCTTGAGTTGAACGCCCACCTCGGTGGTACTGCCCAGGGCAACCTGAATGCCGGTCTGCGTGCTGGTGTTGAACCCGGTCAGCTCCGCCGTGATCTGATACGCGCCGGGCGCCAGGTTGGGGAATCGATAGATTCCTGCCTCGTTGGTCGTCGTCGTCGGTGTGCCGGCCGTCGCCGGGCCCTTCAGCGTCACGGTGACGCCAGGCAGCACGCCGCCCGAATCGTCGGTCACGACGCCACGAATCACGCCGGTCGTGGTCTGAGCCCACACCGACGGCGCCAGCAAGAACCCCGCGAGCACAAACGCCAACATCCGGCAACGCCGCATAGATTCCTCCCCCGGGATGCACTGCCGGGTTCCGTCCTGTTCAGGATGCGCGGATTATCGGCTCGTGTGACGGCAGTGTCAACGCCGATGTTACGAAATGGTGATGTGACCTAATGCAGCGCCTGGCAAACCGCGACAAAAAAGTCGGAGTCCTCGATCGGTTCTTTGCCCGTGGGCTTGGGCAACGCGCCCCACACGACGATCACCACCTGTTCCCGCGGGTTGACGTAGATGTGCTGCCCGAAAATCCCCACCGCCTCGAAGGCGTCTTCGTGGAGCGTGCCTCGGCCGTTCGGGATGGGCCAGAGCATGTAGCCGTAGTCGACCGACTTGCCGCCGACAACCTTTGCGGACCCCGCCTCTTTCACCCACCCGTCGCGGAGGATCTGTTCGCCGCCGGCCTTGCCGTCTCCCGCGAGGAATAATCCAAAACGGCCATAGTCACGCAGGGTGGCCGACAACCCGCTGCCGCCCACTTCGAGTCCGTCCGGCGACTCCAGCCACCACGTCGCATCCGACTCCATGCCGAACCTCGCCCAGATTCGGTCGGACAGGTACTCTGCCAGCGGCATCTTCACCGCCGCCCGCAACAGCGCGCCCGCCACCTGCGTTTCTCCTGTGCTGTAGTTCCAGCGGCTTCCAGGCGCGGCCGCGCGCGGCAACCTGGCCATCAGCGCCAGCACGCCGCCCGGGCGCTGCGCCAGCTGGGCCTCCAGCATGTGCCGGCGATCCGATCCGGGGTCGGTGTACTCCTCGTTCCACTTGACGCCCGAGGCCATCTGCAGGAGGTTGCGCACGCTGACGCCGTCGTAGGCGCTGCCCGTCAACTCCGGCAGGTAGCGGGCGACCGGGTCGTCGATGCTCGCGATGTGGCCGTCCTTGATCGCGGCGCCGATCAGCGTCGCGGTGATCGACTTCACGACCGACATCGACATCCAGCGGGTGCGCTCGGTGTTGCCCAGCTGGTACGTCTCCTGAACGATCCGGCCGTTCTTGAGCACCAGCAGTCCGCTCACGCGGTTCAGCGACAAGTAGTCGTAGAGATCGTAGCGCTTGCCCTTCGACGTGAACGGGACGCGGCCGAGGCGCGGGTTGGCGGCGGGCAGCGGGTACACACGCTGACCGTGTCTGACCGTGCGGGTCGGGAACAGGCGATCGATATTGCGGAAGGTGTTGACCTGGATATCGGGCAGCAGTGTTCCGTCGTACACCTCGCGCACGGTGCCGATCTGCTCCTCTGCATGGGGGTTGACGACTTGCGGGCTCGAGGCCGCACCGGCCAGCAGGCCGACAAGGCCCGCGACCCCGAGCAGCGTGAGCACGAGATGGTGTTTGCGCATGATGGTCATCGTCTCCCTGCCCTCAGCGCGCGTGCGCACGCGATCGCCGGTAGAGCCACAGCCCGATCGCCAGCGGACCGCCGACGCCGGCCACCATCTTCAACTCGAACAACGCCACGCTCGTCACGCTCTCGCCCGGCAGAAACGCGGTCACCATCCCCGCGGCCGTCACCAATGCGCCCACTGCGCCCGCCACGCGCTCGAACGGGCGCGCGGTATCGAGCGTCAGCAGCGCCAGGAAGGTATACACGAAAGGCACGAGGTTGATCACCACCGAAGCCCGCAGCAGCACCTGATAGGCTTCGGCCACGCTCGACCCCGCCAACGACAACGCGGTGAGCCCCGCCGACAGCAGCGCGCACGTGATGAGCGCCACATGCGGTGATCCCCACCGCGGATGGACACGTCCCAGCGCGGCCGGCAACGCGCTGTCGAGTCCGGCCACGAACGGAATGCGCGCCGGGCCGGCAAACCACGCCGACGTCGCGCCGCCTGCCGCCAGCGCCATCACCACGGCGATCGGCGGCACGAGCCAGCCCACCCCCGCGGCGTTGGCGCCGCGGCTCACCGCCTGCATGACTCCCTGAATCGCGCCGAGCTCGCCGGTCGGCACCAGCGCCAGCAGCGCGTCGGCCGCCAGCAGGTACGAGACGATGGCGATGGCCCCGGTGATGAAGATCGCGCGGGGAATGTCGCGCTCCGGATTCCGGATCTCATCGGCCATCGTCGACGCCAGCTCGATGCCGATGAAGGCGAAGCACATCACGCCCAGACCGCTCGCCATGTCGAGCGCCGAACCGGCCACCATCGGCGGCGTCGCGGCGACGCCCTGCCGCCGTGCCACGGCCGCCGCCACGACGAGCAAAACGACGGTGGCGGCGCTGCCGATGCCGCCGGCGTTGTTGATCCATTTGCCGACGCCCATGCCGCGCACGTTGGCGACGGTGATGATCGCCAGCCACCCGAACGCGATCGTCGCGACGAACCACCGGCTGTCCACGAGCGTCGCGGTGCGCTCGCCGCCGACAAAGGCGACGATCCCCGCGAGATAGACCAGCAGCACGGGAACGTAGAACAGGTTGTTGGTCCAGTAGCACCAGCCGGAGACGAACCCGTGGACGTCGCCGAAGTGCCGGCGGGCCCACAAGTACACGCCGCCCTCGCCGGGATATCGCCGCGACAACGCCAGCACGGCGATGCCTTCGGGCACGAAGAACGCCGCGAACGCCACCACCCACAGCGCGAGCGTCGCGCGGCCGAACCCCGCCACCGGCGGCACGGTGTTGACGTTGACGATGGCGACGGTGCCGAGCAGGACGAGGTCCGTCAGCCCGAGCGTGCGCGGGATCCGTGAGTCAGACACCAGTACCCTGTCCTCGAAACGCACGGCGATCAACGCGGAGCGCGCTGCACTCGCAGAGAAAGCCTCGACAAAATACTCTCAGCGTGTTCTGCGCTTTCTGCGTTGGACGTTGTTTAACCGGCGAGCAGTTCCTGGGCCGCTCGATGTCCGTGATCGATGGCGCAGTCGGTGTAGGCGTAGGCGCCGGCGTCGGAGTTGGCGATGGCGATGCGGCCGAACCGCCGGCGTGCGACCACGCAGGGCTGCTCGCCGCCATTGAGCCAGAAATCGTCGGCGAGCGAGTTGTACTGGTAGGCATAGCCGTGCGGCCAGCGGTTGACCGTGATCCCGAGGATGTCGGCGGCCGGATCGAATCCGCCGCCGCCGAGCGTGCGGCCCAGTTGATCGCGAATGCTTCGCTCGATCTTTTCGAAGGTGGTCGAGAGCAGTTCAGCACGGCCCGCGCGGTGCTGGTCGCGCGCCGGCAGGCCCGGGCGGCACGCCGCCTTCGACAGATGCAGCACGATCGGCTCGTCTGGATCGGTTGCGCACTTGTAGCCGCCGAGGCTCACCGGGAAATCCAGGCCCACCGAGGTGTGCCACATCCCCGGAGTCGAGATGCGCTGGACGCCCAGCTTCTGAAAGGCCTTCCACGATCGGATGAAGACGTTGGTGTAGACGAGCGGCACCTTGATGGCGTACTCGAGCGCCGTTTTCTGCGCGGCGGGCAACTCGGGACACAGGAAGGGAATGGTGGAGTGCCAGCACGCCAGGACGACCGAGCGCGCCTTGACCGTCTTGAGGGTCCTGGTGCCGTTGGGCAGGTACGCCACTTCGACGCGCTGGCCGGGGCCTTCCGGCCCGATGTGCCGCACCCGCATCACGGAGCTGTTCACCCGGATTCTCGCCGGCGCTCCGGCGATGTCGAGCCTGGCGTAGTCGGCCCGCGCCGTGACGATGTCGTCCATCGTCGAGCCGGAGAGGGCGGCCGGCACGAGCGATCGCGCGAGGAGCCGTGCGACCGACGCATTGCCGTCGGGGAAATGGAAGTAGTAGTCCTCCGCTTCCTTGCTGCGAATCGAGTCGAAGTTCTGGCCCGGGCCAGGGGTCGAATCCAGGCCCATCGCGCCGAACCCGGGATACCCGAAGCCGAAGGCGTCCTGCGCCGGCACGGCATCGATGCCGACGCCGAACAACCCGTGCGGGCGCGTCTGGTAGAGCGCCAGCACGCCGGGGTCGACCTTCCACAGCCTGGTGAGGAAGTCCGCGTAACTCATGCGCGCGAGGCGCGCCTTCTTCTCGGACTGGCTGAGGCCCGGCATCGGGTCGAAGCGTTCGGTCAGCAGCCGCTTGTGATCGCGCCGCACCGCGTCGCTCACCGGCGCCGCAGCCAGGAACGCTTCGTCTCGGATGTCGCCGGTGAGCAGGCGATCGGTGCCGAAGGTCTCCTTGTCGAAGAAGAACGCGGAACGGAGGCCGAGCGACTTGTAGAGATTCGAGTCGAGCACCTTCGGATAACGCGAGACCTCGATGCCCAGCTCGGAGATCAGGTCCTTGGCCACCTGGCTGTAAGGCGCCGGGCTGTCGATCGACTGCGTGCCGCCGTAGCCGATGTAGGTGCGGCCGTTGTGGGTGAACTCGTTGCGCTTGGCGTGGCCGCCGAAGTCGTCGTGGTTGTCGAGGACCAGGACGCGGGCGTCGGGCCGCGCCTTGCGGAAGACGTGGGCGGCCGTCAGGCCGCTGATGCCGCCGCCCACCACCACCAGATCGTACTCCTCCCCCGTGTCCTCGGTTGCGGGCGCGTTCTTCCAGAAGGCGTCGCCGCGCATCGAGTGGAACGCCTCGAACGATCCGGCGTGCGATCCGCGCAACCCGGTCAGCGCCGGCGGGTAGCTGCCGGCCTGGCCCTGCGCGAGGAGCGTTCCGAGGTCGGGCGACAGCCACCCTGCGGCGATCGTTCCCCCGACGCCGAAGGCGACGCCGTTCAAGAAGTCGCGGCGGCTGATTGGCGAGCCCATGCCCAGCTGGCGGTCATGTTCGGTCATGATGTGGCGATTGTAGCCGCGGCCGGACGTCGCCGGGGGATCACATTGCCGATCGTGTTACCGTGCGTCCGGCCGGCAGCTGCCGGCGGGAGCCCTGACATGTTCAAGCGGATGCTGATTGCGGCGGTGGTCGTGCTGGGGGGATGTACGGCTGCACCGGGAGGTCCGCCGGCGTCTGTGTGGCCGACGAAGGAATGGGCGTCCTCGTGGCCGGAGGCCGAGGGGCTGGACGGGGCAGTGCTCGACAAGCTCGATGGGGAATTCGCCTCGGGCGCCCGCGGGCAGATCACCGGCATGCTCGTCATCCGCAACGGCAAGGTGGTGATGGACAAGTCGTATGCGCACGACTTTGTCCGCCTGTTCGAAGGCCGCGACCCGGTCCGCGGGCCTTACAACTACTACGATCCGGACTGGTACCCGTTCTACCAGCACGGCCATCTGCACACGATGCAGTCGGTCAGCAAGAGCGTGACCTCGGCGCTCATCGGGATCGCGATCGGCCGCGGCGACCTGCCCGGCGCCGACGCCAAGCTGATGCCGTACCTATCGGGCGATTTCCGTGTGCCCGACGCCGACCCGCGCCGCAACGATCTCACGCTCAAGCACCTGCTCACCATGACGTCCGGCATCAAGTGGGACGAGAGCACCGTGGCGTACACCGATCCCGCCAACAGCTGCGCCGGCATGGAGAAGAGCGACGACTGGATCCAGTTCGTGCTCGACCAACCGCTGGCCGAGGCGCCCGGCGCCACCTTCGTCTACAACAGTGGCGTCACCGAGCTCCTGTCCCAGGTGATCAAGAAGGTCACGGGCAAGCAGGCGGACGAGTACGCGGCCGAGCACCTCTTCGCGCCGCTCGGCATCACCGACACCTACTGGAAACGGACGCCGAAAGGATTGTCCGACACCGAAGGCGGGCTGTATCTCACCGCGCGCGACCTCGCGAAGATCGGTTACCTCTATCTGCACGACGGCGTGTGGGACGGCCGCCGGCTGCTGCCCGAGGGATGGGTCAAGACGTCGACGACGGCGCTGGTCGACACGCGGCCCGGGCAGCCGCGGTCACGCAAGTACGGCTACCAGTGGTGGGTGCTCCCGTACGGCGACGGCTCGCGACAGGCCTACGCCGCGCTCGGCTACGGCGGACAACGCCTGATCGTCGTGCCCGAGCACCAGCTCATCGCCGTCTTCACCGGCTGGAACATCTACGAGCACGCGGAGTTCGCGCCCTACGACGCGCTCGACCGGGTGCTGGCCGCCGTCAAACGTTAGAGCCCGAGCGAGGAGCCGCGGCCGAGCAGGTCGCCGGCTATGGCGACACTTATGCCCAAAATCAGATTCCAAGCCAGGCTGACTGCGATCGGCTCGCAAGCGATTCTCAGACTGCCGGATGCCGCCAGCAGCAAGCTTCCCTCGCGAGGGTTGAGCATGGCTGAAGGCACGTTCAATGGTCATCCGTTTCGGGCACCGCTCGAACCCGACGGGAACGGCAGCCACTGGTTCAAGGTCAGCCACACATTACTCGGGGGTGCGAAAGCTCACGTGGGCGACTCTGTGGCCGTTGCGCTGGAGCCGATGACGCAGTGGCCGGAACCGGAAGTTCCGGCGGACCTGGCAAAAGCGCTTGCGTCCAATCCGCAGGTGCGCAAGGTATGGCTGGACATCACGCCTCTGGCGCGCTGGGATTGGATCCGCTGGATCGGCTCAACCAGAAACCACGAAACCCGCACGATCCGGATTGAAAAGACTCTCTCGAAACTCGGGTCGGGAAAACGGGCCGCCTGCTGCTTCGACCGCAGTCAATGCACCGATCCGTCGGTGTCGCGCAACGGCGTCCTGCTCGAACCAGCCGCTACGGGAAAATCCAACGGCTCTGTCACAAAGGCCGACGGATCGAAGCGCAAATAGCACCGTGGCGACTCGTGCGATTCTCTTCGATCTCGGAAACACACTGGTCGGCTATTACACCTCGAGCGAGTTTCCGGTGGTGCTGCGCCGATGTTTAGAGGAGTGCGCACGGGCGCTCGGCCAGGCGGAGGATTCTGCTCGGGACGAGGACATCTTTGCGCGCGCGCTCCTTCTCAATCGGGAGCAATCCGACTACGCTGTTCGGCCGCTGGCGGACCGGCTTCATGAATTGTTCGGCGACGAGTCGCTGGCCGCGGGGGCGGCGCTCGTCACCGCGTTCCTGAAGCCAATCTTCGCCACGGCGAGGTTGGATCCGCAAGCCGTTCCTCTTCTGGAAGCGCTGCGCGTCCGAGGCATCAAGACGGCCATCGTGTCGAACACACCCTGGGGCAGCCCTGCCGACGCCTGGCGCGCGGAGCTGACTCGCCACGGGCTGCTCGACAAGGTCGACGCCGCGGTGTTTTGCATGGATGTCGGGTGGCGCAAACCTCATCGCGCGCCATTCGATCGAGCCTTGTCGCTGCTCGACGTCGCGCCCGCAGATGCGCTCTTCGTGGGCGACGACCACCGGTGGGACATCGCCGGTGCTCGAAATGCCGGTCTCCGTCCGGTTCTTCTCGAGCCCGTCGTGCCGGAGTCACCACGCGATCATCTGACGATTCCGAATCTTGCCGGCGTCATCGGGCTGTTAGGGCGCCTTCGGGTTGGGTGTAGGCCGTGAACAACCTTCATTACTCCGCTTTGCAGAGCTGACCGCCCACCCACGTCTGGGTCACCCGCAGAGAGGTGAGCGCCTCGGGCGGAGTGGCGCGCAGGTCGCCCGACACTACCGCGAGATCCGCCAGCATGCCGGGCTGCAGGCGCCCGCGAATCCCGTCGTCTCCGGACGCGACGGCTCCGCCCCTGGTGTAGGCGTCGAGCGCTTCGTCAATCGTAATGGCCTCGGAGAGCGCGATCGCCTCGCCGTCGGCGTCGCGCCGGAGCAGCGCCGCCTGCATCCCGCGCAGCGGCGAGTCGTCTTCCACCACGGGCGCATCCGAAGAGAGGGCCACCGTCACGCCGGCGTCCAGCATGGCGCGCACGGGATACGCCCGCGCCAGCAGCGCGTCGGGCAGGTACTGCCGGAAGTTGCGTCCCAGCGCGTGGACGAAGACGGTCTGCGGCGCGGCGATCACGCCGGCCCGCGCCGCGCGCGCCAGATGATCCGCGGTGGGCAGGCCGAAATGTTCGATCCGGTGACGCAGCGGGTTGCTGCCGCACGCCTCGTAGACGCGCAGCACCTGCTCGATCGCCGTGTCGCCGATCGCATGCGTGGCGATGCGCCACCCGGCGTCTTGCGCCTCGCGCGCGAACGCCAGCAGTTCGTGGTACTCGAAGCGCAGGACGCCGCGCGTGTCGGCGTGTCGATACGGCACGCTGAGCGCGGCCGTCGCGCCGCTCAGGCCGCCATCGGCGAAGAACTTCACCGTGTCGATCCGCAGCCGATCCGAATGGTGACGACGAGCGGGCAGCGGCACAGGGCCGACGCCATCGACGAGACGCAACGCCATCACGTTGACCCGAACCGGCAGCCGGCCCTCGCCGTCGAGCCTCCGGTAGGTCTCGAGTAGATCGGGCGCCACGCCCGCGTCCGTCGTGCTCGTGATGCCGAGCGACAGCTGATGCCGCAGCGCGGCGGTGATCATAGCGGCGTACTCGTCCTGCGTGGGTTGCGGGACCCGGCGCAGCACCAGGCCCATCGCCGTCTCGCGCAGCACGCCGGTCGGTTCGCCGTCCGGGCCGCGATCGATTTCGCCTCCTGCGGGCGCCGCCGTGTCGCGCCCGATGCCCGCATCCTCCAGCGCCCGGCTGTTGCAGACGACCATGTGCGCGCAGGTGCGCATCAGGACGACGGGCCGATCGCTTACGGCGGCGTCGAGATCTCCACGCGTGGGCGGACGACCGTCGGAGAAGCGCGCCTCGTTGTAGCCGCGCCCCTGCAGCCAGGTTCCTGGCGGAAACCGCCCGGCGTGGGCGCGCAGCCGAGCCGCCATGTCGCCGAGGCTGCCGGCGCTGCGTACGTCCAGCAGCGTGGTGAGCAGGTGACCGATCTTCCAGATGTGGGCGTGGGCGTCGACGAATCCCGGGATCAGCGTCTGCCCGGCGAGATCCACCACGTCTGTGTCCGGGCCGCGCAGCGCCAGAACATCGTCGTCGGCGCCTACGGCTGTGATGCGTCCGCCCGTGACGGCGAGGGCCGTTGCGTCCCGTGGACCATCAATCCCCGTCCAGAGGACGCCGTTCCGGAAGATCGTCTCGGCCGTCTCGGCCCTGTCCGTGCGCATCGCGCGACCGCGTTAGGCCCGGCCCGCCGGCTGCAGCCGGTCGGCGCTGGCGGGAGGCAGGGCGGAGAGGCCCGCCTCGACGTCGGTCAGGGCCTGCTCGATGACGCCGAGCCCTTCGCGGAGCTGATCGTCGGTGATGACCAGCGGCGGAAGGAAGCGGATGCCGTTGGTGAAGAGGCCGGCGCGCATGGCGATGACACCCTTCCGGCAGGCCGCCTTGAGGATCGCCAGCGTTTCATCGGGCGCGGGTTCTTTCGTCGTCCGGTCCTTCACCAGTTCGATCAGCAGCATCGAGCCCAGGCCGCGGACGTCGCCGATCAGCGGATGACGCGTCTTCCATCCCTCCAGCGTCTCGCGCAGCATCGCGCCGATCCGTTCAACGCGCGCGAGGAAGGCGGGCTGGCGCATCGTCTCGATCGCGGCGATCGCGGCGACGCAGGTCAGCGGGTTGCCGCCGTAGGTGCCGCCCATCCCGCCGACATGGGTGGCGTCCATGATGTCGGCGCGTCCGGTGATGGCACTGATCGGCATGCCGGCGCCGAGCGACTTGCCGGTGACGATGATGTCGGCCGCCAGGCCGTAATGCTCCAGCGCGAACAGCTTGCCCGTGCGGGCGAAGCCGCACTGCACCTCGTCGGCGATCATCACGATGCCGTGCTGGTCGCAGAGCTCGCGAATCCGCTGCAGGAAGCGGGGAGGCACCGGCACGAATCCGCCTTCTCCCTGAACCGGTTCGATGATGATGGCCGCCACCTCCGCCGGGTCGACCTGCGCGGTGAACGCGAATTCGAGCTGCTGGATCCCCCAGCTGACGCACTGGTCGGCGCTCATGCCTTCCTGGGCGCGATAGACATTGGGCATCGGCAGCCGCACGATCTCGGAGGCGAACGGACCCATGCCTTTCTTGAAGAGGCCGTACTTGCTCGTGAGGCTCAGCGTGAGCAGCGTGCGGCCGTGATAGGCGCCCTCGAAACAGATGACGCCTGGCCGCCTGGTGTAGGCGCGTGCCGCCTTCACCGCGTTCTCCACCGCTTCGGCGCCGCTGTTGGAGAGCAGCGTCTTCTTGGGGAAGGCGCCGGGTGTCACCTCGTTCAGCAGCTCGCACACGCGCACGTACGATTCGTAGGTGCCCACCAGCGAGCACATGTGCACCAGCTTTTGCGCTTCCTCGTGCATCGCCTCGACGACGGCGGGCGGACAGTGGCCGACGGCGAGTGCGCCGATGCCGCCCACCAGATCGATCAAGGTGTTGCCGTCGACGTCGTGCACGAGGGCGCCTTCCGCGCGCTCGACCACCACGTCGGTCGCCTTACCGAGGCCGGTAGGAACGGCCGACGCGCGGCGAGCCAGCATCGCCCGGCTCTTCGGGCCGGGGATCTCCGTCTTCAGCTGAATCGATGACACATCAGACTCCTTCGCTCGGTTCTCGCGCGGCCGCGGGCCGGACGGCGCCCTCGACGTCCCTGGCCGCGTCGAGCACGATGAGCACGCTGTAATTGTCGCAGACCGGATCCTGCAGGTAGTCCTTGAGCAGTCCTCGGAACTCGAATCCGACGCGCCGCTGCATGGAGAGGGTGGGATCGTTGATGCGGCCGGCGACGAGCCCTTCGTAATAATCCTCGGCGCTCATCCGGTGCTTCACCGCGCCGTAGCCGCTCATCATGCCCGCCGTCACCTGACCCTTGAGCCCCAGCGTCCACACCAGCTCCTGGCGTGCGGCGTACAGCGCCTGGGCCAGTCCTCTGCCGCGATACTCGGGGTGCACGCCGACATCGGCGCCGTAGAGCCAGTCGCCGTCCGGTTGGTGCGAGGTCAGCCATCCGCCCTGGATGATGTCGGCGAAGGTGTGTGAGCGATCGGTGAAGTCGAAGTGCAGCCGGATGGTCGCCGTGGCGGCCACCACGCGGTCGCCATCGAGGCCGACGAACTGTCCGGCCGGAAACAGCTCGAGGTGTTTCAGATAATGCGCCGCCTTGAAGCGCTCCTCGTCGGCCAGCGTGGGGAACACCACGCGCTGCAGCGACTCGAGCTGCGCGGCATGTTCGGGGCGCGCCGACGCGATCGCCAGACCGTTGGACAGCACGCGACGGTAGGCACCCGCAATGGCGTGCATGGAAGGAGTATATCCTTCCGGTCGCGGGGCGATGACCGTCGCGCGGACAAGGGAGGGCTTCGTGAACTGGCGAATCTCGGTGGCATGGCTGGCGTTGACGGCCGCGGCCTGCGGTACCGCTCCGCCGCCTGGCCCGGCGGGCGGGCAGACGGCCGACCTCGTGATCGTCAACGGCCGGGTCTTCACGGCCGACGAGCGGGGCACGACGGCGCAAGCCGTCGCCACGGCGGGCAACAAGATTCTGCTGGTCGGCACCAACGACGCCGTGTCGGCTCTTCGCGGGCCGCAGACGCGCGTGGTCGATGCCCACGGCGGCACGGTGGCGCCGGGATTCAACGATTCGCACGTCCACTTCATCAGCGGCGGCATGACGCTCGGCGATGTGGATCTTGCCGGCCTGACTACTCTCGCGGAGGTGCAGGACAAGATCCGCGCGTTCGCGGCGGCACACGCCGACGCGGCGTGGGTCGAGGGCCGCGGCTGGCTCTACTCGCCATTTCCCGGCGGCACGCCGACCAGGGAGCAGCTCGATGCCGCGGTTTCCGATCGCCCTGCGGTGATGACCTGCTACGACGGCCACAGCGTCTGGGTCAACTCGAAGGCGCTGGCGTTGGCGGGCATCACCAAAGACACTCCCAATCCCACCAACGGCCTCGTCGTCAAAGACCCGAGGACGGGCGAGCCCACGGGGCATTTGAAGGAATCGGCGACCGACCTGGTCCACAAGGTCATGCCGAAGTCCACCGACGCGGACCGGCGAGCGGCATTACGCAAGGCGGTGACGCACGCGCACCAGTTCGGCGTCACGAGCGTGCAAAACGCCGGCACCAGCTTCGACGACGTAACGCTCTACCAACAGGCGCTGCGCGCCGGCGAATTGCAGGTGCGGGCGTACCTGGCCATGTCGACCTCGTCCGGCACGACCGAGGCCGATCTCGACCGCATGGAGGAGACGCGCAAGAGTCTGGGCAACGACCCGACGTTGACGACGGGAGCGGTGAAGATCTACGCGGATGGGGTGATCGAGAGCCGCACGGCGGCGATGCTTGCGCCGTACGAGCACAGCCAGGCCTCCGGTGCGCCCAACATGTCGGCCGACCAACTGGACCGGCTCGTGGCCATGGTCGACAAGCGCGGATGGCAGGTCTTCATCCACGCCATTGGCGATCGGGCCATCCGGATGTCGCTCGACGCCTTCGAGCGCGCCGCGGCGGCCAACCCCGCACCGGCCCGAGGCCGGCGGCATCGGCTCGAGCACATCGAGGCCGCCGCCGCGGCCGACATCCCCCGCTTTGGCAAGCTTGGCGTCATCGCGTCACAGCAGCCGATGCACGTGCCGCTCGGCGACATGAACTCCGAACACCCGTCCGGTCCGTGGCCGGACAACGTCGGCGCCGAACGGTACTCGCGCGCCTGGGCGTGGAAGAGCATTCAGGACGCTGGCGGCCGGCTGACCTTCGGAAGCGACTGGCCCGTGGCGCCGCTCGACGCGGGACTCGGAATCTGGGTGGTGACCACGAGGAAGGGGCCCGCCAGCGAGCCCGACCAGAAGCTGCCGATGGGCGAGGCGATCGACGGCTACACGCGCTGGCCGGCGTACGCATCGTTCGAGGAACAGCGGAAGGGCACGCTCGCTCCCGGCATGCTGGCCGACATCGTCGTGCTGGCCGCCGACGTGTTCACGAACCCGCCGGTGAAGGCCGGCGACGTCGTGGTGGACACGACGATCTTCGACGGCCGGGTCGTGTACGAGCGGTCGCGCGTCGCACGCTGACGAGATTTTCTTGCGGTCTTGGCGAGCTCCGCGGTTTATTTTCTTCGTCGTGTCACTGCGGGCGCGGCGGCACGACGTGGAATGTGTCGTACGGCATGTCCCCGTCCAGCGTGATCGTCCGGAGGTACTTGAATCCGTCGGCTTCGTAGAGATCGATGGTGTTGCCCGCCTGGTGGAGATAGATGATCTTGCTGTTGGAGCTCGTCCTGATCGCCATGCGCGGACGCCCGTTGAACTCGACCTTGCTCTGACGCCGCTTGCCGGCCAGGTCGATGGTCCACAGTTCGTGGTGGCCGATCCTCTGGAGCAGCGCGTAGGCGTGCTGTCGATCGCCGCTGAGCACGAAGCTCAGCTGCCCTTGTTGTTCCCCCGCGGGACCGAGGGGAAAGAAGTCGACGCTTCTCTGATCCAGATTGACCCGGCCCACCACCAACAGCGGCCGTCTCTCCACCGGGTCTTTCATCGTGAAGAGCGCGCTGAACCAGGCCGGATCGTCGTTGGTGTCGTCGAGCGATCCCAGATCGAAGCGGCCGAGTGTCGGCTCGTTCGAGAGCGACAGATCCCAGGTCGCCACCTGTGCCAGGCTCGCCGCATCGAGAATGAGGACCTCCTCGGAAAACACGTACAGCAGCTTGCCGTCCGGTGAGTATCGCATCAGGGAGAAGTATCCGGGCTCGGGATCGCTGGACCACGGGAGGGTGCGGATGACCTTGTGGTCCTTCAAGTCGTATTGGACGAAGGTCGGCGCGCCGATCTCGAACCGGTCGATCAGCTTGGTCGTGGTCCGCGTCACGAGCGTCATGATGCGGTGCTGAGGATCGACCGCGAAGGCGAGCGCCCGTACCTTCCTGTTGCCCTCGCTGAGCGTGAAGGAGTCGATCGACTTGCGGGTCGCGAGGTCGACGACCTCGAAGTGCTCCTGATCGGCGTTCTGAATGTAGAAGCGCGTGCCGTCTTGAGACCGGCGCGCGGACCACGGGATGCCCGTGGCCAGGGGAATCTCCGCCGTGACCCGCTCGGTGGCCTCGTCGATGACGATCATTCGCCTGGCGTAGGAGCC
>Ga0070665_100003329_pt1 | contig 17217 bp, 20 predicted proteins | sample KBSS13metaG_FD_65862 | JGI IMG/M metagenome (GOLD analysis project Ga0070665, IMG submission 65862) | Switchgrass rhizosphere microbial communities from Kellogg Biological Station, Michigan, USA - KBS S1-3 metaG | ecosystem: Host-associated > Plants > Roots > Rhizosphere > Soil ... | reverse complement strand
CGCCGCGCCGGACGATTGCCCCTGGCACTGCGCGGAACGCGGCGGAGCCAAATTCCCTCTCGCCCCAGCCGGCAAACTTCGACGGCACCTTGTCCCACCAATGGCCGTTACCCGGACTTCCGGAGATCAGCTCCATCGGGTTGAGCCGGAACGACAGCAGCACCGCCTTCTTCAACCATTGGTGGACAGTCCACTCGCCGCCGACCTTCTCGGCAATCCGTGACTGGCCCCTATCGAGCGCCGCCAGCGCGGCGTCGACCGCCTGGCGCACCTCGCCCTTGGTGTCGGCGCCGATCGAATCCCGCTCGTCCCAGGCCCGCTCGATGGTCGCCTGCAGCGCGTCGCTCATTCTCTAATCCCCCGTGATCTGGTCGAGCCATTCGCCGACATCGGTGATGCGATGATCGACGATGGCTTCGTCAAAACCGTGATTGCCGCGCTCGGAGCCGTTGTCGACCCACACCGTCGTCATTCCGAGCTCTTTCGCTGGCGTAAGGTTGCGGACCATGTCCTCGACCATAAGCGCCTCCGTCGGCTCTATCCCGAACTGGTCGAGCAGTTTCTTGTAGCCATGCGCCTCTGGCTTCGGCGTCAGATCGGCGGCGAAGATGTCGTGGAGATAGTCGATCTCGGCAGCGAGCCCGAGCCGGTCGAGTACCTTCCAGGCGTAGTCGGCATTGCCGTTGGTATGGATGAACTTGCGGCCGGGCAGCTTTCCGAGCGCCGCGACAAGTCGGTCGTCCTGGGTAAGCCGGTCGAGCGGGATGTCGTGCACGTCGCCCATGAAATGGTGCGGATCGACGTCGTGATGCTTCATCAAGCCCGCGAGTGTCGTGCCGGACCCATGGAAATGCATTTTCTGGATCCGGCGCGCCTCGACCGAATCCACGTTCAGCAGCCGCTCGATGTAAGCAGTCATCTTTTGGTCGATGAGCTCGAACAGCCTGCTGCCCGCCGGATAGAGGCAATTGTCGAGGTCGAAGATCCAGTCGCGGATGTGGGCGAAACGGGGGTCCATGCGCGCCGCTGCCCTAATCAATTCAACGGCTTAAGCAAAATGTAAGGTTCCGTAAACCATAGCGTCATCCGGGAAGCCGTGCGTTTTCAACGGCTTGAGCGGAGTGGACGAAATGAAGAACAGGTTTCTGGGCACGACCGGATGCGCGCTCGTGCTTGCGTTTGCGTTGTCAGCTTGTGGATCGGGTGGAGGTGGGGGAGTCGAACCGATCCCTGCGGCCCCGACCAAGCCAACCCCCTCTCCCGCGCCGACTCCGCCGCCGCCACCTCCCGCGCCGCCGTCAGCTCCGACCACGAACTACAATACGGCTGAGTACCAGGCGTCGGACTATGCCGCGAACGCCAATGCCATCACCGCGTACAATCAAGGCGCGACCGGAAAGGGCGTCAAGATCGGGATTGTCGACAGCGGCATCAATCCGAACCTCGCGGACTTCACCGGCAAAATCGACTCGGCTTCGGGCGACGTCGCCGGCAATCGCGGCGTATCCGACGAAGGCGGACACGGAACGGCGGTCAGTGCCGTCGCGGCCGGCGCCCGCAATGGAGCAAATACGCTTGGCGTCGCTTTCGATGCGACCATCATCAGCGAGCGCGCGGACGAGCCGGGGAGCTGCGCTGGAACCGACGGCTGTAGCTTCTACGACAACGCGATCGCTGCCGGAATTGACGCCGCGCGCATGGGGGGTGCCAAGGTCATCAATATGTCGCTCGGCGGCTCGACTCCGGGTTCGACCCTGATCTCCGCGATGCAGCGAGCGGTGAATGCCGGAATCGTGCTGGTCATCTCCGCTGGTAATGATGGCGAAGACCCGACCAAGGGTACCAACCCGGATCCATTCGCTCTGACTCCGGCGCAGCGCTTTCCGGGCATGGTGATTATTGCGGGTTCGGTAGGCGTCGATGGCACCAACGGCTCCGTCAATGTCGGTGAGATCTCCAGCTTCTCCAACCGCGCTGGGACAGGCGCGAACTATTACCTGATGGCGCAAGGCTTCAACGACCGCGCGCCAGACAATACCGGCAAACAATATTATTGGTCGGGGACCAGCTTCTCCGCGCCGACGATCACAGGCGCGGTGGCGCTGATGGCTCAGGCGTTCCCGAATCTGACCGGCAAGCAAATTGTCGATATCTTGTTCCAGAGCGCTGACGATCTTGGCTCGGCGGGCGTCGATTCGACCTACGGCCGTGGGCGCCTGAATATCGCCAAGGCGTTCCAGCCGATCGGCCAGACCAGCCTCGCCGACAGCAACACTGCGGTCAGCACCACCAGCAACGGCGATTTGCCGTCGGCGGCAGGCGACGCCGCGACTGGCAAGTCGATGGGTGCGGTCATCCTCGACGGATACGACCGCGCATTTGTGATGAATCTCGCCTCGACGCTGCGGCGAGCGGACGTCGATCATCCGCTGCACCGCGTGCTTCAGGGAGACGTGAAAGTCGCTGGCGCGTCGGCCGGGCCGATCAGCGTCGCGATGACGGTTAGCGAGCGGCATGACCTGGCGTCGGGCTTCGCGGTCGATCGCCTTGGCATCGGGCCGGACGATGCGCGCAAATCGAAGCTCATCGCGGGCTCGGCTGTGGCTCGCATCGACAACAAGACCGCGGTCGCTTTCGGCTTTGCCGAGGGCGCCAAGGCGATGGAGCGCCGCCTGACCGGTGCGCAGGCAGGGGCGTTTCTCATCGCCAAGGATGTCGCCGGCGATCCCGGCTTCGCGACCAACCGCAACGGGAGCATGGCCTTCCGCCATCAGTTCGGGAGTACCGGTGTCACCGTCTCGGGCGAAACCGGCAACGTCTGGGCGGAAACCCAGACGAGCGCGTTCGGTTCGCCTTACCGCTACAGCTCGATCGCGGTCGATCGTAGGCTTGGGAGTAATTGGTTTTCGGCCGGAATGAGCCGTCTTGATGAGAAGCAGACGTTGCTTGGCGGGCGCATGACCAATGCGCTGGGCGGCGGCGGTGCTACGACGACGTTCCTGGATCTCGAGGCTCGGCACCAGTTCGGCAGCGGCTGGAGCGCAGGTCTGAATGCACGGCGCGGCTGGACGGACTTTGCGGCCGGCAAATTCCAGACCGGCGCGTATGGCCTCGACGTGACCAAGCTCGGAGTTTTGGGCGATAGCGACCGCGTCGGCTTGCGCTTCTCACAGCCGCTTCGGGTCGAGCATGGCGGCTTCGCGATGCTTCTTCCGACGAGCTACGATTATGCCACCGGCACGGCGACGGACAGCCTTTCGCGCTTCTCGCTCAGCCCGAGCGGGCGCGAGGTCGATGCGGAGTTGAGCTATGGTTCGAGCTTGCTCGACGGCAAAGGCTGGCTAGGCGGAAATCTGTTCGCTCGGCGCGACCCGGGGCACATCGCCAATTCGCCCGGCGACCTCGGCGCCGCCGTTCGCTTTACGCTGGAATTCTAGCGCTTAGCGGCGGCCGCCCTGGCGGTACTCGGTCATCGTCATCGGCATCTCGCAGCCGCCGACGGTCCGGTAGACCGCCATATAGCCTCGTCCGGGCGGCAACTCGTTCAGCTTCCGGGGCTTCACGGATTTGCCGCGTTGCCAAGCGTAAACGCTCGTCGTTTGCGGGCAAGTCGACGCGCTTGTCGGCGGTCCGGCGGGATTGGCCGCGATCAACGCAGCGGCAAAGAGGAGCATGACGGCCTCCTTTCGATGCGCCGCCATTAGCAAATTCAGCTCAGACGGTGAAGCTCTCGCCGCATCCGCAGGCGCCCTTTGCGTTCGGGTTGTCGAACACGAAGCCGGCCGCGAAATCGTCCTCGCGCCAGTCCATGATCGACCCGATCAGGTAAAGGATCGAGGCTCCATCGACGTAGAAGGTGCCGCCGGGGGTCTCGATCTTCTCGTCGAAGCTCTGCTCCTCGGTCACATAGTCGACCGAATAAGCGAGGCCCGAGCAGCCGCGTCGCGGCGTCGAGAGCTTCACCCCGATCGCTCCTTCCGGGGCACGGCTCATCAACTCGGCGATGCGGGCTTCTGCCGTCGAGGTCAGGACGATGGCGGCCGGACGGGCACGGACTTTGGTCTCTTTGTTCATAGCATTCCCAATTCGAGGCGCGCCTCGTCGCTCATCTTCGACGGGTCCCACGGCGGATCCCAGACGAGATTGACCACCGCATCGCGGATTCCAGGGACCGAGAGGACGCGGAGTTCGACCTCGTTCGGAAGCGATTCCGCGACCGGACAGTGCGGCGTGGTCAGCGTCATGGTGACGGTCGCGTCGCCGTCCTCGCTGACCTCGACGTCGTAGATCAGGCCGAGTTCGTAAATGTCGACGGGGATTTCCGGGTCGTAGATCGACTTCAGCACCTCGACGACCGCGGCCTGGATATCGCTTCCCGGACCAGCAGTCGGCGCTTCTTCCTTCTCGCCCGACAGGAAGCCGGCGAGGTAATCGCGCTTCCGCTCGAATGTCTCGGTGACGCGAGCGCGCGGCGGCGGAGCGACGCCCGCCACTTCTTCCGTCTCGATCTTGCGCTCCTCGTTCATCACCCGAAGATCCGTTTTACCTGCTCGATTCCGCGCACCAACGCCGCGATGTCCGAACTGTCGCTGTGCGCCGCGAAGCTCGCGCGGGCCGTCGCCTCAACGCCGAGCCAGCGCATCAAAGGCTGGGCGCAATGGTGGCCGGCTCGGACGGCCACGCCCGCATCGTCCAATATGGTGGCGGTGTCGTGCGGATGCACCCCGTCGACGTTGAAGCTGACGATCCCGGCGCTGTCCTCGGGCCCGTAGAGCGTGACCCCCTCGATCCGGCGTAGCTCGTCGCGGGCCTCGGCGACCAAGGCGCATTCGTGGGCATGGATCGCCTCGAGCGAGAGCTTCTCGACCCAGTTCACCGCGGCATGAAGGCCGACCGCACCCACGATATGCGGGGTTCCAGCCTCGAAGCGGGCGGGTGGGTCGAGGTACGTCGTTTCTTCGAACGTCACCTTTTCGATCATGGCGCCGCCGCCTTGCCAGGGTGGAAACGAATGCAGCAATTCAGCCTTGCTCCACAGGCAGCCGATGCCGGTCGGCCCGTACAATTTGTGCGCGGAAAAGGCGTAAAAATCGGCGCCAATGTTCCCAATGTTCACACTGACGCGGGGTACCGCCTGGCATCCGTCGAGCAGCAGCAGCGCACCTTTCGAGTGAGCAATGTCGGCAGCCCGTTTCGCGTCGAGGACCGAGCCCAAGACGTTGGATACGTGGGCGAATCCTACAATACAATGCTGCTCGGTGAGCATCCGCTCGGCGGCGTCGAGGTCGATCTGGCCGTCGTGCGTAAGCGGCACCGCATCGACTTCGAAGCCGGCAAGCTGCCACGGGACGATGTTGCTGTGATGCTCGAGCTGCGACACGAGGACTCGGTTGCGGCCGTTCTTCGGAAGCGTGCGCGCCACCAGGTTGATTGCTTCGGTCGCACCGCGCGTGAAGATGAGCTCGTTGGGCTGGCCCCCAATCAGGTTCGACGCGGCGGCGCGCGCGGCTTCATAGCTCGCGGTCATGCTCGCCGAGCGTTCGTAAACGCCGCGATGCACGGTTGCGTAATCGCGCGAGTAGGCCTGGGTAATCGCGTCGATCACCGCCTGCGGCTTCTGCGCGGTCGCGGCGCTGTCGAGGTAATGCCAGCCGGTGATCGCCGGGAACTGGTCGCGCACATTCAGCGCGGAATTGATTCGGGAAGGAGCGTTCATGCGACCCTCCGGAGTGCCTCGCGCGCGGCCTCGCAGATCGCGTCCGCGTCGCTCGCATTGTCCCACAGCCCCATGACGAAGGCTTCGAGTAGCAGCGCCCGCGCGCTTGCCGGATCGAGCCCGCGGCTTTCGGCGTAGAACAATTGCATCGCGTCCAGCTCGCCCACCGTCGCGCCGTGCGCGCACTTTACGTCATCGGCGAAAATCTCTAGCTCGGGCTTGCAATTTGCCGTCGCGCCGCGATCGAGCAGCATGGCTTTGACCGATTGTTCGGCGTCGGTCTGCTGCGCGCCGCGCGCCACCTCGACCTTTCCGAGATAGGACCCGGTCGCCTTGCCGTTGAGCACGCTACGGATGACCTGGCGCGAGCGCCCGCCAGCGCCGACATGCTTCACCGCGGTGACGATCTCGTTGGTCGACAGGCCGGTGCCGATGTTCGCGCCGAACAGTTCGAACTCCGCACCTTCCGCGAGTGAGACTTCAAGCTCGATCCGGCCGTAAACGGGCGCGGTGTTGAGCGCGAAAATGCGGGCCTTCGAGCCTTCACCGAGCGCCAGCCGGACGCGGCGCAGCTGCACGTCGTCGACCGACGGAAGCCAGATCTCTTCGAGCTCTTCCCCGGCGCCGACGGTCAGCGTCACAGCCTCCGCGAACTGATCCCAGACGGGCTCCAGCGCATCGAGGTCGGCGTAACGCCATTCCTCCTGGCGGTGGGTGGGGAAGGGCGCGGTCATCAGGCGGCCGCCTCGGCGTAACCGGTGCTTTCGAGCTCGCGCGCAAGCTCGATGTCGCCCGAGCGAGTGATCTTTCCGGCCTGAAGCACATGCACCCTGTCGGGCCGAACATGCTCGAGTAGCCGCTCGTAGTGGGTGATCAACAGCACACCCTTGTCGGCGCTCCGCATGATGCGGTTGATGCCTTCGCCGACGATGCGCAGCGCGTCGATGTCGAGCCCGCTGTCGGTCTCATCGAGAACCGCGAACTTCGGCGCGAGGATGCCCATCTGGACCATCTCGGCGCGCTTCTTCTCGCCGCCCGAAAAGCCGACGTTGACCGGACGCTTCAGCATCTCCGCGTCCATTTCGAGCAACTTCGCCTGCTCGCGCGCGAGTTTGATGAAGTCGCCCGCCGACAGTTCGTCCTCACCGCGCGACCGGCGCTGCGAGTTGAGGCTCTCGCGCAGGAACTGCAGGTAGGAAATGCCGGGGATTTCGACTGGATATTGGAAGCCGAGGAACAGGCCCGCCGCGGCGCGCTCGTGCGGCTCCATCGCGAGGAGGTCCAACCCTTCGTCGTCATTCCCGCGAAAGCGGGAATCCCGCTGTTCTAGAGAAGCGGAAGAAGCGGGACCCCCGCCTTCGCGGGGGTGACGGCTTGGAGTGAAAGTCACCGACCCACCCGTCACTTCATAGCCGGGGCGTCCCGACAGGACGTAAGCGAGCGTCGACTTGCCCGACCCGTTCGGGCCCATGATCGCGTGCACTTCGCCCGCCGGGACGTCGAGCGAGACGCCGTTCAGGATCGGCTTGTCGGCGACGGTCGCCTTAAGGTTCGAGATCGTCAGCACTTACTTGTCGGACTTTCCGGCCGGGCAGTTGGAGAGGAAGTAGCGGCGCATGGAATCGGTGGCGTCGATGCGGATCGCTTCGAGCATCCGGCGGTCGTTGAGCGCCTTCTGGCGGTCCTCGATCGCGGCGGATTGCAAGTCGAACTGCTTCTCTGCCTGCTTCTGTTCGACGGGCTTTGCGGGCGGCGTTTCTCGCATGGCGCGGCGCTGGTCGAGCAGGGTCACGCGGTCGTTCACGATCGCTTCCTGGTCGCGATAGGCGTTGAGCAGGAACTCGCTCCGGCGTGCGGCTTCGGCCGCGAACACCGGGTTCGCCGACCCGCGGTCGCAATGCGCCACCGCCTGATCGAGCGCGTCGAGATCGGCTGACGCCGCGGCGAGAAACAACAACGGCATCATTCGGAAATTCCATTCAATGTGTAGCTCTTGAACATGCGGTCCATCGGCCTTCCGTCCTTGAGCGGCCGGGCGCGCTCGACGCGGTAATCCTCGAAGCCCATCTTGCCGTAGAACGTCAGGCCGCCCGCGTTGTCGGCGCGGATTTCGGCATTGATCGCTTCGAGGCCTTGCGATCTTGCACGGTCGCGAGTCGCGGCGAACAGGGCCGAACCGACTCCTCGCTGGATGCCATCGACGCGCGTGAAGGTGCCAATATCGCCCCAGCCTTCGGGCAGGTGCGGCTCGGTGATTAGGGTCTGGAACCCTTCGAGCCGGCCGGTCTCACTATCGACCGCCACGACGCAGGACAGCACCTTGGGCCCGGTCAGATATTTCTCGTCGAGCCGCTCGGGCGTGAACGGCTGCTCGAGCGCGGTCGTGCCGCCGCGCGCGATGATCGCGTTGAGCAGCTCGGCGAGCTCGGGAGCATCTGCTGATGTGACTGGGCGAACGGTCAGGCTCACTGCTCTTCGCCCACCATTCCCGCCACAACGTCGTTCGCCCAACGGACAGTGCTTTCCTGGATTAGGGCTTCCTTGTCTGCCTCACTCGGCGGCGGCCGCAGGTCCGGAGTCGCCTCGACGATCAAGCCGAAAAGTTCGTCCGCCGCGCGCTCCCGCTGCTTGGCGCAACGGACAGCTATCAGCCTGAGAACTTCTTCCAGCGACTTGTGGTTCGCTCCGGCTTTCTCGTTCGCAATGACGATCGGCGCTAGGCAGGTTTTGTAGGCGAATACCGGATCTCCGGGATGGCCGCCGTGCGCCGCGGCCAAAAGCGCGAACATGATCATCCGACGCTCCCTTCGAGGCTGATGCCGAGCAATTTCTGCGCCTCGACGGCGAATTCCATCGGCAGCTGCTTCAGCACCTCGCGCGCGAAGCCGTTGACGATCAGCGCAACTGCCGCTTCCTGGTCGAGGCCGCGGCTCATCGCGTAGAAGAGCTGGTCCTCGCTGATCTTCGACGTCGTCGCTTCATGCTCGATCGTCGCGGTCGGGTTCTTGACCTCGATATAGGGCACGGTGTGCGCGCCGCAGTCGCTGCCGAGCAGCAGTGAATCGCACTGGGTGAAGTTGCGCACGTTCTCGGCGCGCGGAAGCACGCGCACCAGCCCGCGATAGGTGTTGTTCGACCGGCCCGCGCTGATGCCCTTGGAGATGATGGTCGAGCGCGTGTTGGCGCCGATGTGGATCATCTTGGTGCCCGTGTCGGCCTGCTGGCGGTTGTTGGTCAACGCGACCGAATAGAATTCGCCGACGCTGCCATCGCCCTTCAGGATGCAACTCGGATATTTCCAGGTGATCGCGCTTCCGGTCTCGACCTGCGTCCAGCTGACCTTCGAACGGTCGCCGCTGCACAGCGCGCGCTTGGTGACGAAGTTGAAGATGCCGCCCCGCCCTTCCTTGTCGCCCGGATACCAGTTCTGGACCGTGGAATATTTTACCTCGGCATCCTCGTGCGCGAAGATCTCGACCACCGCGGCGTGCAGCTGGTTTTCGTCGCGCATCGGCGCGGTGCAGCCTTCAAGGTAGGAAACGTAGGCGCCCTTGTCGGCGACGATCAGGGTGCGCTCGAACTGGCCGGTGTTCTCGGCATTGATGCGGAAATAGGTGCTGAGCTCCATCGGGCAGCGCACGCCCTCGGGCACGTAGACGAAGGTGCCGTCGGAGAAGACCGCGCTGTTGAGGCAGGCAAAGTAGTTGTCGCGCTGCGGAACGACCGACCCGAGATATTTCTGAACCAGCTCCGGATATTCGCGGATCGCCTCGGAGATGCTGAGGAAGATGACGCCGGCCCGCTTCAGCTCCTCGCGGAAGGTGGTGGCGACGCTGACGCTGTCGAACACGGCGTCGACCGCGACCCGCGCCGAGCCTTCGACTCCGGCGAGCACCTTCTGCTCCTCGATCGGGATTCCAAGCTTCTCGTAGGTGCGGCGAATCTCGGGATCGAGCTCGTCAAGGGAGGCGAGCTTGGGCTTCGCCTTGGGCGCCGCGTAATAATAAGCGTCTTGGTAATCGATGGACGGGATGTCGAGCTTGGCCCAGCTGACCTCCTCCATCTCGAGCCAGGCGCGATACGCCTTCAGCCGCCAGTCGAGCATCCATTCGGGCTCGTTCTTCTTGGCCGAGATGAAGCGGACTGTGTCCTCGTTGAGGCCTTTGGGCGCGAATTCCTGCTCGACGTCGGATACGAATCCCCATTCGTAATCCTTGGCGATGGTCTCCTTGAGCTCGCGGTTCTGAACGGCCTCGTTCATTGTGAGAGCTCCGTCAGCGTGACCGCCCCGAGCGCGCCGCGGACCGCGCGGCCGACGACGCCGATGTGCGGCTTCACCCGGCAATGGGCATCGAGGATGCAGTCGTGGTTCTGGCCGTCGGAGCACATCGTGAGCGCGATCGGTCCTTCGACCGCCTCGACGATATCGGCGAGGCTGATCGCCTCCGCCGGGCGCGACAGGGCAAAGCCGCCGCCGGCGCCGCGAACGCTCGACAGCAGCCCGCACGCCGCGAGCTGGCCCATCAATTTCTGCGTGGTGGGAAGCGGTACGCCGGTCTCGCCCGACAGCTCGGTCGCGCTGAGGCGCGCACCTGCGGGCCGGCGGGCGGCGGCGGTCATCAACACGACCGCATAATCGGCAAGGTGGCTCAGGCGCATGTCTAATTCGGAGCTTTCCAGTCCGATTTAGTCCGTTGCGCTCAGAAACTCAACCTCCGGCCCTCCCGAAGTCGCGCTCACGGCTGTAAGAGGTCAGCGTGAACTTCTACCCGATCTTCCGGCCGCTGGCGTTCCGGCTGAATGCCGAGCGCGCGCACAAGGCGACCATCGCGGCGCTGAGGTGGGTGCCGCCACATCGGCCACCGGATATGCGGGCGTCACTAAGGACGCAGGTTGCGGGCCTCGATTTCCACTCGCCGATCGGGCTCGCTGCAGGCTTCGACAAGGACGCGGAAGTGCCGCAACAAATGCTGTCGCTCGGCTTCGGTTTCGTCGAGATCGGCACGGTCACGCCGCGGCCCCAGGCCGGGAACGACAAGCCGCGGTTGTTCCGGCTCGCGGAAGACCGGGCGGTCATCAACCGCATGGGCTTCAACAACCAGGGCCAGCCCGCGGCGTTCGAGCGGCTGTCGCTGTGCGATCACCGCAGCGGTCCGATCGGCGTGAACATTGGCGCGAACAAGGAGAGCGAGGACCGCATCGCCGATTACGTCAGCGGCGTCCGCGCGATGAGCCAGGTCGCGGACTATCTGACGATCAACATCAGCTCGCCGAACACGCCTGGCCTGCGCGGATTGCAGGACGCGGGGATGCTTGAGGAATTGCTGGCGGCGGTACGGGAGGCGCGGACGAAGAAGCCGGTTTTCCTCAAAGTGGCGCCGGACCTCGATGATCGGGATCCTGAGCGGATCGTAAGGGCGGCGATCGACCACGGGATCGATGCGATCATCGTGTCGAACACGACTGTGTCGCGGCCTCCGCTCCAGTCGAAGCATAAAGGCGAGGCGGGTGGATTGTCGGGCGCGCCGCTGAAGGCGTTGGCGCTGGATGCGTTGCGCAGATTCCGAAGCGCGAGCGGTGCCGAAATTCCTTTGATCGGGGTCGGCGGGATTGCGAATGCCGACGATGCGTTCGAGCGCATTCGTGCCGGCGCGAGCCTGATCCAGCTCTACTCGGCGATGGTCTACGAAGGGCCGGGAATTGCGCGGCGGATTGCGAACGGACTCGACCGCCTGCTCCTGAGGGAGGGCTTCGCCAGCGTCGCCGCCGCCGTCGGGAGCGAGAAGCCCTAGGGCACGATCCGCAGGATCACGCCCTCGCGCCGCGGGTCGGCCGCGCCATCGACCTGACCGTCACGGATCAGCACGCCGGTGAGCCCTGAATCCTCGCCCTGCCCGGGTTTCAGGTTGATTCCACGCTCGCGCAGGCCTTTCAGCACTTCGGGCGAGAATTTGGTGACTTCGCCGTTGAAGTTGGGCCCGCGCGCGACGAGGTTCGGCGCGGCGAGCGCGTCGGCCATCGTCATCCCCCAATCGACCGAGGCGACCAGCGAATGGCCGACGTAGGCGAGGATCGCATTGCCGCCGGCCGATCCGATCGCTCCGGCGAACTTGCCGTCGCGGGTGAGCAGGATCGACGGGACCATCGACGAGCGCGGGCGCTTGCCCGGTGCGACGGCGTTGGCGACCGGACGGCCCTGCTCATCGGTCGGTGAGAAGGAGAAGTCGGTCAGCTGGTTGTTGAGGAAGAAGCCGTCGACCATCCGGCCGGTGCCAAAGATGCTTTCGACGGTGGTGGTCATCGAGACGACATTGCCCTGCGCGTCGCGGATGATGAGGTGGGACGTGCCTGTCGGCTCCAGCGTATTGTCGTTCGCCGCAACGGGCGCTCCGGCGGGAACACCGGCAGCCGGCGGCGGACCGGCTTTCGGACCGATCAGGGTCGCACGCTGGGCGACGTAGCTCGGGTCGATCAACCCCGCGACGGGCACGCGGACGAAGGTCGGGTCGCCGACATATTTGTCGCGGTCGGCGTACATCAGGCGGCTAGCCTCCGCGAACAGGTACCAGGCCTGCGGATCCTCCTTTTTGCGGGACGCGATGTCGGTGCGGTCGAGCATCATCATCAGCTGGACGAGGCCGACGCCGCTCGAGGGCGGCGGGGGCGAGCAGAGGATGTAAATGCGGAACGGGCCGCACACCGGCTCGCGCTTCACCGGGTGATAAGCAGCGAGATCGGCCATGGTCATCGATCCGGCTAGATCGCCAGCATGAGTCCGGGCGATGATTTTCGCGGCGGTCGAGCCTGAATAAAGGGCCGACGGCCCCTGCGCGGCAAGACGGCGGAGGAAGTCGGCGTAGGGCTTGTTCACGAGCCGATCACCGGCGTTGAGCAGTCCGCCGCCGGGCTTCGAGAAATAAGCGATGACGTCGGGCTGATGGTTCTCGGCGTAATCGGCGTGAATCATATGCTCGAGCCTTGGCGAGACTATGAACCCTTCATCGGCCGCGCGTTCGGCATCGCTGAACAAAGTGCTCCAAGCGACCTTGCCGTGCTCATCATGTGCGAGGCCGAGCATCTTCACCGCTCCGGGGACGCCGGTCGCGCGCCCGCTCACCACCGCAGTATCGAACGGGAGTGGCTTTCCGCTGGCATCGAGGAACATGCCGGGTGTTGCCTGCGCGGGAGCAACCTCGCGCCCGTCATACACAGTGATCTTGCGGGTGCGCCCGTCGAAATAAGTCATGAACGCGCCACCGCCCATGCCCGAGCTTTGCGGCTCGACCAGTGACAGCATCGCCTGGACAGCGATCGCCGCGTCGACCGCACTGCCCCCGCGCTTCAGGACATTGAGCCCGGCCTGCGCCGCCAGCGGATTGGCGGCGATGACGAACGGCTCTGCCTGCACTGTTTGTGCAGGTCGCGAGGGTAGCGTGGCGCAGGACGTTAGGCTGGCGAGGGCGAGGGCGCAGGCGAGCTGCTTAAGGAGACGCATAGTCATGGCGACTAGCAGGACGAGTGGCGCTCGCAATCGTTTCCGCTAAGAAGCGCAGCCAAGGGGAGTATGCATGGCTCGTCAGCTCGAGCGGTTCGACAATCTCGTTTCCATGTTCCTGACGCGTGCTGAGGAAAAAGGCGATGCGCCGTTCCTCTGGGCCAAGCGCGACAAGGAATGGCGACCGATCAGCTGGAAGGAGGCGGCGCGGCAGGTCGCGGCGCTCGCTTCTTCACTGAAGCGCATGGGGCTTCAGCGAGGAGATAGAGTGTGCCTGGTCAGCGAGAACCGGCCCGAGTGGCTGATCGCAGATCTCGGAATTATGGCTGCGGGCTGCGTGACGGTGCCGACCTACACCACGAACACGGTCCGCGATCATCTGCACATATTGGAGAATAGCGGCGCCCGCGCGATCATCGTCTCCAATCAGAAATTGTCGACCGCCGTCGCGCCGGCTGTGCTGATGTCGTCGGAATGTCATCACTTCATCGCCATCGACGAGATGCGCCGAACCCAGGTGCCGGAGAACATCCACATCCATTGCTGGCCGGACCTCATCAAAGGGAAGCCGGATGTAGAGGCGCTCAAGCGCGACCTGGAAAAGGTACATCGCGAGGACCTTGCCTGCCTGATCTACACAAGCGGTACCGGTGGAGCGCCCCGCGGCGTTCGCCAGCACCATGGATCGCTGCTGCACAATGTCGAAGGCGCCACGGACGTCATCTCGACCGATTTCGGTTGGGAAGACGAAGTGTTCCTCTCCTTCCTGCCTGCGAGCCACGCTTACGAACATACGGGCGGCCAGCACTTCCCCGTCGCGCTGGGTGCACAGATTTACTACGCCGAAAGCCTCGAGAAGCTCGCGAGCAATATCGAGGAAGTACAGCCGACGATCATGGTCGTCGTGCCGCGGCTGTTCGAGATGCTTCGCGCCCGCATCATGAAGTCGATCGAGGGCCAGGGCGGCCTGTCCAAATATCTGATGGACCGTGCCCTTCAGATCGGCGCAGCCAAGGCGGCGGGTAAATTCCAGCCTTGGAACATGCCGATGGACGGTATCCTGTCGCTGACCTTGCGCAAAAAGGTCCGCGCCAAGATCGGCAAGCGCCAGAAGGCATGGGTTTCAGGTGGGGCCCCGCTCAACCCCGAAGTCGGCCTGTTCTTCGAATCTCTTGGGATCACCTTTCTTCAGGGTTACGGACAGACCGAGACCGGACCGGTGCTCGCCTGCAACCGGCCGAGCGCGGGCATCCGGCTCGATACCGTTGGTCCGCCGATCAAGAACACCGAGGTTCGGATCGCCGACGACGGCGAAATCATGGTTCGCGGCGAGCTCGTTATGCACGGCTATTGGCGCAACGAGGAAGAGACCGCGCGGGTGCTCAAGGACGGCTGGCTCGCGACCGGGGATGTCGGACATTTCGACGACAAGGGCCGGATCAAGATCACCGACCGCAAGAAGGACATCCTGGTCAACGACAAGGGCGACAACATCTCGCCCCAGCGGATCGAGGGTATGCTGACGCTTCAGCCGGAAATCCTGCAGGCGATGGTCTATGGCGACCGCAAGCCGCACATCATTGCGTTGCTCGTTCCCGATCCCGAGTTCGCGAAATCACCCGACCTCCATCAGCGGCTCGAAAAAGCCGTCGACCGTGTCAACGCCGACCTGTCGGTGATCGAGCGCGTGCGCCGCTTCATCCTCGCTGATGAGCCGTTCACGATCGAGAACGAGCAGATGACTCCTTCGCTGAAGATCCGCCGGCACGTGATCGGCAAGGTCTATGGCGACCGGCTCGATGCGCTATATCGCAAGTAAGCCGGCTATTTCGCTCTCTCGTAACGAACGAAGTCGCCGAGGACGCAGGCACCCGTGAACCCGGCATCCTCGAATTCCAGTTGCTGTCCGTTACATACGCGCCCTGCCGCGCTTTCGGTGTGAATGAAGGATTGCCTGCCGATCCTGCCGCATTCGAGCGTCGCTCGAAGATCGTTGCGCCAAACTCGAGGCCCGTCGCGGAAAATCAGTGTGTTGTCGTCGATAGCAATCGGGCTGGTTAGTACTTCCGTCTTCACACAATTGCGCGTCTCGACGGCGACACGACCCCCAAGGTATTTATCGAACTTGGCCTGAGCTTCCGGAGATCTGGGCGGCTCAGATGATTGTGTAGCGCCCACCAAGACTATTGCCGCCGTGGCGGCCAGAATAATACGCATGCTTTCTACCCCCTCGCGCGATGCACGGGGAGTTAAGTCGGACAGCCGACGAAGTGCAATGCTCTTAGCCGGCCCGGCTGTACGGAATGAAGTCGCCGAACACGCAACTGCCGACCGTGAAGTGACTGTGCAGGTCGACGACCTGCCCGATGTCGCCACGGCACAACTCGGCGGTCCCGTAGGTCTTGGTGACTAGTGTGTATGCGCCGCCGAGATTGGTGCACCCGCCTTGCATTTGGGTGACGTAGACGCGGCGACCTCCGTCGCGAAACGCGATGGTGTGGTCGTCGATGACGACCATGTCGTTGGAGCGATAGCTTGGCAGGCAGCTCACTGGCGGGCCCGCGACCTTGCCAGCGAGCAACTGGTCGAATTCGCGCTGCTTCGCCGCGCTGCGCTCGGGAGCTGGAGGCACGTTGGCGCATGACGCCAGCAGGCTGCCGGTTACCAGGAGCAAGATGCCACGCATGACGACCTCCTTAAAAGTCCTGATCCGCCTGTTGTTTGGCGCTTCCGTTCATGAACGGAAGCTGTCTTTGGCGGACCGCAATTCGGCGAATTCCTTGACGTTAGTGGCGCGAACGAAAGGATTGGTTTCACGTTCCTGCGTAACCGTGGTCGGCAGGGTGATCGTCCCGGCATCGCGCAGCGCCTCGACCTTCTTCAGTCGGGCTGCGACCGTCGGGTTGGACGGATCGGCGTGAGCAGCGAATTTCGCATTGGCGAGCGTGTATTCGTGCGCTGGATAAAGCCGTGCGTCACCGGGAAGCTGAGTGATGCGAAGCAGTGACGCGTACATCTGCTCCGCCGTGCCTTCGAACAGCCGCCCGCAGCCCATGGCGAACAAGGTGTCGCCAACGAACGCGACATGCTCCTCAGCGAAAATGAGCGCGATATGGTCGAGTGTGTGGCCCGGCACTTCGATGACATGCCCGACATGCTTTCCCAGCCGGACCTCGTCGCCCTCGGCAAGGTCGACATCGCGGCCGGGGATTTTGCCTTTCACCGGCCCGGAGATCGTCGCTCCGGTCCGCTCCTTAAGCACGAGGTTCCCGCCGGTGTGGTCGGGGTGCCAGTGCGTGTTCCAGATTTGGGTGATCGCCCACCCGCGCTTCTCGGCTTCAGCGAGTACCGGCGCGGCGTCGCCCGGGTCGACGACCGCGGTCTCCCCGCTATCCGCGTCGTGGACCAGCCAGATGTAATTGTCGGTAAAGGCCGGAACCGGGACGATCTCAAGCATCACCATTCACCCGTATTTGGCATCGATGCCCACGGCTCGGCCGGCATGAGGCGTTCACCCTTCTGAAGCAACTCGACCGAGATGTTATCCGGCGACCGGACGAAAGCCATGTGCCCGTCGCGCGGCGGGCGATTGATCGTGACGCCGCCATCCATCAGCCGCCGGCAGGTCTCGTAGATATCGTCGACCTGGTAGGCCAGGTGGCCGAAGTTGCGGCCGCCGCCGTATCCGGTCTCATCCCAATTGTGCGTCAGCTCGACCTCGCCGCCTTCGTCGCCGGGAACGCCGAGAAAGATCAGGGTGAACTTGCCCTGCGGCACATCGAACCGCCGCCGCTCCTCGAGTCCAAGCAGTTGAAAAAATGCAACAGTGGCTTCGGGAGCGGAGACCCGGATCATGGAATGCAGGAATTTCATTTCATCGTACTCGATTCATCGCTATAAATGCACGGTTCGTCGCAGCCGTGACCGGCGATCGTGACCGGTGGCTGCTCGTTTACGCGGACGAACGCCTGGGTATCAAATCCATGATCCAGAAGCTGCAGGACAG
>Ga0070665_100003328_pt1 | contig 17217 bp, 15 predicted proteins | sample KBSS13metaG_FD_65862 | JGI IMG/M metagenome (GOLD analysis project Ga0070665, IMG submission 65862) | Switchgrass rhizosphere microbial communities from Kellogg Biological Station, Michigan, USA - KBS S1-3 metaG | ecosystem: Host-associated > Plants > Roots > Rhizosphere > Soil ... | reverse complement strand
CAGCGACTATTGGATACCTCCTCGGTTCCTTTCCCAGCGGATTGATTGTTTCGCGCACACGCGGGGTAGACATCCGAGACCATGGCAGTGGCAATATCGGTGCAACCAACGTGCTTCGCGTGATGGGGAAGAAGTGGGGCTACTTTGTATTCGGCCTAGATGCACTTAAAGGGTTCGCGGCCGTCCGGATAGCGTTTGCTATCGCCCTTGCGTCAAACTTCGGGATTGTGCGACCGGAATTCCTTGGGATCACTGGTGGCCTGGCCTGCATTTTGGGCCATACGTTTTCGGTCTGGCTCCGATTCCGTGGAGGGAAAGGCGTGGCAACCTCAGCCGGGGTCCTTCTCGGCCTGATGCCTCTTGCGGTCGTATCTGTCTTTGCAGTCTGGGTGATCCTATTCCAATTCTCCCGATACGTGTCAGTGGCCTCGATCGGGGCTGCCGTTGCGCTTCCCTTCTTTGTTATGCTTTACCTGCGGCTCGATTTATTGACGGGCGCGAGTTTACTTCCCTTTTCGATACTCATAGCCGGTGTCGTCGTCTGGCGGCATCGCTCTAACATGAAACGGCTTTTCCAAGGGAAAGAACAGCGCTTCGACCAAAAATGAAGATCGGTAAGATTGCGATTCTAGGAACTGGCGGCTGGGGGACCGCGCTTGCTATCCTTTGGGCATCGCGGGGTCGCGAAATCATTCTTTGGGGACACACACCGCGGCGCGTGGAGGAAATCGCGCGGAGCCGACAAAACCCGGATTACCTTCCCAGTACCACAGTCCCCCCGAATGTTTGCCTAACGAGCGAACTAGGAGATTGCGGCGGAGCGGATCTGATCGTGTTCGTCACGCCGTCGGTAGCACTTCGTTCGGTTGCTTCAAACCTTCAGGCGGGGTTGAAAAACGAAGCAACCGTTCTAATGAGTTGTACCAAAGGGATCGAGCACGGCACCGGTATGCGGATGAGCGAAATCCTGGCCGCGAAATTTCCAGCCAATCCCGTCGCTGTCCTTTCCGGGCCCAATCTCGCGGTCGAAGTCGCCCATGGATTGCCGAGTGCGACAGTGCTCGGATGTCGCGATGAGACCCTCGCAGAGGAACTGCAAGCGACCTTGGGAAGCTCTCGATTTCGGGTTTATACCAGCGACGAAATCGTTGGAATTGAGCTCGGTGGAGCCTTAAAAAATATTTTCGCCATCCCGTGCGGAGTGAGCGACGGCTTCGGTTTTGGTGACAATTCCAAGGCGGCTCTCGTCACCCGCTCACTGGCCGAGTTGCTTCGCCTCGGCGTTGCGATGGGGGGCGGTGCGCGCACTTTTCAGGGATTGAGTGGCGTCGGCGATTTGATTGCGACCTGCTTTAGCCGCCACAGCCGCAACCGCCGCCTCGGCGAACAGCTCGGGCAAGGGAAAAACCTCGAAGACATCACGCGTGGCATGAAAACCGTTGCGGAAGGAATTCCAACTGCCCGCAGCGCCTTTGAATGTGCGCGCAAGCTCGGCGTCGAAACGCCGATTATCGACCAGGTTTATGCCGTTCTGTATGAAGGCAAGGCGCCGGCCCAGGCGATGCAGGAATTGTTAGGGCGCGATCAAAAATCCGAGCGCGGCTAGATTTCCGCGCCCTTCCACTGCGCCGCCAGGCTCCCAATCACGGCGGGGAACAATTCACGTTCAGCCCGCTGGATTCGTTCGTGCAGGCTCGCGGGAGAGTCGTTAGGCAGGATCGGCACCTCCCGTTGCGCGATGATTTCGCCGCTGTCTACGCCGGCGTCGACAAAGTGGACGGTACACCCAGTCATCTTTTCACCTGCGGCAAGGGCCTGCGTCCATGCTTCACGCCCCGGAAACTTCGGCAGAAGCGAGGGATGCAAATTGATGATGCGGCGAGGAAACGCGTCCAGCGTGATTGGCTTCAGAACCCGCATGAAGCCGGCGAGAACAACCAGCTCCACTCCAGCATTGTGCAACAGCCTAACGAGTTGTTGCTCGACCTCTGGCTCAAGCTTCGTTCGGAACTTTCCCGGAGAAAGGTAGGCATGGGGGATACCAAACCCGCGCGCAATCTCGAGAATGCCGGCATCGGCCACGTCCGAAATGACGATCCGGACGTCTGCCGTCAGGTGACCGGCGCGGATCTGCTCGAGGATCGCCCGACAATTTGATCCTTTACCCGATCCCAGGATGCCGAGCACAAGGCGGCTCATCGCTTGCTGCTCGTGACCCTCTGAATCAGCTGCGAAGTCGATTTCCCGGGCACCAGCGGAAGAATCACGGTTTTTGCTCCGACTCGTTGCACGGCAGCTCGTTCCTCAGCGTCCAAACTTTCCGATGTGTAATCACCGCCTTTAGAATAAATGGCGGGCCGGGCCGTCTCGATCACTTGCGTTGCCCGCACATTCGGGAAGATCGTCACGAAATTGACCGCCTCCAGCGCCGCTAAAACTTCCGCCCGGTCAGCTTCAGAATTGAGCGGCCGCCCCGCGCCCTTCAAAGCTCGGACCGACTCATCACCATTGACCGCCACTGCCAGGAAGTCGCCCAACCCGCGCGCCTCTTCCAGATATCGTACGTGCCCGACATGAAGCAGATCAAAACATCCGTTAGTAAGAACAAGTCGTTTCCCGGCCTGACGAATTTCGCCGGCGCGCCGGGCAAGTTCCGGGAGAGTAATGATCTTGGAATTCATGCGGCGACAGGGTGGCTCATATTCTCGCTGACTCGACCGCGCGGTCAATTTAGGTAATTCGTTAGGTGAGCAGCATGCTGCCTAACGAACGCCTAAACCGCGCGGAAAACGCGTACTTCGGGTTCCGAGAACGGCATAGAATCTTCGCCCCCAAAACGCTTTTCGTTGCTCGAGAGGAGCGGCTGCCAAACACGCGTCTTGTCGAGTTTGGGTGCACGGTGTCCACCCGCCAGATCTGCCAGGATCAAGATTTGCTCCGATTCTGGCCTTCCAAACAGAAGCCGGATGATCCCGCCGATTGGGTCGAGAACTTTAAAATTGTCCCACGACCGATTCCGTAAGACCGCCGATTGCCGGCGGAGTTGCAGGAATTCGCAATAAAGCCGCAGCGTCGCGGCATGCCGCCCTTTGCCAATCTCATCCCAGTGAAGCTTGGATTGAAGGCAAGCCTCCTCCCTTTGCGGATCAGGAATCTTTTCGCGCGCCGTCGGATCGCGAAAAGCGGCGAAGCCGCGGAATTCTTCCCGGCGCCCCTCGGTCACGAGGTGGCCAAGGCGGGGTTTGTGATCGGTGAAGTACTGAAATGGGCTCGAGGCTGCCCACTCCTGACCCATGAAAATAAGCGGCGTGAAAGGCACCAGACAAAGCAGCGCCGAGGCTGCGCGAAATGCTGTCGGTGAAACGAGTTGATTGAGTCGCGCACCGAAGGCGTGATTGCCGGTTTGATCGTGATTCGTAATGCAGAAAATGAGTTGCTCCGGAAGCAGGCCCGTCGCTGTTGCTGGTTGGTCACGACCGCGATGCTTTCGCTCCCGTCCCTCGAAAAGCCAGCCGTGCTCGAGCGTCGCGGCCAACTCCTCCGCCGTGCCTTCATAAGATTTGTAGTAACCCTCGCGGGTCCCGGTGAGCATCACGCGGACGACATGATGAAAATCGTCTGCCCACATCGCGTCCAGACCCAGGCCACCGCGGTCGGGCGGTAACAGGAGCTGTGGTTCGTTGCGCTCGTCTTCCGCGGTGACAAATCCACCTAACGAATGCACAACCTCCGCGATTTCGGCGAGGACGTGCTTGGTCGAAGTGTCCGCGATCGCATGAGTTGCATCGAGCCGGAAGCCGTCAATGTGAAATTCACGGCGCCAATAGCAGGTGTTTTCAACAAAAAATTCTCGCACTGGTTTCAACTCGAAATTCAAGCCATCGCCCCAGGGCGTCTTGTGCCCTGGATTGAAATAGTCGCGGCTATAAGCGCCGAGATAATTGCCGTCCGGACCGAGGTGGTTGTAGACCACGTCGAGAATGATCGCGAGACCGCGCTGATGTGCTGCATCGACCAACGCACGCAGGTCGTTAGGTCGGCCATAGACGCGAGCCGGCGCGTAAAGCAACACGCCGTCGTAACCCCAGTTGCGTGTCCCCGGAAAATCGGCGACCGGCATGATCTCGACTGCTGTAACGCCAAGGCCGAGCAGGTGATCGAGCTTGCCGATCGCCGCGTCGAAGGTGCCCTCCGCTGTGAAAGTGCCAATATGCAGTTCGTAAATGATCAGCTCGGAAACTCGCGGCGGCGACCACGCCTGATCGCTCCATGCGTAATCGTTTGGGTCAATCACCTCTCCGGCGCCGTGGACGCCGTCGGGATTGAAGCGAGAGCCAGGATCGGGCCAGTCGCTTCCTTCAAACCGATACTTGTAGCGATCGCCCGCGCGTCCGTCAGGATCAACTGTGTTGAAATAGCCGCCGGGCTCCCCAACTAACGAGACGATGCGCTTTGCCGAGCCGGTTGGATCAAAAATGACCACTTCGACTTTTTTCTTTCCCGGCGCCCAGGTCCGGTAGCGCACTCCGTCTTCGACCAGATCTGCACCCTGGCTACGAAGTAGTTTCGACAATTTGGCCACAGACGCGCTACAGTTTTGGCGCGTCCGTTCCTTCGGAAAAAAAGGCGGTCAGTGGGCTTGTCGCCGAGGCGATCGTGCGCGCTTCCGCGAGGCCGATCTCGCGCGCGTCGCGCCCGGCTTCGACCGCTTTGCGGAACGCCTGCGCCATCCGCACCGGATCGGATGCAATCGCTATGGCGGTATTCACGAGAACGGCATCCGCACCCATCTCTAGCGCTTCGGCCGCCTGGCTTGGCGCGCCGAGGCCGGCGTCGACGACGACGGGCACAGTTGCCTGTTCGATGATAATTTCGATCTGCGCGCGCGTTTCGATGCCGCGGTTGCTGCCGATCGGCGAACCGAGCGGCATCACGGTCGCCGTCCCCACATCCTGGAGACGCTTCGCCAGAACCGGGTCAGCATTGATGTATGGCAGCACGGTAAAGCCCTCTTTCACGAGGATTTCCGCCGCAGCGAGGGTTTCAACCGCGTCGGGCAAAAGATATCGAGGGTCCGGATGAATCTCGAGTTTGACCCAAGAAGGCAGCCCGGCGGCGACGGCCAATCGCGCCAGCCTTACGGCCTCGTCGGCATTGCGCGCGCCGCTCGTGTTGGGCAAGAGGAGGTAGCGCTTCGGGTCGATGAAATCGAGAATGTTGGCGAACGGATCGCCCCGACCGGAGAGATCGGCGCGTCGCAGCGCGACCGTGACGAGCTCAGTTCCGCTCGCTTCGAGCGCGTCGCGCATCAATTCGTTGGAGGCAAACTTGCCCGTACCAACTAGCAATCGCGAAGTAAATCCGCGATCGGCGATTTTGAGTTTCGACCGTTTATCCGACATTTCGTTAATCTATAGCGCACAATCTTTCTGTCATCCTGAGCGGAGTCGAAGGATCCTAGAGAGCGTTCGAGCGGCGTTGAGTTATGCGTGACGCCTCTGATCCCCTTAACTGCGCTCGAGACGACGTGTGTACACGTTGAATTTTTCCGGTAAACTCAACTGATGACCCAATTCGATCTACACCTTGGCGATTGCGTGGAGGGGATGGCGCACCTCGAGGCCGCTTCGGTCGATCTTGTGGTCACCTCACCGCCCTACAATCTCGGGATTCGCTACGGGAAATATGCCGACACCGCAGATCGCGCATCGTACATCGATTGGTGCGAACGATGGGCCGCGGAGGTCCGCCGGCTTCTTCGGCCTAACGGATCGCTCTTTCTCAACATCGGTGCGACGCCCTCCAATCCGATGCTGCCGCACGAGTTGGTACTGCGGCTGCGCAAAATTTTCGTTCTGCAAAACACGATTCACTGGATCAAGTCGATCACGATTCCGAATGATTCGGGCCAGGAGATTTCTCCGGGCCATTTCAAGCCGATCAGTTCGCCACGCTTTCTGAACGACTGCCACGAATATATTTTCCACCTCACTCCAGAAGGAACGACGCCGCTCGACCGCCTCGCGCTGGGCGTTCCTTACGCCGACAAGTCGAACATCGCGCGCTGGAGCCACACCGGCGGCCGTGACCGGCGTTGCCGCGGCAACACCTGGTTCGTTCCTTACGAAACAATCCAGCGGCGCGCGCGGGAGCGACCGCATCCCGCGACGTTTCCCATCCAGTTGGCGACGAATTGCATCCTGCTCCACGGCCTGACGAGAGCGCAGCGAATGCTCGATCCGTTTCTCGGAATTGGAAATTCCGCGATTGCGGCGAAACGATCTTGCCTAACGAGCTTCATTGGCTTCGAAATCGACGAAGAATATCTGTGCGAGGCTCAGCGCAGGCTCGAGGAGCGCACACGCCTCGCGTGCTCTACCCGGGCAAATTCTCGGAAAACTTCGCGAGCGGTTTGACAAGGTTGCCCGGAAGGGGCCGAACACGATCGAAGATCCGCGCGGCGAGAGGCTTGGCGATCGGATAACCGGCAAAGATCATTTCGAGGCGGGCGTCGAGATTGTCGATGTAATTGAGCGCAAACGCTTCCGGCGTTTTCGGATAAATCGGCGACCCGAACTGTGGCTCGCCATGATGCGAAGCGATCAAGTGCAACAAATGGAGACGACAGTCCTCCATCGGCGGAGCGAGCTTTTGCCATTCGGTTACGCGCTCGTCGGTTTGGATTTTTCGCCAAAGAGAATTGACCAAATCCATCCCGAGCGCGATGTGGCCAATCATTTCGCCCTGTTCGTCAAACGGCATGCTGAAACCGGTTTCGGGCAGATAATTTTCCCAAAGCTTGCCGGAATCGTGGAAGAGAACCCCGGCTACCAGGAGATCAAGGTTTAGATCGGGATAAAGCGGCGCGATTTGCGCGGCGACCCGCATCATCTGGGCGGTGTGCTCGAGCAGCCCGCCGCGGCGCGCGTGATGATAGGTGCGTGCACCGGCGGTGTTTCGAAAACGCGTCCCGTACTCTGCAATGAACTCGGCGCAGAGCGCGTAGAGCCGCGGATCGCGGATCGCGGCGGTAGTTGCAACGATGAATTCCCAATCGGTTGCCTGCTTTGCGCGGAGTGCGGGCGCGCCTTGCAAAATATGCGCCTGTTCCTCAGCCGTCAGCCGACGCGATTTCCAGTGGCGGGCGTCGAGGCCGTATTGCTGATGCTGGTAAAACTCGCCCGTGATCTCGACGAAATCACCGCTCTGCAACGAGTCGCACGCTTTGTAGTTTGGACTGTCACTCCAGACCCGGAGGGTCATGCGATCAGCCGCGTCAGCGAGCATTAGTTCGCAATACGGTTTTTGTTCGCGAGTAAATTTTGACGCGACGGTCTCAAGCTGGACGTGGACACGCACCTCCAGCGGGCCCTGTGGGACGGCCTGCCGGATTTCCTTGAGCGTCATCAATTGCATCGTTGAAGGAAATTCGCACAGGTCGCCCTGTGTTGGACAGGCGAAAACCGCTGACGCGTCCGGCCGCTCGCGGACTATGGTTTGGCGATACCGATTACGCCGCAGGCAACACGGCCACCGGCGTCACCGGTAGGCTGTGACTTCAGGTCGTCGGCTTTCTCGTGCACGATCACACTGTGGCCGATGATCGATTTCTCACCGCTCATCACCATCATATTGTCCGTCAGGTCGAGGTGAGCCTTACCTGAGCCGTCGGCTTCGATGTTGCCCATGTCGCCTTCGTGGCGTTGCGCGACGTCATGGCCGGCGTGCGGATTGTTCGTCGGATTGAAGTGCCCACCGGCCGCTTTGCCGTCCGGCGAGGAACAGTCGCCGAACTCATGAATGTGGAACCCATGTTTGCCCGGTGTAAGACCGGAGACATCGGCGACGATTTTCATTTCATCGCCAGACTTCGTGAACGTGACAATGCCTTCCACGTTGCTGCCTTTCGTGGGATGGAGGACGGCAACGGCTTTGGTCGGTTCGCCGGCTATCGCGGAGACTGCCGCCAGCGCGAACGAGCCGGCGGTGAACAAGTACAATCCAGAGCGGAATAATCGATTCGTCTTCATGGAGGAAACTACCGCGCCTGCACAAGAACGGAAAGTCGGGATCTCTCTTGCTTCTGCCGTTTGGTTAGGCAGTCGCCATGTTGCCCGAGCCCTCTGTCCAACGCTTCCACAGGTAGATAGAATTGATGATCCAAACGATCGGGTTGAAGCTGACAAGCGTGAGCGTGATCCAAGCCCAGCAGTGCCGCTGGGCAAAGAACCGTGCGAGGACTGCGTAAATGGCGCCGCAGATGATCACGCCGCTGACGCCGAATTCAAGCATCAGTCCGAGGCCGAGGCCGCCGATGATGGACATAATGCTGAAATAGTAGCCCCACCTATACGGCTTCTTTCCGGGATTGCGCCGCTGGAAGCGGCGATTGAGAACGAATGCTGCAACAACGGGCACAATTGTCACACCAATAATCAGTCCGATGAGCTCGGAAGCAATGAGAACGGGTCCGATCGTGCTTACAGAACCGGCGGCAAGATTGGCCCTGACCGGCGAGGGTGTATCTTCTACAGTTATTACGACTTTTCCCCTGGCGTGACCTTGTTCCAGATATCTGATGGCTTCTGGGACCTCACTCAACTTGTAACGCCTGTCGATGACCGGTGTTACTTTTCCGGCATGCATTAGATCGCCCAGGATGGTCAGATCCTTTTGGTTCAGGTTCGCCAGCATCATTCCCATCTTCTGACTTACAAACTGCGAAAACACGAGCGCTCTGATCGGATTAACCAAAGGTCCGATCCATCCTTGTTCGCCTGGTCCGCCGCCGCCGACCATAACGTATATTCCGTGGGGTTTTAGGACGCGCCTGCACTCCAACAAGGAGTGATTCCCAACGTTGTCGATAATCAGGTCGTAGCGCTTTCCACTCTTGGTGAAATCCTCCTTTGTATAATCAACGACCTGATCTGCACCGATTGATCGGACAAGATCGACGTTCCTGCCGCTGCATACGCCGGTAACATCGGCGCCAAACGACTTGGCTATTTGCACAGCGAACGTGCCGACACCTCCGGATGCGCCATTAATCAAGACTTTCTGTCCTGATTGAACCTTTCCTTTGTCGCGAAGACCCTGTAACGCTGTGATTGCCGCAATGGGTACAGAGGCTGCCTGCTCAAATGTAATGTTGGCCGGTTTCAGGGCCACTGCTCGATCTGCGAGAGCACAGACGTACTCAGCAAAGGCACCGGTTTTCCCGCCGAATACGTCATCGCCTGCTTTAAACTGCGTTACGTTCTTACCCACCGCTTCTACCGTTCCCGCGTAGTCGACACCAAGTCGGACGACCTTTGGTTTGAGGAGCCCGGAGTCTAATGGGCGAATGAGGTAGGGCGTGCCTTCGATATAGTGCCAATCAAGTGGGTTCACGGAAGCCGCGCGAACTTTGACCAGGACCTGATTGTCATCGGGAACGGGCTTAGCGATTTCTTCGAGCCGAAGAACATCGGGTGAACCGTATTCGTGATAAACAATGGCTTTCATTGTAGCCGGGGTCGGTGACCCCGGACTCGGGCCTTGAGCCAATGCTGCGCCTGAGAAAAAAAGCGCAGCCATGCAGAATGCGGTGATCAATCGTGGATGTGTTTTCATAATGAACTCAGCGACCAACTAGTTAGGCGATCTGGCGTTCGTAATCTCTTAAATACATTTCCAGCCATGCGATGCCGTGAGAACCCTTGCGGAATAACACTTCAAGATTCGCTTTAGCTTCATCGGCCTAACGAGAGACAATGTCAGGTCGCCACCGGCTGAAGCGCACCTGGAAGAGTTGGCACCTTTGCGCCCTTGATCAGCAGCCAGAGCATAATCGCCAATTCGGCAAACAGGACCGGCTGCGCCATCTTAAAGGCGGCTTCGTAGTAAGGTGGAAAGAGCAAGGCCGTCAGGCTGAGGGCCACCCAGACGAAGCAGGCGAGCATTAGCCAGACGCCCAGAATACGCGGCAGAAAACCCGAACGAAAGACGAGCAAACCAAAGGGAAAGAGCCACAGTCCCCAGAAAATTTCGTTCATCAGCTCTCCCTGGCCATGCAAACGCAGAAACAACATGCCCAGAGCATAGAGTTGCGGTGTCTCGAACGCGCCGAGGAATTCGGTACCGTGGATGAGAGTCAGGGCGGCGACATAATTCAGCACGTTCAAAAAGCCAACGGCGGCGGAAACCAGAACCAGGGCCACCATCGCTCCGGCCCACGTTTTGTTCACGCTACTGAGCAAACGATAGAGAGCCAGGCCGAGGCAGATGAAAATGACTGAGGACAACAGTTCAGAGACAATGCAGAGACGAAAAAGCATCTCGTGAGTCAAGATGTTGCTCGCTGTCGCGGCGGCATTTCCGCGCACGATCAGCTTGCCTGGAACATACAAGAGGCTGAAAGGGGCCGTGAGTACGAGTGATAGATACACGGCGCCTGCGACGCGTGCCGCCTTGTTAGTCGGGTGCATTAGCGTTTCGGTTTTTCAGCGTTTCGACCCCTTAGTTTTGAATCATTAGAGCGGTCCGCGGCAACGGCGAAGGCGGATGGCACCGATCAGAAATGCCGCCGCGACGAGCAGCCCGATCCAGAGACCGGGACTGCTCAGGAATTTCAGCGGATCGAATTGGGTGAGTCGACAGACTACGGGGACGTGAGCGCCTTCCGGATAGTTCACGACGATGAACCCGGCGTCGAAACCGCCGGTCAGACGACCGACGAGCATGCGAATTAAAAACGTGGTATCGAACGCGAGTTTTTCAATCGCGCTGATTGCGAGCCATGGGAGCACCGCCCAGAGAAACGTCGCGCGCTTGGCCCAGCTGGAAACCAGGAGCAGCCAACCGAAGATGGGCGCCTCCCAGAGGGCGCTGGTCACGAGGCCATAGAGGAGAATCATCGACAGCCGGGGCCAGGGTAAAAGATTCCAAGTGGTTCCAGCCAGGCCGCTCGGGAGCAGGACTGCAGTGCTGAGTAACAGCATGGAAAGCTGCGTCACTATCGTGATCGCAAAGGTCAGGGTCGGCAGGATCACCAGCGGAACGAACACCTTCGAGAGGACCGTGGTACGATCCGAGACTGGCAGGGATTTCCAAAACAAAACGCTGCGGTCCCGACGTTCGCCGTACAGCGCATCGAGACAGTAGAAGATGCCCACGATGAAAGCAGTGAACATGATCATCATGGCCGCGGCGTCGTAAGGCATCTCGATAGCGGCACGCCGCCGAGTCGCTTCCAGGGCCAGAGCGTTGAGCCTGAGTTTCGGCAATCTGAACGCCGTCATTCCAAAACCGAAAAGCACGACCCCGGCGGCGATGAGCGGCGCCATGTAGATCGAGCGGTTCTCCCATAATTCGCGACGCACCGACCAGTAAAACGGCCAGGTCGCGGACAAAGTCAGAGGTGCGCTTGGCCGGGCGTCGACCGCTTCTGCCAGGTTCGATTCCGTATTCATCAGTTTCTCCTCTCGCCTCCGAGCTCCAGCTTTCCACCTCCGGTTTGCGGCGCCAGTGCCATCACCGCCACGAACAAGTCCGCTATGCTCGGGGTGCGAATCTCACCAAGCCCCTCGAGCTCTTCGCGGCTGGGACTGTCGAAAAGCAGTATGCTGCGGCCGAACATGTGGCGCGCGTGGATCGGCTTCAGCGCCTCGGCCGCGGTGAGATGATCCGGATGGACCATCACTTCCACGTAGCGCGTCTCGAACTGCTCCATGCTGCACTCCAGAACGATGCGCCCGTGATTGATGAACATCAGATCGGTCAGGACGTCCTGGATCTCTTCGACCTGGTGTGTCGTCACGATAATCGTACGGTTGTGATCGAAGTAATCGTTCAGCAGGGAATCGTAGAATTGCTTCCGGTACAGGAGGTCGAGACCCAGCGTCGGCTCATCGAGCACGAGCAGCCGCGCGTCGATCGCCATGACCAGCGCGAGGTGGAGCTGGGCCACCATTCCTTTCGATAATTGCCTGATCTTGCTCGCGCGTTTAATCTCGGTCCGGGCCAGGAAGCTCTCCGCTTTCGACCGGTCGAATCGCGGATGAACTCCGGTCACATATTCGAGCACCTGCGAGACCCGCATCCAGCGCGGGAGCACGGCGACATCGGCGATGAAACAGACATCGCGCATCAACTGGTCGCGCTCGATCCAGGGATTGCGTCCGAGCACCCGGAGCTCACCCTCAAATGGCGTCAGACCCAGAATGGCGTTGAGCGCGGTGCTTTTGCCGGCGCCGTTCGGCCCGATCAGGCCGAGAATGCGGCCTTCATTCACTTTTAGGTTAAGGCCGTCGAGCGCCACCGTTGTCCCAAAGGCTTTGCGCAATCCGTGCGCTTCAATGCAGGTCATGGCGTCAGTGTTTCTCCTTCCCACTCTTGCGCGAGGCGCGCGCGGCCGCGGCCTCGAGTTCCTTTTGCGTCAGCCCAAGCCGCTGAATCGTAGTCGCCACCCGCGGCCATTCCTTGGCCAGAAATTTCTCGCGTTCGCCCTTGAGCAAAAGCTCGCGCGCGCCGGCTTTGACGAACATGCCGAGCCCGCGTTTCATCTCAACCAGCCCCTCGTCGACCAGTTGTTGATAAGCCTTGAGAACCGTGAGTGGATTGACCCGGAATTCGGCCGCAACGTTGCGCACCGAGGGGAGCGGATCGCCTTCTTTGAGCACGCCGTCGAGGATCATGTGGACACCCCGGTCCCGCAGCTGGCGGTAAATCGGCTGCCTGTCGTTCCATTCCCTATCCATCCTGTATTCCACATCAACCACCGTGCCTCATATAGTGATATAGTTAACTATAACACTAGCGCACAATCAAGCGTTTTCTTCATTTTTCTTTTGCCTGTCGTCCCCGCCACCCCGCGCGCCTGTTCCGGATAACCTCTCGGCGAAAAAACAGAAGCCCCTTGGTTCAAACGAACGCCGCGGCCTTCGTCGGGCACTTCTCACAGTACACCCGGCCTATCAAGAGAAGCTCGCCGTCGTTCAGCACGGGCAAGTTTCAGGAAGCTGCTAACAGGATTCGATGCCTGACCTGATCCTCGGACGGGCCGAAGTGCGAATCTTTCTGTGGTTAGTAGTCAAGAGATCTGTTTGTTGTGGGGGCAGCGCTTCAAGCGGTGATATCATTTCGTGCCTTTGTTAAAGGGATTTTGGACTATGTTCTAATATCAGTTCCTGGAAGCGCGGATCATTCCGCAACGGGTCGAACATTGGGTCTAGCCGAAGCAGCGCAGGTGTGAGCGGCACGCGCGCCGCCAGAGCGCCTTCGGACGGTATCGATAACAATTTCCGTAACGCGGCAACGGCGCGGTCGGGCTCTCCCAGTCGCGCCGCCACCCGGGCGAGAATTTCGATCGGAGCGGGACCATCGACCACGTCCTTCTCGAGCGGGAGCACAGTCATCGCCCGCTCCGCCAGAGACAAAGCGGCGGCTTTGTCACCAAGGCCCATGTTGGTTAGGGCGAGATCTCCAATAAGGACATAATTTTCCGGCTGTTCCTCGAGGAACGGTTCCAGTTCGCTGCGCGCTTGCCGCCAACTCTCCTGGGCGGAGTCCTGGTCGCCAGCGACTTCCTGCGCCCAGCCCAACCAAAAGCGCAGTTCGCCATTGTTATAACCCAACGACGGGTCAGGCCTGGCAAGTAATTCCCGCAGCCGAGGAATGATTGATTCAGGGCGGCGTTCCAGGATCGCCTGGTAAACCTGTATTTCCAGGGCTCCCGTGTCATCGGCGGGCGGATGCAGCGGAGCGAGTAGTGCAGCCGCCCGCGGAAGGTCGCCCAGGGCTTGTGCAATACCCGCCTTTTGCGCAAGGGTATCCACGTCCCCGGGTGTGATATCGAGCACCTGATCAAACTTTCGCAGGGATTCCGGGAACCGACGAACGATCATGTAAGATTGCGCGTGCTGGGTGAGGAGGGAAACATTGCGCGGGTCGAGCCGCTCGGCTTCGTTGAAGTACGACTCGCTTCGATCCCATTGGCCTCGCCGGCGCGCGACATAGGCGAGCGATTCGGGAATCTGGCTGCTATTGGGCAGGAACTGACGTGCCTGATCAAAGTAACGTACCGCGGCGTCGTACTCCTTCAGGCAGGCATAGTAGTAATATCCCCTGGCCATTACGGCCTCGCCTAGGCCGGGCTGAAGAGAGAGCGCGGTTTCAGCCGCCTGTCCCGTCTCTTCCCGGAGGGCGACCGTTGGTTGAAGAGTGAGGGTAAGATAGCCAAGCGCATCGACATATGAGAGGAGCGCCCAACTAAGGGCAAATTTGGGATCCAACCGTACTGCGTCTCTGAGATATTTCTGGGCCCCAAGGGTGTTGGCAGGTGAGTTTCCCGTCTTTAGGGTATAAGCCAGCCCCCGAAGATAGGCATCATAAGCCTCAGGACTGTCTGTTGGTCGGGCGGCGATGACCTCCTCCTCCTGACCAGTTAGTTTTGCCCGTAAGTGATCAGCGATGGTTTTGGCTACCTCACTTTCAACGGAAAAGATGTCGATCAGTCTGCGATCAAAGGTCTCAGCCCAGAGATGTGAATCACTTGCAGCTCTGATCAATTGCACGTTGACCCGCACCCGGTCATTTGTTTTCTGGACGCTACCTTCCAGGAGATTGGCGACGCCGAGCTGCTTGGCAATTTCAGAGAGTTTTTGGGATCGGTTCTTGTAACGCTCGGTTGATGTGCGGGAGATGACTTTAAGATCCGCGATCTTTGAAAGTCGGGTCAGAATTTCGTCCTGGATCCCATCGGCGAAGTAAGCGTTGGATTGTTCCTCGCTCAGGTTTTCAAAGGGCAGAACGGCGATGGATTTTTCGTCGGATGGCGGTGCCGGAGCGGCGCGGAAAAAAGAGTAGGCAAGGACCGCCGTCGCCAGGAGCGCCACCACGAGAGTTAGTAACACGCCCCGTTTGTGGCGTTTGAACTTGCTGACGACAGATCCGGCACGCGAGAAGCCATCCGCTTCCAGTGCACCCTTAAGATCGCGGAGGTCGGTGAGCATCTCCTCGATCGTCTGGTAACGCTCATTGCTGTTTTTGCATAAAGCCTTTTGCAAAATGAATTCGAGTTTAAGGGGAACATCCGACAGCACGCCGGATAAAGGTTGCGGCTCCTTCGTTAGGATGGAGACGATGCAGTCGCTCGGCGTCTCGCCCAAGAACGGCGGCATCCCTCCTGCCATCTCATAGAGCACCACACCCAGGCTCCAAATATCCGAGCGCGCGTCTACCTTCTGGCCGCGGGCTTGTTCCGGAGACATGTAGCGCGCCGTGCCTAACACTAATCCGGGTCGCGTTTGCAGCGCCGCCGTTGTTTCGATTTCATAATGGTCCGACGCCAGCCTTTGCTCAGTCAGTTTGGCAATCCCGAAGTCGAGCACCTTTACGAATCCATCCGGACGCAGCATAATGTTCTCCGGTTTGATGTCGCGGTGCACAACGCCGGCTGCGTGCGCTGCGGCCAGTGCCGAGGCAATTTGCGCGGCAATCTCTAGCGCACCCGGCAGAGTCATCCTCCCAGACGCGAGCGACGCGCGCAGAGTCATTCCTTCGATGAACTCGGTCGCGATGAATTGCCGATTTCCCTCGGCGCCGATTTCGTAAACCGTCAGAATGTTGGGATGATTCAAAGCCGAGGCACTCCGCGCCTCATTCTTGAACCGGCTGAGCTGCATCTCATCCGCCGTCAAGCGCTCCGGAAGAAGCTTGAGCGCGGCTTTGCGTCCGAGTTGCTCATCCCGCGCCAGATAAACCTCGCCCATTCCGCCAATGCCGATAAGCGACTCGATCCGGTAATGACCGATCAATTCTCCGACCAACGTGCCGGCGGTCTCGCCAGCCAGGAGCTCGGGAGCGACTTCGAAAGCCGGTATTTCGATGAAATTTTCCGTTCGCTCGTGGGAGGTAAGCAGAGACTTCACCTCTCGGCATAAGCTCTCGTCGCCGCGACAAGCTTGCTCAAGAAATTCGGCTCTCTCTTCGCGTGCGCGCTCGGTGGCTAAGTGAAAGAGATCGTTGACCCGTTGCCAACGCTCAGCGTTCATCCGGTTTCTTCCCCGCGCAGCGCCCGGTAAAGCCAGGCCTTAGCCATGGTCCATTCGCGCTCCACCGTCCGCTGAGAAAGTTTCAGGAATTCAGCCGTCTCTTCGATCGTTAAACCGCCGAAGTAACGCAGTTCGACAATTTGACTCTTGCGCGGGTCGAGCACTGCCAGCCCTTCCAACGCTTCGTCGAGAGCGAGCAATTCCTCCGATCGCGATTCGGTCACGAAGGCAGCTTCGTCCAAGGTCACTTTCAAGGCGCCGCCGCCACGTTTGAGCGAGAGTCGTTCACGGGCATGGTCAACCATGATGCGCCGCATCAACTGGGCGGCCGCGGCGACAAAGTGGCTCCGGTTCTGCCAGGACGGCTTTGTATTATCAATCAGCCGCAGGTAGGCCTCGTTGATGATCGCGGTGGTTTGCAGGGTGTGACCGGCGCGCTCCCGCCTCATATAATGGTGGGCCAGCCGGTGCAATTCGGGCTGCACCAACGGAAACAGCTTCTCCAGAGCTGCTTCATCTCCTCCGCTCCAGTCACCGAGCAGTTGGGTGACCTCTTGTCGCGTGGATGAGGGCGTCATCATAAAGCCTGCTCGACGCTGCAAACCCTAACACGGTCGGGGGATTAATACAGCACAACGCGAGGTGGTTAGAGAAAATCTGCGCGGCTCGTGGCGGGTTCGAAGCTGGCTTTCCGCTTTAGCAGATAGAACCGGCACGAAAAAGAGACGCGCCGGCAAAAACCAAAATCAACAAAACATCAGATAAACTTATGAAAACTACACGATCAGTAACCAACTCAATCATGGCCGCTCTAGGCCTGCTCTTGACGCTATTCCCGATTAGCCAGACTGCACACGCACAGGACAACCTGCCCGGTGACTTTGTCGCGCCGACTGTATTCCAGGCAGCCGGGCCGACCGCGGCCTCGATTCAAGGCACGGTCGATGCCTACCGCGCTGCTCTGGGGGATCCCAATAATGCCAATAACCCAGGTCCGCTCTTAAGCGGTCGCCGCGAAATCAACTGGGACGGCGGTAACCCCGCCATCATGGACACGACGCCCCCGGTCACGCCGTTCGATGTCTTCCTGAACATTCGCGGCGCTCGGTTCACTACCCCGGGTGAGGGGCTTTCGCAGGCCCCTCCATCAGGCGGGCCCCAGGGCGGGCTGGCGGTGCTCTTC
>Ga0070665_100003324_pt1 | contig 17225 bp, 14 predicted proteins | sample KBSS13metaG_FD_65862 | JGI IMG/M metagenome (GOLD analysis project Ga0070665, IMG submission 65862) | Switchgrass rhizosphere microbial communities from Kellogg Biological Station, Michigan, USA - KBS S1-3 metaG | ecosystem: Host-associated > Plants > Roots > Rhizosphere > Soil ... | reverse complement strand
CATCGGTAGTGTCCGGCTTTAGCCGGACCCGTGGCTCAACCTGCGAAAAATGCGCCTTGCCGTCCGGGGTCGCAAAACGGCCGTCGGCGTAGAGGGTGCGGCCGCCCCATTGGACCTGATCGCCCTTGGCGCGCAGCGTCTCGATCCCGGCGTAGAGCGGGACCGTGCGGGCGATCTCGGCGCGGATTGCGGCGGCGCTCTCGAAACGGATCTGCGCCGCGCGATCCGGGAACGCCCGGGCCATCACCTCGCCGAACACCTGCCATTCGGGGCGGGCGGTTCCGATGCGGCGGCCGGGGATCTCCGGCGAAAAGATGATTCGCCGCTCGGTCGACGTCTCCGTGCCGCCGCCGATCGACTCGTACCGCGTCGTGGCGGGGAGGACGATCACGTCACCGTCGCCGTCGGCCAGCATGGACGAGGACAAGACGATGTCCTGGTGGACGCGGAGACGGGGCCGCTGCAGCGCCCGCCGGGAGCGATCCGCATCCGGCAGCGTCTCGAGAAAATTGCCGCCGACGATCCAGAACAGATCGACGCCGCCCGCCGCCGCGTGCTCGATCATGTCGGTCGTCGTCCACCCGGAGAAGGTCGGGAACGGGAATCCCCACGCCTCGGCAAACCGCCGCGTGGCGGCTGCGTCGAGCATCGGCACGCAGCCGACTTCCGCGCCGCCCTGGACGCCGGAATGCCCGCGGATCGGCACCAGGCCGCGGTTTGGCCGACCCGGCAGCCCGCGCGCCAGGCCGACGTTCATCAACGCCTTGATCGTGTCGACCCCGTGCGTATGCTGCGTCAGCCCCATCGACCAGACGACGACGGTGTTGGGCCGATCGATCAGCAGCCGGGCGAACGCCTGCATCCGATCGCGCGTGGCGCCGCTGTCTCGCTCGAGCGCGTCCCAGTCCGCCGCCAGCGCACGGTCTCGCGCCTCCTCGAACCCCACCGTCCCGTCGCGGACGAACGCCTCGTCGATGCCGCCGGCCTCGACGAGGGCTCGAAAGACGCCGATCAGGAAGGCGAGATCGCCGCCGGTGTGGACGTCGAACCAGTGATCCGCCAGCGCGGTGCCGAACACGGCGCTCGACGGAATCGACGGCACCCAGTAGCGCTCGAGCCCTGGCTCACGGTACGGGTTGACGACGGCGATCTGCGCGCCGTTCTGTTTGGCGTGATGCAGATACTTGGTCGTCACCGGCTGGTTGTTGGCGACGTTCGAGCCGAAGAACACGATCAGATCGGCGTGCAACCAGTCGACGTAGCTGCACGTCGAGGCGCCATAGCCGAGCGTCGCCTTCATGCCGGCGGTTGACGCCGCGTGACAGAGCCGTGCCGAGTTGTCGACGTGGTTGGTCCCGAGGAAGCGGGCCGCCTTCTGCGCCGCGTAGTAGACCTCGTTGGTGATGCCGCGCGAGGTGAGGTAGAAGGCCGCCCGCGCGGGATCGACCCGCCGCAGCTCCGCCGCGATCCGCTCCTCCGCCTCGTCCCAGGTGATCACGCGAAAGCCGCGGCCGCCCTTCGCCTTGATCATCGGTTCCGGAAGCCGGCCGAGCTCGCGCAGCTCCGCCGACGAACGCGACGACAGCGAGGAGACGTCGGCCAACACGGCAGGATCGAGCGCCGGCGCGGTGTTGAGCCGCATCAGCTCGAGACGGACCATGCAGAGATGCGGCCCCTCAATCGTCCAGTCCGACAGACCCGAAGTACCGAGCGCGCACCCGTCGCACACGCCGTCGTTGAGGATGCGCCACGCGAACGGCAGCTCGTCGCGGTTCTCCCAGACGATCTTCAGCATCTCGCGGTAATGATGCGGTTTCTGACGCCCCAAGCCGAACATGTGTGTATGCTAGCGCCGAAATGCGTTCGCATGGCAGGACCACGCTCCTGCTCTTCGTCTTCTTCCAGGCCCTCTACGCGCTGACCTCCTCCGGCAACACATTTCGGGTTCCCGATGAATTCGAGGTGTACTTCCAGGTCGAGCACCTGGTCGACGCCGGCGATCTGTCGGTGCCGCAGACGCTCACCATCCGCTCGGGAAGTGGTGAGCCGATCTTTTTCGGCAAAATCGGGATCGACCGGAAACCGTACGCGCCGTACGGCCCGCTCGCCGCCGTCCTCGCGCTGCCCCATCACTTGATCGGCCGTGCGGTGGCGGCGGTCGCCGGGGTTCCCCGGGCACCGCTGCCCGACGGCATCGTCTGGGTGTTTCTGGTGGGCGGCATCACGATGACGGCGACCGCAACGGCTGCCGCCCTGGCGGTCGCCGGCTTCCATTGGTGCGCGTGCGCGCTCGGCACGCCGCCGCGGCAGGCGCTGGCGCTCGCGATGCTTCTCGGCGGCGCCACCGTACTCTGGCCGTACGGCACGAGCTTCTACGCCGAAGCGTGGCCGGCGGCGGCCTTCATCTGGGCGGCGGCGCTGCTGCTTTCGTCCCGGGCGATAGCGGCCGATACTCCCGGGCGCGCGCGCCTCCTGATCGCAGCGGCCTCGGTGCTGCTGGCGGTCGCGGGTCTGGCGAAGGCGACGAGCCTGGTGTTCGCGCCCGCGTTCATCGTGGCCGCGCTGAGCGATCGCGCCACCTCGCTTTCCGGTCGAATCCGGACGGCTCTGGCACTGTCGATGGGGATCGCGCTCGCCGGAGGGGCGCACCTCGCGTTGAACGCGCATCGATTCGGCAACCCGCTCGACTTCGGGTATGGGTGGGCCGAGATGGTGCCGCAGCTGCCGCCGCGTCTGTTTCTCGCGCGCGATGTGCCGCGCGGGCTCGCCGTTCTGCTGTTCTCGCCCGGCAAGTCGGTGCTGCTCTGGGCGCCGCCCCTCCTGCTCGCGCTCGCCCGTGCCCGCACGTCCTGGTCGCGCGAGCGCGCATTGACGCTGGGCGTCGCCTGCGCGGCCATCTCCGGGCTGATCTTCTACGCCGCCTATCTCTATCCTGAAGGCGGCTATGCGCACGGCCCGCGCAACCTGGTGCCGCTGGTGCCGCTGGCGCTGCTGCTCGCGGCCGGCCCGGACGCGGCGTGGTGGCCCAGTCCCGCGGCCGTGGCGTGCGCGGCGGTCGGCGTCACGATGGCCGTGCTCGCGGTCTCGGTGTCGTTTCTCGAGGATCAGGGACTCGGCGGCGATCTGAAGGCGGGCGCGCGCACGGTGTACTACGAGCGCATCACCCCGTTGCCCGGCCGCGTCTGGAACCGCTACCGTCTGGACTACGTGCCGTTCGTATCGGCGCTGCGATCGGCGGACTGGCTGCATGCGCCGGCGCTCGGCGAAGGGCCCGACCTCTTTCCGCTTCACCTTATACAGGCACGGCGACAGCTGCCCAACGGTCAGACGATCCCGATGTGGCTGGTGTGGGCGATGCCGGCCTTCTGGCTGACGATCCTGGGCGGGGCGGCCGTCGCGCTCTTCCGACCAAAGTAGTGCAGGCCTTTAGGCCTGCCTGGCACGGCGGACCTAAAAGTCCGCACTACACCTGCGCGGAAAACGTTATCGAGCTACGACTCGATCCGGTCGGCGTGCGCGTAGATGTTGAAGCTGTCGCCGCGGATGAACCCCACCAGCGTCACCCCGTACTCCTCGGCCAGCTCGATCGCCAGGCTCGACGGCGCCGAGACGGCGGCCAGGATCGGGATGCCTGCGAAGATGGTCTTCTGGACGATCTCGAAGGACGTCCGGCCGCTGACACACAGGATGTGATCCGACAGCGGCAGCGCCTCGCGCATCAACATCCGGCCGACGATCTTGTCGACCGCGTTGTGGCGGCCGACGTCCTCGGCGACGTCGACCAGGCTGCCGTCGCGCGAGAACAGACCGGCCGCGTGCAGCCCGCCGGTCGCGTCGAACACCGCCTGCCGCGCGCGAAGCTGTTCGGGCAGCGAGGCCACCAACGACGGCGGTACCGTCCAGGCGGCGCGGATCGGCGCGACCGCGGCAGCAAGCGATTCGATCGTCCGCCGCCCGCACATTCCGCACGACGAGTTCGTCGTCACCTGCCGGCGGCCGGCGAGCAGGCGCTCGATGGCCGCCGCCGACCCGTTGGCCAGCGTGACGTTGACGACATTCTCGGGGTGATCGGCGCCGGCGCTGGTGCAGTGCGCGATGGTTCCGAGGTCGTCGGCGTCCCTAATCACACGCTCGGCGAGCAGGAACCCGGCGGCCAGCTCGCGATCGGCGCCGGGTGTCCGCATGATCACCGCGAACGGGTGGTCGTGCAGCCGCACCTCGAGCGGTTCCTCGGTCGCTGCGCGATCCGATGCTGTCGCGCGCACCGCCCCGCGCACGCGGGTCACGCCGACCGATCGCAGCGGCTCGGACATGCCGTCATCTTACCGCTATGATTCTCCGCATGGCCAAACGACGACACGGCATGTCCATCGGCGAACGCCTGGAATCGTTCTCGGGGACCATCACGCGATGGACCGGCAGCACCGCCGCCTTCGGCTGCGCCATGGCGGTCATCGTCATCTGGGTGATCACCGGTCCGGTCTTCGGTTACTCGAATACCTGGCAGCTGGTGATCAACACCGGCACCACGATCGTGACATTCCTGATGGTGTTCCTGATTCAACGCGCGCAGAACAAGGACTCACTCGCGATTCATCTCAAGCTCAACGAGATCGTGGCCGCGACGACCGGCGCCAGCAATCGGCTGGTCGACGTCGAGTCGCTGTCGGAGAAGGAGCTGGCGCAGCTCCACCGGTTCTACAGCGAGCTCGCGACGCTGTGCCGGAAGGAAGTCGACCTCCTCCACTCTCACTCGGTGGAGGAAGCCCGCCAGATGCACGCCGTCAAGCATAGCGCCGCCAAAAAGCGCGGGTAGAATACTCGCATGGCTGACACCTCGTCGTTCGACGTCACGTCCACCATCGACTTCGCAGAGGTCGACAACGCCCTCAACCAGGCGCGCAAGGAAGTCGGCCAGCGCTACGATTTCAAGGGCGCCAAGGCCGACATCGACCTCAACGTTGCCGAAAAGACGCTGACGCTGGCGACCGACGACGAGATGAAGATGAACGCGCTCTGGGAGATCGTGCAGGTCCGGCTGGTGCGGCGCGGCGTCGCGGTCAAGAACTTCAAGGTCGGCGACTCGCAGGCGGCGGCCGGCGGCACCCTCCGCCGGGTCATCGAGATCCAGCAGGGCATCCCGATCGAGGCGGCCAAGGAGATCGTGAAATACCTGAAGGACCAGAAGCTGAAGAAGGTCAACGCCACGATCCAGGCCGATCAGGTGCGGGTCAGCTCGCCGTCGAAGGACGAGCTCCAGAACGCGATGCGCGTCCTGCGCGACCACGACTTCGGCGTCGCGCTCGGCTTCGGGAACTACCGCTGATCGGCTCAGTCCGAGTATCGCATCATCGCCATGAAGCCCATATCCATGTGGAACTGCTGATGGCAATGGAAGAGCGAGAGGCCAGGCTGCGCGGTCGGCACATCGACCTCGACCTGCTTCCACGCGGGCACCATCACCACGTCTTTCCACACGCCGGAGACCGGCTGTCCTGCCAACCGCACGATCTCGAAACGGTGCCGGTGCAGGTGAATCGGATGCGGATCCGCACTCTGATTGTCCAAGGTCCACCGATAGCGCTTGTTGGCCTGCACGACGATCGGATCGGTGCGTGGATGCGACTTGCCGTTGATCGTCCAGTGATGCCCGTCGCCCGTCGCCTTGAACACCATCGTCAATCGTCCGTCGGGTTCCGGCACCGGTTCACGGCCGCCGAACGTCCCGTAGTCCCACACGAATGGTCCGGGTAGCTCCCATCGAGGGACGCCCTGCTGGCCGGGGTACTCGACCGCGATCCCCATCCCGCCCACCCGCTGATCCGCGCGCACTTCACCGAAGACCCAGACGCCGGGTCGGTTCATCTCGACAACGGCGTCGATCCGCTCCCCCGGTCCGAGATCGAGAATCGGCACCAGCCTCGGAGAGGGCACCGGGTTTCCGTCGAGCGCGATGACATTGAACAGGTGGCCCGGCAGCGCCAGGCGGTGAGGCAGCGTCGCGCTCGCATTCACCACGCGGAACAGCACGCGCTGCGACGGCTTCACTCGGATCGGGTCGCCGGCTCCGAGCATCTTGCCGTTGATGGAGAAGAGCTTGAACGCCACCTCGCCTTGCGAGTCGAAGTGCCCTTCCCACTCGTGGAGCAGGATCGGCACGTCCTGATCGTAGGCGCCGGCTTCGTCATTCGCCTCCACGATGAACATGCCGAACTGGCCGGAGTACGTGCTCTTGCGCAAGTTGCGCCCCGCGACGGCGTGGCTGTGATACCAGCGGCTGCCGGCCGGATCCGGGGTGAAGACGTAGCGTTGGTGGCCGCCGTTGGGTGGCACGCCCGGCGTCCCCTCCTCGTACGAGCCGTCCACCTCCGGCGGAACGTGGAAGCCGTGCCAGTGCACGATGTCTTCGTCCTTGCTGTCGTTCCACACATCGACGATCACCGGCCGTCCCTGCCTGGCGCGCAACAGGGGACCCGGAACCTGACCGTTGTAGGCGAGCGTTCTGATCGAGTGTCCCGGCGCGAGATCGAGCGTCATCTCGCCGATCCGCAGCGTGATGTCCGCGTTGCCGGCAGGCGGCGCGCTCGGGAAGGGGACAGGCCGCGGCGGCATCTGGTGCTGCCCGGCGGCCGTTCTTGCGGCGGACGTCCAGTAACAGGTGAGCGCCAGAAGTTGACGGCGGGTCATCGCGTGGTGACCCTAGCATGATTGCGCGGGGTGGGCGAATCGTGCCCACCCCGCCTGCTCGTCACCGCCCTTATTGCGTCTGGATGGACTTGATGTAGTCGACCAGGTTCGCGACCCGGAGTTTCACCACGCTGGCGTCCGGCGCGAGCGACTGGAACACGGGCCCCCAGATCGGCATGTCTCTCGAGCCGTGAGAGGCCATCACACTCGTCCCCATGACGATGTTTTCGACTTCCGACGGTGAGAACTTGCCGCCGTTCCGCTTCGCGATCGTCGTCAGATCGGCCGGCACCTTCTTCAGCGCCATTGCTGCCGGTCCGTCCCCCTTCGCCTGCACGCCGTGGCAGGAGACGCAATACGCCTTGAACGTATCGGCTCCTTGTACCGACTGAATCCGGGGCGCGGTTTCGTGCTTGACGGTCGGCTGGGCGTTGGCTGGCGCTGCGCCCAGCGCGAGCATCAGGAAACCCGTCGCGCCGGAGATGAGCCAGGGTCTTGCATTTGCCATCGTTCCCTCCTTCTAGGTGACCGATAGAGCGGGATAGACCAGATTCATGCCACATCAATTAGCTGGCAAATCATGCGGGAGGGAGGCAAACGCGCGGCGCGCTGGCGGATTTCCGTCAGCGCCTGTCACGTCGCAACGCGAACGTGGGCAGCCGCGGAAGTCCTGATTCCTGTTACGTGGGCCGGGATCGTCCTCTGGTTTCGGGAGGGACGGTCACCATCAGTCTCGCATCCTACGAGGAGAGGGGGAAGATGATGTGTTCTGTTTGGCACAGCACCGGTCGCCGGCGGTTCGTTGCTATTTCTTCTCTTTCTTCTCTTCCCACTCCACTTCGGTCACGTTCGCGGGATCGAGCTTCAGGATCCGATCCGACAGCCCATCGGTCCTCCCCTCCGCCGGTGTCCGCACCTCGTAGTGCAGCTCCTCTTTCGAGGTCCCGCGCAGCTCGAACTTGAGGCGGTAGCGCGTCAGCAGGGCGTCGAGCTTCGGTTTGATCGCCGCCGGATCCTTCGCCGTCACCTTCAATGTGAAAAGCTCCGTCGCCTTCGGCTCGAACGACTCGACGATCCACAGCAGCGTGAGGATGAACAGCGTCGCGAAGCCCGCCAGCAGCCAGACGCCGACGCCGGCCGCAAGACCCACCGCCAGTGTCGACAGCATGACCCCTGCGTCTTTCGGGTCGTCGATCTTCGCGCGGTAGCGCACCAGGCCCGCGGCGCCGACGATGCCGAACGCCCGTGCGAGGCTGGAGCCCACCACCAGCATCACGACCGCTCCGACCACCGCGAGAATGATCTGGGTCTGGATGACCGGCATCTGCCGGGGAGGCGTGCCCTTGCGCCGCGGCCGGAACGCCAGCAGGCTGGCTAGGCCGGCGGCGATCGGCAACCGCGAGAGCGCGTGCTTGAGGTCGCGCACCTGTTCGGTGAAGGGGGGCGTGCGCTCGAACACGTCCGCGCGCTTGCCCTCCTTGTCGTTTTGCTCGAGCTTGTCCGGTTCCGGCGGAACGGTCTGCGCGAAGATTGGAAGGGCGAAGCCCGACACGATCGCGATCGCGACGAAAACACTACGCACTCTGCTCATCGGCACTCCCTGGAAATATAGCTGAGCAAGTACGCTGCCACTGAATTACTCGATAACCTGGACTTCCAGCTCGTCGTTGGGCCTCCGCCACCTCGACCATTGACTGGCGAACGCCTTGCTACTTCCTCATCTGGTGGCCGTCGCTCGCGTTCCGCTTTCCACATACCGTCTGCAGTTCCATCACGGGTTCACGTTTCGTGACGCCGTCACGGTCGTCGAGTACCTGAGCGCCCTCGGGATCAGCGACTGCTACGCGTCCTCGTATCTCAAAGCCGTCCCCGGCAGCCCGCACGGCTACGACGTCGCCGATCCGACCCAGCTCAATCCGGAGATCGGGACCGACGAGGACTACATGGCCTGGATCGACGCGCTACGCGCTCGCGGCATGGGCCACGTGATGGACCTGGTTCCCAACCACATGGGGATCGCGAAGGCCGCGAACCCCTGGTGGCTCGACGTGCTCGAGAACGGGCCGAGCTCCCGCTTCGCGCGCTTCTTCGACATCGAATGGCGGCCGGTGAAAGACGAGCTCGCCGACAAGATCCTGATTCCGATTCTCGGCGATCAATACGGCGCCGTGCTCGAGCGGCAGGAACTGCGGTTCGCCTATCGCGACGGCGCATTCTGCGTCCACTACTACGACGAGATCCTGCCGATCGCACCCGACACCTTCGAGGTGGTGCTCGAGGGGCCGATCGAGCCGTGGCTCGAAGACCATCGGGATGCGGATGCCGACGAGCTGCAGAGCATTCTGACCTCGACGCGAAATCTGCCGTCGCGCAGCGAACGCGACCCCGACGCCATCGCGATTCGCGCGCGAGAGAAGGAAATCGCGAAGCGGCGCCTGGCGGCGCTCGAGCAGCGCAGCCCTGCCGTCGCATCGCTCATCGACGACAGCGTCCGCCGCCTGAACGGCATCGCCGGGCGGCCGCGCAGCTTCGATCCGCTCGACCGGCTGTTGAACCTGCAGTCCTATCGGCTCGCACACTGGCGCGTCGCATCCGAGGAGATCAACTACCGCCGCTTCTTCGACGTGAACGAGCTCGCCGCGCTGCGCATGGAGGATCCGGCGGTGTTCGACGAGGTGCACCGCTTCGCCTTCGAGCTGGTGCGGAAAGGCGCGGTCACCGGACTGCGGATCGATCACGTCGACGGCCTCTTCGCGCCGGGCGACTACCTCCGGCGGCTGCAGGAGCGCTGCTCCGAAGACGGCATCGGGCAGGACCCGCAGGCGCCCGCCGATCCCTTCTATGTCGTCGTCGAAAAGATCCTCGGGCCGGGAGAGCAGCTGGCGAGCGACTGGCCGGTGCACGGCACCACGGGGTACGAGTTCGGCGCGATGGTGAACAATCTGTTCGTCGACCGCCGGCACGAGCGCGCGTTCGACGACCTCTACCGCCGCATCGCCCGCGAGCGGCGCCTGTCGTTCAGCGATCTGGCCTACCGGTGCAAGAAGCAGGTGCTCCACGAGACGATGTCGGGCGACATCAACTCGCTCGGGCATCAGCTCAATCGTTTCTCCGAACGCAACCGCCATTTCCGCGACTTCACCCTCTACAGCCTGATCTCGACCCTGAAGGAAGTGATCGCGTCGTTTCCGGTCTACCGGACCTACATCACCGGGAACGAGCCGGTCAGCGACCGCGATCGCGGCTACATCGTCGAGGCCATCCGCGGGGCCCGGCGGCGCGCGCCGGCGGTCAGCCGGCTGATGTTCGATTTCATCGAGCGCCTGCTCCTCAAGCTCACCATCGTGACGACGCCCGAGGAGTGCGAGGAGCGCGCCAGGTTCATCGGCAAGCTGCAGCAGATCACGAGCCCGGTCACCGCGAAGGGCACAGAAGACACGGCAATCTACATCTACAACCGGCTGATTTCGCTGAACGAGGTCGGGGCCGATCCCACCCGGTTCGGCATCGAGCCGGCCGCGCTGCACGACTGGATGGTCGAGCGGCTCCGGCGGTCGCCGTCGGCCTTGTCGGCGACCTCCACGCACGACACCAAGCGAGGCGAGGACGTGCGCGCGCGCGTGAACGTGCTCTCGGAGATGCCGGGTCCGTGGAAGGCCGCGCTCACCCGTTGGCGTGCGGTCAACCGCAGGCTCAAGACCGAGATCAGAGGCGCGATGGCGCCGGACGCGAACGAGGAGTACCTCATCTACCAGACGCTCATCGGCGCGTGGCCATTCGAGATGGCGGCCGGCGGAGAGCCGGCGTTCGTCGACCGCATCGCCGAGTATGTGACGAAGGCGCTGCGCGAGGCGAAGCTGCATACCAGCTGGCTGAGCCCCGACGAAGACTACGAGGCCGCGGTCGAGCGGTTCGTGCGCGCGATCCTCGACCGCCGCAGGCCGAACCTCTTCCTTCAGTCGTTCGCGCCGCTGCAGGCGACGGTGGCTCAGATCGGGATCTACAACAGCCTGGCGCAGCTGCTGATCAAGATCACCGCGCCGGGCGTACCGGACTTCTATCAGGGCTCCGAACTGTGGGATCTGACGCTGGTCGACCCGGATAACCGGCGGCCGGTGGACTACGAGGCGCGGCGGCGGGCGCTCGCCGGGCTCGCGGATGCCGACCCGTCGGCGCTGCTCGACGGGCGTGCCGACGGACGCGTGAAGATGTTCGTGGCGACGCGGGCCTTGACGACGCGGGCGGCGCTGCGCGACCTCTACGAGCGCGGTGATTACGTGGCGCTGGAGGCGTCCGGGGCGCGAAGCGATTGCCTGTTCGCGTTCGCGCGCGGGAGCGCGATCACCTGCGTGCCGCGGCTGATCGCAACGCTGACACCCGATGGCGCCGCCCCGTTGGGGCGGTCGGTGTGGGGCGACACGCGGATCACCCTCGCCGATGGACGAGCCGTTCGCGATGTCTTTACCGGCGCGGTGTTGACACCGGCGCCGTCCGGAAACGGCTTCGCGCTCGACGCCGCCGTCATCTTCGAACGCTTTCCGGTCGCCCTGCTCGTCCCGGTAGACCGATCAGCGCAACGTTCTCGTCCTGCCCATCCTGCCGATCCCGCCCGTCCTGCTCCGCTCGCCTGATCATGCTGTACCTCACGATTATCGGCGGGGTGTTCATCGCGTGGTTGATCCTCGCGGTGTTGTTCATGCCCCACATCCCGTATCACATCGAATCGGCGCTCGACGCGCGCAGCGATCACTGCGTGCACGTGCTCGAGTCGACGTGCCAGACGCACCTGGAGCACGGCAACCGCGTCGAGATCCTGACAAACGGCAACCGGTTCTACCCGGCGATGCTGGCCGCCATCCGTGGGGCGCGCGAAACGGTGACGATGGAGTGCTACATCTTCAAGAAGGGCGAGATCGGCGAGCAGTTCATCACCGCGCTCTGCGAACGGGCGCGCGCCGGGGTCCGCGTGACGATCGTGATGGACGCGATCGGGTCCTTCGGCGCCTTCCGCGAGTCGGCGAAGCCGCTGCGGGAGGCGGGCTGCCGCGTGGCGGCCTACCAGCGGTTCATGTGGTACCGGCTCGGCCGGCTGAACAACCGCACCCACCGCGAACTGCTGGTCGTCGACGGCACGGTGGCGTTCGCCGGCGGCGCCGGCGTGGCCGATTGGTGGGCCAGGCCGCTGCACGGCAAACCGATGTGGCGCGACATGATGGCGCGCATCGAAGGCCCTGTCGTGTCGGACATCCAGGGCGTGCTGGCCGAGAACTGGCTGGAGTGCTGCGGCGAGATCATGACCGGCCCCGAAACCTACAAGCCGCGTCATCCGGTGGGCCACGTCGCCGGCTTCTCGGTGAAGAGCTCGCCGTCCGATCGATCGACGGCGTCGCGCGCCCTGTTCCAGACGCTGGTCGAAGCGGCCGCCGGCAGCGTCCTGATCTCGACGCCTTATTTTCTGCCGGACAAGGCCTTTCGCACCGCGATCCAGCGGACCGCCGGCCGCGGCGTGGCCTTCGTGGTCATCGTCCCCGGCAGCCACACCGATCAGCGGTGGGTGCGGCTTGCCAGCCGCCGCATGTACGGCCAGCTGCTGGAGGCGGGCGTCAGGATGTTCGAGTACGAGGCGGGCATGACGCACCTCAAGGCGCTGCTCGTCGACGAGTTGTGGGCCGTGATCGGCACGACCAATTTCGACAACCGCTCGTTCGAGCACAACGACGAGGTCAACGTGGCGTTCCGCGATCAGGCGCTGACCGCGCGCATCGCCGCCGATCTCGAGGCCGACCTGAAGCAGTGCAAGGAAATCACGCTCGAGATGTGGCGCGGGCGGCCGGTGTGGGAAAAACTGATCGGCACCGTCGCCTGGATTCTCGAGCGTCAGCAGTAGAAACGAAACTTCTTACTTTCCGATGGCGTCCGTCCAGATCTTGATCTGCTCGGGCGTCATCGGCCCTTCTGGCTGTTGGCGGGCGTCGCGATACTTCCAGCGATCGATGTCGTGGAGGTACTGTTCGCGCGAGAGCAGGGTGCCGTAGCACACGTCGCTCTGCAGGTTCGGCCGGCTGACGCTCAGCCGCCGCGTCAGTTCGTCCATCACCCACTGCGGCACGTTCTCCCGCTTGTCCGGGTAGACGAACCCGAACAGGATGATGTGGCTCAGGAGCAGCCGCCAGTAGTCGCCGAAGCGCATCAGCAGGCGCGGCCAGTCGAGCGCCGGGCCGACCTCCCTCAGCAGATGCAGCACGTCGGCGCCGTCGAAGCGCTCGCGCTCTTGAATGAACGCTTTCGACCAAATCATCTCTTCCGCGGGCGACAGCCGGACGATCACGCCGAGGACATTGGTTCGCGGTGCGTGATCGAACCAGAGATCATCGACCCGCGCCACGCCGTTCCCAGAGCTGAAGATCACGTCCATGAAGTACTGGCCGGCGTGGATCTTCCCCAACCAGTGCGGAAACGGAATCGCGGTCTGGTACCCAAGGCGCTCGAACGCCTCGAGCACGCGCCCACAGTCGTCCGGCTTCACGAAGATATCGATATCCTTGGTATCCCGCGGCACATGCGAGTAGTGCGAAAACGCAAAGGCGCCGCCGACCAGAAACGGAATGCCGGTGTCGGTCAGCTTCCTCAGCGCGTCGATGTAGAAGTCGGCGGCCGGATCGTGCACCGCGCGTGCAGTCGAGGTTTCCATTGGGCCCTCAGGAGGCGACGACGACGTCGGTGGCGCGTCGGCCCTTGGACGGGGTCGCCGCAGGGTCACACGTCGCGGTGCCGGTCAGCGGCACCTCGAAAACGCGGAACGGCGGCCGATCGCCGAAGGTCCGCGTGAGCAATGGCATCGACACGTTGTACACGGGTACGCCGTTCTTGGTCCGTCCTTCGAGCTGCCCACGATGCGCGTGGCCGTGCACCGCGAGCGATACGGGGTAGCGGCCGATCGGCTCCTCGAGCCGGCTCGAGCCGAGAAACGGGTAGATTTCCAGCGGCTCGCCCTCGACCGTCTGCTGAATCGGCGAGTAATGCAACAGCGCGATGAGGTGGTCGGTCCGCAGCCGCGCGAACGCCGCCTCGAGCTTCAAGGCTTCGCCCACCGCCTCGTGCACGAACTGCTTGATGATCGTCTCGCCCCACGGACCGAGCGCGTGACGACCGAAGCCGCCGCCGAATCCCTTGACGCCGGCGATGCCAATTCCCTGCAGCTCGCAGGCGTCACCATCCAGCACGTTGAGGCCGGCGTCCTTGAGGATCTGCTGCACGTCGCCCGCCTTGCCCGACTCGAGATCGTGGTTGCCCAGCACCGCCGCCGCGGGAATGCGAAGGGCGGTCAACTCGCGCGCGAGCACCGCCGCTTCCTCGGGCAAACCATAGTCGGTCAGATCCCCCGCGATCACGGCGATGTCGGCCGATTCGCTGACGCGCGCGAAGAGCGTCTGGAACGCGCCCTGTGACGACCTGGTGCAATGCAGGTCCGCGAGCGCAGCGATCCGCACGACCGTCCCGGCCATATCACCGCTCTGCTTCAAGAGTTGAGCCAAGCGTAAGAATTTCAAGGATGAGCCGGGTACGGGCCGATAGTTGCACAACTTCTAGGCGTGTCAGGCCATCGCCGGCCCCAGCTCGGGCGTCTGATCGTTACTCCATTTGCCACCATTGGTGTGCTGGCGGCCGTACTCGTCTGGGAAATCGAACACGTCGGGTCGATTCTTCTCGCCCTGGCGATCGCCGCCGGGGGGGTCGCGCTCGGCGTCGTCGTATCGCGGCGGCTCCGACGCGACATCGCGCGCGTCGCCGACTACTACTCGGGGCTCCTCCACACCGCCGACGAACAGTCGCGGCGGGCGGATGCGGCCAACCGGCTCAAGGACGAATTCCTGACCACGCTGTCGCACGAGCTACGGACGCCGCTGAACTCCGTGCTTGGTTGGGCGAGGCTGCTCGCGAGCGGGAAGCTCGACGACGCGCAAACGGCCCATGCAGTACAGGCGATCGAACGGGCCGGCTGGGCCCAGTCGCGGCTGATCGACGACCTGCTCGATCTCTCCCGCATCGTGGCGGGCACACTCGAGTTGACGATCCGGCCGACCGCGATGTCGCATGTCGTTCAGGCCGCAGTCGCGTCGCTGCGGCCCGCCGCCGAAGCCAGGCGGATTGCCGTGAACGTCAGCGTCGATCCGGACCTTCAGCCGATCGCCGCGGATGCCGACCGCCTGAAGCAGGTCGTGTGGAATCTGCTGTCCAACGCGATCAAGTTCACACCCGTCGGCGGCGCGGTGTACGTCAGCGTCGGCGCCACCGCCGGCGAAATGCGCCTGACCGTGCGCGACACCGGGGCCGGCTTCTCGCCGAGCGTGGCGGCGCGCCTGTTCGAGCGCTTCCGACAGGGAGACGGCAGCACCACCCGTGAGCACGGTGGCCTCGGACTCGGCCTCGGGATCGTCCGACACGTCGTCGAGCTGCACGGCGGCGGGGTCACAGCGTCGAGCGGCGGCGAGAACCTGGGATCGACCTTCGAGGTCAGGTTCCCGATTCGCCCGGTCGATGCGCTGGCCTCGGAGCCGGCGCCGCCCGCGCTGGCGGCACCGTCGCTGCGCGGCGTCACCGTCCTGATCGTCGACGACGACCCGGAGCAACTGGCGTTCGTTCGCGACACGCTGGAGCGCCACGGCGCGATCGTGCTTACGACCTCATCGCCGAAGGAAGCGAAGGCGCAGTTCAGGCGCGATCCGCCCGATGTCTTCCTGAGCGATCTCGTGCTGCGCGGATCAGACGGCCTGTCGCTGATTCGCGACATCCGGGATCAGGAGACGGGGCGCGCGACGCCCGCCGGGGCGCTCACCGCGCTGGCGCGCGCTGAGGACCGGCGGCTCGCATTGTCGGCCGGCTACCAGGTTCACGTCGCCAAGCCTGCCGCCCCGTCCGAACTGGTATCGACCGTCGAATGGCTGGCGCGGACGCGTGAGGGCGGTCCCGGTTCTCAGGAACTCATCGCATGAACGACACGCGACCTGCCCATCGCTGTTCCGTGCTGGTGGTCGACGATGACGCCGAGGTGAGGGAGCTGCTGCGCATCGCGCTCGAGGCCCACGGCTACGCGGTCGCCTGCGTGGACAACGGCCGGGCGGCGTTGAACCATCTACGCTCGCACGCGCTCACCTGCGTCATCGTGCTCGACCTGCTGCTGCCGGTCATGGACGGCGCGCACTTCAGGGCCGCGCAGCTGCACGACCGGTCGCTCGCGTGGCTACCCGTCATTCTGATGTCGGGCGCACCGGACGCCGATCGGCAGGCGCGTGAGCTCGGGGTCCGGGGGCTCGTCAAGAAGCCGCTGGATCTCGATGAGGTCAGGCGCGCGTTGAGTGATGTCGGCTGCTGCCAGGAGCGTCCGCGGAGACGAGCGAACAGCGGCTGACCCGACTCGGAGTCCCCGACTCGGAGGTCCGTCTCGCGAGAGCATTGACAGCCTTTCGCAGTCCTGCTACCTTGTCTAAACAAGGTAGCTTCGATTAATTCATGAGCGTGATCGAGAAATTCAGCGCGATCCGGAAGGGGCTGCTCGAGTTCCTGATTCTCCGAATCGTCGCCACAGACAAGGTCTACGTCGCCGACATCCTGAAGCGCCTCGGCACGACGGAGTTCGCGACCCAGGAAGGCACGCTCTATCCGCTGCTCAGCAAGATGCGCCGCGAGGGGCTCGTCGACTACGAGTGGCAGGAGTCGGGCGCCGGACCGCCGCGCAAGTACTACCGGCTCACCGAGAAAGGCACGTCGCAGCTCGCCGAGTTGAACGACTACTGGGCCGAGATCAACACCACGATCAGCCAGCTGGGGCGATGAGATGCAGAAAGTCATCACGATCAACCTGAACGGGAACGCCTATCAGATCGACGAGGACGGCTACGACGCGCTTGTCGCGTATCTCGAAGGCGCCGGACGATCGCTGAAGGACAACCCCGATCTGGCGGAGATCGTCGCCGACCTCGAGCAGGCGATCGCCGACAAGTGCCGCAACTTTCTCGGCCCGCACAAGACCGTGGTGACCGCCGCCGAGGTGGACCAGATCATCCGCGAGATGGGACCGGTCGACGGCTCCGGCGGCGCCGGCCCGCAGTCCGCCACAGGCGACGAGGCGAGAAGTGCCGGCGCGTCGGCTGCGGGCGCCGGGACGGGAGCCGGCCGGGGCGCACCGCGCCGCCTGTACCTGATTCACGAGGGGGCGATGCTCGCCGGGGTCTGCAACGGCCTCGCTGCCTACCTGCACCTCGACGTCACGCTCGTCCGGATCGCGTTCCTGCTGCTCGCGCTGATTACGCGTGGCGGCTTCGGCCTCGCGTATCTCGCCCTGGCGTTCGTGATTCCGCCGGCAGACACCTCGGAGGAAAAGGCCGCGGCGCACGGACAGCCGTTCAACGCCCAGGAATTGATCGACCGCGCCAAACAGCAGTACGCCAGCTTCGCCGACAGCCACGGCTGGCGCCGCCGCTGGCGCCGCGAGCAGCGGGCGTGGCGGCGGAAGTGGCGCACGGCGTACGCGCAGTCAC
>Ga0070665_100003323_pt1 | contig 17234 bp, 16 predicted proteins | sample KBSS13metaG_FD_65862 | JGI IMG/M metagenome (GOLD analysis project Ga0070665, IMG submission 65862) | Switchgrass rhizosphere microbial communities from Kellogg Biological Station, Michigan, USA - KBS S1-3 metaG | ecosystem: Host-associated > Plants > Roots > Rhizosphere > Soil ... | reverse complement strand
TTGTTCTGTGTGTGGGCTTTCTCGGAGATCTCATCCGGGACGCTGTCGGTGACGGCGCGGATTTCGGACTCAAAGTGCGTTACTCGTTCGACGGAGAATGCCTGCTGGGAACCGGGGGCGCGCTCAAGCGCGCGTTGCCGCTGTTGGGTGAGCATTTTTTCGTGCTCTACGGCGATTCGTACCTGGACTGCTCCTTCGCGGCGGCCCAGGAAGCCTACGAAGCGAGCCGCTCGCCCGGTCTCATGACGGTGTTCCACAACGGGGATCGCTGGGACCGCAGCAACGTGCTCTGGCGGGACGGCAAGATCGTCGAATACAACAAACGGGCGCCTCGCTCCGAGATGGCCTATGTTGACTACGGGCTTGCCGTTTTGTCCGCGCAAACGCTCCAGAAGTGGCCTGACGGGGCGGCTTTCGACCTGGCGGATGTCTACCACGAGCTGTCATTGCAGGGCGGCCTCGCGGGCCTGGAAGTCGGTAAGCGCTTCTACGAAATCGGCTCCACGCGGGGTATCGAGGAAACCGAACGCTACCTGAGCGCGAGGCCTGGCCGATGAGCTACGCACAAAAACACTTGCGTGAAACGGTCGAGATCCTGCAGCGGCTCGATGTCGAAGCCGTCGAGAAGGTTGCCGCATTGTTGGCGCGGATCAAGGCCGATGGCGGCAGATTGTTCTTCCTGGGCGTCGGCGGCAGCGCCGCCAACTGCTCGCACGCGGTAAACGACTTCCGCAAGCTCGCGGGTATCGAATCCTATGCGCCGACCGACAACGTCGCTGAGCTCACCGCCCGTACCAACGATGAGGGTTGGGCGAGCGTGTTCGCGGAGTGGCTCAAAGTCAGTCGACTGTGTGAGCGGGATGCACTCTTTGTTCTGTCTGTCGGCGGCGGCGACCTGGAGCGCAATATCAGCCCCAATCTCGTCGGTGCCTTGCAACTCGCCAGGCAGGTGGGCGCCAAGGTAACCGGCATCGTTGGCCGCGACGGAGGTTATACCGCCCGGGCCGCAGATGTGTGTGTCATCGTGCCAACCGTCAACCCGGAGACGGTCACACCGCACGTGGAGGCTTTCCAGGCAGTGATCTGGCACCTGCTGGTGTCCCATCCACTGCTGAAGGCGAACCCGACCAAATGGGAATCGGTGGCGTCCAGTGGCAAACGAGCCTGACATGAAACGCCGCGCGGTATTCCTCGATCGGGACGGCGTAATCGCCCGAGCGATCGTGCGCGAACGTAAGCCCTATCCTCCGGGCTCTCTCGCGGAGCTCGAGATACTTCCCGGCGTGCCGGAAGCACTGCGAGCTCTCAAGCTCGAAGGATATCGACTCGTCGTCGTGACCAACCAGCCAGACGTGGCGCGCGGCGCGACGCCGCAAGCACTCGTCGATCGCATCAACGACCGGCTGGCGTCGGTGCTGCCCCTGGATGCGGTCTTCACGTGCCTGCACGACGACCAGGACCGGTGCGACTGCCGCAAGCCCTTACCGGGACTCATCACGCGTGCCGCCGCGGAACTGGAGATCGACCAGGCCTCGAGCTACCTGGTCGGCGACCGTTGGCGGGATATCGAGGCCGGCCGGCGCGCCGGCTGCCGAACTTTTTTTGTCGATCACGATTACGACGAGCCGCGACCGCAATCCTACGACTTCCGGGTGAGCTCGCTCCTGGAGGCCGCCGGAATCATTCTGGCCAATGGACCCTTAGAAGCATGACTCGTATCGACCGCCTGCACGTGAAGATCTTCGCCGACGGTGCGGACCGGGCCACCATGTTGGAGATGTATGCCCGGCCCTACATCAAGGGCCTGACGACCAACCCGACGCTGATGCGGCGGGCTGGCATTGCCAACTACAAGGCCTTTGCGCAGGAGATGCTGGCACAGATCCGGGACAAGCCGCTGTCCTTCGAGGTGTTCGCCGACGAGTTCGCGGAAATGGAGCGGCAAGCGCTGCAGATCGCGAGCTGGGGCGACAACGTCTACGTCAAGATTCCGGTCACCAACACCCGGGGTGCCCCCTGCTTCGCACTCGTGCGCCGCCTCGTGGAAAGGGGCGTGAAGGTCAACGTCACCGCCATCATGACACTGTCGCAAGTGCGTGATGCCGTGGCTTCGTTGAACCCGGAAGTCCCCAGTTATGTTTCGATACTCGCGGGTCGCGTTGCCGATACCGGGGTGGACCCTGTCCCTCTCATGGCCGCTGCCGTTCACCTGCTCGCGACCAACCCGCGAGCGGAGCTCATCTGGGCGAGCCCCAGGGAGGTACTCAATATCTTTCAGGCCGACACGGTCGGCTGCCATATCGTCACCGCGACGCCCGACCTGCTGGGCAAGTTGTCCCTGGTCGACCACGATCTCGGTGAATATTCCCTGGACACCGTGAGGATGTTTTATCGCGATGCAGTCGCCGCCGGATATTCGCTGTGACGCACGTACGGGCGAAGCAACGCCCATGAGAAGCGCCGAAATACCTGTCCGCAGAGAGACGCTTCCGGCATGGAACTCCCATCGTGTCGGTGTCCGACAGCGTGCGCTGGAGTGGTTGCGTAGCCACGAGGACGCGGTGATCGTGGGCCCTTTGTTTGCGTACGTGCGTGTTCACGCTGCGCAACTGGTGCGCTATGTGTTGGTCGGCGCCACCCTTGCGGCGCTCAACCTGGCGTTCCTGTACGGCCTGCGCAACTGGTTGCATCTTTCGGACCCGGTTGCCGTAACGGGCATGTACGTGCTCGGGTTCCTCGTCCATTTCCCCGCTCACCGCTGGATCACCTACGGCGCGCAACTCAGGCCAGTGCGTCCGCAACTTCTCCGTTACGCCGTCATGCTCGTGTGGAATTTCGCGGTAATGCAGACGGTGGTCGCACTGGCCGCGCGTCTATCGATCTCACCCTATATTGGAGTGATGGTCGCAACCGGGCTGACCGTCATCTCGAACTTCCTGGCCATGGCGCACATCGTCTTCGCGAAAAGGCGCCGCCGATGACGGTCGAAAGTCCACCGGCACCTGTTTCGCAGTTGCGACGGGGAAGCCTGGCTCCCGCGGCCAGGTTACCTGGCCAGGCATTGAGTATTCTGCAGAAACGCGGTGTGACGGGCGGCCCGGTCCTGATGCTGACGAGCGCGCCGCTGACAGGGGAAGAGCTCGATACCGCCCCCCAATTTCAACTCACGAGCGGAACGACTGCAGAGGTCACCTCGCTCTTGAGCCGCGAAGACTTTACCGCGGTCGTTTTGCTCGTCAACTCGCCGATAACACTGGAGCCGCTCCTATCGACCATCGCGAGACAGCTCCGACCCGGCGCCTTGTTGGTGCTCAAACTCAGTAGCGCCTCGCTCGACCGGGAAGCCGCTCACCTGCTGCTGCTTCGATCGGGCTACCACCGGGTATGGACCCACCGACACGGCCGCACGCTGTGCACCTCCGCACAACGGGCCCCAACGGCCGGTGCGCGCAGAACCTGCTCGATCATCGTGCCTGTATTCAACGAGAAGGACACCTTCCCCGAGCTCATGCGCGCCCTCCTGGACAAGCGCCTGGACCACCTCGGACTCGAGCGCGAAATCATTCTCGTGGAAAGTAACTCCACGGATGGGACGCGCGAGCAGGTCGCCTCTTTCGCCACGACGCCCGGAGTCAAGATCCTTTGGCAGGACCGCCCGCGAGGTAAGGGTTACGCCGTGCGTGAGGGCTTCCAGGCCGCGACGGGCGATATCGTGCTCATTCAGGATGCCGACCTGGAGTACGACCTGAACGACTACGATGCGCTGCTGGAACCCCTGTTGCGCGACCGGGCGGCTTTCGTACTCGGCTCGCGGCACAGCGGGCGGGTCCGGATGCGGCGCTTCACGAACCAACGAGTCCTCGGCAACGTGCTCAACGGCGCGCACCTCTTCTTCACCGCGTTGCTCAACGTCCTGTACGGCCAGAACATGAAAGACCCGTTCACCATGTTCAAGGTCTTCCGACGCGACTGTCTCTACGGGCTCACCTTCGAGTGCAGCCGCTTCGACTTCGATCACGAGCTGGTCATCAAGCTGCTGCTCAAGGGCTATCGGCCGGTGGAAATCCCGGTGAGCTACTGCTCGCGCTCGTTCAAACAGGGCAAGAAGATCCGCTTCTTCCGTGACCCGCCCACCTGGATTGCGGCGGACTTGAAGTATCGCTTGCAGCCGCTACGGCCTAAGTTTTAATGTCGCGTGACCCGATAAAGCGCCAGTTGGACACGCGCGCCGGGTTTCTCGAACGTCGCGATGCGCTGCAGTTCTATGCGGGACGCACGATTGCGACGGTGAAAAGCTGAATCCAGGTAACTGTCCAGGAGCTGAGCTGGAATGACGATCCATGCCGGTGTGTGCTCGAGCAGGTTGCGCAAGCGATCCTCATCGGTCCGCAGATACCGCCCGTCATCCCCGTAGTAAATGGGCTCAATGCGGCTATTCCAGCTCGGCGGCAGATAGTTGCGCAACTGGTAGGCGCTATGCCCGTCCAGCGCATAAATCATCCTCGGCGCCTCGCTCGCTGCGAGGACGAATCGCGCGGCCTCCGGGAAGCCATAGCCAGAGCCCCAGCCCTCGAAATACTGAAACCGGTCCAACGGCGACCATCGCGCCGTGGCCGGATCGAGGACGAGCCGCGTGGACTGCCAGCCCATGAGCCCCGCACAGACCGACAGCACCGCGATTTCGACAGGCGTGCGCAAACGCCCGACACGCAGCGCGAGCGATTGCCAGCCCGACACCGCCGCAATGATGAGTGGGGGCAGGGTGAATAACAAGTAGCGCGAGTACCAGAAGTGCACCAGAAGCCCGATGCCAAGCATGGGCAGCATCCCTAGGACAACCAGCCAACGCACGCGCCAGTCTCCAAGCAACGCTCCCGCGCCCAATCCGATCAACGCGATGACCGTGACGGGCCATGACAACTGCGTGGTGAGCTCCACGACCAGGTTAGGACGTGAGACTCCTGCGCCGGCCCCCATTTCCTGGTTGTTTCCCAACCCGATCCCGGCGAGATCCTGCAACCCGAATCCCGGCGAGTGACCGTGCCGCCAGCGGATCACGGCCGTGATAACCACTACCAGTGCCAACATAGCCACTGGCGCATGGGCCATCAGCAGCTTCGCCAGCACTGCTGGCTGCCGCAGCATGCGCTGCCGCTCGCAGACAGGCATCAGCAGCAGAGCAATGGGAATCGAGGTTAGAAACACAAAGCCAATCGGCATTTTGCAGAACGCCGCCAACACCAGGCTGATGCCCAGCGCGACGGCACGCGGCCGGGTTGGAGATTGCATGAGCGCCAGGGAATTGACCAGTACCCAGGTGCCGGCCGCACACAGAAACATGTCCGACAGCGCCAGCCTCTGCAGGTACACCGCAAAGGGACAGATGGCGAACAACATCCCGCTCGCGAAGGCGGCTGGCCGTTCCAGCACCGCGAGCGCCGACCGCCAGGTCAAGACCGCGGCAATCATCCCAGCCAGCACGTGCAGCGCGCGTGTCACGACCAGCGGTGGCGCGAGGCCAAGTTGCACCAGGGGCACCATTGGCCAGGCTTCGAGGGGCTTGCCCTCGTCCATCGGCAACAGCCATTCACCCGCCTCGATGGCCCTCCATACCCAACGCAACTGCGAGCCCTCATCCTCGAAGGCCGGCAGCGCGGTCAGGTGTACGAAGGCGGCCGACCCGAGCAGCAGCAACGCCGCAACCGGGAGGAGGTCACTTCGGGCGAAACGCCGCACAATCCCAGGAAAGCCCGGTTTGGCCATGTGTTACGCGAGTCTGGTCCACAAGCGAATATTCCTCGAAGAGTCGCTCGAATATTGCACTGGCACCGCGCGCGGCGGTGCACATCGATACCAACAGCACGCCGCCCGCGCGCAACGAGCGGGCATATCGCTCTACCACGGCTGACGGGTCACGCAGGCAATACAGCACCTCGTTGAAGACAATGACATCGAACTGTTCTCCGGGCGTGTAGCCCTCGCAATCAGTGACCAGGAAGTCGCGGGGCCCCTTTTCCAGCTTGCGTGCCGCTGCCACGGCGGTCTGCGACACGTCGATGCCCACGTACTTCGAGTAGGCGAAGTCCGGCAGCCTGCTCAGCAGAAGGCCCTGGCCACATCCCGCATCCAACACCACCCCGCCCGGTCGCAGGTGGCATATATAGCCCACGAGCACGCTGTACCGCGAGAGCTCGGAGAGCCGGGCCAGGTAGTCCCATCTGCCGGCGACATACTGCGCCTCCCAGGCTTGCGCCGACTGGGACAGAACGTCAGACTGCGGCTGCCGTTCAAAGCGCGACCGCAACCAACGGGATATGGTGTCAACGCTACCCATCCTTTGCTACCACAACGTGGCGGAACCTTCCGCGAGCACGCGCTTCAAACTGCTGTATGTGAGCCCGGCCAAATTCGAGCGCCAGTTGTGGACGATGCGGCGCCTCGGGCTCCGCGGCGTGTCCATCAGCGAAGGCTTGCGACGACTGGATGAGGGCAGCTCGCGCAGATACGTGGCCCTCACGTTCGATGACGGATACGCCGACACTCTGACGGCGGCGGCGCCGCTTCTGAAGCAGTATGGCTTCGGAGCCACGTGTTATGTCGTAAGCAGCGCCGTGGGAACCTATAATCGTTGGGACGAGGAGCTTCTCCAGGAACGCAAGACGCTGATGAGCCGCGAGCAGATCGAACAATGGTTGTCCGTCGGCCTGGAAGTTGGATCGCACACTTGCTCGCATCCGCGACTCCACGAAGTGAGCAGGGAAGAAGCGCTGCGGGAGATTGCGGACAGCCGGGCGGCCTTGCGCGACCTGTTCGGCGCCTCGGTTGCTCACTTCGCCTACCCTTTCGGGCAATTTACCGATGACGTGAGCCAACTCGTGCGCAGTGCCGGTTACCTCTCGGCGGTGACGGTTCTGCACGGAGTCGCCCGGGCATCGGATGATCGCTACCGGCTGCCGCGGATTCTCGTCGACGGGGAGAAAGGGTTGTGGCGGCTGTTGGTGCACCTGGCTACTCCTTACGATCGCCTGCGACGGCGACGGACTCCCTGACAGCTCGCGCGGGGCCGAAGTCCTCTCCGTGCAATAGCCTGGAGAACCTCTCTGACTGCGTCATCAACTCGCCGTACGTGCCTGTACCTACCACGGTCCCGGCATCGAGTTCGACTACGAGATCGCAGGGACGTACGGTACTTGGGCGATGCGCGATCAGGATGATCGTGCAGACTCCCCTGAGAGTATCGATGGTCGCCATGATTTCAGCCTCTGTCAGCCCATCCAGCGCGCTGGTAGGCTCATCGAGGATGAGTACCGAAGCACGGCGATAGAGCGCCCGTGCGAGACCGACGCGTTGCCGCTGGCCGCCGCTCAGGCGCACGCCGTGCTCGCCGACCAACTCGCGGTATCCACGCGGCAAGGTCGCCACGAATTCTTCGAGCTGCGCGAGTCTCAATACCTGCCCCAGGCGCTCGAGATCGATCTGTTCGAACTCGGTGGCCAGCGCGACGTTTTCCGCCAGGGAGGTATCAAAGAGAAAGGCGTGCTGCGGGACGTACGCGATGGTGCTTTGCCAGTCGGCCCGATTTCCCTCATCGAGGCAGATCCCATCTACCGCGATATGCCCGGAGGTTGGGGATAACAGCCCGAGGATGAGCTCGGCCAATGTTGTTTTTCCCGACCCGCTCGGGCCCACGAGGCCAACCGTCGCGCCGGCCGGAATATTCAGGTTCACGCCTCGAATAGCCTCCGGCCGATCGGCCGCATAGCGAAAGCGGACATCCTGCAGCTCGATTTCACGACGAGGCCGCCCCTGCCACTGCGCCACGTGCGGGCTGCGTACGGGTCTACGTTCAGCGGTGCACGCTGCGCGCAGGTCCGCGACAATCCGATTGAAGGCCGCGCGATCGCCGCGAATCTTGACACTGCCGTGGAAGATCTGCTGCAACGCCGGCAGGAGCCGGTACGCGGCAAAGCCGAGAAAACTGAGCTGAGGCAGCCACACACCCGCGCTCATACCTTCCTCGAGCGACATCAAGGCTCCGGCCACGAGCGCCACCGCGACAAAGAAGTCGAGTATGTGACGCGGACTCTGGGCGATGGTATTGGTGTTCAGGCCGGCGTGAGAGATCGCTGAGCAGCTCGTCGCGAACTTCTTCTGAAAGAACTCCTGCCCGTTCAGAACGATGATCTCCCTGATCGCGCCGAAGGCCTCATTGGCGATCTTGGTGCGCTCCTCGACCTGCCTGCTCTGTAGCAGGCCGTTGCGTAACAGGCGGCGGCGCGCAAAGACGTACACCGCCCCATAGCTGCCGCCCAGCACCGCAATGGCCGCCAGCCCGATCACCGGGTGCATGATCGCCATGGAACAGATGATGAGCCCGCTCGTGGCGATGTTGGTGGTCAGGAGCAGGTACGACTGCAGCATGCCTGTCGTCCCGCGAGTCACCTCCCAGATGACGTTGCTGAACAGCCGGGCACTATTCGAGGCCAGGTGGAACTGGTGACCTCGGTGCAAGTATTCTTCGAACAGTGCGACGCAGAAGTGATCACCCACGCGATACGCGAAGCGGTTGAGGACCAGCGACCCGGCCAGATTGATGAGATTGGCGAGCAGGACGGCAGCCAGGAGGCCCACGCCGAGCGCGACCAGGAAGCTCGACTGGTTGGTAAACCCGAAAGCCTGATAGAGCCAGGACAGCAGCGCATTGCGCGTGATGAGTTGGCGGTTGCCGAGCACGGCGAAGAACGGTATGACCGCGGCGATTCCCGCGAAGGTGGAAGCAGCCATCAGCAGCGCAAGCGTCTGCACGACTAACAATCCGCGCCGCTGACGCGGATTCAGAAGCCGCCAGAGCTCGACGAAGACACTCATGAAGCACCCGCGCTATATCGACGCTTCCGATACGCGTCGACGAGGGCTTTGGGGACATACGGGCGCAGAGGGATTTTCAACAGGCCGAGCCACCACCGAGGGTTCATCCAGGAGTAGGGCAAGCTTCGCCACAAGGTGCGCATCATAAGCGCGGGGTTGTTGTGAGATGCATGGAGCGACGCGCGGTTCAGAGCGTTGGTCGTTCGTTCGGCGCGCAGCAGCGCGCGCCAGCGCTCATCGCCGACCCGCTGGGCCAGCTTCGCCAGTGAATAGTCGCGTCCAACGAACGCGGCCTCCCAATCATGGCTGTAATTCTCTTCGTGCCTGCGCACCTGGACGAGCGGTTCATCGACTACCGCGACCTGACTTTCCAAGGCGAGGCGCAGCCACAAATCGTAGTCCTCGCCGGAGCGGATGGCCTCGTCGAAACCTCCGCACCGGGCTATCAACTCACGGCTCGCCAGCACGCTCGGAGTCCGGATCGGCAGGAAAGGACCGACCAGGAGGGACTCGAAGATCCATCCCTCGCAAGGCACCCACCGCCCATGAGGCGCGTTCAGCAGGATCTGACCGGAGGCGTCGATTTGAGAGAACCCCGTATAGCTCCACTGACACTCGGGACGAGCCTGCAGCGTTTGAATCTGCCGTGCAAGCTTTTGCGGCTCCCAAAGATCGTCGGAGTCCAGGAAGGCAACGTACTCACCGCGCGCTTCATGCAACGCGGTATTACGCACGATCGCGGGCACGCCAGTGTGCTCGAGCCAGATCACCCCGACGCGGGATTCGCTCGCGAGCGTGCGCAAATACTCCCGGGTCTCAGCGTCGGAGCCGTCATCCGCAACGAGAAGCTCCCAGTCTTCGAAGGTCTGGCGACGGATGCAATCCAGCGTCAGGCGCAAATAGTGCAGGCGCCCGAATGTGGGCAGGACGATCGAGACGAGCGGTGGCGGCCCGGCCGGGTCCATCGCTCAAATGCCCGACGCGCGCGGGTCCCTCAGGCGGCGGGAGCGAGCCATTCTGTTCCACAGATCGAGCTCCCACGGCCTGTCGTACCTGCGCAATCGATAGCGCCACGACGCGAGCGCCTTGACCGTGGTCTTCGCCCAGGTGGGAGCATGCGCGTCCTGTACTGTAGGAAAGCGGCATCCCAACACGGTGACGAAGTCCCGGATTCGCTGATTCAGGCGATCGCTCATCCAGGGCGCCCTGGCGTGACACGAATAGTCGACCCACTGCTTTTCGGTCCATCCTTCCGGTGTCTTGGGAAACACAACCGGCTTGCCGTAAAGGTCCAGCAATGGGGTCGCGGCGGCCCGCACACGAGCGCTGGCCGGCAGGCTTTCGGGCGGTAGGGGTGTGTAGACGTAGACGATGATCTCCGCTTGCGGGTTGACGCGTTTGACCTCGCGAATGAACTCGAACGTTCGCTCGGTCTCACCCTCTGGATCGCCAGGCGGAGCCACCATGAAGGACAGCTCGGGGATGACCCCCTGGCTGCGGCACAACTCGGCTACCGCCAACGTCTGGTCCGATTTCGTACCCTTGCGGATACTCTTCAACAACGCATCATTCGGCGACTCCGCGCCGATGTAGGCCATGCGTAGTCTGCTCTTGCGAACGAGCTTCCAGGCGGCCTGTGACATGTTGAGGAGAGCATCCGCGCGCGCATAACACCACCACGGCAACTCGAACTTCGCCATCACCTCGAGCAATGGCATCATGTCGGCTTCGCGATCGAAGAAGTTATGATCGAAATACTGCACGGAGTCCGCCCCGAGCTGATCGCGTAGCCAGGTGAGATCGCGCTCCAGGCGCGCCGCCGGAGGCAATGCGGTGCCACCCCGGAACATCCCGGCCACGCCGCAGAATGTGCAACGAAAGCGGCATCCGAGAGCGGCCTGGTGTGCCGTGGTGCGACGCCCCATGAAAGTATGCGCCAGGTACGCGCGGGGGTCCGGCAGCATGTCATAAGGCAGCAGGGTGTCATTGCGCCGATCCGCAAACCGTTGGTCCTTGTTGTGCACGATCTCCCCACGGAGCTTCCAGCTCAGAGAGTCGATCGAGTGCAGGTTGTCGCGCTCACTCGCAGCGATCGCTTCAAGGAGACGCCCGAAAACGCCCTCCCCTTGTCCCCTGACGGCGTAATCCACGTAGGGGGCACTCATTGCGGCATTCGTATAGAGGGATGGAAAATAGCCGCCCCAGATAATGGGCGTCGCGGGAGATGCCGCACGCACGGCAAGCGAGGTATCGATCGCCGAGCGCACCTGCGGCCCGCCCATGACACTGATACCGACCGCGTCGTAGTGCGATTCGCTCAAAGCACGGCGCAGTGTCTGCAGATAGTCGCGATCGACGTTACCGTCGAAGATCCGCGCGGTGCATCGACCTTCCAGAGAGCCAGCGAGCGCGAGCAGTGAAAGGGGGAGACGCGCGTTGCGGCGAGAGGTAATCGTCGGGTTGATCAGCGCGATACGCATAAATCAAGTCAGCTTCGCCAGGATCAGTTTCTCGTTGATGTATTCCCGCTCGGCCGCGACCGTCAGTTTGAAATCGTGACGGCGGGCCTGTCGCAGAAACTCGGCGGCGCCGCCGAAGCTCGACAGCAACAGCAGGGTGAAGCCGGACGGAGTCAGGTGATCACGCAACTGCGCGGCAAAACGTTCAGCCACGTCGGTGGAGCGCCAGGCGCGATCGGCATCGTCCCGCGGCACCCCTTGGAGGAATGGTGGGTTGAACAGAACGACGTCGAAGCGTCGGCCGGCGACCGGAGCGAACAGATCTCCTTCCAACACCTCGACCTTGTCCTCGACGCGATTCAGCAGCACGTTGGCGCGCGCGCAGCGAACCGCGGCGCCGTTGATGTCAACGGCCACTACCCGACGCGCATACCGGGCAGCAACGACGGCGCAGACCCCCGAGCCCGTTCCCATATCCAACACTTCCATGTTTCGCCCCCCGAGCTGGGTCTCGAGTTGCGCGGCAAGGAAATCGCCGGTGCGCATCAGGCGAGGATTCAGTACACCGGGGGCGATGACGAGGGGAGCGCCACAGACCTCTTCCAGCGCGAACGTGTCATGCCGTTTTTTGCGGAACAGTCTGTAGTGCAGGTACTGTGCCCTGCCCAGCGCGAGGCGTAGTGGGCCGAAGGCCGGAGGTGTTAGCAGGGCATCCAAAGTGGAGTCGGAAGCGCTCATCCGTTTGACACTCGCGCGTTGTGTTCCGACGTTCCGGGGTCGACCCAAGAGCTCAGGTCGCGATCGAGCAGCGCTGACAGGTTCGCGATCTCGTCGTGATAGTACTCGTTCAGGAAAGCGCGATCCGCCCGGTTCATGACCAGCGAGCGGCGCGAACGCATCAATGCCGACCGCAGCCGCGGGCCGAGTGGCTGCGGCAATAGCTTGCGCAGGTGCGGCCATATACGCGACTTTTTCAAGACATAGGCCACGCCGTTGAGCTTGGGAATTCGCGGCTCGAGATGGCGCCGGGAAGCGTCGAACCGGATGTCAGGATCGACGCCGAGGAAGGTCAGCAGATTTTCCATCAATGCGGCCGGTGAGTGCTCGAGTTCCTCGTAGAGACAGATGTGAATCTGCTCTCGGGGGAACTCTTTCTGATACCGTTTGATCTGCGTGCAATAGTGGCCAAATTCCAGCAATGTCCTTTCGATGGCGAATTGCCCGGGTCCCGCGCGCAGCGTCGCCTCGATCGCCTGCCGGAAGGTTTGATTGGTCAACCCTTCCGTCACCTGGTGCAGGTAGTGTGAAAACGCGCGTTCGATGGGATTGCGCAGATTGATGACGATGCGAGCGTGTGGCAGGCGTGAGGCAATATTTTGCGCGGCGGTCCGCGACCAGAGATAGGAGGGAGAAGCTTCACCGATGGCAACCTGGTCCGATACATTGCGGAACAGTTTCAGGTAGTCCTCCCAGCTCGTGACAAACCCCCCGAAGCGTTTCTCGCGCATATCTCCACGCAAGTAAGCTTCGAGCTCGTGCATCTGACGCGCGACTCGCGCACGAGCCTCTTCGGGGAAGAACTCGGGGCGCATCTCGGAGGCGAAGTAGTTCGGCTCCTTGAGGGGCGACATGTATACCTGCGGATGCTGCTGCAGGGACTCGTACAAAAACGTGGTGGCGGCTTTCGGCGCTCCGACTATGAAAAAGTTGGGTTGCTTCGCACTCATCGCCGTTCGCGTCGTCGTGAGGACTTCTAAGCGGCTGCCCGGCCGGACAGCAGAAAATCGGCATCGGCGAAAGTCGCGGGCGGACGCCACATCGAGCAAACACAACGGGCGCACTCCGGGCGCCGCTGCTCACGAATGTCGGCGCGCAATGCCGACATGTTGGCGCTGTTCAATGCGAGCTCGAGGTGGGGCTGGATGGGATCCGCCTGGGGCCCCGGAATGAAGAAACAGGGCTGCACGCGGCCGCTTACCCCGACCACGGCCGAAAACTCGGGAGCATTACAGCGGACGGCCGGAAACTCCCCCACGCCCGCGACCGCCGCGAAATACTGCAGCAACCGGCGCAATTTCTGCGGGCTTTCGGCAATGAAACCCGACCGGAAATCCTCGGCGCGCTCGCGCTCGAGTACGCCCAACAGTTTCTCGAACTCGGGCAGGTCCTCCGCGCGGAGCGCCACGTCCAGCTGGGCATTATCCGTGCGGCCAAAGGCATGCGGATTGCCTACATCGACGGCTAGAAATGACACCTGGTGCGCGCCTGCCTGGCGGGCCACGTCCACGAATAGCGGAAGCTCGCGATAGTTTGCACGTTGGAGGGTGACACGTACGCTGACGCGGGCGCCTTCGTTAGAGGCCTTTCGGATCCCCTCACACACCTTGCCAAAGGCATCGAGCCCACGGATGGCGGCGTATGTCGACTCGTTGGTCCCGTCCAGCGATGTCGTTACGGCGTCGAAAAGTTGCGCAACCGAGCGTGCATGTTTCGCAAGTGCCAGTCCCGACGTCAGTAACCAGACCTTCTGTCCATTGTCCCGCAAGAGGTGGCACATCTTGGCCCATTCGGGATTCAGCAGCGGCTCCCCTCCGGACAACAGTGCCACACGGGTCTGCAACCGGCGCAAACTCGGAAGCAGCCCCTGGAGCCGCTCCACGGTCATGTCGATGTGGCCGTTACGCCAGTAGTCGCACGTAACGCAGCGGGAGTTACATCGCTCCGTCAGATAAAGCGTGACCAGCGGCAAGCGCTGCAGTGAGGCGATCATCGGTCCCATAGTCTCCACCTCGAGTGAGTCGCGGGGGGAACGGGAAAGGTTCAAAGGGTATCCGGCACGGGGAACGCTGGGAACGCTGCTCTACGCCTGCTCGTGAGCGCGTAGTAAACGCAAACCGCGAACATCGCGCTGAGCAGGAACAGTCTTGGATAGGCCAGCACAGTGAGTCCACCGCGACCTTCAAAAGGGTAGGTGAATTTGTAGGGGAAGAACCCGATCAGCGCGTAGGAGCCTATAACGAACCAGGCTGCCAGCCAGGCACCTTGGCATCTCAAGTAATTGATGAGCAATCCCAATGGCAGCCACAGCAGAGTGAAGTGGTACGTCGCCGTAGCAGGCGCAATCAGCATGACCAGCAGCCCCAATATTCCCAGGGACGGAGCGACCGCCCCGTCCTTTGCCCCCCTGGAGAGCTGGAACAGGGCCGTTGCGGCGGCCAGCACTATGACGACCTTCGTGAGGACAGTCGCCACGACCAGCGCCAGGGGTGCGGGCCAGAAAGGGTGAGGATTGAGTGCGGGGTCCAGCACGAAGAGACGGCGGAACAGCGAGTCGAAGGATTGGAACGCGGTCGTGAACGGATCCTGTTGACCGAGGTGGGCGATCAAGTGATTGCCGAGCACGGACATCAGGAAGGTCTCATGTATCTTCCAGCCCAGCACCGCCACGCTGGTGAGCGTGACCGCAAGCATGGTCAACAGCGCGCCAATCGCCACTTTCCACTGCTTGCGCGAGGCCAGGTACGCCGGGTAGACCACCGGCAGGTATTTGATGGGTGCGAACAGACCAAAGCAGACTCCGGCCAGCCAGGGCCTGCCTTTGAGGTAAGCGTAATAACCGAGAATGCACAGTGATGAAATGACGATATAGATCTGCCCGAAGCGCAAACAGCTGATGATGGCGTCCCCGGAAAGCAGAACGAATACACCCGAATCGACGACTCGCCAACCGAGAACTTCCGCCAATAGAAACGCCGCGCCGATGAGACACAACACGTTGACGGCCGTCATGACGCGCAGCGCCGCCAGGGGCTGCAGGCCTGCCAGCGGCACCAGGACCAGGGCGGTCGGGGGCGGAAAGGGGTTGAAACTGCTGCGGGTGTTCATCCCATAACCGCGCATCTGCGCGCGAAACCAGGCATCGTCATAGAGCTGATCCGGGTTGCGCCGGTCTGCGACGATCTTCGCGGCGGTGAGATAGTTGGGGAAGTCGGTATCGATCCGTGACAATGCCGGCATCACGCCGCGGACAGACTCGAACGTGACCAGGGCGATCAGCAGCGCAAACGCAGGTAATCGGTTCATCAGTATGAGTCGCATAGGCGGCAGAAGGGGTTCAAGGGGCTAAGGAACGCTTGCGGGTCCTCCTTAAGGACGCGTGGCCCGGTAGATCGCCAGTCGCATACGCGCACCCGGCTTCTCGAACATCGCGATCGGACGCAGCTTGACCCGGTCGAGATTCCGACGCCCGAAGCTCGCATCGAGGTACCGGTCCAGGAGTGGCTCCGCAATGATGATCCACGCCGGTGCATGGTCCAACAGATTCTGCAACCGCGCTTCGCCGCTGAGCAGTTCGTGGCCGTCATCCGCGTAGACGATCTGCCTGACACGACCGCGCCACGTTGCGGGCAGGTAACTCAGCAATTGTTCCGCGCTGTGGCCGTCCAGGGAATAGATCACCTCCGGCGGGTCGGATGCACGGAGCATGAATCTGGCGGCCTGGGGATAACCATAGCCGGATCCCCAGCCGTCGAAATATTGGAAGCGATCCAACGGTGACCAACTCGCTGTCACCGGATCGAGAATCAACCGCGCGGACTGTTGGACCATGAGTCCGGCCGTCAGGAGCAGAACCGCGACTTCCAACGGCTCCCTGAGCCGTCCTGCGCGCCTCGCGAGACTTTGCCACCCCGACACGGAAGCAATGATGAGCGGCGGCAGGGTGAACAACAGGTAGCGCGAATACCAGAACCGAGCCAACAGCCCGATACCCAGCATGGGAACCAGGCCCGATGCAACCAGCCAACGACACCGCCCATCGCCCATGAGGACGCTCGCCACGAGCCCGGCAAATCCGATGACTACTACCGGTATCGACAATTGAGCCGTGAGCTCGCCCACGAGATTCGGCCGCTCTACACCTATCACCGCGGCGATGTCATCCTGGCTACCGGGCGCGAGGGTCAGGAAGTCCTGCAGGCCGAATCCCGGCAGACGGCCTTCGTGCCAGCGAATGGCAGCCACGATCATCATCGCCAGCCCGAGCGAGGTAGCCGGCACATGGGCGGCCAGGAGCTTCATCGCAGTGGAGCGCTGCAACAGTTGGCGGTCCGCGACGGGCATGAAGAGCAACGCCAGCGGCGCTGCGGTCAGGAACCAGAACCCCACCGGAATCTTGCACAGCGCCACGACCACCAGCCCGACGGCCAACAGGACGGCACGACTCCAGGTCGGCGTCTCCAGCAGTCGCATGACACAGAGCAAGACGCCCACCCCGACCGCACACAGCATGATGTCCGACAGCGCGAGCCGCTGCAGATACACCACGAAAGGGCAGATCGAAAACAACACGCCACAGGCGAAGGCGGCGCCCCTGCCGAGCGACCGCTGCGCCAGTTGGTAGGTGAGGACTGCCCCGATTGCCCCGACGACGACATGGAGCATCCGTGTCAAAAACAGCGGCGGCTCCAGGCCCAGCCCCATGAGGGGCAACACCGCTTCGTCCTCGAAAGCGGGCAACGCCATCAGGCGCACGAACGCGATCGAGTGGAGCAGCAACAGCGCGCCCACTCGCACGAGCTCGTTCCGGTATGACTTCTCCATGTCAGCGCGCAAGTGCATCCGTGAGCGCTGGGCCCGGATGTCGGATAACAGTCACGGGGCGTTCATCCCCGCTCGAGCACCGGATCGCGCCGTTGGCCCAGACGGTTTGCGCGGTAGATGGCTAGCAGCCGCCGTGGGAGCGCCACCTTCAGCAGCACCCTAAAGGCATGCGTCCACCACTCGACGTGCCTCCACGAATAACTCCAACCGCCGAAAAGCGTCCGCAACGCTCGCTTACGCCCGGTATCGGCGTACAACCCCGCCAGGCCGGCGGCATTGGTGGCGCGCAGCTCTTCTATCGTGTTT
>Ga0070665_100003322_pt1 | contig 17235 bp, 15 predicted proteins | sample KBSS13metaG_FD_65862 | JGI IMG/M metagenome (GOLD analysis project Ga0070665, IMG submission 65862) | Switchgrass rhizosphere microbial communities from Kellogg Biological Station, Michigan, USA - KBS S1-3 metaG | ecosystem: Host-associated > Plants > Roots > Rhizosphere > Soil ... | reverse complement strand
GGGGGCGCGAAGAGACGGCGGAGAATGCCAACCGGCGTTGCGTCAGTCGCCCAGAATCATCACCTGCGCCATCGCCAGTGCGTCGGTGTGAGTAATAGTCAACAACGAGGATCGTCCGCCCATCGTCGCGAATCGGCGGGCGGCGCCGCCATGCAACCGCAGTTGCGGAGGACCGCCGCGGCGGACCACTTCGACGTCACGCCAGAGGACGCCCTGCGAGTGGCCGGTCCCGAGCGCCTTCATTGCCGCTTCCTTCGAGGCGAAGCGACCCGCGAAATGAATCGCCGCCTCCTTCCGGCGCATGCAGTAGGCGATCTCGCCTTCCGTGAAGATGCGCTGCAGGAACCGTGTCCCGTACCGATCGATCGTGCTGACGATGCGGGGGATCTCGGTGAGGTCGATACCCAGGCCGATGATGTTTGGCATGATCAGGAATCAGAACCGATGAATTCACAGCCTAACGACGGTTTCGAGTGGGTGCAAGCGGCCGGCGGCCCGGCGCTGGTGTGCGTGCCACTCCGGCCGTTTGCCGATCATCTCTTTACGACGCGCGATTGGGCGCTCGGGTCCCCCGCGGGCGGCGCGGACGCGGATTGGCAGCCGGTGGCGGCCTCGCTCGGCGTCGATGCGGCTCACCTCGTCCGATTGCACCAGATCCACGGCGCCGCGGTCGTCGTCAGGCGCGCGGGAGACGGCCGGCCAGTCCAGCCGCGCCCCGATGCCGACATCGTTGTCTCAGACGACGCGTCGGTGGCGCTGGCCATCCAGACGGCGGACTGCGTGCCTCTGCTGATCGCGGACCGCGCGACCGGTGTGGTAGCGGCAGCGCACGCGGGGTGGCGCGGCCTTGCCGCCGGGGTTCCAGGAGTGACGGTCGTCGCCCTCACGCACGAGTTCGGAAGCGCGCCCGCGAACTTGATCGCCGCGGTCGGCCCTTCGATCAGCGCCGAGCGCTACGAGGTAGGGGAGGACGTGCGAGCGCATTTTCTCGCGTCGGGATGGCCCGCCGCCCGGCTCGAAAGATGGTTTCCGTCCGCCACGCGTCAGGGTCACTGGCTGTTCGATGGGTGGGAATCGGTGCGCGATCAGTTGCTGTCGGCGGGCGTCCCGGGTTCCAGCATTTATTCGGCGGCGCTCTGCACGTCCGCCAATCCCGATCTGTTCTGCTCGTACCGTCGCGATGGCAAAGGCGCCGGGCGGATCGCGGCTGCTATTCGACGATCGTCGCTCGGCTAAAGCCTTCGCGCTACGGCCTACATCGGATGAAAACGTTTTCGGCGTTCGATGAGTTAGCGCGACGCGGCGTCGTCCATCGCCGTGTTGGCCAGGCGATCGGCGTGCGCGTTCAGCGAACGTCCCACGTGCTCGAACGTGACGCGGCCGATCTCGTGCGCGAGCACGCGCGCCTTTGCGTGCAGCGGCTGCAGCCCCGCGTTCTTGACCTTGTAGTTGCCGAGCATCTGCTGGACGAGCAGGAGCGAATCGGACCGCACGTGCAATCGCTCCGCGCCATGACGTTTGGCCCAGTCGAGCGCGGCCAGCAGCGCGCGGTATTCGGCCACGTTGTTCGTGGCGACGCCGATGGATTCCGCGAATTCTTCGACGAGCGTGCCGTCAGGCTGCTCGATGCGGACGCCGAAGCCCGCCGGTCCCGGGTTACCACGCGCGCCGCCGTCGATGTAGGCAACGATGTGGCCCGTTGGCGGGCCGTCCGAGAAAGGCAGCGTCTGCCCTGAGCCCTTTTGAGGGGCCTGCCCTGAGCTTCGTCGAAGGGTCACGATGCCGGCTGGGGCGACGCGTCTGCCGCGGGCGCCGCCGCCTTCACGGGAACGAAGAACAGGATCCGGTTGCAGCTGTCGCACTGAACGATCTCTTCGTTGCGGCGCACCGTGTTGAAGACCTGCGGCCGGAGCCGCACGTGGCAGATCGTGCAGATGCCGTCGCGCGCCTCGGCCACGGCGACACCGTTGCGCTTGCGCGACACGGCTTCGAACGTCGTGAGCACCTGTTTGTCGAGGCTGCCGACCAGCGAGGAACGTTCCGCGACGATGCGCTCGAGCGCGGCTTCCATTTCACCGTGGGCGGCCTTCATCGTCTTGCGATCGGCATCCACGGCCTTCGTTTCGGCGGCAAGCTTGCCCTCGGCGGCTTTCAGGCTGGCGGTGAGATCGTCGCTCTCCACCATCCGCTCGAGGATCGAATCTTCGATTTTCTTGACCTCGGTTTGCGCGAAGGTGATTTCGTGCTGAATCGCGTGGTATTCCTGGTTGGTCTTGACCGCCATCGCCTGCTCGCGGAACTTCGACAGGCGTCCCTGCTGCACCGCGACATCCTTCTCGAGCGCGGCGCGGGCGCTCTTGTTGGCCGCGACCCGGTCTTTCGCGGCGGCCACCTCCTGCCGCGCCGCTTCGAGCCGCGCTTCGAGCGCGCGCTCGTGCTCCGGCTCCGACGCGAGCTGCTTGCGCGCGGCGTCCGCCGTGTTGTCGAGTTTCTGCAGTGCGATGAGTCGTTCCAGGTCGGCGTTCATGAGTCCTTTGGGGCAAAAAAAAGGCCCCGCCGAAGCGGAGCCTGAATTCTACACGTTGTGATGACCGTGTCCGCCTTCGCCGCGTTGCGGCTTCGGCGCGACACCTTCGCGTGGGCTTGCCACGCCGAAGCTCGCGCGGCAAGCGCGAGCGAAGGTGGGCCCACCAGGATTCGAACCTGGAACAGGCCGGTTATGAGCCGGCGGCTCTAACCGTTGAGCTATGGGCCCTTGGGAAGTATGAAGGAAGAAGTCAGAAGTGAGAAGGAAGAACTTTCCCGCTTCCACTTCTAACTTCTTCCTTCTCCCTTCTACCTTCATGAAGTGCGTCCTTCGAGGAACGCCCGAAGTTTGCGCGACCGCGACGGATGCCGCAGCTTGCGCAGCGCCTTGGCTTCGATCTGACGGATGCGCTCGCGCGTGACCGCGAAGCTCTGGCCGACTTCTTCGAGCGTGTGCTCGCTGCCGTCGCCGACGCCGAACCGCATCTTGATGACTTTTTCCTCGCGCGGCGTGAGCGTCTTCAGCACCGATTCGGTCTGTTCCTTGAGATTCAGGTTGATGACCGCTTCGGCCGGCGACACCACCTGCCGATCCTCGATGAAGTCGCCAAGATGCGAATCTTCCTCCTCGCCGATCGGTGTTTCGAGCGAGATGGGCTCCTGCGCGATCTTCAGTACCTTGCGGACCTTCGAGACCGGGATGTCCATCCGCTTGGCGATCTCTTCGGAAGTCGGTTCGCGTCCAAGCTCCTGCACCAGCGCGCGAGAGGTTCGAATCAACTTGTTGATCGTCTCGATCATGTGGACCGGGATGCGGATCGTCCGCGCCTGGTCGGCGATCGCACGCGTGATGGCCTGGCGGATCCACCAGGTTGCGTACGTCGAGAACTTGTAGCCGCGGCGGTACTCGAACTTGTCGACCGCCTTCATCAGACCGATGTTGCCTTCCTGAATCAGGTCGAGGAACTGCAGTCCGCGGTTGGTGTACTTCTTTGCGATCGACACGACGAGGCGCAGGTTGGCTTCGACGAGCTCTTTCTTCGCCTGCTCGGCCTGGTACTCGCCGCGCAGAATCACGTCGAGCGTCTGCTTCAACTCGTCCGGCGACTGCTCGAGGCTGTCGGTGATGCCCTTGATCTTGAGCTTCAGCTCCTTGATCTGGCGCTGGATGTTCTTCTTTTCCTCGTCCTTCAGCTTCGACTTCTTGTTCTTCGGGTTCAGCAGCCGCTCGTTCGCGTCGACCTCGCGCTGCACGGCGCGCACGCTCTCGACGGCATCTTTCATGTCCTCGATCAGGCGCCGCTTGACCGATTCGGTGAACTCGATCTTCCGGATGTAGTTCGACAGCTCCACCTGCGCGCGCATCGTCTGCCACTTGCACTTGCGGTACTTGCGCTTGTCGCGGCTGGTCGTGCCTTTCGGCGTCTCCTGGAGCTTCTCGTCGAGCTTCTCGTAGACGGCGCGGGCGCGGCGGACGGCGTCGATCTGTTTCTGCACCTGCTTCGAGCGCTCGACGATGCGCTCGTCGGTGATTTCCTCGTCGTTGAAGATCACCAGTTCGCGGATCGTGCGGTCGCCGGTGTGCAGCTGGTCGCCCAGGTGGATGACCTTCTTCGAAATCAGCGGCGTGCGCGAGATCGACTTGATGACCGCCAGCTTGCCTCGCTCGATGCGGCGGGCGATTTCGACTTCGCCCTCGCGCGTCAGCAGCGGCACGGTGCCCATCTCGCGGAGGTACATGCGGACGGGGTCGTTGGTTTTGTCGAGCGCTCCTGGTGTGAGATCGAGCTCGAGCTCTTCCGCGCCTTCCGCGGTGCGGTCGATCGGCTTGACGTCGTCGCGCAGATATTTCTGATCGGAGTCGATGACTTCGATGCCCGCGCTGCCGAACGTGTTGAACAGATCGTCCAGCTCGTCGGGCGACGTGATGTCGGCCGGCAGGAGCTCGTTCACCTCGTCGTAGAGGAGATAGCCCTTCTCCTTGCCGATGTTGATGAGCTGCCGGACCTCGTCGTATTTCTCCTCGATCGAGAGGTGCGGGGCGCCGGGCGCTACGTCAGTTCCTCGATGCGATGGAGTAGGTCTTTTTTCCGCTGCCATAAAGTATCAATCTCTCGTCCGTGTTGAGTGGCGCCCAGCTCCTGTAGCCGGTCGATTTCCCGTTGAATGGCCGCCCGTTCGCGTTCCCACCTGAGCCGCTTGAGCGCGCGTGCGCAAGCGGCCGGCGGGGCCTGGGCAATGTCGGTGGCTGCGATGCTCGTGACCAGCTGGGCGTTCACTGTACTTAGACGCTGCAATAGCGTCGACGGTAAGAGGTCCAGCGGCTCGTCGTGCAGGCTCCGCGCCATTTCCAGGATGTGGCGGCCGGCCAATTCTTCGAGATCTTCGTCGTCCAGCCCGGCGAGCGCCTCCAGCGCCGCGCTGGTATTGTGGATCAGTCCCCAGATGAGTGCTTTTTCAGCGTGTTTGAGCTGTCCAAACGAAGGCAGCTCGCGGGTGGTGACGACCGTCTGGCGATTGACGGCCGCCTTCCGGATTTCCGCCCGAACGACGTCCTCTGTAATCCTCGCTTTGTGAGCGATCCGGTCCGCGAATTGGTCTCGTGCGGCAGCGTCCGGGATCCGCGCCGCGACCGTGAGCATCTTGCCGAGAAACTGGCGCCGGTTGTCGTCGTGGTTGAGGTCAAGTCCTTCCGCGGCCTGGTCCAGCAGATATTCCAGGTACGGCCGCGACGCCTTCAATCGATCTCTGTACTGATCGCCGCCCTTGCGCCTGATGAACGTATCGGGGTCTTCGCCCTTGTCCAGCACCACGACATTGACGTCAAACCCTTCCGCAACCAGAAGTTCACACGATCGAACCGCCGCCCCGAGTCCTGCCGCGTCGGGATCGAAGCTCAGAACGACCCTCGAGGTGAATCGCCTGAGCAACTGCGCCTGCTGCGGCGTCAACGCGGTGCCGCACGAGGCGACCGCCGGGGCCGCCTGTGACTGAAACACCTGCGCGAAATCGAAATACCCTTCGACCAGGACCGCGAACCCGACTTTTCGAATCTGTCCCTTCGTAAGGTGTAGGCCGTACAGCAGCCGACCTTTCGAGTAGATCGGTGTTTCCGGCGAATTCAAATATTTGGGGCCGCCCTGATCCTGGTCCATTTGACGGCCACCGAACGCGATGACCGAACCTGTATCGCGATAAATCGGGACCATCAGCCGATTACGAAATCGATCGATCACCTCGCCGCTGTCGCGCTGCACGAGCAGACCGCCCTGTAGTAATACGCCTTGCGCGAAGCCCTGTTTCAGCAGCCGCTGCTTCAATCCGTCACGCGAACCGGGAGCGAAACCGAGGCCGAGCTGGTCGATCGTCTCCTGCGTCACGCCTCGATCGGCGAGCTGCTTGCGCGCGCGTCCACCGGCTGGTGACGCCAACTGCTCCTTGAAATAGGCGGCGGCAATCTCGTGCGCTTTCAGCAGCCCCTCGCGCAGCGCCGAATCGCGGCGGGCGTCGTCGCCGCTGCCTTCGACCGGCTCCGGCAGCGCGACGCCGAATTTCTGCGCCAGCATCCGGACGGCGTCCTGGAATCCCACCTTCTCGTGCAGTTCCAGGAACTTGAACACGTCGCCGCCCGCGTTGCACCCAAAGCAGTGAAAAAAACCTTTTTCAGGGTTCACGCCGAAGGACGGCGTCTTCTCGTTGTGAAACGGGCAGAGTCCGGTGTACCGCGTCCCCGAGCGCTTCAGCGGTACGTATTCCTGCACGACCTGCAGGATGTTGGCCTGCAGCCGGAGATCGTCGATGAACGCCTGGGGAAACAGCGCCATCAGTCGATCATTCCTTGAGCTCCACGACCGTGACGCCGCCGCCGCCCTGTTCCGGTGGCGCTGTTGCAAATCTCGCGACCAACGGGTGCTGCTGCAGGAAGCCGGTAAGCGCGCGCTTCAACTGACCGGTGCCGTACCCGTGAATCAAGCGGATGACGCGTTGATCCGTGAGCAGCGACTCGTCGAGAAAACGTTCGGCGCGGGTCAACGCTTCATCGACGGTGCAGCCGATCACGTTCAGATCCAGCGCGGTCGTCTCGCGCGGCTGAAGTTCGACGTTGACGTTGACGCGAGGCGCAGCCGGCTGGCCTCCGATAATTCGGAGGTCGCGAATACTCGCGCGCATGCGCTTGCCTCGGACGTCGAGTTCGGCGGTGCCGTCGTGGACGGCAGTCACCGTTGCTTCGAGGCCGAGGCCGCCGACTATTACGCGACAACCGACGACGACATGGCTCAAGGCGGAGGGCTGAGGGCTCAGGGCTGAGGGCTCAGGAATCGCCTCACCGGCGTTCGCGCGCGCCGCGATCGCATCGACGGCGTTGCGCGCGTCGCTGCGTGCCGTGCCGGCGTCGCCGGTCGACACCAGCCGCGGCGCCTTAGCCATCGCGTCTGCCTTTGCCTTCAGCGCGGCGATGACTTCGTCGATCTCCTTGCGGGCTTGACGGACCTGCGTGTCCAACTCGTCGTTCAGCCGGCGCTTGAACGTTTCCTCACGCTGGTGCAGCGCGTTCTCGCGGTGCTGCATCCGCGATTCGGCGTCCTTCAACGTCTCGCGCTCGCGTGCCGCGAGGCGCTGCTCGTGCTCGAGCGCGCGCATGTCGCGATCGATCTTCGCCAGATGCTCGGCGAGTTGAGCCTCGCGCGCGCTCAGGTTGTCGCGCGCGGCGGCGACCACGGCGGGGTTCAGGCCAAGCCGCCCGGCGATCTCGAGCGCCAGGCTCCGTCCGGGGCTGCCGTAGATCAACTGGTAGGTCGGCTCGAATGTCGTCAGCTCGAAACCGAACGCCGCGCTCGCGACGCCCTCCGTCGTTGACGCGTACGTCTTCAGCTGGTCGTAGTGGCTCGTTGCGATCACGGTCGCGCCGCGGCGCCGGAAGTGATCCACGATGGCCACGCCGAGCGCGCCGCCTTCGATCGGATCGGTTCCCGACCCGACTTCGTCGAGCAGCACGAGCGCCGGCGTGACCAGCCCACGGTCCATCGACGCAATGTTCGTGATGTGCGCCGAGAAGGTGCTCAGGCTGGCTTCGATCGATTGCTCGTCGCCGATGTCGGCGAACAGCGACCGGAACACCGGCAGCTGCGATCCATGCGCGGCAGGAATGCGAAGACCGGCCTGCATCATGATGGCGAGTAACCCTGCCGTCTTCAATGCAACGGTTTTGCCGCCCGTGTTGGGGCCGGTGACGAGCAGGATGGTCGCCGGCGGGATCACCTTGATCGTGACCGGGACAGGGTTTTTCAGCAGCGGGTGTCGGGCCGCCTGCAGTTCGAAGGCGCCATCGGTTGAAATCCGCGGCTCGGCGCCGTCGATCGACTGGGAGAACCGGGCGCGTCCCTGCCTGATGTCGAGCTCGGTCGCCGCCTCGATCGTCCGCGCCATCTCGCCGGCGCGGCGTCGGAACGCATCGGTCAGGGCGAGCAGAATTCTCCGGACCTCTTCGGCCTCCTGCTCTTCGAGTGCGACGATGTCGTTGTTGATCTCGACGGTGCTCAACGGCTCGAGAAACAGGCTGGCGCCGCTGGTCGACGTGCCGTGAACGATGCCGGGGATGCCGCTGCGATGCTCGGCCTTCACGAGCAGGACGTACCGGCCATTCCGTTCCGAGACGACCTGATCCTGGAGGTATTTCGCGGTCTCCTTGCCTCGCAGGTACGACTCGAGCGTGCTCCGCAGGCGCGTCTTCTGCTTACGGACCCGTTCGCGAATCAGCCGCAACTCCGGGCTGGCGTGATCGACGACCTCACCCGACGGGTCGATCTTCTCGCGCACTTGAGCCGACTCGCCCTTGAACGACGCGGCGCCCGCAGCGACGGCCTCGAGCAGCGGAAAGGCTTCGGGAGCGCGGCGGATGTTGGCGCGCGATTCGTCAATCGAATCGAGAAACGTCGCGAGCCCCAGCAGCCGAAGCGATTCGAGCGCCCGTCCCTGGACCCCGAGCGCCTCGAGAATCGCCGGCAAATCGCTCGAGGCGCGCAGCGGAAACAGGCCGTGAGCCGTTACGAACCGCACGGTCTCGCTCGTCGCGGCCTGCCAGTCGGCGACCTGCTGCGGATCGGTGGACGGCGCCAGCCGCGACAGCCGCTCGGCGCCCATGGGCGTTACGGCGAAGCCGGCGACGGCTTCCACAATGCGGTCGAATTCGAGAGCCCGAAGGGCGCCTTGTTGCATTTGAGGGGGAACCCTCAATACTACCGTACAGACAGGGGCTAGGGACTGGGGACTAGGGGCTGGAAAAAAAGAAAAAGCGCCTGGCCTCAAGCTAGCCCCGAGTCCCGAGCGCCCAGCCCCTACAAGTGATTGATCAGCGACGCGATTGAAGCCGCCCCGAACCCGTTGTCGATGTTGACCACCGACACGCCGGACGCGCAACTGTTCAACATGCCCAACAGCGCGGCAATGCCGCCGAAGCTGGCGCCGTAGCCGATGCTGGTGGGGACCCCGATCACCGGCACGCTGACCAGGCCCGCGACCACGCTGGGCAGCGCGCCTTCCATCCCGGCGACGACGATGATGACGCGCGCGGCCGCGAGGCGTTCGCGCTCTCCCAGCAGCCTGTGAATACCAGCCACGCCGACGTCGTACAGGCGGCCGACCTCGTTTCCCATCAATTCGGCGGTGAGCGCCGCCTCTTCGGCAACCGGCAAATCCGACGTCCCGGCGGCGGCGACGAGGATGGTGCCCCGGCCCGGGCTCACGTCTTGCTGGCGAAGCGTGATGAGAGCGGCATCGGCATGGTAAACGGCACTCGGGACAGCGGCTCGGACGGCCTCGTAGGAGGCGCTGCTCGCGCGTGTGACCAGCAGCGTCGAGCCGCGGGCTACGATTTCCTGCGCGATCGCCGCGATCTGGGCCGGCGTCTTCCCAAGGCCAAGGACGACTTCCGGAAAACCCTGGCGGAGCGACCGGTGGTGATCGACGCGCGCAAATCCCAGATCCTTGAAGGGTTGCGCACGCATCGCCTCCAGCAGCCGCTCCTTGGCGATCGCCGGATCGAGTGCGCCGGACGCGACCTGATCGATCAGATCCTGGAGCTGTTTGTTTGACGTCATCGAATACCCAACAGTACAATAACTGCTTGTGCCGGTGGGGGTTCCACCTTAAACCATGACGCCAGCTGAAACCCTCACCCTCGCCGCATATTTCTTCGTCGTCATCGTGCTCGCCATCTACGGATGGCACCGGTACTACCTCGTGTACCTCTACATGAGTAACCGGGACAAAGAGCCGCAACTCGGCCGCCCGCTCGATCCGCTGCCGATCGTGACCATCCAGCTTCCGCTCTACAACGAGATGTACGTCGCGGAGCGCCTGATCGACGCGGTGTGCGCGATCGACTATCCGCGGCACCTCCTCGAGATTCAGGTGCTGGACGACTCGACGGACGAGACGCGCAATATCGCCGAGCTGGCCGCCCGCCGCTACGCCGACGAAGGCATCGATATCAAATACATTCACCGTATCGATCGCGTCGGATTCAAGGCCGGCGCGCTCGAGGCCGGGCTGAAGATCGCCCGCGGGGAATTCGTCGGCATTTTCGACGCCGACTTCATCCCGACCACCGATTTCCTGACAAGGCTGCTGCCGCATTTCGCCGATCCGAAGGTCGGGATGGTGCAGGCGCGCTGGGGGCACATCAACCAGGACTACTCGCTGCTCACGAAGATCCAGGCGATCCTGCTCGACGGCCATTTCATTCTCGAACACGGCGGCCGCAACCGCGGCGGGCGTTTCTTCAACTTCAACGGCACCGCCGGCGTGTGGCGGCGAACCGCAATCGACGAGGCTGGCGGGTGGCAGCACGACACCCTCACCGAAGATCTCGATCTGAGCTACCGCGCGCAGCTCGCGGGCTGGCAGTTCGTGTTCGTCCCGGGCCTGATTGCGCCCGCGGAAGTGCCCGTCGAAATGAACGCCTTCAAGTCGCAGCAGCACCGCTGGGCGAAGGGTTCCATCCAGACCTGCCGGAAGCTGCTGCCGCGGATCCTGAAATCGAACCTGCCAATCGGCGTGAAGGCCGAGGCGTTCTTTCACCTGACGGCGAACTTTAACTACATCCTGATGTGCATCCTGTCCATCCTGATGTTCCCGTCGATGGTGATCCGCTACAACATGGGCTGGTACGAGATGATCCTCATCGACGTCCCCCTGTTCTTCGCCGCGACCTTTTCGTTCTGCAATTTCTACATGGTGTGTCAGCGTGAACTGCACAAGGACTGGGTGTCGCGCCTGAAGTACGTGCCGTTCCTGATGTCGGTCGGAATCGGGCTGTCGGTCAACAACACCCGCGCCGTGTTCGAAGCGCTGTTCAACAAGAAAAGCGAATTTACGCGGACGCCCAAGTACCACATCGAAGGCGACGGCGACGAGTGGGTCGGCAAGAAGTACCGGCAGTCGGTTGCCGTGCAGCCGCTGGTCGAGCTGGCGCTGGGCCTGTACTTCACGTGGACGGTCTTCTACGCGCTCGCCAACGGCATCTATGCGACCATCCCGTTCCTGGTCCTCTTCCAGGTGGGTTTCCTCTACACGGGCCTGCTCTCGATCGTGCAGCAGTACGCGAGCTCGGTCGGTCTTGAAAGTCAGAAGTTAGAGGTTAGAAGTTAGAAGTGAAGGCGTCGAAGTCGAAAGTTGCGGTCATCCGCGTTACTCCCGACACCATCCTTTCAGACATCGATCGGCTGATCGACCTGGCCGGCGTCTCCACGGCGCTCGCGCCGGGAAAGACGACGATCCTGAAAGACAACATCTCCTGGCACTTTCCGTTTCCCGCCGCCAACACGACGCCGTGGCAGCTCGAGGGCACGATCCAGGCGCTGGCCAGACGGGGCTACCGCGATCAGGTCTGCGTTCAGAACAAGACCGTCGTCACCAACGCGTTCAAGGGCGAAGATCTCAACCACTACGTCCCGATCTTCAAGAAGTACGAGATTCCCGTTCTCTACAACTTCAAGGACGAGGACATGACGTGGGTGCGGTTTCAGCCGAAAGCGCGGATGCGCGTGCTGGATCGCATTTTTCCCGAGGGCATCCAGATCCCCGACTACTTCTTCGGCAAGAACATCGTCCACCTGCCGACGACCAAGTGCCACATCTACACGACGACCACGGGCGCGATGAAGAACGCGTTCGGCGGCCTGCTGAACACGCGGCGGCACTACACGCACTCGTGGATACACGAGACGCTCGTCGATCTTCTCGCGATCCAGAAGGAAATCCACGCCGGGCTGTTCGCGATCATGGACGGGACGACTGCCGGCAACGGCCCGGGACCGCGCACGATGTATCCCGTCGTGAAGAACGTCATGCTGGCATCGGCCGACCAGGTCGCGATCGATGCGGTGTCGGCCAAGATGATGGGTTTCGATCCGATGTCGCTGGACTACATCCGTCTCGCGCACGAAGACGGACTCGGCGTCGGCGATCCCAGGGACCTCGAGATTGCCGGAGATGTTGACGCCGCGCGCGAGAACTGGAAGTTTCACGTCGGCAAGAACCTGGTGCGGGTCGGCGGCGGCGATCTGATCTGGTTCGGTCCTCTGAAGCGCTTTCAAAAGCTGTTCTTCCACACGCCCCTGGTCAACGGTTTCATCCTGGCGAGCGACGTCTACCACGACTTCTATCGATGGCCGCTGGTCGACCGCAAGGTGTTCGAGCGCTGGTGCGAGACGACCCCCTGGGGGCAGATGTTCCTGCGCTACGCCCAATCCGGACCCCAGGGCATGCCGATCGACGCGCTCGTTCCGCCCCTCGACACGACCGTTTCCCCCTCCACGCGAATCCACTGAATCGTTCAACCCCATGTAATGCAGGTCTTCAAGCCTGCCACGACGGCGGACCTGAAGGTCCGCACTACGAGAGTCAAGGCGAGCTGGACTGACGGCTTCCAGATTTCGGGAGGCCGCATGAATTACGCTCGCCTTGCGCTTGCCGCGGTCGCTGCGACGGTGTTCGACGCCTGTTACGGGTTCCTGGTGTACGGGCAACATCGGCCGCAAGCTGGCGGTTACCGACGCTCCTGCCGCGTTTGTCGAGTGGCTGGCTATTGGAACGATCATCGGCCTGGTTTACAAGCCTGCGCAGAAGTCGGTGCGCTAGCTGCCGGCGCGGTATGATTGAGCGTTATGAGCACGGCCGAAAAGCCCAAGGCGGGCCTTGAAGATACCGTCGCGACCTCCTCCGCGATCTGCTACCTCGATGGCGATCGCGGCGTGCTGGCGTACTGCGGATACGACATCCACGATCTGGCGCGAAACGCGACCTTCGAAGAAGTCTGTTATCTGCTGTGGCACCGCCGCCTGCCGACGCGCGCCGAACTGGGCGACCTGCAGTCGCAGCTGATTGCCGCCCGCCCGCTGCCTGACGGTGTTCAGCGCCTGATGCGCGCGCTGCCCGCCGCGTCGGGCGGCGGCGGTATGGATCTGCTCCGCACGCTCACCTCGGCCCTCAGCCACTACGATCCCGACGCCAGCGACAACTCTCCGAAGGCGAACTACCGGAAGGCCGTGCGGCTGACGTCGCAGCTTAGTTCGCTGGTCGCGACGATCGGACGGATGGCGAAGGGACAGGGTCCGATCGAACCCGATCCGGTGCTTGGTCACGCGGCGAATTTCCTGTACATGCTCACCGGCGAGCGGCCCAGCGGGTTGGCCACGCATGCATTCGATGTCGCCCTCACGCTGCACGCCGACCACGAACTGAACGCGTCCACGTTCGCGGCGCGCGTCGCCGCGGCGACGCTCACCGACATCCACTCCACGATCGTCGGCGCGATTGGCGCGCTGAAGGGGCCGCTGCACGGCGGCGCCAATGCGGACGTGATGCGGCTGCTGCTCGAGATCGGCAAGGACGCGCCGATCGAGAAGGCCGAGGAAATCGTGCGGGCGAAGCTGGCGCGGAAGGAGAAGATTCCGGGCTTCGGCCACCGCGTGTACCACACCGAGGATCCGCGGGCGACACATCTGCGGCAGATGTCGCGCGATCTCGGCCAGCGCGCCGGCGAGCCGATGTGGTTCGAGATGTCGCAGCGGATCGAGGCGCTCGTGAAGACCGAGAAGAAGCTGAACCCGAACGTCGATTTCTATTCGGCGACGACGTACCACGCGCTCGGCATCGATGTCGATCTGTTCACGCCGATCTTTGCCGTCAGCCGCGTGTCGGGCTGGACGGCGCACGTGCTCGAGCAGTACGCCAACAACCGGCTGATTCGTCCGCGCGCCGAGTACATCGGACCCGAATATCCGCAGCGGTACGTTGCGCTGGATGCGCGCTGAGGCCGGCCGATTTCCTAGGTGAGGATCGGTTTTGGAAGGATCGGCCAGATCGGCCCGGTCCCCGGTTTCACGTGCGGACGGCTCGTTGATTCGCCGCCCCCATCGGTGCGGTCCAGAAACTCCGACAGATCTTCGGCCGTCATACCTCTGACCTGTTCGGTCCTGGTCTGGTTGGACGGCGGAGTGCCGTCGGACCATTCGGATTCGAAGAGGTCGCCCAGCATCGCCACCGACAGCGAGTCATCGTCGGCCTCGGCGGCTAAAGTCGCGCCGTTCGTTGCCGGGTGAACGACCGGCGCGCCGTTCCCGGTGGCTGCCGCGTCAGCCTGGAACCGGTCTGCAATCCAGTGCAACACGCGGGCGCGAGTGGGCTGGTCGAGGTGATGGAGAATTGTCGCGATATCCTGCATCGCACGCAGTTCGGCGTCGAGGCTGACATCCGCCATGTCGAAACATTGTTTCACCGCGTAGACTAAAATGCTACCTGTCAATAACTGACGAGACAGAAACGTTCCTGCGTTCGAACTGACCGTGGATCCTCAACACATCCGAAACTTTTCCGTCATCGCGCACATCGACCATGGGAAATCGACCCTGGCCGATCGCTTTCTCGAAATCACGGGCGCGCTTCAGGCTCGCGAGATGGAAGCGCAGGTCCTCGACGCGATGGATCTCGAGCGCGAGCGCGGGATCACGATCAAAGCTCATCCGGTCTGTCTCCACTACACGTCCAACGACGGGCAGAAGTACGCACTGAATCTGATCGATACGCCCGGGCACGTCGATTTCTCGTACGAGGTGACGCGGTCGCTGGCCGCGTGCGAAGGAGCGCTGCTGATCGTGGACGCCTCGCAGGGCGTCGAGGCGCAGACGCTGGCCAACGCCTACCTCGCCGTCGACAACAATCTCGAGATCATCCCGGTCATCAACAAGATCGATCTACCGAGCGCTCAGCCCGACGAAGCGCGGCGCCAGATCTCCGACATCATCGGCCTCGACGGCGACCACGCGCTGCTCGCGAGCGCGAAGGCAGGTACCGGCGTTCCGGAAATCCTGGAGGCCATCGTCGCGCGCCTTCCGCCGCCGGCCGGCGCTCCCGATCAGCCGCTGAAGGCGCTGATCTTCGATTCCTGGTACGACCCGTATCGCGGCGTTGTCATCGTCGTGCGGGTGATCGACGGCGTGCTGCGGCCCGGGATGAAGATCCGGCTGATGGCCGAAGGGCAGGACTACGAGTCACTGCAGGTGGGCATCTTCACGCCGAAGGCGACTCCAGTCGACGAGCTCGGCGTTGGCGAGGTCGGGTTCCTCGTCGCCAACATCAAGAAGATCAGCGACGCGAAGATCGGCGACACGATTACGGAGGCGGCCAGACCCGCGCTCGAGCCGTTTCCGGGATTCAAGCCGCTGAAGCCCATGGTGTTCGCCGGCTTCTACCCGGTGGAGGGACATGAGTATCCCGAGCTGCGCGACGCGCTCGAGAAGCTGCGGCTGAACGACGCGTCGTTCTTCTACGAACCCGAAACGTCGGTCGCGCTCGGCTTCGGGTTCCGCTGCGGCTTCCTCGGACTGCTCCACATGGAGATCGTGCAGGAACGCCTCGAGCGCGAGTTCGACATGGACCTGGTGACCACCGCACCGGGCGTGCTCTACCGGGTGACGACGACGGACGGGGCCGTGCGTGAGATCGACAGCCCGGCCAAGCTGCCCGACACCGGTCTCATCGAGACGATCGAAGAGCCGGTGATCACCGCCATGATCCTGACGCCGGCGGAGCACGTGGGCGGAATCCTGCAGCTCTGTCAGGACAAGCGCGGCGTCCAGAAAACGCTGGAGTATCTCGCGTCGGACCGGGTGCTGATCACGTACGAGCTGCCGTTCAACGAGGTCGTCCTGGACTTCTACGACAAGCTGAAGACCATCTCGCGCGGCTACGCATCGCTCGACTATCATGTGACCGGCTACTGGCCTTCGCCGCTCGTGAAACTCGATATCCTGGTGAACGGCGATCCGGTGGACGCGCTTTCGATCATCGTGCACAAGGACATGGCGTACGATCGCGGACGGCTGCTGGCCTCCAAGATGCGCGAGCTGATCCCGCGGCAGATGTTCGAGATTGCGATCCAGGCAGCGATCGGCGGCCGCGTGATCGCGCGCGAATCGGTGAAGCCGCTGCGCAAGAACGTGCTCGCCAAGTGCTACGGCGGTGATATCTCGCGCAAGCGCAAGCTGCTCGAGAAGCAGAAGGAAGGCAAGAAGCGGATGAAGCAGGTCGGGCGCGTGCAGATCCCGCAGGAAGCGTTTCTCGCCGTCCTGAAGATGGGCACGGAAGGCGAGTGATGGCTGACTTCAAGAAATCGACGCTGCGGGAGTACTTCGAGTCGATCGTCATCGCGGTGATCCTCGCGCTCTTCATCCGCACGTTCGTCGTGCAGGCCTTCAAGATCCCGACCGGATCGATGGAGGAGAACCTGCTCATCGGCGATCACCTGCTCGTCAACAAGATGGTCTTCGGTCCGACCGAGACCGGACTCGAACGGGCAGTGCTTCCCATCGGGACCATCAAGCGCCGCGACATCATCGTGTTCAAGTATCCCGAGGAGCCGGAGCGCGACTTCATCAAGCGTGTGATCGGCCTCCCTGGCGAGACGGTGGAAGTGCGCGAGAAGAAGGTCTACATCAACGGCACCATGCTGGATGAGCCCTACGTGCACTTCCTCGCGCCGCCGAGCGGCCCGTCCGAGTTTCGCGAGGTGACATCGTTCGACGTCCGCGAGCGCTACGGCCCGGTCACCGTGCCGCCCAATCATTACTTCGTGATGGGCGACAACCGTGACAACTCGCAGGACAGCCGCTACTGGGGCTTCCTGTCGCGGGATCTCATCAAAGGCAAGTCGCTGGTCATCTACTGGTCGTACCAGGCCGAGCGCGAAGACTATCAGGACGAGAGCGCAAGCGCGACGGCGAAAGGGCTCGTGTCGGTGTTCGCGCACTTCTTCACGCGCACACGCTGGGATCGGATGTTTCACCAGACGCGCTGATGCTCCGCACGCTCCTGAAACTGGCGGTCGTGGCGTTGGTGGCCAATGCGGCCTGGCACCTCTTCGGTGCCTACTCGCCGAACTACCGGTTTCAGGACAGCGTTCAGTACGTCGCGCAGAATCGCGGTCAGATGAGCGACGAGACCTTGAGGGACAAGGTCGTCGAGCTCGCGGGCCAATTCGACGTGCCTGTCACCGCCAATGATGTGACGGTCAGCCAGCAGGGCACGCACACTCTCGTCGACGTCTCGTACGTGCGGCGAATCGAGCTGGCGCCCGGCTTCACGTATCCGTGGAATTTCTCCGTCCACGTCGACGTCATCAGTCTCTCGTCGCTAAAGTAGCGCGTCAGC
>Ga0070665_100003321_pt1 | contig 17235 bp, 16 predicted proteins | sample KBSS13metaG_FD_65862 | JGI IMG/M metagenome (GOLD analysis project Ga0070665, IMG submission 65862) | Switchgrass rhizosphere microbial communities from Kellogg Biological Station, Michigan, USA - KBS S1-3 metaG | ecosystem: Host-associated > Plants > Roots > Rhizosphere > Soil ... | reverse complement strand
GGCACGCCGCGCGAGGTGCAGAACGATGCGCGGGTGATCGAGGCGTATTTGGGGACGGTCGATGACGTGAGCAGTTTGAGGAGGGTGGCATGAAGGGTTATGTCGCGCTCTCTTCAGAGGCCGCCCGGCATGCGGTACGGACCGGTCGACCCTACTGCGCTCGGCCTGCTTCGCAGGCTCCCATGCGATGCTCGTTCAGCCGGCCTGCCGCAGAACTCGCACCGTTCACTGCGTTCACTCTGCTCGGACAGCTGCGGCAAGTCAGTTTACGAACGCGTGTGTCCTTCGGCACACGCGCGGCCGACTGCCCTGTGCTTCTCGGCGGCGCAGAAGGGATCGCCCGTCCCGCACCGCATGCCGGGCTCCGTGTTGGTTTGACTCCCTCGCCCCTGCCGGGAGAGGGCAGGGGTGAGGGGCAGTGCCACACAGACCGTCCTCGGCGGCGGGCGGTACGCACCGGGCCGCGAATCGATGCCGCCGAGCAGCACAGCGGAGCCGGCAGCGCGCCTGCCGAAGGACAGGCGCGCCTCGTGAACTGACTCGTCGCAGCTGTTTGAACGGAGCGAACGCAGTTCGCGCAGTGAGTTCTGCGACGGCCGGCTTCGCGAGCAGCGCAGGGAAGCCGCGCAGCGGCCGGCAATCGTTTGAGCGGCCCGGTGCGTACCGCCCGCCGCCGCCCCGCCCCGCTGCGAGTTCCCCGTTCCCCCTCGCCGCCGCACCCAAACAACAGCAGGGTTCTAAATCATCCCGCCATTGATCGAGATCACCTGCCCCGTGATGTACCCCGCCTCGGTCCCCGCCAGAAAGCCGACCAGAGCAGCCACCTCATCAGGCGTCCCCGCGCGCTGCACCGGCACCATCTGCTTGACCATCGCCGCATCGAAGCTCGCATCGGCCATCGGCGAGGCGATGATCCCCGGCGCGATCGCGTTCACGGTGATGCCACGCGAGGCCACCTCGAGCGACAGCGCCTTGGTCGCGCTGTTGATCGCGCCCTTGGCCGCGGCGTAGTTCACCTGGCCCTTGTTGCCGGTGATCGCCGAGACCGACGAGATGTTCAGGATGCGGCCCCAGCGCGTGCGCATCATCGGCAACAGCAGCGGCTGCGTGACGCGGAAGAAGCCGTTGAGCGACACGTCGATCACCTTGTGCCACTGCTCGGGCCGCATGCCGGGCAGCACCGCGTCGTCGTGCACGCCGGCGTTGTTGACCAGAATCTGCACCGGCCCGGCCACCAGGATGCGCTCGATGCCGATGCGCACGCCCTCGTCGTCTCGCAGGTCGAACGCATGGCATTCGGCCTGCCCGCCCGCCGAACGGATGGCCTCGGCCAATGCCTCGATCGCCTCCGGCCGGCTGCTCGCATGCAGCAACACGGTGGCGCCTTCCCGCGCCAGACGTTGCGCGATCGCTGCGCCGAGTGCGCCGCTGGCGCCCGTCACGAGGGCGCGCTTTCCTTCAAGACTCATCGGGTTCTTTCGTTCATGCCTTTGACGCGGTCGCCAGCGGCGTGTTGAGCACGACCACTGCGCGGCCTTCGGCAATCGACGCGCCTTGCGCATCCTTCACCGCGAATTGGTACATCACCTGCTGGTCGTCGCCAGACAACCGTTCGGCATGCAAATGCAAGGCGCCATCGACCGTGTCCAGGCGCGCCACCGAGAAGCGAACGCCGCGGGCGCTGGCCAGGAAGCCGGCCGAGGGCGGGCTGCCTTCGGCCGCGATCAAGCCACCGTGCAAGGCCATCGCCTGCGCGGCGTACTCGATGGCGCACGGCACGAGCAAACCGCTGGCAACCCGCAGTGGATTGGCCGGATCGCGGTGCGTGTTCGTGCTGCAGTGGATCGCGCCGGCACTCCAGCTTTCGAGCCGTTCGAGCAGGCACATGCTGCCGCTGTGCGGAATGCGCTTCGCGATGCCGTCGCGGTCCATGGTTTGCGGTGCCGTCATGTCGTGCCTCGCACGTCGGCCACCAGCAGCACGTTGGCGAACGGCGTGCCTTCGCTCATGGGCACGCTGCGCACGTCGGCGAAGCCCAGTCGCTGCAGCAGTGCGATCCAGTCGGCCAGCGGCCGGCCCCAGGTTGGCGACACCTTGTGGCCGCGGATGCGCGTCACGGTGCGGTCGACCCACTGGCTGATCGCAAAGCCGCGGGTGCTGGCGGCGTCGCCGACGCGCAGCAACAACCGGCCCTGCCCCGCGGCCAGCGCCGCATGCACGCGCTGCAACACGCCTTCCTGCGCGGCCAGATCGACGTAGTGCAGCACGTCGAGGATGACCACCAGGTCGCAGGCGGGCAGCTGGGCGCTGCACATGTCGCCGCAGACGAAAGTCGGCTTCGGCGAAAGCCGTGCCAACGACTGTTCTGCGCGCGCCACGTCACGCGGCATCAGTTCGATGCCGGTGTATGCAGCCGACGCCGGCGTGTCGGCCCACGACAAGGGCCAGCGGCCGTCGGCCTGCATGGCGGCCATCGCGTCGAGCAGGCTGGCGAACAAGCCCTGGCCGCAACCGATGTCGACCACGCGGCTGCGCTGCGCTCCGATCAATCCGCGTTCGATCAAGCCGCGGAACACCGGGTCGCGCCCGAGCTTGCCGCGTGCGAAATGCCAGGCGAAGCTGCCCGCCTGGCGATAGGGTTCGGTCGCGGCGGCGTGCAGTTCATCCCAGGCGGCAGCGGGCGACAGCGCCTTGGTCACCGATCTCATCTGCGCGCTCATGTCTTGAATCCTTCGGGCAAAGTGACCGAGCGCAGGCCAATGGCCTTCATGCGCGCCAACAAGGCGGGCAGCACGTCGAGGATGACGGGCTGCCCTTGCGGCGTGCGCGCGGCATGGCCATCGTGCAGCAGCAGAATGTCGCCGCTGCGCAATCCGTCGGCCAGCCGCGCGAGCACCTTGCCGGCATCGCGCTCGCGCGTGTCGAAACCGCGGCGCGTCCAGCTCACGAGCACCAGGCCCATGCGGTGCAGCACCGGTGCGAGAAAGGGATTGCGAAATCCGGCCGGTGCCCGAAAGCACGTCGGGCGTTCGCCGGTGAACTCGCTCAGCATCGCTTGCGCACGCGCGATCTCGTCGGCGTAGCCGCGCGGTCCCAGAAACGAAAAGTCGTGGCGATGCCGCGCCGTGTGGTTCTGCACGCTGTGACCGCGCGCCACGATCGCACGTGCCAGCGCCGGGTGCGCCGCTACGCGGTCGGCGATGCAGAAGAAGGTGGCGCGCTGGCCGGCCGCATCGAGCAGGTCGAGCACCTTCGGCGTGACCGCGGGATCGGGACCGTCGTCGATGGTCAACGCGATCTCGCCGCGCGCCGCCGCCGCTGCCGGCAGCCGCGTGATGTTGGGCCCGAGCAGGCTGGAGCGCGGCAGCAGCACCGAGGCCGTGATCAACACATGGTTGAGCACGACGGCGACCAGTGCCCACGGCGCGGCGCCGGGAATGAACAGTGCCGCGGCCAGCGCCAGCACGTGCCAGCCGACGCTGGCGCGCACCAGTGGCGGCCAGGGCCAGGGCGTGTTCGCGATGGAAGCGGAAGATGTCATGAACGAAAAGAAATCGGCGTCACCGCGCAACCGAATTTTCCCACGTCGAACACGCGTTCATCGGCGCGGAGCACCGAGGCGACGCCGCGCGAACGCCGCCGACAACAGCAGCGCCAGCAACGCGCCCGGCGCCACCACGCGGCCGATCGACGACAGCGCGGGAATGTCCGAGATCGCGATCAGTGTGAACGACACCACCGTCGTGAGGTTGGCGAACAGCAGCGAGGCCAGCGTGTCCTCGTCGGCCTCGCCCGTCTCCTGCAACTGATCGAAGAACAGCGCGTAGTTGGAGCCGACCGCGACCACCAGCAGCAGCCCGACCAGGTGCAGGATGCCGAGTGCAGCGCCGGCGAGCGCCAGGAAGCCGAGCGTCAGCACGACCGCGAACACCAGCGGCTCGCTCACCGCCACCAAGCGTCGCCACGAGCGCAGCCACAGCCCGAGCAGCGCCAACACCGCCAGTGCACCGAGTGCCACCTGCACGAAAGCCTCGTGCAGGTAACGGCTGTACAGGCCGCCCAGTTCGGCGCCAATATCGATCACCTGCACCTCGGGCACGTCGGCCAACGCAGCGCGCAGGCGCGCGTTATCGAACCTGGCACCCACGTGCAATGCGATCACCGACGACCAGCCGCCGCCGGGGCGCTCGAACAGCATCGCGTTGACAACGCCGGCGAGCGGACCCTCTTTCAGATCGGTGCTGTGGATGGGCGGCAGCGCGCGTGCCGCCACCACGTCGGCGATGAAGGGCTCGAGCTTCGCGGCCGGCAGCGGACTGCCTGCACTTGCCTCGACCAGCCGCGTGCGCAGCACTTGCGCCTCGGGCAGGCTGGCGATGCGTGCCTGCTGCGCCGCTTCGCTGGGCAACAAGCGCGTGACGGTCTCGAAGCCGGCCAGTTCACCGCGTCCGACCAGCGCGTCGAGCCGGAGGGTCGCGGCTTCGGCGGCGCGCAAGGTGGCCTGCTCGTCGGCGCCCTGCAGCACCACCAGCGTGCTGCCTTCGCTGGCGCCGATGTCGTCGCGCAGTTCGGCGTCCAGGTCCTGCGCGGCCCGTGTGACCGGGCTCATCGCCGACAGATTGGCGCGCCACAGGTGGCCGCCCTGCCACAGCACCAGCGCCAGCGCCGCGATGCCCAGGCCGACGAAGGCCCAACGCAGCTTGGGCAATGCGCGCACCAGCGCCCCGGCGACGCGCGCCATTGGCCGGCGCATGCCCTGCCCGCTCGCGCCGTCGGGCGCCAGCACCGGCAGCACGTAGCGCGTGGCCAGCGCGGCGGCGATCAGGCCTGCCAGGGAAAAAACGCCCAGTTGTGCCAACCCCGGAAAGCCCGAGAACACCAGCGCCGCGAAGCCGACCACCGAGGTCAGCAGCCCGAGCCGCACCGTCGGCCAGTGCACCGCCCGCCAATGGCGCCAACCGCTGCCCGCGGGCGCACCCGGATAGTTCTGCCGCGCCTGGATCAGGTAGTAGATGGCGTAGTCGACTGTCTCGCCGATCAGCGTGCTGCCGAAGCCCATCGTCAGACCGTGCACCGAGCCGAACACCAGACTGACCGTGGCGGTGCCCGCCACCACGCCGGTCAGGACCGGCAGCAGCGCGATGAACAGCGCGCGCAGCGAGGCGAAGGCCAGCAACAACAGGGTGCTCATCACGATGCCGCCGATGGCCGCCAGATGCAGCGCCTCGCCCTTGATCTTGTCGCGGCTTTGCACCGAGAACACCGGCGCGCCGCTCATCAGCAGCGTGGGTTTGCTGGCCGCGTTGCCCAGTTGCTGCACGGCGCTGTCGAAGGCTTGCTGAATCTGCGCGATGGCGATGGCCTGCGCGTCCAGATCGCCGCCGGATGCGCGCGTGCTGGCCAGGATCAGCGCGCGCGGCTTGGTGCGAGACACCCATACGCCGGCCGCGCTGCGCGGCGCGCTGGCCGGGATCAGGCCTTCGGCGATGCGCTGGGTTTCGCCGGTCGGGTCGCGCTCGAGCAGCGGCTTGATCGCATTGCCGGCCGGCGTGCCGAGCAGCGACAGCGTTTCGTCGATCGCATCGCGCAGCCCGACGGCGGTGAAGTGCTCCGGGGTCACCGCTGGCGAGAGTTGGTAGCGCCGCTCGAACAGCCAGGTGCCGGCGGCCGACCAGTCGCCGGCATCGCCGTTTTGCACCTGCTCGAACAGCTTGCTGGCGCGCATTTGCGCCGCCATGGCGCGCGACACCGCGGCACGTTGCTCCGCATCGACACCGCCTTCGATGCCAGCCATCAAGGTGCGCGAAGCCACCCCGCTTTGCAGTTGTTCGATCAGCACGCGCTGGCGGCCGTCGGGGCTGGCCGGCAGAAAAGCCGAAAGGTCGGCGCTGAAGCGCGAATGGGCGATGACGACGATGCCGGCCACCAGCAGCAGCAGCCAGGCCGCGAGCGCTGTCCAGCGTTGCCGCGACGAAGGCGCGTCGGCCGCTGCTGCGCTCACGGCGCTCGTTGCACTCACGAAGGCGCGCGCGCGGCCGCGGGTTTGGCGGTGGGGGCGGCGCCGGGCACGATGGTCATGACGGAGCGGTCACCGCCGCGAAACGTCATCTCGACACCCAGCACCTCGCCGGCGCGGCCGGTCAGGCGCACGCCGTCGACTTGTGCGGCCAGGCGTTCATCGGTCGGCGCCAGGTCGAGCGTCCAGCCTTCGCGGCTGCCGCCCAGCTTGCTCTTGAAGTAGCGTTGCAGCGTGCCCGCATCGCCGCTCAGGGTGCCGCGCATGGCTTCGACCATGCCCAGCATCTCGGGCATGCTGTCGAGCGTCAGCGTGCGAGTGCGCCCGCCGCGCGACAACGTGAGCTGGTTGCCGTCGACCGCCATGCTCTCGGGCCGCGGCAAGGTGGTTTCGCGCGTCAGCTTGTCGGGCGCCTGAAAGCTGAGCGTGCCGGCCGCCGAGATCGGACCGTCGAGCCCGCGCACGAAGCGCTGTTCGGTAAAGCGGGCTTCGCCGCTTTTCTTTTGCGCGAGCAGGCCCATCAATTCGGTCAGGTCGAACGCCCAGGCCGTGCCGGTGCCCAGCAGCGCCACGGCGACCAGCGCGCGCAGCCATCGCTTGAGCCATTGGTCAGGGCGCATCTTCGAGCCAGAAATCATGGAAGTTGAACCAGTTGTAGGGATAAGCGCGGCACAGGGCTTCGAGCCGCCGGACATAGGCTTCGACCGCGTCCTGGATGCGGCGTTCCCGCTGCGCCGGATCGGACAGGCGCTGGCTGAAATCGGCCAGTGGCTCGAACAGGACGTCGTAGCGGTTGCCGCCCACGTACAGGCCGGCCATGAAGAACACCTTGCGCCGCAGCAGCGCGGCCAGGCGAAACGGCCCGTCGTTGAAGCTGGCGGGGTGGCCCAGGAACGGCAACTCGATCGTGTTGCCACGCTGGCCGGCTGGCTGGTCTTCGTTGCCCGGCAGCGTGCGGTCGGCCAGCAGGCCGCCGAGCCCGCCGCCATCGAGCCAGTCGCGCAGCGCCAGCATCGAGTGCGGCCGTCCTAGCGCGATCACATGCGGCCGCATCTCGGGCAGCGCAATGGCGTTGAGGATGGCCGTGATGCGCACCGCGTTGTCGGGGAACATCAGCATCGCCAGGCGCAATCCCGCCTGGTCCGGCGCGTGCTGCTTGCAGGCACCCAGCGCCTCGAAGCTGCCCATGTGCGCGCCCAGCAAGAACGCGCCGCGGCCTTCGTAGGCCTCGGTTTCGACCGGCAGGTTGCCGGTGACGCGCACGTCGAACAAGTCGAGCCGGCCGCGCAGGAAGTACACGCGGTCGAGCACGGTCGACGCGAACGCGTGCAGCAGCTTGTAGCCATCGCTCCAGCCGGCGTGGGGGCCGATCGCGCGCCACAGGTAGCGCTTGATGTGGCGACGCTGCACCGGCGAGAACAGCAGGAAGTAGACGCTGATGAGGTGCAGGCAGACACGCGCGGCGCGGCGACCGCAGGCCAGCGCGATCCAGGCCATGACGCGCAGCGCCAGCATGTTGCTGCGCTCGGGCGCGTGGGTCCAGTCGCCGTCGGCGGCCGTCGTTGCCGATGCCGCTGTGGACCCCTCGACGCTGCCGTCGGCGCGCAGGCGGCTGCTCATTGCCAAGCCTCCGCGCGTTGCGCTGCGGCGCTATTCGCCGCGGGAGCGGCCCGGCGGCTCATGGTGTTGCTTCCGTCGGCGTCCAGCGCCCGCTGACCGACACCGTGTCGCCCGCGCGGACCTCGAACTTGACGCCGCGGGCCGCGCCGGACTCGGGCTGCAGCGAAATCGACAGCTCCGCGCCGGGGCGAACCGGCGCCAGGAACTTGGCCGCTGCCAATGCGGGCCGCGGCCCCAGTCGCGCTGCCAGCGCCGGCACGGCCAGCGCGGCCTCCAGCACCTCGGCCAGCAGCAAGGCGCCGGGCAACAACGGCTGACCGGGAAAGTGGCCGGCAAACGCCGGATGGTCGTGCGGCACGCTGCGGGTCAGGTGGACCGGCGTGTCGTCGCGCGCGAGTTGCGCCAGCGCGAACTCGCGCAGCGCGCGCACCGTGAGCTTGCCCGTGCCCTCGCGCGGCAGCGACTCGACGTGATGCACGTGGCGCGGCACGAACACGGGCTCGAGTCGATGGCGCAGTGCCGCCACGATCTCGGACGCGGCCACGCCCGGTGCCACCACGAAGGCCAGCGTGCGCACCACACCATCGGTTACGTCGTCGGGCAGCCAGAACGCGCCGTCCTGCACGCCGGGGATGCTGTTGAGATGGAAGTTGAGATGGCCCAGAGAACTGCGCCGGCCGCCCACGTGAATCAGGTCGTTGGCACGGCCGAGCAACCGGAAGCGCCGCGCGTCGAGCAGTTCCAGGATGTCGGCCATCGGCGTCGGCTCGGGCACGAAATCGCCTTCGAACACGAAGCGCTCGGCGCCGTCGCCGCCCTCGGCATTGGCCTGCGCATGCACCCGGATCTCGCCGAAGGTGGTCCAGACCTCGCTTTGCGTGGTGCGGCGCGTGGCGACCTGACCCGACTCGGTGCTGCCGTAAATCTCGAGCAGCACGGCGCCCATCGCAGCCTCGGCCTCCGCCGCCAGTTGCGGCGACAACGGTGCGGTGGCCGACAGGATCAAATCGACCGGCGGCAGTTCGATGCCGGCGCGCAGCAGCGTCTTCAGATGAAACGGCGTGGTGACCAGCGCGCGCGGCCGCGGCACCGAAGCCAGCGTGCGCGCGATGTCGGCCGGAAAGAACGGCCGGCCGCTGTCGAAGGCAGCGCCGCCCAGCATCGCCAGCAGCACGGTCGACTCGAGGCCGTAGCTGTGCTGCACCGGGATGGTCGCGACGAGGTTGAGCCCTTCGAGCGTCGGCCGTTGCAGCACCTCGGCCAGCCGCGGCACCGCCGCGGCAACATCGCCGACCAGGGTGTCCCAGCGCTTGGCATGCGGTTGCGGCACGCCGGTGGAACCCGAGGTGAGCAGGCTGGCGGCGTGCGCGGCATCGGCGATCTGCGGCACGAGGTCCGAGTCGCCGTGGGCCGTGCGGGTGTCGATCAAAAGCCGCTGCATCGCGCCGGTGGCCAGGCGCTCGTCGTCGGCGAGGGCGTAGACCGAATCGCCGGACTCGGACAGGCGCGCCAGCGTATCGGGCCGCGCATCGGGCGGCAGCAGGCTCGGCTGGCCACGCACCAGCGCGGCGGCCAAACCCACAGCGAAGGCATAGCGATCGACGCACAGGTTGACGGCCGGGCCTTGCGACGGCAACAGCTCGGCCTGCCGTGCGACGTCGGCGAGAAAGCGGCGGCCGCTGATCGGCACGCCGCCACGCCACGCCAATGGCGCCGACAGATCGCGCTTTGCCAGCAACGGGGAGGTGGCGATGCTCATCGCGACTCCGGCGCGTTGCCGTAGAAGGCACGCACCGCATCGATCATGCGCACCCGTTCGAACTCGGGGTGCAGCCGATATCGCATCACGTGCTCGCCGACGAACAGCGCTGCGATGAAGATCGGCGTCAGCACGTTGGCGAACAGCGCCCAAGCCGAGAACGGCAGCCAGACGTAGATGGCGATCGATGCCAGCGCCATCGCGACGAAGTACACCGTCCACAGCTTGGTGACTTGCCCGGTGTAGACGCGCATGTCGGGCGTCAGTGCATGCACGCGCTGGGCGAACTGGCCGATCACGGTGAGGCCCCCTTGCGCACCCTCGCGGAGCGAACTGCCGAACCACCAGGCCAGCAGCGCATGCATGCCGACGTGCTGGGCCACGTACAGCCGGTTGGTGTCACCGACCTCGCCGCGCAGCACCAGCGCGAACAGCGCGACACCGATCACGACCGCGGCCGCCGCGCCCTTGGCGCCGAACCTGCTGGCCGCCAGCCCGAGCGCCGTCAGCCACAACGGGACCAGCAGCACAGCCATCGCCCACGGCGCATCGGCATGGTAGAGCATCATCCACTGAGACAGCACGGCATAGCCGACCCCCGCGAGCAGCAGGAGCGCCAGGCGCCAACGGGTCATTCGGAAACCTGCGCGCTGCGCGCTGCGGTGCTACTCGCCTTGGGAGCGGCCCTGCGACTCATGGAACGAGGCCCTGTCAGGCGGCGGTGCGGTTTTGCGCGACGTGCGTCGCCAGGCTGCGCAGCGATTCGAAGATCTGCTGGTTGCGCTCGTCGTCGGAGCGCAACTGAAAGCCGTATTTGCGCGACACCTCGAGCGCCACTTCGAGAATGTCGATCGAATCGAGGCCCAGGCCTTCGCCGTACAGCGGCGCACTCGGCACGATCTCGGCCGGCGCGACCTCGAGGTTCAGCGACTCGACCAGCAGCACGGCAAGCTCGTGCTCGAGCGGCGTTTGTGCGGCGTCGTCGGCGATGGGGGAAACGGAAGGCTGTGCGGAAGAGGACAAAAGTGGCTCCGGAAGACGGCGCTGGACGAGTCACAGCAAAGCCGGCAATTATAGAAGCGCGGCTTCGCTAGACTGGCCGTCCGAACTCCCCCTATCACTCCCGAGCAGCACCATGGCCGACCCCCTTTTGATCGCGCGTCACGACACGACTGAATGCTTTTTGCTACCCGGGCTGGCCAACCGCCACGGGCTGATCACCGGCGCCACCGGCACCGGCAAGACGGTCACACTGCAAACCCTGGCCGAGAAGTTGTCGTCGATCGGCGTGCCCGTCTTCATGGCCGACGTGAAGGGCGACCTCACCGGCATCAGCCAGCCCGGTCACTACGGCGACAAGCTCACCGCCACGCTGAAAGAGCGCGGCATCGAGCTGCCCACGCCGCTGGCCTGCCCCGTCACGCTGTGGGACGTGTTCGGCGAACAGGGCCACCCGGTGCGCGCCACCGTCTCGGACATGGGCCCGCTGTTGCTCGGCCGCATGCTCGACCTGAACGAAACGCAGGCCGGCGTGCTGAACCTGGTGTTCAAGGTGGCCGACGACAACGGCCTGTTGCTGCTCGACCTGAAAGACCTGCGCGCGATGCTGCAGCACGTGGGCGACAACGCCAGCACCTTCACCACCGAGTACGGCAACATCAGCGCGGCCAGCGTCGGCGCGATCCAGCGCGGCCTGCTGCAAATCGAATCGCAAGGGGGCACCAAATTCTTCGGCGAGCCGATGCTCAACATCGCCGACTTCATGCAGACCGTCGGCGGCAAGGGTGTCGTCAACATCCTGACGGCCGACAAGCTGATGAATTCGCCGCGCCTCTATGCCACCTTCCTGCTGTGGATGCTGTCGGAGCTGTTCGAACAACTGCCCGAAATCGGCGATCCGGACCAGCCCAAGCTGGTGTTCTTCTTCGACGAGGCGCACCTGTTGTTCAACGACGCGCCCAAGGCGCTGATCGAGCGCATCGAACTAGTGGTGCGGCTGGTGCGCTCCAAGGGGGTCGGCGTGTACTTCGTGACGCAGAACCCGCTGGACATCCCCGACACCGTGCTGGCGCAACTGGGCAACCGTGTGCAGCACGCGCTGCGCGCCTTCACGCCACGCGACCAGAAGGCCGTCAAAGCCACGGCCACCACCATGCGGCAAAAGCCCGGCCTCGACATCGAGGCCGCCATCACCGAACTGGCGGTGGGCGAGGCGTTGGTGAGCCTGCTCGACGTCAAGGGACGGCCCAGCGTGACCGAGCGCGTGTACGTGCTGCCACCCGCCAGCCAGCTCGGGCCGATCACGCCGCAGCAGCGCCAGGCGTTGATTGCGAATTCGCTGGTCGCGGGCGTGTACGAGAAAACCGTCGACCGCGAGTCGGCCTACGAAAAGCTCAAGGGGCGCGCCGCCTCGGCGCCCGATGCGCCGGTCGCGACCGGCTCTCCGGGCGCCGCACGACAGCCCGGCCCAGGCACAACGGCCGAAGCTGGTGGCGGATGGATGGGTGGCCTGAACGACGTGCTGTTCGGCAGCACCGGCCCGCGCGGCGGCAAGCGCGACGGGCTGGTGCAGACGATGGCGAAATCGGCGGTGCGAACGGTGGGGACCAATGTCGGCAAGGAGATTTTGCGGGGGGTGCTGGGGGGGATCTTCGGGGCGAAGAAGCGCTGAGCGCTCAAGCGCCGCGGCGAGCCGTAGTTCCTGGGCGCTGCACTGACCACCAGTTACAACCCCTGAAAAACACGGGGGGCGATGACACTTCGTGCCATGTTGGAAGCGGCTGCTATGGCCGCACTCGTTGCATGTGGGGAGGCAGTGATGGCGCGGGAGCCGACACATCGCAAATGTTGGCGACGGCCGCCATAACCCGGCCAAAGGCGGCATGACTTGGTCCGGCCAAGGGCGCGGGTGCAACGAGCTCGCGGATGGTTTGCCGTGAATGCGGTCAGCTATTTCGGTGCTGAACTGATGACTTGCGATTCGAACAGCGTTGCCAGGACACCGACAAAAGAGGTCCTTTTGCGCGGCAAGATTCATTGGTCAGCCGACGACAACATCGCGCCGCCAGGGCCCGTCGACCGCCTCCTCCACCCCGTGGAGCCCTCCACCAGGCGCGGTACACCGACCGCCCAGCGAACCGACTACAGCGCCGACAGCCCCGTGGAGGCGTTCAGCGCGCGGTCTATGCGTCGTGACTCCTTGCGAAGGCTCGTTACCCAAAGACGGGCGTGGCGCTGCTCCTTGCTTTCGAAGTGTTCGGTGAAGCGTCGGACCATCGGCCGTTCGATGGCAACCATCGTCATCCAGTCCGTGCTCTTGAAAGCATCGGACTCGACGCTTCGTCCCACCAGAGCCGGTCGAAGCAGCATGACCCATTCCGTCGGGATGGCTGGATCGGCGTCGAGCATACGCAAGGCAATCTTCGCGGCCTTGGGCGTGAGCTCGTCGATTTTTCGGGAGTGAAAGTCCAGGTCCATACAACGTATCCGTCATTTCAGATACATCAGGATACGAACAGGCACGGGCCGAGGCAAGAAAAAATGTGAGATTTTCACATTTCGCTTTGGCAACCTCATCGTCCCGAGGCGAAGCGAAGACTTTTGTTTCTTCGCGACCCCGCTGGGAGGCGACAGTGTCCAGCACGACAACGGCCTACAACGGCTGTCCGGGTTAGATGACCTTGGGTACATGCTTCCCCTTCGCACACTAAATACAGATTTTTCGACGCTGAGTCGTCGACAACAACTTTCGCCGCACTGCGGCACCGAAGGAGACACGGCATGGCAACGGACGACGGACAACTGGGCGTGGGTTCACCCAATCGCGACCCGATCACGGGCACGCCCGGAGCGCACCCTGTCGGCACCGGCGTGGGCGCAACCGGCGGCGCGCTGGCCGGGGCCGCGGCCGGCTCGCTGGCGGGGCCGGTGGGCACGGTGGTGGGCCTGGTCGCGGGCGCGGTGGTCGGCGGCCTTGGCGGCAAGGCGGTGGCCGAAGCGGGCAACCCGACGGTCGAAGACGCCTTCTGGCGCGAGCGCTACGACAAGGAGGCTTATTACGACACCGGCCGCAGCTACGACGACTACCGTCCTGCGTACGAGATGGGCTGGTCGGGCCGCGCCACACGCAACGTCGACTTCGACGTCGCCGAGCCGGCGTTGGCCGCCGAATGGGAAACCCGTCGCGGCACATCGACGCTGGCATGGGACCAGGCCCGGCCAGCCACCAAGGCCGCCTGGGACCGCAGCGACGAGTTGTACTACGCCAGGCAAGCCAACGGCAGCGACATCGTGAGCCATGAAGACCTGTCGAACGACGATGTGGTCGACGTGCTGAACGACCTGCTCGAGAACGCGCGCGACGGCGAGTACGGCTTTCAGACCTGCGCCGAGCAGGTCGAGCGCCAGGCCGCCAGGGAGCTGTTCGCACGCCGCGCCGACGGTTGCCGCCAGGCCAGCGTCGAACTGATGCAGTGGATTCGCACCTACGGCGGCGAACCCGCTTCGGGCGGCACGGCCTCGGGTGCGATGCACCGCGGCTGGGTGCAACTGAAGGGCAGCGTCGGCGCCGACAGCGAGTTGTCGATTCTGGAATCGTGCGAGCGCGGCGAGGACGCGGCGGTCGCACGCTACCGCAAGGCGCTCAAGCAAAGCCTGCCGGCCGACGTGCGCGCAGTGGTACAGAAGCAAGCCGATGGCGCCCAGCGCAATCACGACCAGATTCGCGACCTGCGCAATGCGCTGCGCGAATCGAGTGACGCTGGCTGAAGGGGCGCGCTGAGGGCCGCCCCTCAGTCGTTGCCGTGCGGGCCGTTGCGGCGCCTTGCGATGGGCCGGGTGGACGCGCCCGTGACGGGTCGCAACCAGTCGACCGCCGCATCGGCCGGCGCCAACCGGCGCAGCCGCTCGTCGCTCCACAAGTCGCCGGCGACTTCGTCGAGTTGCTCGGGATCGACCGTGCGCCACTGCCGCTGCAGGCGGTGCGCACACAAGGCGATCCAGATGTCTCGGTCCATGGCGATACTGTATGCAAATACAGTGCCGTTTGCAATCGTTGACTTTCGATTTTCCTGGCCGAGCTGCTGAGTCAGAACTGCCCTTGGCCGTCGCCAGTGCGGTCGTTGACCCAGCGCATCGCGTGCTGCTCGGCATGCCGCAGGGCCTCGGCCTCGGTGCGGTAAGCCTCGGTGTCTTGGGGCAGCGCGGTCTGGCCGCCGCCGTCGGACAGTCGCAGCGTCACCGGCTTGAAGGTGTCCGGCCCCTCCTCCCTGGCGCCGCAAAGAAATGCCCATCCGCGGTAAGCAAAAGGGGTCAGGCCCGTGACGTCGTCGCTGATGTCGCTCATGCGTGTCTCCTTGCAGTGGTCAGGCCCACAGTGTGGGCGCTTCGACTCGGCGTGCTGCCGGACGCAGCGGCCGACGCTTGCAGGACGGCAGCCACCGGCGCGCGTGGCCCGCGCGGCCGCTTCACAATCGAGGCTGACCCAACCAAGGCGCCCGACGTGACCGAATCCGACTTTCACAACCCCTACACCCATGGCTTTGCACGTCTGGCCGTCGCGGTGCCGCGCAACCGGGTGGCCGATCCGGCGTTCAACGCGCAGCAGACGATCGCGCTGTACCGTCAGGCGGCGCAAGACGGGGCGGTGCTGGTGGCTTTCCCCGAGCTGGGGTTGTCGGCCTACACCTGCGACGACCTGTTCCATCAGGCCGCGCTGCTCGAGGCGTGCGAGGCGGCGCTGCAGGCCGTCGTCGATGCCTCCAAAGACATCGGCGCCGTGGCCATCGTCGGGCTGCCGTTGCGCGTCGACCATCGCCTCTTCAATTGCGCGGCCGTCGTCGCCGGCGGCAAATTGCTGGGCGTGCAACCCAAGACCTACCTGCCCAACTACAGCGAGTTCTACGAGGGGCGTCAGTTCAACGGCGGCGACAGCGCGTTGTCCACCGACATCACGCTGTGCGGCCAGCGCGTGCCTTTCGGATCGAACCTGGTGTTCCAGGCGCGTCAGTTGCCTCTGCTCAAGCTGCATGTCGAAATCTGCGAAGACGTGTGGGTGCCGATTCCTCCGTCGAGCTACGCCGCGCTGGCCGGCGCCACGGTGCTGGTCAACCTGTCGGCTTCGAACATCACGATCGGCAAGGCCGACTACCGGCGCCGTCTGGTCAGCCTGCACTCCGCGCGCTGCCTGGCGGCGTACCTGTACTCCTCGGCCGGCATCGGCGAATCGACCACCGATCTGGCGTGGGACGGCCAGGCGCTGATCTGCGAAGGCGGCGACATGCTGGCCGAGAGCGAGCGCTTTTCGAACCGCTCGCACGTGATCTCCGCCGACGTCGACCTGGAGCGCATGTCGCGCGAGCGCATGCGGCTCAACAGCTTCGGCACCTCGGTGCAAAAGCACAAGTCTGAACTGGCCGGCTGGCGCACCGTCGAGTTCGACCTGCCAGTGCCCAGGAGCGTTCCGAACGGCACCCTGCTGCGCCATGTCGAGCGCTTTCCGTACGTGCCCTCCGACGCTGCGACGCGCGACGAGCGCTGCCATGAAGTCTTCAACATCCAGGTGCAGTCGCTGGTGCAGCGGCTCGAGGCCGGCGGCATCGCCAAGCTGGTGATCGGTGTGTCGGGCGGTCTGGATTCGACGCACGCCCTGCTGGTGTGCGCGCAGGCAATGGACCGATTGGGCCGCCCGCGCGCCGACATCCTCGGCTACACCATGCCCGGCTTCGCGACCACCGGCCGCACGCTGGCGCAAGCGCACGAGCTGATGAAGGCAATCGGCTGCACGGCCAGGGAAATCGACATCCGCCCGAGCTGCAAGCAGATGCTGATCGACCTGGGGCATCCCTTCGCCGACGGCCAGCCGCTCTACGACATCACCTTCGAGAACGTGCAGGCCGGCGAGCGCACGAGCCACCTGTTTCGACTGGCCAACTTCAACAACGCCATCGTGGTGGGCACCGGCGACCTGAGCGAGTTGGCGCTGGGCTGGTGCACCTACGGCGTGGGCGACCACATGTCGCACTACAACGTGAATGCCAGCGTGCCCAAAACGCTGATCAAGCATCTGGTGCGCTGGGTTGCGCACACCGACTTGCTGGGCGCCGACGGCAGCACGGTGTTGCGCGCGATCGTAGACACCGAGATCAGCCCGGAGTTGATCCCGCCGTCGGAGGGCGACAGCGCCGATGCATCTCAGCCCGGCCAGAAGACCGAAGACACCATCGGCCCGTACGAGCTGCAGGACTTCCACCTCTACTACACGCTGCGCTACGGCTTCAAGCCGACCAAGATCGCGTTCCTGGCTTGGCACGCGTGGCACGACCGCGCGCTGGGGCGCTACCCGAGCGACCTGGAAGGCACGCACAACCAGTACACGCTGGCCGACATCAAGAAGCACCTGGGGACCTTCGTGTGGCGCTTCTTCAAGACGAGCCAGTTCAAGCGCTCGTGTGTTCCGAATGCGCCGAAGGTCGGGTCCGGTGGATCACTCTCGCCCCGGGGTGATTGGCGGGCGCCGAGCGATTCCGAGGCGGTCGTTTGGACTGCGGACGTGGAGCGGATCCCGGCGGGTTGAGAAGCCTGTGGACGGGGCCGCGGCCGATGGGTAACTCCTTCCGCAGTGCACCCCGGCGGCCTGATCAGCGTTGCAGCGCCTGCTCAAGCTGCCTTCCGCGCCTTGGCCTCAGGCGCAGTCGCAGTCTTCTTCTTTGCGGCCGACTTCGCAGGTGCCTTCTTGGCTGCTGTCTTCGTTGAAGACGTGCCAGCCGGCTTGCCCGAAGACTTCGCCCCCTTGCCGCCCTTCAGACTGCGCTGCAGCAGCTCCGTCAAGTCGATGATCTCC
>Ga0070665_100003318_pt1 | contig 17243 bp, 10 predicted proteins | sample KBSS13metaG_FD_65862 | JGI IMG/M metagenome (GOLD analysis project Ga0070665, IMG submission 65862) | Switchgrass rhizosphere microbial communities from Kellogg Biological Station, Michigan, USA - KBS S1-3 metaG | ecosystem: Host-associated > Plants > Roots > Rhizosphere > Soil ... | reverse complement strand
TCGACGCCGTCCGCGGCATGGATCTCGAGCGGAATGTTGCCCGCATCCTGGATCTTCGCCACCGCCTCGTCGTTCGAGGCGACGTCGAGTTGGCCCTCGAGGACTTCGCCGGAGACGGTGACGGCTTTGTATCTGTAGAGGGCCATGGGTCTAGAGGCGAGATTCGAGATTCGAGATTCGGGATTCGGTGGTGAAGTGCCGGGGTTCGAGATTCAAGATTCGAGATTCGGGAAAGCGTCTGGTGGCGTTTGCCGTTTGTGTGCGCATGACTAAAGTCCCGGCGCGCCAGATGCCCGAATCTCGAATCTCGAATCTCGAATCCCGCCTTCTCATCACGTCTCCTGCGTCACGCGCATCACTTCCTCGATCGTCGTCACGCCGGACAGCGATTTGACCAGGCCGTCTTCGTACATCGTGCGCATGCCTTCCTCGCGCGCGAGGTCCTCGATCTTGCCCATGTCGGCGTGCTGCATGACCAGGCGTCGCAGCGGATCGCTCATGACGAGGAATTCCATGATCGTCGTGCGGCCGTGATAACCGGTGGCGCTGATCGGCGACGCCATCGGTTTGTACAACTGGATCTTTCCTTCCGGCTGGTAGCGGCGCAGGCCGAATTCCTCGACGACTTCGGGCAGCGCGTCGTAGCGTTGCGCATTCGCGACGTCGAGGCGCCGCACCAGGCGCTGTGCGAGCACGCCGTTGACGGTGGACGTCAGCAGATAATCCTCGACGCCCATGTCGAGCAAGCGGGTGACCGCGCCCGCGGCGTTGTTCGTGTGCAGCGTCGACAGCACCAGGTGTCCCGTCAGCGCGGACTGGATCGCGATCTTCGCGGTTTCGAGATCGCGCATTTCGCCGATCATGATGATGTCCGGATCCTGGCGCACGATCGACCGCAACGCGTGGCTGAAGTCGAGTCCGATCTGCGGCTTCGCCTGGATCTGGTTGATGCCTTCGATCTGGTACTCGACCGGATCCTCGACCGTGATGATCTTGACGTCCGGCGTGTTCAGCCGCGACAGCGCCGTGTACAGCGTCGTCGTCTTGCCCGAGCCGGTCGGGCCGGTGACGAGCAGGATGCCGTGCGGCTGCTCGAGCACCTTCATGAACTGCGGCAGGAATTCGTCGGTAAAACCCAGCGTGTGGAAATCGAACACGATCGACTCGCGATCGAGAATACGCATGACGACCGACTCGCCGAAGCTGGTCGGCACGGTCGACACGCGCAGGTCAAGTTCCTTGCCCTGCACGCGCAGCATGATGCGGCCGTCCTGCGGCAGGCGGCGCTCGGCGATGTTGAGTTTCGCCATGATCTTGACGCGCGAGATGACCGCGGCGGTCGACGCTGCCGGCGGCGATTCGACTTCCTGCAGCACGCCGTCGACGCGGTAGCGCACCTTCAGCCGGTTTTCGAACGGCTCGATGTGGATGTCCGACGCGCGTTGTTCGACGGCGCGCTGGATGACGAGATTGACGAGGCGGATGACCGGCGCCTCGGAAGCGAGATCGCGCAGGTGTTCGATGTCGTCTTCGCTGCGCGCGTTTTCGTCGCTCAGGTTTTCGACGATCGTCCCCATCGCGGACCGGCCCGATCCGTAGAACCGTTCGATCAGGTCATCGATTTCCGAACTGAAGCCGATCTTGATCTCGACCTGCTTGCCGGTGGCCAGCTGCAGCGCCTGGATCGGGTACGGATCGGCCGGATCGGACACGACGACAGTGACGGTCGTGTCGGTCTCGGCGATCGGAACGATGTGGTACTGCTTGAGGAAGCGCACCGACATCTGCACGTTCGCCGGCGGCGTATCCGGAAATTCCTTCGCCGTCAGCAACGGCAGGTCGAGCACTTCGGATAGCGCGTCGCCCATCTCGCGTTCGGAGACGAGGCCCAGGCGCGTCAACAGCGGCACGAGGTTGCCCTCGCCGCTTTCCTCGTGCAGACGCCGTGCGCGCGCCAGGTCCGCTTCCTTCAGGCGGCCGCGCGCGACGAGGTACGCGCAGATGCGCTCGTCGAGCGATTCCACCTCGAACGGCAGCGGATTTTCTGGATTTGGAACTGCGGACATGCCTATGCGTCCCCTCGATGTTGCGCTTCGACCCCGCGTATGGTCGCAGGTTCCGCGCCGTCGCGCCCGGTCAGGGCCGCGATGAAGTCGCGATTGGCGATGATCCACAGGGCCGCGGGCACCAAGGCCGGCAGGATCAGGTAGCCGAACTGGTAGCAAAGCGCGATCAGGTTCAGCGACAGGCCCGCGCGCTGCGCCGCCTCGGCGCCAAGCGGGCCCGCATCGATCGCGACAACCTTGAGGCTTTCGCTGATCGTGCCGAACGACTGGGCCAGCAGGATCAGCGTGACACCGACGCCGCATTGCGCCAGACGTTGCAACCGGGTCAGCGGGGTCGCCATGACCAGGCCGACGAACAGCGGCAGCGCATAGCCGTAGACCATCGGATTGACGGTTGGTTCTATGAACCCGAACTTCGCCGGCGCGCCCGCCGGCGCGACGTTGACGAGCACGCTCGTCGACAACTGCATGAGGTAGCCCGGATGCGCGAGCACGTGTCCCTGCGCATCGAGAAGATCGGCGCCCTGCGTGACCGCCATGAACAACTGCGGCCATGCGCCGAGGAGCACGTGTTTCGCGATCTGTATCACCGGCCAGACCAGCGGCGCGGCGAACCAGAACCAGAGGAAAAACATCAGCGGCAGCCAGAGCAGCGCGCCAAGCATGAAGCGTTTCATCGCGAGACGAGGGAGAAACTGGAGACGAGAGACGAGAGACGAGAGACGCAAGAGCGTGGTCGCGCTGGCGCTTGCGAGGCTGAGGCGCAAGTCGAGGCGCGTCGCTGCACGACGAACCGATCCGCCCTCCACGTCCTCCGCTTGCGCACGATCGAGCCAACTGAGCTGAAATGCCCGCTCTTCCGTCTCCCGTCTCCCGTCTCCCGTCTCCCGTCCATCAGCACACCCAAGCTCGTGCGTTGCGGAAGATGCGCATCCATGGCGAATCCTCGCCCCACTCGCGCGGCGCCCACGACATCTGCACGCTGCGGAACACGCGCTCCGGGTGCGGCATCAGCGCCATCACGCGGCCGTCGGCGGCGGTCAGGCCAGTGATGCCTTTCGGCGACCCGTTCGGGTTGAGCGGATAGTTTTCCGTCGCCTTGCCGTGATTGTCGACGAAGCGCAGGCATACGCCGGCGCGCTTGGTGTCGCGCGCATCGGCGAATACGGCGCGGCCCTCGCCGTGCGCGACGACGACCGGTATGCGCGAACCAGTCATGCCGCGCAGGAAGATGGACGGCGATTCCACCACCTCGAGCGTCGCGAGGCGCGCCTCGTACTGCTCCGACACGTTGCGCTCGAAGCTCGGCCAGCCCTCGGCTCCGGGGATGATCTCCTTCAGCGCCGCGAGCATCTGGCAGCCGTTGCAGGCGCCGAGCGCGAACTTGGCGGAATCCGCGAAGAATGCGGCGAACTGTTCGCGCAGGCGCGCGTTGTACAGGATCGACGTCGCCCAGCCGCGGCCCGCGCCGAGCACGTCGCCGTAGGAGAATCCGCCGCACGCGGCAAGGCCGGCGAAGTCGGCGAGCACGTGGCGGCCGGACTGCAGATCGGTCATGTGCACGTCGAACGCATCGAACCCGGCGCGCGTGAAAGCCGCCGCCATCTCGACCTGGCCGTTGACGCCCTGGTCGCGCAGGATCGCGACGCGCGGCCGCACGCCGATCGCGACGTACGCGGCCGCGATGTCCGCGGTCGGATCGAACGACAGCTTCGGCGAAATCCCCGGCTCCCCGTCGTCGCAGCGCCACGCGTACTCCGCCTTCGCGCTGTCCGGGTTGTCGCGGCGCGACTGCATCGCATTGCTGGTCTCGGACCAGGCCTTCATGAGATCGCTCCACGGCCAGCGCGCGATCGCTTCGCCGCCGAGCCAGAGCTTCACGCGCTTGCGATTGCGCGGGAAACCCACGTAATGAGCCACGTGGCCGAGCCCGAATTCGGCCAGCAGCGCGAGGAACGCCTCGCGCGCGTCGGCGCGAATCTGCACGACGGCGCCGAGTTCTTCCGAGAACAGCGCCGACAACGCATTCTCGCCCCAGCCGTTCAGTTCGAGATCGAGGCCGCAGTGCGCAGCGAACGCCATCTCGATCAGCGTCACGATCACGCCTCCGTCGGAACGATCGTGATACGCGAGCAGCAGGCCGTTCGCGTTTGCGGCCTGGATCGCGGCGAAGAACCGCTTCAGCAAATCCGGATTGTCGAGGTCGGCCGGCAGCCCGCTCGCGCGGTTATACACCTGCGCCATCACGGATCCGCCGAGCCGGTTCTTGCCGGCGCCCAGGTCGAGCAGCCACAACTCGGTCTCGCCCTGATCCAGGCGCAGCTGCGGCGTCAGCGCGCGGCGCACGTCGCCGACGCGCGCGAACGCGGACACGATCAGCGATACCGGCGCGACGGTCTTGTACTTGCGCCCTTCGTGCTGCCATACGGCCTGCATCGACAGGGAATCCTTGCCGACCGGAATGGAAATGTCCAATTGTGGACAAAGTTCCAGCGCAACCGCGCGCACCGCGTCATACAGCGCGGCATCGTCGCCGGGATGACCGACGGCGGCCATCCAGTTCGCCGACAGGCGGATCTCGCCGAGTTCGGCGATCGGCGCCGCAGCCATGTTCGTGATCGCCTCGCCGACCGCGAGACGCGCCGACGCCGCCGACGACAGCAATGCGACCGGCGTGCGTTCGGCCATCGCCATCGCCTCCCCGGCGTAGCCCGTGAAGTCGCACAGAGTGACCGCGCAATCGGCGACCGGCACCTGCCACGGGCCGACCATCGGATCGCGCGCGCACAGCCCACCGACGCTGCGGTCGCCGATCGTGATCAGGAACGACTTCGAGCCGACCGCCGGCAAGCGCAGCACGCGCTTGATCGCCTCCTCGAGCAGGATGCCGTCGAGGTCCGGCACGATGTCGAGCCGCTGCACCTTGCGCTTGACGTCGCGCTGCATCTTCGGCGCCTTGCCGAACAGGACGTCCATGGGGAGGTCGATTACACGCGGCCGAGATTCGAGATTCGGGATTCGGGATTCGGAAGAGCCGCTGCTTTCAGCCCCTCTCCCATCGGGAGAGGGGTTGGGGTGAGGGTCGGGTCTTGTATCGACGTCGATAAATGACCCGACCCTCATCCGGCGCTGCGCGCCACCTTCTCCCGGAGGGAGAAGGGACAATTCCGTATCGCTGACGACGAGGCGTTGCTCCTCGGTGACTTCGCCGACGACCGCAAACGGACAGCGCTCGCGTTCGCAGATCGCCGTGAACGCTGCGACGTCCGCGGGCCGCAGGCCGAGCACGTAGCGTTCCTGCGCCTCGTTGCACCAGATCTGCATCGGCGACAGCTGCGGATCGGCGGACGGAATGCTGCGCAATCCGATGCGGCCGCCGACGTGCGAGTCGTGCAGGATTTCCGGGATCGCGTTCGACAGGCCGCCCGCGCCGACGTCGTGGATGCTGACGATCGGATTGGCATCGCCGAGCGACCAGCAGCGATCGATGACCTCCTGGCAGCGGCGCTCCATTTCCGCGTTGTCGCGCTGCACCGACGCTAAGTCGAGTTCCTCGGAACTGTCGCCGCCGGCTACCGACGAGGCCGCGCCGCCGCCGAGTCCGATCAGCATCGCCGGCCCGCCGAGCACGAGGACCGCGTCGCCCGGCTGCAGCGTGCGCTTCTGCACGTCGGCCGAACGCAGGTTCGCCAGTCCGCCGGCGATCATGATCGGCTTGTCGTAGCCGCGGCGCACGCCGGGTTCGGATGTTTCGGCCTCGAACGTGCGGAAGTATCCGCCCAGGCACGGCCGGCCGAATTCGTTGTTGTATGCGGCAGCGCCAATCGGGCCGTCGCGCATGATCTCGAACGCGGTCGCGAGGCGCGGCGGCAAAGGCCGGTCGTGTTCCCACGGGCGCTTCAGGTCGGGGATGCGCAGGTACGACGTCGTGAATCCGGTCAGCCCGGCCTTCGGCTTCCCGCCGCGGCCGGTCGCGCCTTCATCGCGAATCTCGCCGCCGGCGCCGGTCGCGGCGCCGGGAAACGGCGCGATCGCGGTCGGATGATTGTGCGTCTCGACCTTGATCGCGTACGCGATCGGTTCGTCCCGCGCCGTGAAGCGGCCGTCGGTTCCGACGAAGAAGCGTTCGCCGCTGTTGCCCTCGATCACTGCCGCATTGTCCGAGTACGCAGACAACGTGTGCTGTGGCGACACGGCATGCGTGTGCTTGATCATGGCGAACAACGATCGCTCCTGCGCCTGCCCGTCGATCGTCCAGCTCGCGTTGAACACCTTGTGCCGGCAGTGCTCGGAATTGGCCTGCGCGAACATCATCAGTTCCGCGTCGGTCGGATCGCGCCGCAGTTCCGCGTAACGCTCCGCCAGGTAGTCGATCTCGTCGGCCGCCAGCGCGAGCCCCAGTGCCTCATTGGCGACGAGCAGCGCGCCATGTGCCTTGTCGCCGAGCGCGATCGTCGCCAGCGGTACGGCAGCACCGACCGCGAACAGATTCGCTGCCTGGTCGAGGGAAGAGAGCACAGACTGGGTCATCGGGTCATGCAACGCCAGCGCAAGCCGCCAGCCAGGCTCGCTGTCGCGGGCGGGGGCGCGATCGACTTCGTAGGCAATCCCGCGTTCGACGCGATCGATGTCGAAACCGCAACCGCGCAGGATTTCGGTCGCCTTGGACGACCACGGGGAAATCGTGCCGAGCCTCGGCACCACCCACAAACGGGCCGGGCGTGCGGCGCCCGCATTCGCGCGCAACACCGCGCGCAGCCGTTCGTGATCGAGCACGCCGGAGGCTCGCGCCGCGACGAAATAGACATGGCGGACCGCGCCGACGCTGCAGCCGGGCACGCGTGCCGCAATGTCGCGATTCAGGCGCGCAAGGCGAAATGGTGACAGGGCGGATTGCCCGTCGAGGACGATCATGGGCCGCAGCGGCTACGCGGTCGGATGGGGCGCGAATGATACCGGAAGCGACTTGGAGCGGCGAACAAGGTACGCGATTGCCGCTGTCGCGCGCGGCAATCTGCCTCCGGACCGCAGAAGGCGGCCGGAGTGCGGAGACAAGGAGTTACTTCGCTTTCGCCTTCGCGGCGAGTCGATCGAGCTCGCCGACGAGCTGAGCCGGATTCATCGCGATGTTGCCGTTGACGTGGGTGCCGTCCGCGGCAAGCATCGTCGGCGTGCTGTCGATGCCGATCGCGATCGACAGCGCCTTCGTCTCGCTGACCGGGTTGCTGCACGTCGCCTTGCCCGGATCCTGTCCGTTCATGGCGGCCGTGTACGCCGCCTTGCGGTCGGCCGCGCACCACACCGCTTCGGCCTTCTTGTCGGCGCCCGGGTGGATATCGAGAGGAAACAAGACGTAATTGACGGCGATTCCGGCCGCGTTGTACGCGGCGATCTGCTTGTGGAACTGCCTGCAATACGGGCAATCGATGTCGGTGAAGACGGTCACCGTGTGCTTCGGATTCTCCGGCTTGAACGACATCATCTTGTCCGCGGGCAGCGAACGCAGTGCGTCGGCACGGATGCCGGCCAGGCGTGCCTCGGTCAGGCTCTTCTTCGCCGGCACGTCATAGAGGTTGCCCTGCAGCAGGTACTTGCCGTCCGCGCTGACATAGACGACCTGGCCGCCGACGATGACCTCGTAGAAACCAGGTACCTCGGATTTCGTGACGCGATCAATCTTCGCGTTCGGCAGCAGCGACGAGAACGCGTCGCGCACGGTCTTCTCGGTGTCGGCGGCCGTCGCAACGCCGCTCATCGACAACGTTCCGATCGCCACCAGGGCGATGGCGGAAAGGGCTTTTCTCAACATGGCGGATCTCGTCGGTCGGGGTTGGCGGCCTGTAAGACCGCCGTAAAGCGCCCGGGTTCCCCCGGGCCGTCGCGAAACTGCAAATTTCTACTTTGCGGTCAATTCACGGCTGTGCTGGGCCATCTGGTCCAGGCGCTGGATCAGCTGGTCGGGCGGCATGTAACCGCCGATGTGCTCGCCGTTCGCGCTGAAAATGGCCGGCGTGCCGTCGACCCCCATGTTCTTGCCGAATTCGGTCAATTCGGCAACCGGATTGGCGCAGGTCTTCTCGCCTGGATCCTTGCCGTTCATCGCATCGGTATACGCGGTGTTGCGATCGCCTGCGCACCATAGCGCCGCGGCCTTCTTGTCCGCGCCCTTGTGCATCGGCAGCGGGTACAGCACGTAGTTCACGGCGATGCCGAGCTTGTTGTAGTCGGCGATCTTCTTGTGGAACTCGCGGCAATACGGGCAATCGACATCGGTGAACACGGTCACCGTGTACTTCGGATTCGGCGGCGCGAACACCAGCTGCTTGGACAGCGGGATCTTGTCCAGTTCGGTCTTGCGGACCGCCGCGAGCTGCTTCTCGCCGATGTCCTGGCGGTTGAGCGTGTCGTAGACGTTGCCGCGAATCAGGTATTTACCGTCGTCGCTGATGAAGAACACCTGGCTGGCGATGATCGCCTGATGGAAGCCGGGCAGGACCGAACGCACGACCTGGGTCGGCTTGGTCGACGGGAAAATCTTTTGCAGCGCCTCATTGACGGCCTTGTCGGAATCGTCGGCGGCGAACGCATGAACACTGAATGCGGCGAGAAACGCCGCGCCAAGGAAACGCTTGAACATCGGATATTCCTTCGTAGGACGGCGCCGGCGCGACGCCGGCAGCTCAACAATGCGACCCGTGCGGATCACGATGGTTCATATTCTCGCACATGCCTGCACCGCTCCGTTACCTGCCATCGGTCATAAACGCTCGCCGATCCGCGCACGCGCCGCGCAAACCTCGCTGAACGCGTTGCGCCCGACCGGGAAGACCTTCTGGCGAGCACTGGCGCGGCCGCAGCCTGATCCGGGTGCTGCCGGATCAGGCGCGCGGATGGTGGCGCTCGTGCAGCCGCTTGAGGCCCTCGCGCGCGACCAGCGTGTAGATCTGCGTCGTCGACAGCGAGCTGTGGCCGAGCAGCATCTGCAACGCGCGCAGGTCGGCGCCATGATTGAGCAGGTGCGTCGCGAAGCAATGGCGCAGCACATGCGGCGAGATGCGCGCGCCATCAATGCCTGCAACGGCGGCGTGACGCTTGACGACGGTCCAGAACATCTGCCGGGTCATGCCGGCGCGGCGATTCGTGATGAACACCTCGGCGGCTTCGCGCCCATGCGACAACTGCGGCCGCGCCTGGGAGTAATACTGCTGCAGCCAGTGCTCGGCTTCCTCGCCGATCGGCACGAGGCGGTCCTTGCCGCCCTTGCCGGTCACGCGCAATACGCCCTGGCGCAGGTTGACCTGATCCGCGCGCAATCCGACCAGCTCGCTGACGCGCAGCCCGGTCGCGTAGATCAACTCGAGCATCGCGCGGTCGCGCAGTCCGAGCGCCGTGTCTACGTCGGGCGCGCGAATCAGCGCCTCGACTTCGCGTTCCGACAACGCCTTCGGCAACGGCCGGGGGAGCTTCGGCGAATCGAGCAGCAGCGTCGGATCCTGCGTGATGACGCCGAGACGTTGCTGGATCCGGAAGAAATGCCGCAAAGCGGACAGCAGCCGCGCATTGCTGCGGGCGCTGTAGCCGCCGCGACCGCGTTCGGCCAGATAATCGAACAGGTCCGCCCGCGTACAACCGGTCAGTCCGCGCGCATGCGCCGCGCACCATTGCGCGAGGCCTTGCAGGTCGCGCCGATAGCTGGCCAACGTGTTGTCGGCCAGGCCCTGCTCCGACCAGGCAAGTTCGAGGAACGCCTCGATCGCTTTGCGATCGTCCGGGCTGAACACTGAGGCTGGAGAGCGGGTCGGCACGAGATCGGAATTCGAGTACGCTGAGTGGCGGCGTCGGGAAAGGTCTGAACTGGTTTTTTTCGTCATTACGACGACTTGTTCATGGCCTCCTTAGCGTACGGGTTGATGGTCGCGGCGTCATCCTGCTTGTCTGCCGGTCGATGCCGTTCCCAGTTCTGTTTGAAGACGAGCCTCGCGGCGACAATGCAGCCAGACGAGAACGACAACGCCCAGCGACAGATGGCCGAGCCCGCCGGGCTGCTCCTGCGCGTGTTCGCCGCCCTGTATGACGCGCTGCCCGTGCTCGCGCTGTGGTTCCTGGCGACCGTCCTTGCGCTCGCCGTCACTGGCGGCGGACTGGATGTGCGGGCACCGCTGCACCGGTTGCTCGTGCAGGTGCTTCTGCTCGCGGTCACGGCGGGCTATTTCATCATCTCCTGGGGACGCGGCGGGCAGACGATCGGCATGAAGCCGTGGCGGCTGCGGGTAGTGAGCACGAACGGAGGGCCGCTCGCCACGCGCCAGGCCCTGTGGCGGTTTGCGGTCGCGCTGGTCTCGCTGGCCGCTGCCGGCGCCGGCTTCGCGTGGGCGCTGCTCGATGCGCGCAAGCGCACCTGGCATGACATCGCCGCCGGCACGCTGATGGTGCGCATTCAGAAAGAATGACCTAGCCCGGACGCGATGCGGATCAACGCATCGCGTCCGGAATCACGCATCAGTCGAAGGCACCGGCAAAGATCCGGTCGCAGCCGCCGTAGCCGACCACGGCGTACGGATTCGGATCACCGGCGCCGTCGACGGTCAGGCCGGCGCCGGCGGCGGTGGTGCCGCTGGAGTCGTCCGCAGACGATACGCGCACGCTGGCGCTGATCTCGCTGAGCTTGTCGCCGGCATGCAGAGGCGCGGCGAGTCCTTCGGCTGCCATGTCGAGCACGAGCGTAATCGTTCCGTCGGCGTTGTAGTTGCTGGCCTCATCGAGCGCACCGAGCGGCTGGAACGTCGATACGCCCGCCGCCGGATCGTAGCCGTGGAGGCCATACGCAAACACCGGCGTCGGCCCGTCATTCGTCGACATCGACACGTAGTAGAGCGTCCCGTCGGCAGCCGTGAAATACGTGACCCAGCGATACTGCGGAGGCAGGCTCGCGAGCGCGGCGACCTTCATCGTGAATACGAGCTTGTTCGCCTGGTCGGCCGGTTCGCCGATCCAGACGAACTGCAGGTCATCGCTGCCGTCGCCCTGCTGCGGATCGACGCCTTCGAGGCTCGGCGCGGCGGTATCCGTGACTGCGAGGACGCCCGGCGCCGTGCACGCGAGCGGCGTGCCGCGAATCGTGATCGGCATCGTCGTGACCGCGCTCGCCGCGCCGCGTGCGTCGCGCACGCTCAGGCTCGCGGTGTAGCTGCCCGGCGCGGTGTAGTTGTGCGCCGGAATGCTCGCGCTGTGCGTGAACACGACCGGCGAGCCGTCACCGAAATCCATCACGTACCAGTCGATCGCATCACCGTCGGCATCGCTGGAGCCCGACGCGTCGAATGCGATCGACACCGGCGCCGTTCCAAATCCGAGGGAAGCAAGCAGCGAAGCCTGCGGCGCCGCGTTCGCTGCGCATTCGGCGGACGGCAGCGCGTCGTTGACCGCCTTCACGTCGAACGTTCCGAACCCCGTCGTGTAGTCCCATCCCGGCGTGGCCAGGTAACCGCCATTCGTGCCGAGGATCGTGTCGTTGAAGCCGATCGCAGCGGACAGCGGTCCGCCAGTCGTGTCGAGCGCGTAGTACATCGGCGCCGCAAAACCGAAGCTGTTGCAATGCGCGGTCTGCACGCGCGCCCAGACACCCATCGACAGTGGCGAGGACAGGCTCGTCCCGATCACGCCGGCGTGGCGTCCGGCGATGACTGTGTCCGCAGTCGAATAGAACGCTGCCGCCGGACTGAGATTGAAGCCGGCGTTCATCGCGACATCGGGCACGCCGCGCAATCCCAGCGGCGGAATGACGCCTGTGGCAGTCTGCCAGTCCGGCGCTGTTTCGATCAGGCTCGTGCCGCCGCCACCGGCGTTCCACGCCGTTTCGAGCGCATAGTTGCCGTCGGCGTCGAGAAACAACGAGGTGCCGCCGACGGCTACGACGTAAGGCGACGACGCTGGATATTCTGCCTGCTGCGGCACGCCGCTTTGCGGCGTAGCGAGATTGATCAGGACCGCGCATGCGGCGCCGGAATCGCCGGACGAGACAAAAACGGTCTGGCCTTGCGCGACGGCCTGCATGAACGCCTGGTCGTCGGTGGCGACTGCGCCAACCACGGCGTTGATCAGTTCGCATCCGCCGATCGAGATGTTCAGCGCCTTTGCGATGTTGTCCGTAGCGAACTGGTTCGCTCCCAGCGTGATTCCGGTATCGAGGTTGGTACCGTTGTAGAAGATGATCTGCTTGACGTTGTAGGCGATGCCACTGGCCGATTGGCTGTCCAGATCCCATTCGCCGTCATTCTCAGTGGCCTGCGGATCGGGCACCGGTTCGGTCTGCACGACGGTCGTCGGAATGTACGGCAGGCCCGCATCACGTTCGGCCTGCTGCAGGTCCGCGCGTACCTGCACGAGGTCGGTTCCGGCACTGATAATCGCGACGGTCGTGTTCGATCCGTCGGGCGCCGCATCGGCGTTGTAGGCGCGCCGAAAATCGGCGGCCGTGAACGACGCCTGCAGCGTGGCGGCGGTCGGGTCACCACTGACAAGGACGGGTGCGGGGACGCCTTGCGCTACCGGCGAGTCGAAACTCCGCGCCATCTGCCGATGCGTTGTGGCCTGCGCCACGTTCTGCAGGCCGAGCACGGCCAGTACGGTGTCGCCGAGCGCGAGCGGAACCTGCGCGTCGCTCGTGTTCGAGAACACGGTTCTTCCACCGACCTGGTACTGCACGAGCTGCGTGTTGAACGCCAGTTGCGCGGCAGCGGCGGTCGCGTCTGCCGTGATCAATGCGCGATTCGCAGCGATCTCGATGTTCGCGAACCCGGATTGCGCCAGGTAGTCGCGCACCGCCTGCGCCTGTGCCGCCGTCGGCGCGTACGTATCGATGAACTGCTGTGTGCTCAACACGCTTCCGTACTGCGGGTTGCCGGGCGTGTGCTGGCTGTGGATATAGGTCTTCAGTGCGTCGGCGTTGCGCAGCCGGAGGCTGACGATCAGATGCAGCGGCATGCCGACAGCGACCGGCGTGCGCGTGATCGACTGCACCGGCGGCAGCGCCTTCGTCGCGGTGCCGACCCATGGCGTGATGACGCTCGAGCGCGCCGCGCCCGAAGCCAGCAGCGCAGCGGAAAATGCCAGCGCACCCGCGAGCGCGCCGCAAGACGAAATCGAGGACTTCTGCATTCGATGCTCCCACTGTTTTGCGGCCGGGACTTGGCCCTTGCCGCTGGTCGACTCTGCCGGCGAATACCGCACCAGCAGCCCCTGGCGACAACGCGATACGCGTCCGGCGCCTCGTTTTGTGGGAGCGCATGCTAGAGGCGGGAGGTGAGCCGCACACTCCGGTGATTCACCCAGGCGATGCAGGGGAAAACCCCCGAGCCCGGGCCGCGAGTCGGGGATCAGCAGGGATGGAGCTGGGCGCCGCGGACTCGAACGGACGACGCTATTCCGTATGCTTGGCCTCAGGCGTTCCGGCGGAAATAGAACAGCGCCGCCAGGACCAGAAGCAGCGACGGCAGTGCATTCGCCGCGGCCAGGTTGAAATTGTATACAGCACCCATGCTGACGACGGCGCTCTGGAACAGGTAGTACGTGATCGCCAGCGTCATGCCCAGGAACAACCGCTTGCCGAGGCCGCCGGTGCGCAGCGCGCCGAACGCAAACGGCACGGCGCAGAACGCGAGCACGAGGACATTCAGCGGGTAGAACACGCGGCCCCAGTAGGCGCGCTCGTAGCTCGACGCGTCCTGCCGGTTGCGGCGCATGTAGTCGACGTTGCGCGCGAGGTCGCGCGCCGCGAGATATTCGGGATGGATCATCGATTTGGACAACACGTCGGGATCGAGCGCCGATGTCCACTGGGTCTGCTGCTGCGTCGTCGTTGTTGCCGAGGTGCCGGCAAACTGCGTGCGGCGCACGTCGTGCAAGGTCCACTCGCCCGCGACATGGGTCGCACTGTGCGCGAAGGACAACGCGAGCAACTGGCCCGCTTCGGTGAACTCGAACACGCGCACGTCGCTCAATTCGACCGCGGTGCCCTGCGCCGTCGGCCGCGAGCGCCCGCGCTTGGCGTTGATGACGGTCTCGCCGTCGCGTGCCCACAGGCTGCCGCCCTTGCCGATCGTGACATCGCGGGCCTTCGCGGTCAGCTGCAGCGCCTCGGCCTTCTGCTCGCCGCGCGGCGCGATCGTTTCGCCCATCAGCATCGTGAGGCCGGTCAGCACGATCAGCGACAGGATCACCGACATGCAGATGCGGAACTTGGACAATCCGGCCGCCCGCAGCGCGGTCAATTCGCCGCTCGTCGCGAGCATGCCCATGCCCATCAGGCCGCCGATCAGCGCCGCGTATCCGAACCACTGGTAGGCGCGCCGCGGCACGGTCAGCAACGTGTAGACGACCGCCTTGGTCAGCGTGTACTCGCCCGTGCCGATGTCGTTGATCTCGCGCAGGAACGCCTGCAGCGCATCGAGGCCGACCAGGAATCCCCACGCCAGCAACACCGCGCCGAGCACCGCGAGCGCGACCAGCTTGTCTACTTTCTTGAAGACGACGGCGCGCATCAGGCGCGTGCCCCCTTCTGCGGCGGTGCCTGCCGGCGAGGCGCCGGGCGCGGCAGGCGCTGGCTCTGCCAAAGCAGCGCCAGCGCGATCAGCATGGTCGGAATCTGCACCCACCAGAAGCCGATCAGCGGCGAATAACGGCCCTGGCTGATCCACGTGCGCCCGAGCGCCAGGCAGTTGTAGTAAATCAGCCAGGCGAGCAACGCGATCAGCAGCCGCGCGTACCTCGGCTCGCGCGGGGAGGATTTCGCCAGCGGCAACGCCAGCATGACCAGCACCAGGACCGACAGCGGCGCGGCGAGCCGCCACTGCAGTTCGGCGCGCTGGACGTTGTCGTTGCTCGCGTACAGAGCCTGCGTCGGCGCGCTGCGCTTGACCGAGTCGGCCGTCGCGTCGCTTTCCGTGTCCTGCAGCTTGAGGTCGTTGCGCTCGTAGCGCATCAGGCGGTAATTCTCCTGGCCGACCGTGCCTTCCACGCGAAAACCGTCGTTGAGCCCGAGGTAACGTTCGACGCCGTTCGCGTCGTGATACAGCTCGCCGTCCGCCGCCGTAATCACGTTGATGTGCGCCGCTGCGTCACCCGCCGTCGTGCGTTCGCTCGCGATGAACATCTTCTTGAAATGCGTGCCGTCGTCGCTCATCTCGCCGACGTACATGACGCCGTCATTGTTCGGCAGTTCCACGAAGCGCCCCGGCTCGAGTCCCGCCACGATCAGCGAGCGGCTTGCTTCCTCCTGCAGCGTCTGCGACTGGCGCACGGCCGCCGGCGCGAGCCAGAACGAAATCAGCGCCATCACGAACATCAGCGGCACGGCCAGCAGCAGAAGCGGACGCACGAGCCCGGTGATCGACAGGCCCGACGCGGCGAACACCGCCATCTCGCTTTCCCGATACAGCCGTCCATATGCCAGCTGCACGCCGAGGAACGCGGCAAGCGGCGCCAGCAGCGTCAGCGAATCGACGGTGCGCAGGCCGATCAGCGCCATCAGCAGGTCGGCGGCGATGCGGCCGTGCGCGATCTTGTTGAGCAGGTCGGCCACGGTCGCGCCGACCGTGACGAGCAGCAGGATAGAGACCGCCGCAAGGAAGCTCGCCAGCAGTTCGCGTACCAGGTAACGATCGACGATTCGCAGCATGGACAGTTTGGTTGAAGTAAACTAGCGGCCGCACAGTGCGCTCGTTCGCGGAACGCGCGGGGCACCCGCTCCGCCCGCCCGGATCCTGCGCGCGCCGTGCACGCCTTGCGTCGCGGCGCATTGGAAAACACGCCGTGTTCAGACTTTCTCAAGTTTAGCGGCCTTTGAGGCCTGTCCGCTCCTTTTTCAGCCGGGAAGTACATGACCATCACGTTCAGCATCACCGATCAATCGGCAGAGACCGCGACCGCCGCGTGCATCGTCGTCGGAGTTTTCGAGGAGCGCATGCTCACCGTCGCCGCGGCGCGCATCGACGAGAAATCCGGGGGCGCAATCAAGCGCCTGATCGAAGGCGGCGACATCACCGGCAAGGTCGGCAGCAGCCAGCTGTTGTTCGCGTTGCCCGGCGTTGCCGCCCCGCGCGTGCTCGTCGTCGGCCTCGGCGAGCAGAAAAAATTCGATGCCGCGCGATTCGTTCGCGCCAGCGCGGACGCCGCGCGCGCGCTCAAGGCGTTGCCGATCGAAGCCGCGGTATCGTACCTCGTCGAAGTCGACGTGCCCGGCCGCGATGCCGCCTGGGCCGTTCGTGCAGCGGCACTCGCGACCGACGCGCAGGCGTACAGGTACAGCGCGACGTTCAAGCCGCGCGAGAAGTCCAAGTCGCCGGAATTCGCCGCGTTGGCGTTCGCCGCGCCGGCGGATGCCGCTGCCGGGCTCGGCGCGGTCGATGCGATTGCCGGCGGCGTGCGCTTCGCGCGCGAACTCGGCAACCTGCCGCCGAATATCTGCACGCCGCAATACATCGGCGAACAGGCGCAGAAGCTGGCGGCCGACCACGCCGGCGTCACCTGTGAAGTGCTCGACGAAACCGACATGCACGAGCTCGGCATGGGCGCGCTGCTCGGCGTCGCGCAGGGTTCGGCGAACGCGCCGAAGATGGTCGTCCTGCAATGGCGCGGCGGCGCCGAGGCGGACAAGCCGTTCGCACTGGTCGGCAAGGGCGTCACGTTCGACACCGGCGGCATCTCGATCAAGCCGAGCGGCGGCATGGAGGAGATGAAGTTCGACATGTGCGGCGGCGCGACGGTTCTCGGCGCGTTTCTTTCCGCGGTCGAGCTCAAGCTCGCGATCAACCTGGTGTGCGTCGTGCCGGCCGTGGAGAACATGCCGGGCGGCAAGGCGCAGCGGCCGAGCGACGTCGTCACGACGATGTCGGGCCAGACCGTCGAAGTGCTGAACACGGACGCCGAGGGCCGCCTGATCCTGTGCGACGCGCTGACCTACGTGCAGAAGTTCAAGCCGCAGGCCATCATCGACGTCGCGACTCTGACCGGCGCGTGCGTCGTCGCGCTCGGCAAGCACGCCTCGGGACTGATGAGCAAGGACGACGACCTCGCAGCGCAGCTGCTCGCCGCCGGCGAGGCGACACTCGATCGCGCCTGGCGCCTGCCGCTGTGGGACGACTACCAGAGCCAGCTCGACACCGGCTACGCCGACATCGC
>Ga0070665_100003311_pt1 | contig 17254 bp, 15 predicted proteins | sample KBSS13metaG_FD_65862 | JGI IMG/M metagenome (GOLD analysis project Ga0070665, IMG submission 65862) | Switchgrass rhizosphere microbial communities from Kellogg Biological Station, Michigan, USA - KBS S1-3 metaG | ecosystem: Host-associated > Plants > Roots > Rhizosphere > Soil ... | reverse complement strand
TCGGCTCGGAGACGAGGCACATCTTCGGAACCGTTTTGCGCGTGACGTCGCCGAGATTCATGCGACGGCCTGCCTCGAGCCTTATGGCTTCGACGCGCGCTTTCAGCACTTTGTCGGCTTCCAGTTCCGTCGGGGATTCCGCGCCGGTTTTGCCGAGGTCGGCCGCGCGCATGACGACGACGGGCATTCCGTTGTCGATGAGGGTGGTTTGCACGCCTTCGATCACGTCGAGAGCATTGCCAGTTGGCAGCAGCGCGCCGCAGCTCGACCCGGCGATGTCCAGGAAGTCCAAGAGGATCGGCGCAGCGGTACCGGGAACGCCGTCAATGGAGGCATCGCCGCTGTATTGCACGCGCCCGTTCGGAGTTTGGATTTCGGCAACGGCGATGCTTTCGGTGTTCACCATGTGAATACGCACGCGAGTGCGATCGCCCGTGATGGGCACCAGGCCGTTCTCGATGGCGAACGGGGCGACGCCGGCGAGCATGTTGCCGCAGTTCTGAGATGCGTCGACACGCGGTTCGTTCACTACGACCTGCAAGAACAGGTAGTCGACATCAGCATCAGGCCGAGTCGACGGCCCAACCACGGCCACCTTGCTCGTCAAACTATCAGCGCCGCCCAACCCGTCAATTTGCCTGATGTCAGGCGACCCCATAATCGCCAGCAACACGCGATCCCTAACCTCAACCGCCGTCGGCAAATCGCGCGCCAGAAAAAAGGGACCCTTCGAGGTACCCCCGCGCATCAACGTGCATGCGACAGGGGTCACTTGTACTCCAGCCCCAAGGCTGCGAGCTTCTCGCGGAATTTGTACAGGTCGAGGCCGAGTTCGCCGGCGGCGAGGCGTTTGCGCTTTTCGTCTTCGTTCGCGACGCGCTTGGAGGCGGCGTCGGCAACCTTGACTGCGTCGGTGCCGTTTACGGCTACGACACCGTCGTCGTCGGCTACGATCACATCACCGGGCTCAACGCGTTGGCCTGCGCAGATAACGGGTACGTTCACCGACCCCAAGCTCGCCTTAACCGTTCCCTGCGCCCAAATGTTCTTCGCCCACACCGGAAACTTCATCTCAGTAAGCGTCGCAACATCGCGCACGCCTGCATCAATGATCAGCGCGATCACACCGCGTGCCTTGAGTGACGTCGCCAGCAGATCACCGAAGTAACCATCGTTACACGGCGAACTCGGTGCGACCACGAGCACATCGCCCGGCTTACACACCTCCACAGCAACGTGGATCATCCAGTTGTCACCCGGAGGCACCAAGACCGTCACCGCCGGCCCGGCGAGGGACGTGCCGGAATAGATAGGTCGCATGTAGGGCGCCAGCAAGCCGGTTCGTCCCTGGGACTCGTGAACCGTGGCAACGCCATGTTTCCCCAGTGCACTGACTGCAGCAGGGTCCGGACGAGAAATCTCGCGGTAGACGACGTTTTGGCTAGTCATGCGATGATTCTAAAACGATCAGTTGGAACTGTAACCGGCGGTCATGCGTTAATCGCACACCGCTCAGCTAAGGGGTATTCCATGGCTCGTTCATTCTGGAAAGGCGCTATTTCATTCGGGCTCGTCTACATCCCGGTGAATCTGTATTCCGCCACGCACAGCGCCACTATCGACCTGGACTTCCTCGACAAGCGTGACTTCTCCCCGGTCGGTTACAAGCGCTACAACAAGCGCACCGGAAAAGAGGTTGAATGGAAGGATATCGTGCGCGGGTATCAGTATAAGAAGGGACAGTACGTTGCGCTGTCAGATGAGGATTTCCGGCGGGCCGATGTGAAGGGCTCGCAGACCATCGATATCCAGAGTTTTACCGAAGCGAGCAACATAACACCGGAGTTTTATGAGACGCCTTATTACGTGGCGCCGCAGAAGGGGGGCGAGAAGGTGTATGCGTTGCTACGCGAGGCGCTGAAGCGGACGGGGAAGGTTGCTATCGCCAACGTGGTTGTGCGTACACGCCAACATTTGGCGGTCGTGTTGCCGGAGGACGATATCCTGCTGCTCAACACGTTGAGGTTTGCTGATGAGATCCGCAGTGCCGATGACATGGGCGTTGAGGTCCCTAGTGCAAAGGGGACGGGGTTGGCAGCCAAAGAAATATCGATGGCAGAGAAGCTCATCGATGGGATGTCAGGTCCGTGGGAGCCCGAGAAGTACCGAGATACGTATCGCGATGACCTGATGAAGCGCATCAACGAGAAGGTGCGCAACAAGGAAACGCACACTCTGACGGAGCCAGAGAAGGAAGCGAAGCCGAGGAAGTCCGCCGAGGTCATCGACCTCATGGACATCCTCAAGCAAAGCCTCGCCAAAGGCGGCAAATCTGCCACCCGCGCCGGCCCCCACAGAGCCCCCGCGAAGCGCCACGCCAAGAAGAAGCGCGCCTAGCCGAAGCTCGGTAGCAAGAAGTCGGTCAGGGTTTGCACGGCGGGGGTGCGAATCACCTGGGCGGCGATTTCGATATCGTCGGCTAACAAGCGGTCGGTCGTAGCGAAGGGCACGCGCGCGCGGAGCGCGTCGAGGGCTTGTTGGAGCGAAGGGGACGTCTTCAGGGGTTTGCGAAAGTCGATCCCCTGGCAGGCGGAAAGGAACTCGATGGCGATGATGTTATGCAGGTTACCCGTCATGGTCAGCGTGCGGCGTGCCCCGTGGGTGGCCATGCTCACGTGGTCTTCCTGATTCGCCGACGTGGGCACGCTGTCGACACTGGCGGGGTGCGACAGCATCCGGTTCTCCGCAAGAAGCGCCGCAGCGGTGACTTGCGCCATCATAAAGCCGGAGTTAACGCCGCTGTCAGGCGCAAGGAAAGCAGGCAACCCGCTCATCTTCGGATCCACCAACAGCGAGATCCGACGCTCAGCGATCGACCCGATTTCTGCACAAGCCAGCGCCAGGATATCCGCAGCGAACGCCACCGGCTCAGCGTGGAAATTACCGCCCGATAACACCTCACCCGTACCCGCGAAAATCAGCGGGTTGTCGGTAACCGCGTTGGCTTCGGTCAGCAGCGTCTCGGCAGTCTGAGTGATCAAATCGAGGCAAGCACCCATTACCTGCGGCTGACACCGCAAAGAATAAGGGTCCTGCACCCGCTCACAAGTCAGATGCGACTCACGAATCTGGCTCCCGTGGAGCAATTCACGATACACCTGCGCAACCTGCACCTGCCCCGGATGTCCGCGCAGTGCATGGATGCGGGGGTCAAACGGCACGTCACTGCCTTGGAGCGCGTCGAGCGACATCGCCCCGCTGACCATGGCGGCGGAGAACGCCGACTCGAGCTCAAACAACGACGCCAGCGCCAACGCTGTAGATACCTGCGTGCCGTTCAGCAGCGCCAGCCCCTCTTTAGGGCCTAGCTCAACGACTGAGATCCCTTCAGACGCTAGAAACTCAGCCGCCGGCCGAATCTCCCCATTGCGGCGAATTTTCCCCTGCCCCAACACGGCCAGAGACATGTGCGCCAGAGGCGCCAGATCGCCCGAAGCGCCGACGGAGCCCTGGGCAGGGACGCAAGGGCAGAGCCCAGAGTTGATCAGGTTCTGTAAAAACTCCGTCAGCGGTTCGCTGACTCCCGAAAACCCCTGCAACAAGCTGGCGAGCTTGAGAACCATCGTCAACCGGACGATGGAATCATCCAGCAGCGGCCCCACGCCCGTGCTGTGAGACAGAATGATGTTCTTCTGCAGCAGCGTACGCTGATCGGGCGCAATGCGGGTGTTTGCCAACAGCCCAAACCCCGTGTTGATCCCATACGCAGCCGCTTCACCGGCGGCGAGCTTGGAAGTCGCGGCGTGAGAATCCCGAACGGCTTCCATCGCACGCTCGTGAATAGTGACCGTAACATGCTCACTGTAAACGCGACGCAGATCAGTGAGGCTCAAAGGGCGTGAGCCGAGCTCGAGTTCTATTGTCATGAAATCACTTTGCCAGCGCGTACAACGCTGCGACGTGGGTTGAAACCAATCCAGTAGCTCAGCTCTTCGACTGAGCGGATATTCCAGATGACGAAGTCAGCAACTTTTCCTGCAGTCAGGGTCCCGCGTCGCTCGCTTTCACCGAGTGCTCGCGCGGCATTTCGGGTGACACCCGCCAACGCCTCATCCGACGTGAGTCCGAACAGGCGAGTAGCCATGCTCATGGCCAGCAGCAGTGAAGTGCCTGGTGCTGATCCGGGGTTGCAATCAGTAGCAACCGCCAACGGCGTGCCCGCCGCGCGAAATGTGGCGATGGGCGGACGATGTCCCTCGGCGAGGCAGTAGAAGGCAACGGGCAGCAACACACCCACCGTACTGGCGGCCGACATAGCAGCAGCGTCGTCAGGCGTAGTGAACTCCAAGTGATCGCATGACAGCGCGCCACGACGCGCAGCCATCTGGCTGCCACCCAGGTTGGAGAGCTGTTCGGCGTGCATCTTCACAGGCAGGCCCAGTGCCTGCGCGGCCTCGAACAGACTCTCCGACTGCGCAAGATTGAACCCAATCGACTCGCAGAACACATCCACTGCGTCAACGAGCCCTTCGCTGTGTAGTGCGGGCAACCAATCTTCACAGATGACCTGAATGTAGTCGTCAGCGCGACCCTTGAACTCAGGAGGCAAGGAATGCGCGGCGAGGAGTGTTGTTTTGACGGTAACCGGAAAGGAGCGCCCTAGAGCCCGCGCCACGCGAAGCATCTTGCCCTCGTCGGCAAGAGTCAGTCCGTAACCTGACTTGATCTCGATGGTCGTAACCCCCTCGGCCAGCAAAGCCTGTAGCCGAGGCACACTCTCATCGAACAACTCCTGGTCGGAAGCCCCACGCACAGCACGCATGGTGGAAAGGATGCCCCCACCAGCGCGCGCAATTTCCGCGTAAGTACGACCCTTCAATCGTTCGGCGTATTCAGTAGCGCGCGTGCCGGCGAATACCAAGTGTGTGTGGCAGTCGATGAGGCCGGGCGTGACCCAAGCGCCGCCGAGGTCCCGTACTTCCGCAGGACCAAACTTGGGCAGTGCGCTTTCATCGCCAACCCACTCAATCTGACCATCACGCGTGAGAATCGCGCCTTGTTCGAACACGGTCATCGAGTCGTCGCACGTCGCGATCCGCACGTTGCGCCAGAGCGCCAGCATGAATCAGCCCAGAAACGGCAGGTTGAGGCCGTTCTCTCGAGCGCACGCGATCGCGGTTTCGTAACCAGCATCCGCGTGTCGCATGACTCCTGTCCCTGGATCGTTCCACAACACGCGCTCAATTCGACGCGCAGCGGCAGGCGTTCCATCACAGACAATCACGACGCCTGAATGTTGGGAATATCCAATGCCGACACCGCCACCATGATGGATGGAAACCCAACTCGCCCCACTCGCCGTATTCAGCAATGCGTTGAGCAATGGCCAGTCTGCAACGGCGTCAGAACCATCGCGCATGGATTCCGTTTCCCGGTTGGGGCTGGCGACTGAACCCGAGTCCAAGTGATCGCGACCGATCACAATGGGCGCCTTCAACTCGCCCTTGGCCACCATTTCATTGAACGCGAGGCCCAACCGATGCCGATCGCCGAGGCCGACCCAACAAATGCGAGCCGGCAGGCCTTGGAACTTGATGCGCTCGTGGGCCATGTCGAGCCAGTTGTGCAGGTGAGCGTCGTTGGGGATCAGCTCTTTGACCTTCGCGTCCGTGCGACGGATGTCTTCCGGGTCGCCTGACAATGCAGCCCAACGGAAAGGACCGACGCCACGGCAGAAGAGGGGACGAATGTACGCCGGTACAAATCCCGGGAAAGCGAACGCATCTTTGACGCCTTCGTCGAAGGCAACCTGACGGAGGTTATTTCCGTAGTCGAAGACAGGAATTCCCATCTTCTGGAATGCGAGCATAGATTCGACGTGCCGAGCCATGGAGGCGCGGGATGCAACAGCAACCTGCTTAGGATCGGAAGCGCGCAAGTGATCCCACTTCTCCAATGACCAGCCGGCGGGCAGATAGCCGTTGACGGGGTCATGGGCCGAAGTCTGGTCGGTGAGGGCGTCGGGTTTGATTCCACGCCGCAGCAATTCGGGCAGAACCTCGCAAATATTACCCAGCAGACCCACAGATACCGGCTTCCCCACACGCTTGGCGTCTTCGAGCATCTTCAAGGCCTCGTCCAAAGAGGACGCTTCCTTGTCCAGGTACCGCGTCTGCAAGCGCTTGGCAATGCGGTCGGGCCGGCACTCCACCGCCAACATCGACGCTCCCGCCATCGTTGCGGCAAGCGGCTGGGCGCCACCCATGCCGCCGAGGCCAGCCGTGAGGATCCACTTTCCGGCGAGCTTGCCGCCGAAGTGCTGACGGCCCATTTCCACGAAGGTCTCGTAGGTGCCCTGAACGATGCCCTGGCTACCGATATAGATCCACGACCCGGCGGTCATCTGGCCGTACATCATGAGGCCCTTCTTATCCAGGGCGTTGAAGTGCTCCCAGTCGGCCCACTTACCGACGAGATTGGAGTTGGCGATCAGAACGCGCGGCGCGTCCGGGTGCGTGCGGAAGACACCGACGGGCTTTCCGGATTGGATCAGTAGCGATTCGTCGTCACCGAGGCGGCGCAGGGCGGCCACGATCTGGTCAAAAGCCTCCCAATTGCGCGCGGCCTTGCCGATGCCGCCGTAAACGACCAGATCCTCGGGCCGTTCGGCCACTTCCGGATCGAGGTTGTTGAGCAACATTCTCAGGGCTGCTTCGGAAATCCAATTGCGGCAGGTCAGTTCGGTGCCGCGGGGGGCGCGGAGGGGGCCGCGGGAGTTCAGATTGTCCATAGTCGTTATACCTGTATAGACAGCTCAGCCTTGGAAGGACCCGGTCAGCTCGTAACGCGAGCCGGGATGGTAGAGATCGGCAACCGTGGCAATGCGCTCACTGGCCCAGGTGCGGCGCCTGATAAGCAGACATGCGTCGGTTGCATCGAGTTTCAGCATACGGCGAATGCGGCCGTCGGGAATCACTGCCCTGACCGTGTGCTCGGCGCGCTGCAGCGGCGCCGCTTTCATGAGGAATTCGTGGGGCGTGACCCGGGTGAAATCGTTGCGCAGGTAGCCGGTTACCACCGTTGGATTGACGTAGCGGTCTTCGACCTGCAGCGGCACACCACCTTCAAAGTGAACGACGAGCGAGTGATCCAACCGCGCCCCTACGGCGACGCCACAACGATCAGCCAATTCCCGCGTCGCAGTCACAGACGCTAAAGACACCACCTTGGCTTCGTACTCGTGGCCCCGCGCGCGGATTTCATCGGCTATGTTGCGTACTTCGAGGGGGTGGGCGTGGACGCGAGGCTCGGCAACGAAAGTGCCTACGCCCGCGACGCGCAGTAAAACTCCCTCATCTGCCAGCTCCCGGAGCGCGCGATTAGCCGTCATGCGCGCGACATCCAATTCACGAACGAGCTCGTTCTCTGAAGGGACGCGCTCGCCGGATCGCAGCGTGCCGTCGGCAATCTTCCGCAGCACGTACTGTTTCACATGAAGGTAGCGCGCGGTCGCTGCAAGGGGCTGGGACATACCTCCAGCTTCGCATTCCGCGGGCAACCTGTCTAGACAGGTTTGGGGTGGGACGCGGGACGGCCCCTTTAATAAGATGTTTCACTGCGAGCCGGCTTTGGGTAGAATGCGCGCCCCCGCGGGCCTCGGCCGCGGTGGACGGGATGGAGCAAATTCCATTTCGTGCGCTTCCAAGAGCCCCCCGAGGGGCTTTTTTGTTATCTGGGTGGGCCGTTTGGCCCATTTTTGTTTGTAGCGGCGGGTAGTTGCGATGACGGTCACCTTGCGGGAACGGCTGATCGCCCTCATTGAGCCTGTGCTCGCTCAATTGGGCTATGAGCTGGTTGAGCTGGAGTACGCCGCAGGGCGCACGAGTGCAGTGGTGCGCATCTTCATTGATCAGCCCGCAGGGATTTCGGTCGACGACTGCGAGAGGGTCAGCCGCGATGTGGCGGCGCTTCTCGATGTCGATGACCCGATTCCGACCGCGTATACGCTCGAGGTGTCGTCGCCCGGTTTTGATCGGGTGTTGCGGACGCCGGCTCATTTCGAGCGGTTCGTGGGTGAGCGGGTTTATGTGGAGCTGCACGCGCCGCGTGCGGGACGCAAGCGGTACACGGGGATTCTGAAGGGCGTGTCCGCTGCCGGGGTCGAGTTGGAAGTGGATAAGCAGACGGTCGACGTGCCGTTCGGGGAGATCGCGAAAGCACGATTGGCGCCGCTGACGGGTTGAGATTTAGACAGTTTTGGCAGGTAGGGGTAAGACGCGTGAACAAGGAAATTTTGATGGTCGTCGATGCCGTCTCGAACGAGAAGGGCGTCGATAAAGAAGTCATCTTCGAGGCACTCGAAGCCGCGCTCGCGTCCGCTACCCGCAAGAAGCACGGGGAAGAATGGGATGTGCGGGTCTCTATCGACCGCAAGAGCGGCGATTACGAGACTTTCCGCCGCTGGCATGTATTCGCCGACGATTCCAAGGAGCTCGAAGTCCCGGAGCGCGAGCTGCGCCTGGAAGACGCGCGCGATATCGACGCGAAGGTCGAGATCGGCGGTTTCGTCGAGCAAGGCATGGAGTCCGTGGCTTTCGGCCGTATCGCTGCCCAACAGGCCAAGCAGGTCATCGTGCAGAAAGTGCGCGAGGCTGAGCGCGCTCAGGTGGTCGATGCCTATCGCGACCGCGTCGGCACGCTGGTGAGCGGCGTCGTTAAGCGCGTCGATCGCAACGGTATCTATGTGGACCTCGGTAGCAACGCCGAAGGTTTTGTCCCCCGTACGGACATGATTCCGCGTGAGCAGGTCAAGCCTCAGGACCGTATCAAGGCTTTCCTGAAGGAAGTGCGTTCGGAGCCCCGTGGCCCGCAGCTCTTCCTCACCCGGACGGCACCGGAGTTCCTGATTGAGCTGTTCAAGCTCGAAGTGCCTGAGGTCGGTCAGGGGTTGATCCAGATCCTCGGCGCCGCCCGCGACGCTGGCGTTCGCGCGAAGATTGCGGTGCGCAGCAACGATCCGCGGATCGATCCTGTCGGTGCTTGCGTGGGTATGCGTGGTTCGCGTGTGCAGGCGGTTTCCAACGAGATTGCCGGCGAGCGCGTCGACATCATCCCGTTCGACGAGAACCCGGCGCAGTTTGTAATCAACGCGATGTCACCCGCTGAAGTGATGTCCATCGTCGTCGACGAGGACTCGCACAGCATGGATATCGCAGTGTCCGAGGAGAAGCTGTCGCAGGCGATCGGCCGCGGCGGTCAAAACATCCGCCTGGCGAGCCAGCTCAGCGGGTGGGACCTGAATGTCATGACGGAGTCCGACGCTGAAGCCAAGAGCGAGACCGAAGCGAAGGAGCTCGTTCAGAATTTCATGAAGCAACTGGATGTGGATGAGGACGTCGCAACGATCCTCGCACAGGAGGGTTTTTCGACGATCGAGGAGATCGCCTACGTTCCGCAAGCCGAGCTCGCCGGAATCGACGAGTTCGATGAGGACATCGTGAAGGAGTTGCGCAATCGCGCGCGCGACGTGCTCCTGACTCAGGCCATCGCGAGCGAGGAAAGCCTCGATCAGTCGATGCCTTCCGATGACTTGCTGCTGCTCGAGGGCATGAGCCCCGACCTGGCCCTCGCGCTGGCACGCCGTGGCGTGCGCACGCGGGAAGAGCTGGCCGAGCAGTCGGTGGACGATCTGGCGGATATCGATGGGTTGCAGGCGGACGAAGCCGGCAAGCTCATCATGACGGCGCGTGCCCACTGGTTCGAAGCGGGCCAGTAAGGTACGGAGGGTTGAATAACCTATGGCAGAAGTAACGGTTTCCCAGTTTGCAGAAGTCCTCAAAGTGCCGGTCGATCGGCTGCTGATCCAGCTCGACCAGGCAGGTATCAAGGTGGACGGACCCGACGCTCGCATCAGCGATGATGCGAAGCTCGAATTGCTGACTCATTTGCGTCGTGCCCACGGAAGTGGGGAGGACGGCGATGCTGCGCCCCGCAAAATCACGCTCAAGCGCAAGACGCAGAGCGAGCTGAAGCTGGCCAGCGCGCAAGGTCGTGCTCGTACGGTGAACGTCGAAGTTCGCCAAAAGAAGACCTACATCAAGCGTGACGTGCTCGAAGAGCAGGCTCGTCATCAACAGGATGAGATCGATGCCAAGCGACGTGAGGCTGAAGATGCCGTGCGCCGCGAGGCGGAGCGTGTAGAGAACGAGCGCCGCGAGCGCGAGCGTGTTGAGTCCGAGAACCTTCGTCGTGCTGAAGAAGAACAGGCGAAACTGAAGGCCGCGGAAGAGGCTCGCCGTGCCGCTGAACAGCGCGCGCGTGAGGAAGCAGAGCGTCGCGAGCGCGAACGTCAGGAGCAGTTGCAGGCGCAGGCCAACAAGGCCGCCGCCGCTGCCGCTGCTACTACAGCTCCGGAGCCGGCCGTGCCGCCGCCGCCAGCACCGCCCGCTCAGCCAACATTTGTCCCGCGAATTGTGTCGACCGGGCGGGTCAACCCGCGTCCGCGTCCGAACAATCCGCCGCCGGCTCAACAAGGACGAGGCGGCCAAGGCCAACAGCCCCAGCAGTCGCGTCCGCAACAGCAGCCCCAGGCTGCTCAGCCGCAATCGCCGCCGCCACAGGAGCAACAACGGCGTCCCGCTGCTGCTGGTGCTCCAAACGCAGACTCTGCGACTCGCTACGGTCGTCAGGAGTTGCACGTCGCTGGCGACGTCAGCTCGCGCTATAAGAAGAAAAAGCGCAGCGGCAAGATGCGACCCACTCCGGGTGGAGAGGGCCGTCATGCGTTTGAGATGCCGACGGCACCCGTTGTCCGTGAAGTCACGGTCGGCGAGACACAGACTGTTTCAGAGCTCGCGCAGAAGATGGCCGTGAAGGCCAACGAAGTGATCAAGGTGCTGATGAACATGGGCGTCATGGCCACGATCAATCAGCCGCTCGATCAGGACACCGCGGTTCTCGTTGTGGAAGAGCTGGGTCACACCGCGAAGTTGATGAAAGAGAATCAGATCGAAGAGGATCTGCAAGGCGCAGCACCCGAAGAGCCCGCGGTGGGCGAGCCGCGTCCGCCGGTTGTCACTGTGATGGGTCACGTCGACCACGGCAAGACCTCGTTGCTCGACTACATTCGCAGCACCAAGGTTGCCGCGGGTGAGGCGGGCGGAATTACGCAGCACATCGGTGCGTATCACGTTGAGACTCCGAAGGGCGTCATCACATTCCTCGACACTCCTGGTCACGCCGCGTTTACCGCAATGCGTGCCCGTGGTGCGAAGGCGACCGACGTGGTGGTGCTGGTCGTTGCTGCCGACGACGGCGCGATGCCGCAGACTGTTGAAGCGATTCAACATGCCCGCGCCGCGGGTGTGCCGATCGTGGTTGCGGTCAACAAGATCGACAAGCCAGAAGCGGATCCGGATCGGGTTCGCACCGAGCTGTCCAAGCACGATGTCATTCCTGAAGAGTGGGGCGGCGAGACGATCTTCGTGAACGTGTCAGCTCGCACCGGTGCCGGTATCGACAACCTGCTGGACTCCATCCTGTTGCAGGCCGAAATCCTGGAGCTGCGCGCTCCCGTTGATGGCTTGGCCTCGGGCATCGTCATCGAGTCGAGCGTCGAGAAAGGCCGCGGCGCTGTGGCCACGGTGCTCGTGAAGAAGGGCACGCTGAAGATGGGTGATCCCATCCTGGCGGGTTCGGAGTTTGGCCGCGTGCGCGCAATGTTTGACGAGACGGGAACCGCGGTGCAGACGGCTGGGCCCTCCATGCCGGTCGTTGTGTTGGGACTGGCAAATCCGCCCAATGCAGGGGACGACCTGCTCGTGCTCGAGAGCGAGCGGAAGGCGCGCGAAGTGGCTTTGTATCGTCAGAGCAAGTCCCGCGACACCAAGCTTGCTCGTCAGGCGCCCCGTGCAGAAGATGTTTTCTCGCAGATGGGCGAGGCAAAGGCGGGCGTTGTGGCAGTCCTCATCAAGGCGGACGTGCAAGGCAGCGCCGAGGCACTGCGCGAATCGCTGGACAAGTTGTCTACGCCTGAAGTGCAGGTGCGTGTGTTGGGAAGCGCGCTGGGCGGTATTACCGTTTCCGACGTGCAACTCGCGGCCGCCTCAAAGGCGCTCATCATTGGTTTCAACGTCCGTGCCGATGCCGGCGCGCGCGATGCGATCAAGGAGCAGGGCGTCGAAGTTCGTTACTACAGCATCATTTACGAAGTCATCGATGACGTGCGGCAGATGATGTCCGGCATGTTGAAGCCGGAGATCAAGGAAACCATCGTCGGCATTGCGCAGGTGCGGGAAGTCTTCCGCTCCAGCAAGTTCGGTGTGGTGGCCGGCTGCCTCGTGACCGAGGGCCTCGTGAAGCGCAACAACCCGATTCGCGTGCTGCGCGACAACGTGGTGATTTTCGAGGGTGCCCTCGAGTCGCTGCGGCGCTTCAAAGATGAAGCGGGTGAGGTGCGTGCGGGTACCGAGTGCGGTATCGGTGTGAAGAACTACCAGGATGTGCGGGTAGGCGACCAGATCGAGTGTTACTCTCGCGTCGAAGTCGCTCGGACCCTGCAGTAGACCGGTGGCTGAAGCACAGCGAAAGAGACGCATCGAAGCCGAGATCCAACGTGTGCTCTCGGAGCTCATCGCGCGCGAAGTAAAAGACCCTCGCGTGGGCAACGTCACTATCACTGCGGTGAATGTCGCCGCGGATATGGGCGCTGCCCGCGTGTACTTCACGCCATTTGCGTCGAAGAATCCGCCCGACCAGGTGCGGATTGGACTGACTCACGCGGGGGCTTTCCTCCGCGGTGAGGTCGGCCGGCGGCTCCGGCTGCGGCATGCGCCGCGGTTGGAATTTATCTTTGACGATACTGCCGAGAAGGCGTCCAACCTCACGAGCTTGATTGACCGTGCAGTGAAGGACGATAAAGCGACCCACGTCGACGAAGACGACGCTGAGTGATCAATGCCCCCGGTTCGATCAATGGGATACTGCTGCTAGATAAGCCTCTCCGGCTCTCATCGAACGCAGCCCTCCAGAAAACCCGCCGCATGCTCGGTGCCTCCAAAGCTGGGCATGTGGGCAGTCTCGACCCCCTGGCCACCGGGATGCTCCCGATTTGCCTGGGCGAGGCGACCAAAATCGCCGGGGACATCCTGTCCGGGCGAAAGATGTACCGCTTCACCGTTGCACTGGGAACGCGCACGTCCACCGGTGACACCGAGGGCGGCGTCGTGGAAAGCGCGCCAGTCCCCAGCTTCGATGACGCCAGATTAGACACCGTTCTGAAGCAGTTCCTGGGCCACCAGACCCAGATCCCCCCAATGTATTCCGCTCTGAAGAAGGATGGCCAGCCGCTCTACAAACTGGCGCGGGCTGGAATCGAGGTCGAGCGGGCTGCTCGGCAGATCGAGATTTTCAGCCTTCGGCGAAGCGGGGCAGCCGAGGCCGATTACCTGGACCTCGAGGTTCTGTGCTCCAAAGGCACCTACGTGAGGACGCTCGCGGAAGATATTGCCAAGGCGTTGGGCACCTGCGGGCACGTCCAGGCGCTCCGTCGGGTGTACGTAGAGCCGTTCGATAACGCCCCAATGGAGACATTGGAGTCGATTGCGAGCGCCATTGAGGCGGGTGGCCGGCCTGTGATCCTGCCGGCTGATGCGCCGTTACAACATATGGCGGCGGTGAGGCTCGATTCGACGGCAACAGCAAAGATTTTGCACGGCCAGCCGGTATCTGCAGGGGAGTGCGGAACGGCCGGGCGCGTGCGCCTATACGACGCCCAAGGGGCATTTATAGGCATTGGCGAGTCGGACGGCGCCGGCGGCGTCCGTCCGAAACGGCTTTTTAGTGGTGAACGCTGATCGACGGGTCCAGCATCTGGAGGGCATTGGCCACGTCCGTCTGTCCCGTACGTTCAACGTCTTCTTGGCTGTAGGTTCGCACGGGGCTGGCCGAACATTGCTTCGGAATGCGGGAAGCGGTGCTATTTCCAGGACATCCGGCAGCGGCTGTTCGGGTAGTGGGGGTGGTTGACGCACATGCGGCAAGCATTACGGTCGCGCAGAGCAAGAAAGTTTTGAACATGGCTGCACTCCTGGCAGGTTTTACCTTGTGGCGAAGGCGCTTCACCCGGTAGAATTGGCGGCTTCCCAAAAGGGTTCAAGAGACAAGCATTTAGGTGTATGCGCAATGGCTTTAACAGTTGAAAAGAAGGGCGGAATCGTCGCGCAGTTTCGCCGTGATTCGTCGGATACAGGTTCTCCGGAAGTCCAGGTCGCGCTCCTGTCGGAACGCATCAATGGCCTCGGTGAGCACTTTACCGCACACAAGCGCGATCATTCCTCACGGCGCGGGCTGGTTAAGCTCGTCAACCAACGCCGCAAGCTCCTCGATTATCTGAAATCGACCCAACCTCAGAAGTACCAGGAGCTCGTCGAGCGACTGGGGCTTCGTCGCTGAAGCTATAGCAAGGGCCGCCGCCAAAAGCGAGCGGCCTTTGTGCTTTAGTGCTCCCGGTTTAAAGAAAAATTCCCAATTGAGGATTCAAGCTTGAGTGTTGTGAGCAAGTCTTTTCCATACGGTTCCCACACCGTCACCATTGAAACCGGCGAGCTGGCTCGCCAGGCCGATGGGGCCGTAAAAGTGTCGATGGGCGACACCGTCGTCCTCGTCACTGCCGTCGCTGAGAAAACCGCGAAGGCGGGACGCGACTTCTTTCCTCTGACGGTCAACTACGTTGAGAAGACGTACGCTGCGGGTCGTATCCCCGGCGGGTTCTTCAAGCGTGAAGGCCGCCCGACCGAGAAGGAGACGCTGACCTCGCGTCTCATCGATCGGCCGATTCGTCCGCTGTTCCCGGACGGATTCTTCAACGACGTTCAGGTCGTTGCCACCGTGATCTCCCTGGATCCGGAGATCGATTCGGACATTCCCTCGCTGCTGGGTGCTTCTGCCGCGCTCGCCGTCGCGGGCGTGCCCTTCAACGGACCGATTGGCGCCGCGCGCGTCGGTTACAAGGAAGGCAAGTACCTGTTGAATCCGGATGCCAAGGAGCTGGCGCAGTCCGCGCTGCATCTGGTCGTTGCCGGTACCGAGAAGGCGGTGTTGATGGTCGAGTCGGAAGCCAACGGGCTGTCCGAAGAGATCATGTTGGGTTCCGTGGTGTTCGGCCACGAACAGATGCAGGTTGCGATCAAAGCCATTCGCGAGCTGGCGGCCGAAGCCGGCAAGCCGCGTTGGAAGTGGGAACCGCCTGCTGATAACGCCGATCTCGCCAGTGCTGTTGCGTTGCACGCGCACGCTGCGATGGGCGAAGCATATTCAATCAGCGAAAAGCAGCAGCGTTACGCGCGCATCGGTGAGATCAAGGCTCAGACCGTTGCTACGCTCGCGACGGGCGACAGCCCGAAGTTCACGGAAGAGCAGGTTGATGGCCAGTTGTTCAAGCTGGAAAGCAACATCGTTCGTCAGCGCATTCTGAACGGCGAGCCGCGTATCGACGGCCGCGACGTGAAGACTGTCCGTCCGATCACCGTCAAGGTGGGCGTGCTGCCCCGCACACACGGTTCAGCAGTGTTTACCCGCGGTGAGACCCAGGCGTTGGTTGTTACCACGTTGGGTACGACCCGCGATGCGCAAATCATCGATGCACTGACCGGCGAGCGTCGCGAGCCGTTCATGTTGCATTACAACTTTCCGCCATTCTCGGTCGGTGAGACTGGAATGATGGGCTCGCCCAAGCGTCGGGAAATCGGTCACGGCAATCTGGCGCGCCGCGGTGTTGCCGCGATGATGCCGGACATGGAGACGTTCCCGTACGTCATCCGCGTAGTGTCTGAAATTCTCGAATCCAACGGCTCGAGCTCCATGGCCAGCGTCTGCGGCACTTCGCTGTCGCTGATGGACGCGGGCGTGCCGATCAAGGCACCCGTCGCCGGTGTTGCTATGGGCCTCGTGCTCGAAGGCGGCCGGTTCAAGGTTCTGACCGACATCCTCGGTGACGAGGATCATCTCGGTGACATGGATTTCAAGGTGGCCGGTTCGAAAGATGGGGTCACCGCGCTGCAGATGGACATCAAGGTCGAGGGTGTCACACCCGAGATCATGAAAGTCGCGTTGGAGCAGGCTCGCGAGGGCCGGCTGCACATCCTGGGTGAGATGAACAAGGTCCTCCAGGAGCCGCGCAGCAAGATGTCCGAGTGGGCGCCTTCAATCATCACGTTGAAGATCGACCCCGAGAAGATTCGCGATGTCATCGGCAAGGGCGGCGCCGTGATCCGTCAGATCACGGAAGAAACCGGCACGACCATCGACATCGAGAACGACGGCACCGTGAAGATCGCCTCGGTCAGCGGAGCTGCCGGGCGCGAAGCTCAGCGTCGCGTCGAGTTGATTACGGCCGATGTTGAAGTCGGTCGTGTCTACGAAGGCAAGGTCGCACGGCTGATGGACTTCGGCGCGTTCGTGACCATTCTGCCGGGACGCGACGGCCTGGTGCACATCTCGCAGATCTCCAACGAACGCGTCGAGCGCGTGAGCGACAAGCTCAAGGAAGGCGACGTGATTCGGGTGAAGGTGTTGGAAGTGGACCGTCAGGGCCGCATCCGCCTGTCCATGCGGGACGTCGACGCTGCCTGAACCGCCGATGATGCGATGCCCCCGAGACCCCCAGGGGCATCGTTATCATCGAGAAGACAGCCTAGGTCACTGACCCTCCAATGTCTCGACCTCGGATCTGCCGCGCGCCGCTGCATTCATCAGCGTGCGGTAGATCTCGTCTTGCACCGAACGCCAGCGCTGGTAATTGCGCTGTGCAAGGTGGTTGACGGCTTCAGCGGACTCGGGATCGCCCACGCTCTTGATGCGCTCACGAGCGTCGCGTTGCTGACCCGCAAAGAGCTTCAGGCTCTGTTCGAGGTAGCTTCCGATCATTCCCTGCATCGCACCGCCGTAGGAGCGGATGATCTGCGAGAGAAAGTCCCGACTCATCAATGGTTCGCCGCCATGTTCCTGCTCGGCGATCACTTGCAACAGAATCGAGCGTGTAATGTCCTCCTGCGTTTTCTTGTCCATGACCACGAAATCAATTCGATCGATGACCAACCTCCGAATGTCGGCAAGAGTGATGTAACGACTCTCGACTGTGTCGTACAACCTTCTGTTGGGATACTTTTTGATCGTTCGCGGTTCGCTCATTCTCACAGCCCTCGTGTGTAAGCAGGACGTTCCCAGTCCCAGGGCGTCAGGATCGGCGTGGCTACCT
>Ga0070665_100003310_pt1 | contig 17255 bp, 15 predicted proteins | sample KBSS13metaG_FD_65862 | JGI IMG/M metagenome (GOLD analysis project Ga0070665, IMG submission 65862) | Switchgrass rhizosphere microbial communities from Kellogg Biological Station, Michigan, USA - KBS S1-3 metaG | ecosystem: Host-associated > Plants > Roots > Rhizosphere > Soil ... | reverse complement strand
GAACAGGCTGAACATCCAGAACGGCTCGGCGTACCGGATCGGGCCGGCGACATCCTTGGTGACGAGGTAGTACGCCAGCACCGCGGCGAGCACGCCGTACTTGATCAGGTTGGCGTATTTCTCGGTTCGCACCGGAACCTCGAAGCGCATCTTTCGCGGAATGATCGGATCCATCAGCTGCGTCAACGCGCCGAACGCGCACACGCGGCCGCAGTAGACCCGTCCCCATAGCACCGTCGTCACCACGACGAATGCCATGAAGGTGTACCAGACGAGGCTGTACTTGAACTCGGGCACGCTCAAGTCCGTCAGCCGGAAGACGTCGCTCACCGACACGAGGCTGCTCTTGGTGAACCCCAGGTAGCCGACCGCGGCGACGAACGTGACGTACTTGAGGGCGACGCTCTTGCGGAAGAAGCTGACGAGGGCGAGCGCGGCGAACGCGGCGAACAGCGCCAGGTCGAGCGCCTGAGGCCGCAGGATCTCTTGCCAGCCCTCGACCGCTGGATCCACTACTTTCCGGCCTCGGGCAGCAGCTGCTTGGCGACCATGCGGGCGCTGTCACGGATGGCCCGCGTCGCGCTGGCGATGCTGATCGAGGCGCGCGACACGGCGTCGACGTCGCCGCCGACGCGGAACGGGTCGCTGATCTTCTTGCCCTTGAACTGCATCGCGAACTTCGGCGGCTCGACCGAGAAATAGCCGTACGGCTCGGAGTTGTAGGTGACGACCACCCCGGTGAGCACGCCGGTCATGTCCATGCCGACCAGGATGTGAATCGGACCGTGGTAGCCGTGTTCCTGCGGCACGAGGTCGGTCGTCCAGAACGCCACGCCCTGCGGCGGCGCCGCCGGGTTCGTCTTCGGATCGGCCGCGTACGCGGTGAAGTGCAGCGGCTCGCCCGTGAGCGCAGAGAAGCCCGCGGCGTTGGGAAACAGACGCTTGAGCTCGGCGGCCGGATTCGGCGTGGTGAAGATGCGATCGGCGGCGACCGCCGCGGCGGCGGCGCAGCACAACGACAGCACGATCGCGGCGACTCTCTGCAACTGGCTCACGGGGGTCCCTTCAGAGCAGCAATTATACTCGGCGCTTCTCGGCGAAGGCCGCGAACGCTGCTCGAGCCTCCGCCGACTTCAGCTGCCCGGCGAAATGGACGCCCTCGATCTCCATGCGGGCGGCGAGGGCGGCGGAATCGCGCATCAGCATCTTGGTGAGCCTGACGGCGGACGCCGGCCTGGCGGCGATCGCGTCGGCGGCGGCACGGGCCCTGGCGCGCAACTCGGTGCGCGGATAGGCGGCGTTCGCGATGCCCCAGTCGACCGCCTTCCTGGCGTCCACCGCCTCTCCCAGCACGAACATCGAAAACGCCCGCGCATGGCCGATCCGCGACGGCAGCAACAGGCTGGACGCCGCCTCGGGGATCAGCGCGAGGTTCACGAACGGCGTCGTCAACAGCGCGTCGTCTGACACGAAGACGAGGTCGCAGTGCAGCAGCATCGTCGTTCCTACGCCGACCGCCCGACCATTGACGGCCGCCACCAGCGGGGTCGTTGCCCGGGCCAGCGCGACCAACAGGGGATTGCCGCCGCCAGGAGCCGCATCGGGCTCGCCGCGATTGGCGGCCGCGAAGTCGCCGAGGTCGTTGCCCGCGGTGAACATGTCGCCTTCCGCCTGGATCAGGACGCAGCGGATCTCATCGCTTTGTCCCGCCCCGTCGATGCCGTCGCCGAGCGCCTGGTACATGTCGCGCGTCAGCGCGTTCTTCTTTTCCGGCCGGTTGAGCGTCAAGGTCAGCACGCCGTTCGCGATCTCGCTGCGCACATGGTCGGTCATCGCGGCCTCGAATCTGAAATCTGAATTCTGCAATCTTAAATCTCAGACGCCGACGGCGCCCATCAGCCGTCGGCGGATGATCTGGTCGGCGTCGGCCATGATGCGATCGATCAACTCGCGGACCGTCGGCACGTCGTGGATGAGACCGGCGACCATGCCGCACGACCAGACGCCGGCGTCCATCTCTCCCTGCTGCATGATCGCCGGGTAGACGCCGGACACATCGTGGGCGATGTCCGCGAAGGTGAGCGCCGAGCCGAGCGCCCGCTCTTTTTCGAGCAGCCGTTCCGACGCGGCGTTCTTCAGCACGCGCTCCGTATTGCGCAGCGGCCGCATCACCAGCCGGGTGTCGAGCTCGGTGGCCGCGACCAGCGCCTGCTTGACGTGGTCATGCACGGGCGCCTCCTTGGTCGCGATGAAGCGCGTGCCCATGTTGATCCCGTCCGCCCCGAGCGCGAGCGCGGCGACGAGAGACCGGCCGTCCGCCATGCCTCCCGAGGCGACGAAGGGGATGGTCAGCTGCTCCGCCGCCCGCGGCAGCAGGATGAAGTTCGGCACATCGTCTTCACCCGGGTGGCCGCCGCACTCGAAGCCGTCGACGCTGACCGCATCGCAGCCGATCGATTCCGCCTTCAGCGAATGGCGAACCGACGTGCACTTGTGGATGACCTTGATTCCCGCCTCCTTCAGCACGGGCAGCCACCGCTGCGGATTGTTGCCCGCGGTCTCGACGATCTTCACGCCTTCGTCGACGATCGCGCGGACAAACCCCGGATAGTCTGGTTGGGCGACTGCGGGAAGGAAGGTGAGGTTCACCGCGAACGGCTTGTCGGTCATCTCCCGGCAGCGGCGGATCTCATTGGCGAGCGCCTCCGGCGTGCGCTGTGTCAGGCCGGTGATGATGCCCAGCCCGCCCGCATTCGACACCGCGGAGGCGAGCTCGGCGAAGCCGACGTAATGCATGCCGCCCTGGATGATGGGATGCTGGATCCCGAACAGCTCGGTGATTCGTGTTCTCATGGGGTCAGATCTCGATTTTCTCGCTTCTGAGGTCGGCGCGCGAAAATCGAGATCCGACCCCATCGCGGCCAATCACGAGGATCACGAGCGCCGCCGCTGCCGACAACACGACCAGTGGCACGAGCGCCAGCGTGAAGCTTCCGGTCGCGTCCTTGATGAAGCCCATCACGTAGGTCGTGCCGAAGCCGGCGAGATTGCTGATCGCGTTGATCTGTGCGAGGCCGGCCGCGGCCGTGCCCGCCGACAGCCACTCGGTCGACACCGCCCAGACCGGGCCTTTGCCGGCGTAGATGCCGATCACCGCCAGACACAAGATGACGATGATGGCGAAGAGCGAGTCGAACAGCAGCGCCGACGCCAGGCTCGCGGCCGTCAGGATGAGAGGCAGCGCGGCGTGCCAGATGCGCTCGCCGGTCTGATCCGATCGCCGCCCCCACCAGATCATGATCACGGACGCGAGCGCAAAGGGAATGGCGTTGAGCAGCCCGGTCTGCATGTTGGTCAGGCCGTAGGCTTTGATGATCTGCGGCTGCCAGAGCTGAAGCCCGCTGCTCACGGCGGTACTTCCCGCCAGCACGACGCTGAGCGCGAGCACGTGTCGGTTCCACAACACCTGACTCAGGGTCAGCTGCGCCACCGGCCTTCGCCCTTCGGATTCGGTCCGGAGCTTCGCGAGCAGCCAGCGGCGTTCCTCGTCGCCAAGCCACCTCGCGTCCGCGGGTCGATCGCTCAGGACGACCAGGCACGCCAGCCCCAGCAAGACCGCCGGGACGGCTTCCAGGATGAACATCCATTGCCATCCGCGGAGTCCGAGCCATCCGTCGGTTTCGAGAAGGGCCGCCGAGATCGGCGAACCGATGAAGCTCGACACCGGAATCGCGACCATGAACAACCCGATGATCCGGGCGCGGTACTCGGCCGGAAACCAGTAGGTGAGGTACAGAATCACGCCGGGAAAGAACCCCGCTTCTGCCGCGCCCAACAGCAGCCGCAGCCCGTACAGCGAGCGCGGGCCCGCGACCAGGGCCATGCACGCCGCCAGCACGCCCCAGGTGATCATGATCCGGGCAATCCAGCGGCGGGCGCCGAACTTCTCCAGCAGCAGGTTGCTGGGGACCTCGAACAGGAAATACGACAGGAAGAAGATGCCGCCGCCGAAGCCGAACACCGTCGGCGACAGGTGAAGATCTTTCACCATCTGCAGCGCCGCGAAGCCCAGGTTGACCCGGTCGAGGAACGAGATGAAGTAGCAGACCATCAGGAACGGGACGATTCGCAGCGTCACCTGCCGCATCGTCCTGGTTTCCGTGGCATCGGCCTCGGGTCTGATTGACCGCATCGGACCTGGATTCTACAATCTTCGGCGCGTCCCCATTGGCACAGTCATTCACGATGCCTCCGATGGCGACCGATGCACATTGTCATGTCTTCGGTCCCGCGGCCACCTTCCCGTATGCACCGGGTCGCGCGTACACGCCGGCCGATGCCCCGAAGCAGCGACTTGCGGAATTGCACAAGGCGCTTGGCATCGAGCGGGCCGTGATCGTGCAGGCCAGCTGCCACGGTACCGACAACCGTGCGATGCTCGACGCGATTGCGGCCGGCGGCGGCCGTCTTCGCGGGATCGCCATCGTCGATGACTCGTTCAGCGAGAAGGACTACGACGCCCTTCACGAAGGCGGGATCAGGGGCGTGCGGTTCAACTTCGTGAAGCACCTGGGAGGCATGCCGGACCTTCGCGTGTTCCACCACGTCCTGCAGCGCGTCCGGCCGCTCGGCTGGCATCTGGTCGTGCACCTGGACGCCGCGGACATCGTCGAGCTCTCCGGCCTGCTGCGCGGGCTGTCGCTCCCCTTCGTGATCGATCACATGGGCCGGGTGCAGGCCGGTGCGGGCCTGCAGCAGGCGCCGTTCCGCGCGCTGCTCGATCTGATGCGGCTCGACACCTGCTGGGTGAAAGTGTGCGGCTCGGAGCGCGTATCCACCGCGGGGCCTCCTTTTCACGACGCGATCCCCTTCGCCCAGGCACTCATTCAGGCGGCCCCGGACCGAGTCCTGTGGGGCACGGACTGGCCCCACCCGAACGTCGGCGGCCAGGTGCCGAACGATGCGGACCTGGTGAGCCTGGTGCCGCTGATGGCGCCGGACGAGATGCTCCGGCAAAAGCTGCTGGTCGACAATCCCGCGAGCCTGTACGATTTCGAATCGTGAACGGGGGATCCGTGGCCGAGAAGGAAACGAAGACGGCGGTCGTGGTCAGCGCGCATTCTGCGGATTTCGTCTGGCGTGCCGGAGGCGCGATCGCGCTCTACGCGGAGCGCGGCTGGGAGATCACGGTCGTCTGCCTGTCGTTCGGAGAGCGCGGCGAGTCCGCCAAGCTGTGGCGCGACCCCGGAATGACGATCGAAAAAGTGAAAGCGGCGCGGCAGGACGAGGCCGTTCGCGCCGCGGACGTCCTGGGCGCCAAAGCGATCTTTTTCGACGCCGGCGACTACCCGCTGCGGATCTCCGACGAGACGCTCTACCGGCTCGCGGGGCTCTACCGCGACCTCCGGCCTGAGATCATCCTGACGCATTCGCTGAACGACCCGTACAACTTCGACCATCCTCTGGCGTCGCGGGTGGCGCAGGAAGCCCGAATCATCGCGCAGGCGCACGGCCACGACCCGTTGACCGCGGTCCTGGGCGCGCCGCCGGTGTTCCTGTTCGAGCCCCATCAGCCCGAGCAGTGCGACTGGAAGCCGGATGTTCTGCTGGACATCACACCGGTGTGGGACAAGAAGTACGCGGCGTTCAAGGTCATGACCGCACAGGAGCACCTCTGGGCGTACTACGAGCGGGTCGCGCTGCAGCGTGGCGTCCAGGGTTCCCGCAATTCGAATCGGCAGATGAAATACGCGGAAGGCTACCAGCGGATCTTTCCGCAGGTCGCCGAGGTGCTCCAGTGAACGACCCGGTTGTCGTGCGGCAGATCGAGAGGCCGTCAGCGAACCTGATCGCCGACCTGCAGCGCTATGGCGTTTCGACCCTGCACGAGGCGCAAGGACGTCGTGGACTGCTTGCTTCGTACATGCGGCCGATCTACGCGGGCGCGCTCATCGCCGGTCCTGCGATCACCGTCCTGGTGGCGCCGGGCGACAACCTGATGATCCACGTCGCGGTGGAGGTGTGCCGGCCCGGCGACGTCCTCCTCGTCGCGATTACGTCGCCGTGCACCGACGGTTATTTCGGCGAGCTGCTGGCGACGTCGCTGCGGGCTCGCGGCGTTGCGGGACTCGTCATCGACGCCGGCTGCCGGGATGTTCGCGCGCTGACGGAGATGCGATTTCCCGTCTGGAGCCGCGCGATCAGCGCGCAGGGTACCGTCAAAGCCACGCTCGGTTCGGTGAACGTGCCGGTGGTGTGTGCCGGGGCGCTCGTAAGGGCCGGCGATCTCATCGTCGCCGACGATGACGGGGTTGTGGTGGTGAAGCAGGACGAAGTCGCCGCCGTCACACAGGCGGCTGAACAGCGCGTCCGCAAGGAAGAGGACACGCGCGTACGGCTGGCGCGCGGCGAGCTCGGTCTGGACATTTACGGCTTGCGCCAGAAGCTCTCAGACCTGGGGCTGAAGTCGTCATCGTGAAAGAGCCCGCGTCCGAGGGGCCGTCTCAGACACCGATTCCGTATTCGCTGATGCGGGGTGGCACCTCCAAGGGTCCGTTCTTCCTGGCTGGTGATCTTCCGGCTGATCCCGCGCTGCGCGATCGCGTGCTCCTCGCGGTGATGGGCTCTCCGGATCCTCGCCAGATCGATGGGATCGGAGGCGGCGACCCGTTGACCAGCAAAGTTGCGATCGTGTCAGCCTCGTCGCGGCCCGGCATGGACGTCGACTACCTGTTCGCGCAGGTGTCGGTGGACCGTCCCATCGTTGACGTGACGCCCAATTGCGGCAACATGCTCGCCGGCGTGGGGCCGTTCGCGATCGACCGCGGTCTCGTGCGCGCGCGCGATCCGATCACCGACGTCACGATCTACATGGTCAACAGCGGCAACATCGCGGTGGCGCACGTCCCGACCCTGAGCGGAATCCCGACGTTCGATGGCGACACGGCCATAGCGGGCGTCCCAGGCACGGCCGCCGCGATTCGCATCGATTTCCTCGAGACCGCCGGGTCGGCGTGTGGAACGCTGCTGCCGACCGGCCACGCCGTCGACGAGGTCGGGATGGTGAAGGCGACGCTCATCGACAACGGCATGCCGGTTGTCGTGCTGCGTGCCTCGGACTTCGGCAAGTCCGGTTACGAAAGCCCGGCGGAGCTCGATGGCGACGCCGCGTTCAAGGCCGCGCTGGAGAGCGTTCGCCTGATTGCCGGCCGGTTGATGGGATTGGGCGACGTGCGATCCAAGGTCGTGCCGAAGATGACGCTCATTGCGCCGCCGCGCGCCGGCGGTCATCTCTGCACCCGCACCTTCATTCCCCAGAAGTGCCACGCCGCGATCGGCGTGCTCGGCGCGGTGTCGGTCGCCACGGCGGCGTCCATGCCCGGATCGATCGCGGCCGGAATGGCGACGATGCCTGCGGGATCCGTGAAGCGGCTCTCCGTCGAACACCCCAGCGGCGAATTCACCGTCGAGATCGAGGTTCACGAATCCGCCGCAGGAGTCGAGGTCGTTCGTTCGAGCCTGGTCCGCACCGCGCGCACGCTCGCGACCGGCCACGTCTTCGTGCCCCGCCATGTCTGGGGCGGACCTCTGAGACGGCGTCTCTGAGACGGGACCTCTGAGACGGGACCTCGCGAGAGGTAAGATGCCGACCCATGTCCAAATACGCCGCGCGAGCCATCCTGACGATCCTCTGCGCGGCGCTGCCGCAGGTGTGCGGGGCGCAGCCGGCGGCCGGATCTGATGTCGCCATCCGTCCGTTTACGATCCGCGTGCCCGATGCGGTGCTCGCCGACCTCAAGGCGCGGCTCAAGAACCCGCGCGTGCCCGACGCGCTGAACGGCGACGGCTGGACCTACGGCACGGACACCGGCTATCTGAAACTGCTCGTGGCCTACTGGCGGGACCGCTTCGACTGGCGGGCCCAGGAGCGCATCCTGAACCAGTTCGAGCAGTTCACGACCAACATCGACGGCCTGACGATTCACTTCCTCCACCGCCGCTCGAAACAGGCGCACGCGTTTCCCCTGCTCATCACCCACGGCTGGCCTGGATCCTTCGTCGAGTTCGCCAAGGTCATCGGCCCGCTCACCGATCCGGCGGCCTTCGGCGGCCGCCCCGAGGACGCCTTCGACGTCGTCATCCCGTCGATTCCCGGCTTCGCCTTCTCCGGAAAACCGCGCGAACCCGGCTACGACACCGCCCGCATCGGCGCGATCGAAGCGAAGCTGATGGCGAGGCTCGGCTACGACCGCTACGGCGTTCAGGGCGGCGACTGGGGCTCGATCATCGGCACGCAGGTCGCGCTCAACGATGCGCCGCACGTGGCGGGCCTCCACCTCAACATGTGTACGGCCGCGGCGCCCGCCGGCGATCCCAACGAGGGGCTGTCCGATGCGGAGAAGGCCCGCCTCAAGGTGCGTCAGGCGTTCCAGGCGGAGGAAACCGGGTATCAACAGATTCAGGGGACCAAGCCGCAGACGATCGGGATCGCGCTGAACGATTCACCGGTCGGCCTCGCGGCCTGGATCGTCGAGAAGTTCCGTACCTGGTGCGACTGCGACGGCAACCCCGAGACGATCTTCACCAGGGACGAACTGCTGACCAACATCACGTTGTACTGGGTGACGCAGACGGCTGCCTCGTCGGCGCGGATCTACTACGAGAGCCGTCACGCGGCGGCCGACCCCGCGGGTCCACGGCGGGTCGAGGTGCCCACCGCGTGCGCCGACTTCCCGAAGGAGATCATCTGGGCGCCGCGGCGCTGGCTGGAACGGCGCTACAACATCACGCGCTGGACGGTGATGCCGCGAGGCGGACACTTCGCCGCGTTCGAACAGCCCGCGCTGCTGGTCGACGACGTGCGCGCGTTTTTCCGGACGGTGCGGTAGGTTCGGGGCCAGATCTCCGGACTCCGCGCGACCACGCCGCGCGCGTGGCGCGCGAGAATTCGCGCTACCATCAGCGAGCGGCCGGTCCGCGCGGCGCACGAGAACCGCGGCGCGATCGGTTGGAGAACCGGAGGACCGATGCTCAAACTCGTCTTGATGCTCGTGGTCATGGTCGTCGGCATCGCCGCGCCCGGCCGCGCGCAGGATCGGATGCCGCCGATCCCGGCAGACAAACTCACCGACGCCCAGAAGAAAGCGATCGAGGAGTTCAAGGCCGCGCGTTCAGCCGACATCTCCGGGCCGTTCGTGCCGCTGCTCCGCAGCCCGGAGGTGATGAGCCGCGCCCGCGCGATGGGCGACTACCTGCGGTTCAAGAGCTCGCTGCCGCCGCGGCTGAGCGAGTTCGTCATCCTGCTGACGGCGCGGCGCTGGACGCAGCAGTACGAATGGAACGCCCACCAGCCGCTCGCGATCAAGGGCGGGTTGAGGAGCGACATCGTCGACGCGATCGCCGAAGGCCGGCGTCCCGAGCGGATGGCCGGCGACGAGGAGGCGGTGTATACGCTGATCGATGAACTGCAGCGAAACCAGGGCGTCACCGACCGCACCTATGCGAGCGCGATCGCCGCGGTGGGCGAACAGGGACTGATCGACGCGATCGGGATCGCCGGGCAGTACACCATGCTCGCGATGGTGCTGAACACGGCGCGGACGCCGCTGCCAGAAGGCGCGAAGCCGGCCCTCGCGCCGTTTCCTCGCTGATCACGACGATCCTGATCACGACGTACAACGCCGAACCCGCGGAACCCGCAGAAAAAACTCTTCTGCGGTTTCCCGCCTCCGCTCGATGCGGTTGTCGACGAGCTTCGGCGAGGCTCGCCGAAGCGCCTGCGGCGCGAAGGCGGCTGCGTTGTACGTCGTCGTGGCGATCAGCGGTCCAACACTTCGCGGATGCGGCGGCGCAGCTCGCGCGGTAAGAACGGCTTCTGCAGCAGCGCGATCGGCTCCTTCAGCCCGGGGACGTCGAGCGTGTCCTCGGTGTAACCCGACATGATGATGACGGGGAGCCCAGGCCGTTGCGCCGTCAGCAGACTCGCGAGCTCGACCCCGCTCTTGCCCGGCATCATCGCATCGGTCAGCAGGAGATCGATCGGACCGTCGTGTGCGCCGGCCTGCGTCAGCGCTTCCTCGGCGGAGCTCGCGATCAGCAGGCGATAGCCGTCGTGGCGCAGTGCCGACGCCACCAGGCTGCGCACCGACGGTTCGTCCTCGACGATCATCAAGGTTTCGTGGCCGTGCCGCTCGCTCCCTCGGGGCGATGCCGCCAGCGCAGCGCGCTCCGGCTCGGCCGCCGGCCGGAAGTAAAGCGTGAACGTCGTGCCGCGGCCGATTTCGCTGTCGACGAAGATGAACCCGCCGATCTGCTTCAGCGTGCCGTACACCATCGACAGCCCGAGGCCGGTGCCTTTGCCGACGTCCTTGGTCGTGAAGAACGGCTCGAAGATCCGAGCCTGCGTCTCGTGCGTCATGCCGTGGCCGGAATCGGAAACCCGCAGCACGAGGTACTGGCCCGCCGGCATCGGCGGACGCTTGCGCGCCTCCGCCTCGCTCACCGTCGCCCGCGCGGTGGCGATCGTGAGCTTGCCGCCGGCGGGCATCGCGTCGCGCGCGTTGAGCGCGAGGTTGATCACCGCCTGCTCGACCTGTCCCGGATCCCCGAGCACCGGCAGCGGCCCGCCGGACAGCTGGGTCTGGACCTCGACGTCCGCGCCGAGCAGCCGCGACAGCAGCCGCGAGATCGCGGCGATCGTCTCGTTGAGATCGAACACGCGCGGCTCGAGCAGCTGCTTGCGGCTGAACGCCAGCAGCTGGCGCGTCACCGATCCGGCGCGTTCGGCTGCGCGCCGAATCTCCTCGACGTCGGCCCGCGCCGCATGATCCGACGCCACTTCGCCGAGCGCGAGCTCGGCGTAACCGGCGATCGCCGTCAACGCGTTGTTGAGATCGTGGGCGATGCCGCCCGCCAGCCGGCCAATCGCTTCCATCTTCTGCGATTGCCTGAGCTGATCCTCGAGCAGGCGCCGCTCGGTGATGTCCTGCACCGTGCCGACCATCCGCAGCGCCCGGCCCTGCGCGTCCCGGAGGATGCTGGCCTTTTCGTGCACCCAGCGCACCGTGCCATCCGGCCGCACCAGGCGGTGCTCGATGTCGTACGGCTGCCCGCCGGCGGCTGCCGCCTCGCTCGCCGCCCGCACCGCGGCGCGGTCGTCGGCGTGCACGAACGCCAGAAAGGCCTCCGACGATCCCGCGAACTCTCCGATCGGGACGCCGAAGATTCGGTGCGACTCGGCGGACCAGCCCAGGCGATCTGAGCCGTCCAGCTCGGCCACCCAGCTGCCGATGTGCGCGACTTCCTGCGCCTGTTCCAGGAACGTCTGATTCTGCGCCAGCGCATCGGCGATCCGGACCGCGGCGCTGATGTCCCGGAAGCTCGCGGTCCGGCCCGCGAGGCGCTCGCCGATCATCAGCGGGGCGACGTAGCGCTCGATGACGCGGCCATCCTTGAAGCGGTAGACGTCCAGCCGTGCCATCGTCGGGTCGGCCCAGATCTTCCGCGAGGCTTCCAGCGCCGCCGGCGCGTCCTCGAGCCCTGCCGTGATCCGATCGACGATGAAGTTGTAGCCGCCGCTGGCGAGCTCCTCCGCAGTGAAGCCGAACATCTCGAGATAGCGGCGGTTGTAGCGGAGGATGCGGCGGTCGAGGCCGACGACGAGGATGGCATCGCGTGTGGCCTCGAGGGTCGCATCGAGCAGCGCGATGGTGTCTTCGGGCTTGGGACGATCAGTCACAGGGCGGAGATCAGTATGACATCATCGTCTAGAGGGAGGATGTCATGGCCAGCGCCTGCGCACACATCGATGCGGTACAGACCGTCAAACACCCGAAGGTTCGCGCCTGTGAGGAGTGCGTGAAGATCGGCGCCCAGTGGGTCCATCTGCGCACCTGCCAGACGTGCGGCGCGACCCTCTGCTGCGATTCCTCGCCGAATCGCCATGCGTCCAAGCACGCGCGCGCCAGCCAGCATCCGGTCGTCGCCTCGGCGGAGCCGGGCGAGCGCTGGCTCTACTGCTTTCCCGACGACGCGTTCGCTGAGTACTGAGCGGTTTCTTCTTTATTCAGCCCGCAGCGCCGCGATCGGATCGAGCCGGGTCGCACGGCGGGCGGGGATCAGGCTGGCGACGAATCCGGCGGTGGCCAGCGTCAGTGAGACTCCGACGAACACGATCGGATCCAATGGGCTGACGCCGTACAGCAGACCGGCGATCGCCCGCGTGACCGCCATCGAGGCGATCAGGCCGCACACGGTACCGCCGCCGACCAGCAGCATGCTCTTGCCGAGGACCAGCCTCAGGGTGCTGGCGGCGTCGGCGCCGAGCGCCATCCGCACGCCGAGCTCGCGGGTCCGCTGGGTGACCGTGTACGACACGACGCCGTAGATCCCGACCACTGCCAGCAGCAACGCCGAGATCGCGAAGGCGATGAGCAGCAGCATGCTGACGCGGGGCAGGAACACCGACCGCGACACGACGTCGACCATCGCGCTGACGTCATAGATCGGCTGCTCGGCGTCCACCGCCAGCACCTCGCGCCGGATCGCGTCGACGAACCCCTTCGGATCCGACGCCGTGCGCACGATCAGCGCCATGCCGTTCAGCGGCTGCTGCCAGGCCGGCATGAAGAGCTCGGCACGCGGCTCGCTGTCGAGCCCGTAGTGCTTCACGTCGCCGACCACGCCGACGACCTCGCCCTTGCCGTGCGGGTTGCGGACCACCTTGCCGATCGGATCCTCGCCGGGGAAATGGCGACGCGCCATCGTCTCGTTGATCACGATGGTCCCGGGAGCGCCCTGGCGGTCGCGGCTGTCGATGAACCGTCCCTTGCGCAGCGCGATCTTCATCGTCTCGAAATAGCCGGGCGTGGCGGTGCGGATGTCCGCGCGCGGTTCCTCCCCGTTGGTGGGCGCGGCGCGCCCGTCGATCGTGAACGGCAGCGCGTAGTCGATTCCGACCGGGTACATCGGCAGCGTGCTGACGCCGGCTGCGGAGTAGACGCCGGGAATCGAGCCGACCCGGTGGATGGTGTCCATGTAGAACCGGGTGCGATCGATCCCGGTGCGGTACTTCGACTGCGGCAGGTAGATCTGCACCGCGAGGAGGTTGCCCGGCTCGAAGCCGGGCGACACGCGCATCAACTGCGCGAAGCTGCGGGTCATCAGGCCGGCGCCGACCAGGAGCATCAGCGCGAGCGCGACCTCGACGACCACGAGCGCGCTGAGCAGACGCCCGCCCGAGTGGCGCGTCGTGCCCGAGAAGGCGTTCATCGTATCGCGCAAGCCGGCACGCGACGCCTGGATCGCGGGGACGAGGCCAAAGACCAGCGCGACGCCGGCCGAGATCGCCAGCGCGAAGAGCAGCACGCCGGCGTCGAGGCGCACCTCCTGCATGCGCGGCAGGCTGCCCTCGGGCAGCGCGTGTACGAGGCGGACGCCCGCCCACGCGACGAGCAGGCCGAGCAGGCCGCCGATCCCCGAGAGCACGAAACTTTCGGCGAGCACCTGACGCACGAGCGGCCATCGTCCAGCGCCCAGCGCCGCGCGCACCGCGATCTCACCGCGGCGGCTCGAGAGCCGCGCCAGCACCAGGTTCGCGACGTTGGCGCACACGATCAGCAGCAGGAACCCGACGGCGGCCGAAATCAGCAGCAGGGCGGGGCGCACCGTGGTGACGAGCTGCTCCTGAGCCGAGATCAGGCGCGCTCCCCACCCGGTGTTGCTGTCGGGGAACGTCGTCGCCAGCCGTCCGGCGATGACGGTCATCTCGCGCTGCGCCTGCTCCTGCGCCACGCCGTCGGCCAGGCGCCCGACGACGTTGAGGGAGCGCGCCTTGCGGGAGCGGCCGTGCGCGTCGTTCGGATCGAAGCTGAGCGGCGTCCAGATGTCGATGTTCGCGCTCGGCGGGAAGTCGAATTCGGAGGGCATCACGCCGATCACGGTGTACGGCTGGGCGTCGAGCTGAATCGTCTTGCCGATTGCAGCCGGCGATCCGCCGTAGTGCCGCTCCCAGAAGGCGCGGCTCAGCACGGCGACCCGATCGGCGCCGGGTGCGCCCTCCTCGGCGGAGAACGTGCGGCCGAGCATCGCGTTGGCGCGCAGCACCGCGAACATGTTCGCGGTCCCACGCACGCTCGGGACGTCGAGCGGCACGCCGTCGCCGGCAAACGCGTAGCGCAGCTGCCTGAAGGCGGCAAGCCCTGGAACGGACGTCGACTGTGCCTTCCAGTCCTGATAGGTGAGCGGCGCGACGAGATCGAGGCTGCCGTCCGGGTTTTGCTCCCGCACGACGACCAGCCGCGAGGCGTCCTGGTAGGGAAGCTGATTCAGCAGCACCGCCTTGATCACGCTGAAGATCGCGGTGTTGGTGCCGATCCCGAGCACCAGGGTGAGGATCGCCACGCAGGCGAACGTGGGTTGCCGGGCCAGCGAGCGAACCGCGTAGCGAACATCGCCGACCAGATTTCCCATGAATTCCTAATTCCAGATTCTTAATGCTTAATTCTCGAAACGTCCCAGGCGTCCACCAGCGCGAGGTAATTGTCGCAGATCGCGGCTGCGGCTTGATCCGCTGTTTTCGTCCCCACGAGGAACGCCGCCGAGGGCTCCCAGAACACCGAGCGGCCGATGGCGAAGCCGGACGCAGTGGCGCTGCCGGCGCACGCCGCGAACCAGCGATCGATCGTCGACAGATCCGCGGCCTTCCCGAGGATGATCTGGCGGCACGCCGGGTGCGCGGCCACGGCGAGGTCGATCGTGCGGGCGCCCTGGGCCGACAATGTCCCCTCGATCTTCCAGAACTCCGGCGTCAGGCCGCGGCGGTAGGCCTCGGCGATGAACGCGGCGAGCATCGCCGGACGGCCGGACGCTTCGAACTCGTCTTCGGGCTCCTGCTTCCGCGCGACCAGCACTTCGAGCACGAGCGGCTTGCCGGCGCCGCGGCACCAGGCCTGCAGGGCGTCGAGCTTGGCCCACTGCTCCGCCAGAATCGCCGCCTCGTCGTCTGTGCGATAGCGGGCGAGCACCTTGACGAACGCGCCGGTCAGCGCGGCGGAGAAGGGATCGGTCGCCCACGCAAGCGGAATCGCGCCGGCCTTCTCGGCTGGCGTGCCGACGTTGAGCCCGGCTTCGATCGATCGGGCGATGACCGCGGAGGCATACTGCTCGTCGATCAGCAGCGCGCCGAAGCCGCGCGCCGCGGCGGAGCGCTCGCGCGCCAAAAGAAAGGCGTCGCCCGCGAGCCGCTTGACGTCGCGGATCCGCTCGCGCGGCAGCGACCGCTTGTCGCAGAATTCTTCCCACTGCCAGCGATGATCGGCAGCGAGCATGTAGACGCGGTCTGGATTCAACGGCATGTGGGCATAGTAGCGCGCGGTTTCTTCTTGGTCAGATCCCCAGACCTCGCAGGTACTCGCGGTTGCGCGCCGCGCTGGCCGCGGGCGTCCCGAGACCGGGCAGGACGTCCTGTTCCACGACGATCCAGCCGCCGTACTGTTGGGCGCGCAGCGCGTCGAGCACGGCCGCGAACGGCACCGAACCTCGCCCCAGCTCGCAAAAGATGCCGCGCCGCACCGCGGTGTGGTAGTCCCAGCCCTCGATCCGCGACTGGGCGGCCAGGGCGGGATCGCAGTCCTTGAAGTGGACGTGCCAGATGCGCTCGCCGTAGGTCGCGAGCGCCGCCAGCGGATCGCCGCCGGCAAACGTCAGGTGGCCGGTGTCGAGGCACAGACCCAACAGCGCAGGATCGGTTCGTTTCAGCAGCGCGTCGATCTCCCGCGGCGTCTCGACGTAGCCGGCGCAGTGGTGGTGAAAAACCGTGCGCAGGCCGGTGGTGTCGCGCACGGCGGTGGCGACGCGTTCGGCGCGCCGCGCGAAGCCGTTCAGCTCGTCGGCGGTCAGCCCATCCTGCTCGCGGATTCGTCCCGCCCGGCTGGTGCGGTTCGGGACGCTCGCGTTCTCGTCCGCCAGCACGATGAACGCGTTCGGACCCGCCGAATCGGACAGCAGGTGTGCGGTGCGGACCGCTCGGGTGACGCCGTCGGCGACCGCGTCGGCCCGCGCCAGCGCGATCGGCACGAAGGCGGCGACGAGCGCCAGGTGGCGCCGCCCGACGTCTGCCGCCAGCTCGCGCGGGGTGGTGGGGAGAAACCCCCAGTCGCCGAGCTCGGTGCCGTCGTATCCGGCGGCGGCCATCTCGTCGAGGACCTGGGAGGCAGGTGCCGGCTGTTCGGTGGCGGCGAATTCGAGCGCGCCCCAGGAGCAGGGCGCGTTGGCGACGCGGATCACAGGAAGTCGCGTTCCTTCCGCCGCGCGTCCTCGTATGCCGCGCGCGCCTTTCGCACGCCGGGATCGGTCGACACCTCGGCGACCGGGACGTCCCACCACGACTCGTAGCCGCCGACGCGCGACTCGCGGTCGACCGGCACGACGATGACCCCCACGCCGGCGTGCGCGGCCGCGGCGGCGAGCGTCGCCCGGAACGCGGCGATGGTGTTCGCGCGCCACACTTTCGCACCGAGCGATTCGGCGTTGGCGGCCAGGTTGATGGCCAGCAGGTCGCCGTCGAGCTCCCCTGTTTCCGGATTGCGCTCGCGATAGCGCGTGCCGAAACCGCCGCTGCCGACCGACTCCGAAAGGCCGCCGATGCTCGCAAAGCCGTCGTTGTCGAGCAGGACGATCGTCATCGCGACGTGCTCCTGCACGGCCGTCACGATTTCCTGCGCCATCATCAGGTACGACCCGTCGCCGACCAGCACGTACACGCGTCGATCGGGTGCGGCCATCTTCACGCCCATGCCTCCGGCGATCTCGTAGCCCATGCACGAGTAGCCGTACTCCATGTGGTAGCCCTTCGGATCGCGCGCCCGCCACAGCTTGTGCAGGTCGCCCGGCAGGCTGCCGGCGGCGCAGACGATGACGTCGGTGGGCCCCAGCGTCTCCTGCAGCACGCCGATGATCTGCGCCTGCTTGACGTGTCGCGGATCGCTGACTGCGGATTGCGGATTGCAGACCCGATCGACTTCGGCCCGCCACTCCTGCTGCGCAGCGGTGATCGTGTCGCTGTAGTCCGCGCCGACGCGGTAGCCGGAGAGCGCCGGGAGCAGCTCGTCGAGCACGGCGCGCGCGTCGCCGACCAGGGGCAGCGCCGCGTGCTTGCCCGCGTCGATCTCCGCGACGTTGATCGCGATGAACCGCACCCCCTCGCGCTGGAACGCGGTCTTCGACGCCGTCGTGAAATCGCTCAGCCGGGATCCGAC
>Ga0070665_100003308_pt1 | contig 17260 bp, 16 predicted proteins | sample KBSS13metaG_FD_65862 | JGI IMG/M metagenome (GOLD analysis project Ga0070665, IMG submission 65862) | Switchgrass rhizosphere microbial communities from Kellogg Biological Station, Michigan, USA - KBS S1-3 metaG | ecosystem: Host-associated > Plants > Roots > Rhizosphere > Soil ... | reverse complement strand
GAGGACCCGGCATGGCACCGCGGGACATCCGCGCGCCTACAACCCCCCTTGCACCACCCTGTATCATCGCGCCCTATGCCAAGACTTCACGTCCCCCAGCCCCCGACCCGGCCCGGAGACAAGCCCGACTTTTCGTACGTCGAGCTGTCGCCCGCGGGATCGATCACCAAGCCCGACGTCAACGCGCGTGCGCGCGAGATGGAGGAATGCGCCACCGGACTGGTCCGCGTGCTCGACGACAAGCACGAGGCCGTCGGTTCCTGGAATCCGCGGCTCGACGACGAAGACCTGCAGGTCGGCCTGCGGCACATGCTGCACACCCGCATCTTCGACGACCGCATGCAGCGCACCCAGCGCCAGGGAAAGATCTCCTTCTATATGCGCTCCTTCGGCGAGGAAGCCGTGTCGGTGGCGCAGACCATGGCGCTGCAGCCGGGCGACATGTTGTTCCCGTCGTACCGCCAGCAGGGCGCCTACCTGGTGCGCGGCAAACCCATCGTCGAGCTCATGTGCCAGCTGCTGTCGAACACGCGCGACATGTGCAAGGGCCGGCAGCTGCCGGTCATGTACCACTGGAACCAGGGCCGCATCTTCTCGATCTCCGGCAACCTAACTACCCAGTTCCCGCAGGCGGTGGGCTGGGCGATGGCCGCGGCCATCCGCAACGAGGACCACATCGCCGCCACCTGGATCGGCGAGGGCGCCAGCGCCGAGGCCGACTTCCACCACGGCCTGCTGTTCGCCGCCGTCTACCAGGCGCCGGTGATCATGAACATCGTCAACAACCAGTGGGCCATCTCCACGTTCCAGGGTACGGCCGGCGGCGAGCAGCGCTCGTTCGCGGCGCGCGGCCCCGGATATGGCGTGGCCGGCATCCGCGTCGACGGCAACGACTTCCTCGCGGTGTACGCGGTCACGCAGTGGGCCGCGCAGCGCGCGCGCACCGGCGGCGGCCCGACGCTGATCGAGCTCGTGACCTATCGCGCCTCGGCGCATTCCACCAGCGACGATCCTTCGCGTTACCGCCCCAAGGAGGACTACGCGTTCTGGCCGCTGGGCGATCCCGTCGAAAGACTCAAACAACACCTGATCGCGCGCGGCGAGTGGAGCGAGAAACAGCACAAGGACCTGCACGCCGAGCTCGACGCGCAGGTGGCCTCGGCCTGGAAAGAAGCCGTGTCGTTCGGCGCGCTCAATGAAGGTCCGCGCCTCGATCGGCTGCTGATGTTCGAGGACGTCTACAAGGAATTTCCCGAGAACCTGCGCCGCCAGCGCGAGCAGCTGGACGAGGAGATCAAGCTCAACGCCGAGCTCGGCTTCACCGCCAAGGCGGGGGAATAGCCATGGCGCAAATGAACATGATCCAGGCGCTGAACTCCGCGATGGACGTGATGATGGCGCGCGATCCTTCCGTGGTCGTGATGGGCGAGGACGTGGGCTACTTCGGCGGCGTGTTCCGCGTCACCGACGGACTGCAGCGCAAGTACGGCGAGCACCGCGTGCTCGATTCGCCGATCGCCGAGGGCGGCATCGTCGCGACGGCCATCGGCATGGCCGTGAACGGGCTCAAGCCGGTCGCGGAAATCCAGTTCGCCGACTACATCTATCCAGCCGTCGATCAGATCGCCAGCGAGCTGGCGCGCATCCGCTACCGCACGGCCGGCGATTTCACGGCGGGCGTCGTGGTGCGCGCGCCCAGCGGCGGCGGCATCCGCGGCGGCCAGACCCATTCGCAGAGCCCGGAGGCGATCTTCGCGCACATCTGCGGCGTGAAGACCGTGATCCCCAGCAACCCCTACGATGCGAAAGGCCTGCTGATCGCGGCCATCGAGGACGACGACCCGATCATCTTCTTCGAGCCCAAACGCATCTACAACGGACCCTTCGACGGCGACCCGAACAAGCCTGCCGTTCCGTGGAGCACGCACGTCAAGGGCGACGTGCCCGAGGGCTACTTCACCGTGCCCATCGGCAAGTGCGACATCGTGCGCGAAGGCTCGCAGGTCACCATCGTGACCTACGGGACCATGGTGCACGTATGCGAAGCGGCGGCGAAGAAGCTCAACCTCGACGCCGAGATCATCGACGTGCGCACCATGTCGCCGCTCGACATCGACCCGATCTGCTCGTCGGTCAAGAAGACCGGCCGTTGCGTGGTGGCGCACGAAGCCACGCGTTTCTGCGGCTTCGGCGCGGAGCTGTCGGCCAGCATCCAGGAAGAATGCTTCTGGTATCTCGAGGCGCCCATCCAGCGCGTCGCCGGTTGGGACACTCCTTATCCACACGCGTTTGAATGGGAGTATTTTCCCGGGCAAGCACGGGTGGCGCTCGCCTTGCGAGCCGCCATGGGCCAGGAATAGAGGGACACCATGAGCCGTTACGTTTTCAAGATGCCGGACCTGGGTGAAGGCACGGTCTCGGCCGAAGTCGTTGCCTGGCACGTGAAGCCGGGCGACCTGGTGCACGAAGACCAGGTGATGTGCGAAGTCATGACCGAAAAGGCCGCGGTTGAAATGCCCGCACCGGTCACCGGCCGCGTGATCTCCGTGACCGGCCAGCCCGGTGACATGGTTGCCGTCGGATCCGAGCTCGTGGTGTTCGACACCGACGCCACCTCGGCCGCGTCGGGGGATGCACCGGTGTCGAAAGCGCCGGCCCCGCCGCCGCCGGAACCGTTGACGCCGCAGCGCCGCGCCGCCGACGTCGCGCCCGCCGCCGCGCCATCCAGACCAGCCGCCGCCGCCGCGTCCAATGGCAACGGCAAGTCATCGCGCGTCATGGCGTCGCCGGCCTCGCGCCGCCGCGCCGCCGAAGCAGGGCTCGATCTCAGCACCGTCACCGGCACGGGCCACGCGGGCCGCATCGCGCCGGGCGACATCGATTCGGCGCTGGCCGCCGGCGCGGCGCAAGGCGCGCCGCCGTCGATGAATGCGCGCGCCAACGCCACGCGCGATGCGCGTGGCGGCACCGAGGAAGTGAAGATCATCGGCCTGCGCCGCGTGATTGCCGAGCGTCTCACCGAATCGGCGAAGAGCATTCCGCAGTACTCGTACGTCGAAGAGATCGACCTCACGCGCCTCGAGGCGCTGCGCAAGCATCTCAACGACCGGCGGCCCGCGGCCGCCCCGCCGCTGACCTTCCTGCCGTTCATCGTGGCCGCGCTGGCGCGCGTGCTGGCGAAGTTCCCGCAGTGCAACGCGCTCTACGATTCCGCGCGCGGCGTGCTGGTGAAGCACAACGCGGTGCATGTCGGCATCGCCACGCAGACGCCGCAGGGCCTGAAGGTGCCGGTGGTCCGCAATGCCGAGTCGCGCGCCCTGCACGATCTCGCCGCCGAGATCCGCCGCGTGTCGGAGGCTGCGCGTGCCAACAAGTCGCCGCGTGAAGAGCTCACCGGATCGACCATCACCGTCACCAGCCTCGGGAAGTTGGGCGGCCTCGCCTCGACCCCGATGATCAACATGCCCGAGGTGTCCATCATCGGCGTCAACAAGGCCATCGAGCGCGCGGTGGTGGTGGACGGACAGATCGCGGTGCGCTTGATGATGAACCTCTCGTCGTCGTTCGATCACCGCTTCGTGGATGGCTACGACTGCGCGTCGATGATCCAGGCGCTGAAGGACCTGCTCGAGCAGCCGGCGACCATCTTCATCGATTGAATGGCCATCGATTGATGCGCACCCTCGTCAGCTCAAGATGCCGGAGGCGTGGAAATCCCTGCGCAAGGTCAAGGAACCCAAGAACACCGGGCGCATCGCCTGCTCGGGCCCGGCATGGTGTGCTGCCACGTACGTGCTCGAGGACAACGGTGACAGCTTCGTGCTGGTGAGCAGCGGCAATACGGCGGGCTGGTTCGACGCGGTCGCCGCGGCCAAGGAAACCAACCTGCCGTTCATGGCCCTGATGGGTATCCCGGGTAATTGAGCGCAAGTCCCATGCGTTGCCGGATCGCATGCCTGGCCATCCTGAGCGCGACCGCGGCGCACGCCGCCGTCGAAGCCGCGCCCGACGTGCCGCAGGTGCGCGTCGAAGTCACGCGTCGCGGCGATGACTGGCAGGCCGCCTTCATCTTCGACCGCGCCTTCACCACCTGGGTGTTGCCGCGCTCCGCGCTGACCGCCGAAGGCGGACAGCCGTGGCGTGCGCCGAGCTGGAACATCGAGACGCGCGGCGTACGATTGCAGCGCCGCGGCAGCTACGACGTGCTGGTGGCCGATCGCGGCAAACTACCGTCGCGGGTCGAGGTCAGCTTCACGCCGGTGCCCGAGCGCCTGCAGGCCGACTACTCGCCCGCGCTGATCTTCACCGACGGCTCGGTGGCATTGTTCGTCGCGCAGTTCGATGGCTTCCCGATGGACTCGCTGGCGGCGGTGGGCAAACTACCCAGCGACCTCAACAACCAGATGGTGCCGGCGGCCCGGCTCCAGTACGTGTTCCGCGACACCGCGGGCCCGGTGCTGCTCGACGGCCGGCGCGTGGCCGTGGCCGAGACGGCGGACTCGAACACCTACGTGCTGTTCGGCGGCGCGCGGCCGCTCGAAACGCCGGACATGATCGGCATCCTCGATCCGCAGCTGCCGTCCTGGATCAAGGAATCGCTGACGCGCTCGGTCCCGGCGCTGCTCGGGCGCTACACGCAGGAGCTCGGCCGGCTGCGCGATTTCAAGCCCGCGATCATGGTCAGCTGGGGAGGTCCGACGCCGGGCCTGGTGTCGCGCGGCGGCAGCGTGTTGCGCGGACTCATCGCCATGCAATACGAGGGCTCGGGTGTGCTCGAGGAGACCACGGTGCAACGCCAGCAGGGCCTGTGGTTCATCGCCCACGAGGCCGCGCATTTCTGGCTGGGACAGACAGTTGCCTACGAGTACGCCCGGGACGCGTGGATCACCGAGGGTGGGGCGGACCTGCTGGCGGTGCGCGCGGTGGCGGAGATCGATCCCGAGTACGACCCGAAAACCGAGCTGAATCGCGGCATCGCGGACTGCATCAAGCTGACCAGGCGGCACGGCGTGGCCTCGGCGCGCGACCGCGGCGAGCATCGCGCCTACTACGCCTGCGGCGCGGTCTTCGGCCTGGTGGCGGAAGCCGCCTCCGGGCGCTCCTTCTACAACTTCGCGCGGCAGTTGATCGATGCCAATCGCGCCGACGGCGTGATCACGCGCGCCGATTGGCTGACCGCGTTCGATAGCGCGACGCGCAAGCCGATGCTTCGGCGCGACATCGAACGGCTGCTGGACAAGGGAGTCTCCGACCCGGCGGAGTTCATCGCCGACCTGTTCTCGCAGGCCGGTGTTGCCTTCGAGCTGGACCCTTCCGGCATCCCCCGTCTGCGTTGAACGACGACCCCTGTCCTACACAAAACTGTGCTGCGATACCGCCGCGCGCCTCGAAGTGATGGCAGATTCCTCCCACACCGGGGAATTTTCAGATGCATCGACACGGTCACACACACAAACAGGGTCAGAGCTGCCTCTACTGCAAGGTGGTGCAGTTCGTGAGCATTGGCGAACCGCCGCCGGTCAAAAGCTGGAAGCGGCCTTTGCTGCTGGTCGCCGGCATCGCGTTGACCGTCTGCACGGTCATGGCGCTGCGCTTCTCCTGGGAGCGCCCTGGCGCAACTTTCTTCGCCGCCGTGTCCTGCCTGCTGATGATGATTGCGCTGCTGGGTGTCGCCATCTCATTCCGCGGTTGCGAGAACTGCGTGGCACGCTTCCTCGGAAAGACCCTGTGACCCCGCGCCCGTCACGCGCGCGCCTCGAGTCGCTGTGCGGAACCTCGCGCCGCATGCGCAAGGAAGAAGAATCGTCCGCTCCCCGCGAGCGTCGTCCCTGCCGCCATAACGCCATCTGGGCTTGCCAGGGCAGCGGGGAGCGTACGCGCCGCCTCGCGCCGCCGGCGCGCTGAACCACGTTCAGAGACGTTCGAGTTCCTCGACCGTCTTCGGCCAGTCACTCTTGAGCAGCCGCGACAGCGCGCGGTCGGCCAGCAACTTTCCGCCGGTCTGGCAGCGCGCGCAGTAGTTGGTTTCGTTGTCGGCGTAGCGGATGCGCTGCACCTTCGTGCCGCACACCGGGCAGGGCAGCCCGAACCGCCCGTGCACGGCCATCTCCGGCCGGAACGCCGTCACCTTCTCCGGGAACTCGCCGTGCGCGTCGGCCCGCAGCCGTCGCGTCCATTCCGGCAACACCACGCGGATCGAATCGTAGAGCTTGCGGATCGCGGCTTCGTCGAGCCGCTGTGTCAGCGCCACCGGCGATAGCCCGGCATGGTGCAGGATCTCGTCCGAGTAGGCGTTGCCGATGCCGCTGAATGCGCGCGGATCCGTGAGCGCGCGCTTGAGCGTGTGGTTCTCGGCGACCAGTCGTGCGCGGAATTCCTCGAAGCCGGATTCCAGTATCTCGAGGCCCTTTGGATCATGCGCCGCCAGCGCCTGGCTGCTGCCAAACACGTGCAGCGCCGCGCGCCGCCTGGTGCCCGCCTCGGTGAGCGTCAGCGTGCCGGGGTCGAAGGTGAACGAAGCCAGCGCGGCGCGCGGTTTCCTGCCCGCGGGAAACCAGTGCAGCCGCCCGGCGATCATCAGGTGAAACACCAGCCAGTGATCGCCCTCGAAACCCAGCGCGATGCGTTTGCCCACGCGCCGCAGCGACTCGACCCTGCGGCCGTGCAGCGCACTCAACGGGGGATCGAAGGTGCGCAGCAGGAAGGGATGCGCGATGCGCGTGGATTCGAGCACGTGGCCGCGCACGCGTTGCTCGAGCGCCTCGACATAGACGGTGATGTCGGGAAGCTCGGGCATCGGCTGCGCGGGCTAGGGTTTCTGCGCCACCAATGCCACGCGCAGGGTGCGCAGTTTTTCCTTGACCACCGCCGCATTGGCGCCGCCCATGCGGATCAAAGCCTTCTGCCCGGCGGACAGCGCTTCCAGCTTGGGATCGGCGTACTGGTATTGCACGCCTGGCTGCACCAGCGCGATCGGGCCCTTCACCTCGGGCGTCGACAGCAGGTGGTCGATGACCTCGACCATGCGATCGTTGAAATACTGCGGCGGGTGCCCCAGTCCCTCGTACACCTGCTGGAACAACGGGTAGTAGCGCTTGTAGATAGCCACCAGCTTGTCGGTGTCGGTGGCCACCAGTGTCTTCACCAATGGTTCGTAACGCGCGTAGTTGGCGGCATCGAGCGTGGGCGCATCCTCGGTTCCACCGGTGGCGAACCGGCCCGGCACCGCCTTCATCGGGCGCACGCGTTCGGCCACCTTCTCGGTGGGCAGGTTGTCGACGGTCACCACGAAGTGACGCACCAGGTCCTGCGGGATCAGGAACTGCTCCACCGGCGCCTTGCCGGCGAGTCCGGCGAGCGCGTCGAACAACGGCTGGTCGCTGGCCTCGAGAGGCGGCGCGGCTTCCTCGCCCGGCGTGGCCGCGATCGGATGCTTGATGACGTCCTCTCCCGCAGGCGGCGGCGCAACCGCCACTGGCGGCATGGTCGGTTTCACCGGCGAGCGGGGCGAGAAATAGATGAACAGGGCGGCGAACAGCCCGACCACGCCCACACCGGCGGCAATCCATTTGAGGTTTTCAGTCATGTGACATCTCGTGACTGGGGCCTGACCACAAGGTTCCCCCGGGATCCAAACGCCGGGGCGCTCGCCCCCGTCCAACGTGGTGCGGCATGATGGCACCGCCGACGACAAGAACGCCATGGCACCCCGGGGAGACGCCCATGAAGCGATGGATGGCCTGCTGCGCCACGAGCCTGCTGTATTCGCTGGCGGCCGGCGCGTCGCCGGACGCCGACTGGCCTAACTACGGTCGCACGCCCGGCGGCGATCGCCACTCCCCGCTGGCGCAGATCGATCGCGGCAACGTCGGCCGGCTCGAACTCGCCTGGGAATACAAGACCGGCGAGGCCGCCCTCAAGACCGGCAACCCAACCGCGCTCGAGGCGACGCCGCTGGTTATCGACGGGCGCATGTACCTTTCCACGCCGCTGGGCAAGGTGATCGCGCTCGACCCGGTCACCGGCCGGCAGATCTGGGCCCGCGACATGGAAGTGAAGCGCGAGCGCGGCTTCGGCGACTGGGTGAGCCGCGGTGTTTCGTACTGGAGCGATGGGAAAGTCGCGGCGCCGAAAGCCTGCGATCGCCGCATCATCGTCGCCACCATCGACGCGCGGCTGGCGGCGCTGGACTCGCAGTCCGGCGAACTTTGCCCCGGCTTCGGCAATCGTGGCGTCGTGGACCTGGTGGCCGGCTTGCGCAACAAGCAGTCCTACGGCGACGAATACGAGCAGACCTCGCCGCCGGCCATCATCGGTGATCTCATCGTCGTGGGCTCGGCCATCGCGGACAACAATTCCAACGTCGGCGCCACCGGCGAAGTGCGCGCCTTCGACGCGCGCAGCGGCGCATTGCGCTGGACCTGGTATCCCGTGCCGCAGGACCCCGCCGATCCCGGCTACGCGACCTGGAAAGGTTCCGCCGGCATTCGCACCGGCGGCGCCAATACCTGGTCCGTCATCGCCGCGGATCCGAAGCGCGGCCTGGTTTTCCTGCCCACCACCAGCCCGGCCACCGACTACTACGGCGGCACGCGCCTTGGCGACAACCGCTACGCGAATTCCGTGGTGGCGCTGCACGCCGCCACCGGCAAGATCGCCTGGCATTTCCAGACCGTGCACCACGACCTGTGGGACTACGACAACGCCGCGCCGCCGGCGCTGATCACGTTGCCGAATGGCAAGGACGCGGTGCTGCAGGCCACCAAGACCGCGCAGTTGTTCGTGCTGGATCGCGACAGCGGCGCGCCGCTGTTCCCGGTAGAGGAGCGCGCCGTGCCCAAGAGCGACGTCGCCGGCGAGGAGACGTCGCCCACGCAGCCGCTTTCCTCCCTATCTACCGGGTTCCGCACTTTCACGGAGAAGGACGTCTGGGGCGCGACGCCCGAGGACCTGGCCGAATGCCGCGCGCGCTTCGCCGCTCTGCGTTACGACGGTCCGTTCACGCCACCCTCCGAGCGCGGTACGGTGATGCTGCCGGCCAACTTCGGCGGTGCGCACTGGGGCGGGGTGGCCTACGACTCCGGTCGTGGCATCGTCGTCGTGCCCAACAACCGCCTCGCCGCCGTGGTCACGCTGATCCCGCGCGAGAAGTGGAAGGTGATGAAGGAAAAGCTGACGCAGGGTGAACGCGTCGGCAAGGAATTCACCGACATGCAGGGCACGCCCTATGTCATGCAGCGCGAAACCTGGCTGTCCAGCAAGCGCTCGCCCTGCACCGCGCCGCCGTTCGGAAATCTCACCGCCATCAGCCTCAAGGACGGCAGGACCCTGTGGGACGTGCCGCTGGGCACGGACGAAGGGCTCGACAAGATCGGCCTGCCGAAGCTGCCGGCCAACAGCGGCATGGTGAACCTGGGTGGTGCGATCACCACGGTTTCCGGACTGGTGTTCATCGGTTCGACCCTGGATGCCCATGTCCGCGCGTTCGATGTCGAGACGGGCCGCGAACTCTGGAAATACAAGCTGCCCGCGGGGGGCAAGGCCACGCCGATGACATACCTCGGCGCCGACGGCCGCCAGTACGTGGTCATTTCGGCGGGTGGCGATGGCAAGGTCTGGGGAAAAGCGGATTCGGTCATGGCTTTCGCGCTTCCAAAGTCTCGTCCCTGACTCGGGAGCGCAAGACATGGCGCGGACGTTCGACATACGTTTTGATGCCGCCGCCAACAGTTTCGGCTGGCGAGGCGGCGGGCGGCTCAGCGTCGACACGCAGGGCCTGAGCTTCGCGCTTAAGCGCGGCATCGCCTCGCTGCTGGCACGGCGCCGCTCGCAGCGCATTCCGGCCGACAGGATCATCGAGGTGTACCGCGAAGGCGACGCGCTGCGCGTCGAGTTCGCCACGGACGACAACCCGCGCGCCGTGCTGCCGTTCTGGGCGCGCAATCGCGAGGCGGCGGTGCAGATCGTCCAGTTGCTGCCCACGTCGCGAACCATCGAGATCGAGGACGGCGGGGATGAAACCCGCGCCAGGAAAGTCGCGCGGCGCACGCCGCTGATGCTTGTCGCGACGATGGTGCTGGTCTTCGCGAGTGGCGCGCTGATCATCGCGTATCAACGTCCCGTCGTTGTCGGACCTCCCGAGGTGGTAGCGGCTCCGGCATCGAAAACGGAAACCGCGCCGGCGATGGAATCTCCCACGGTTGGCGCGGAACCCGGGTCATCCGCCGCCGTGGCCCCCGCTCCGAAATCCGTCCCTTTGTCGGACCGGTTCACGACGCCCGATGAAGCACGCAAGCTCGCGATGCTGGCGGAGGATCCCATCGACTGGACCTCGGCGCCGCCATCGTCGCGCCGGGCGGTGGTCGAAGCCGCGGCGCGGGACGCGCGCATGGCACGGCTCGGGCTGACCGGGGATGCGGAAGTCGACGGGTTCGTGCCCATGGAACTCCCGGAGATCAATGTCCCGCTGACCGTGGTACCGATCAAGCAGACCACGCTGGACTACGCCACCGCGCGCGACCTGCTCAACGCCTTCGAGGCGGAAGCCGGAACGCTCACCGAGAGCTACCGCCGCGAGCGGGAAGCATTCGACAAGCAGGTCCTCGACATCCGGACTTTTGCCGACCGGCTCGATGCGCTGGAACCGCGCTGGCGCAAGGTGAGCGACACGACGCTGCAAAACCGCCAGTTCAACTATCTATCGCTGACCAGCCTGCGTGCCACCTTGTTGACCGTGGTCATCCAACAGCGCGTGTTCCTGACCGGCTATGCCGCCGGGCTGCGTGCCGGCGACCAGGACCGGATCGACCGCGCTTTCAAGGATCTCGCGCGCGCCGACGACATGCTGGCGCTCGCGCGCAAATACGTGAACTGATCAGGCGATGCTGGGTGGCGCGGCCACGCGCTCGCGCATCAGCACCAGTTCTTCCGCGGCCGTGGGATGCAACGCCACGGTGCTGTCCCATTGCTTCTTGGTGAGCCCGGCCTTCACGGCCACGGCCGCCATCTGCACGATCTCGGGCGCATCCTCGCCGGCGATGTGCACGCCCAACAACACGTCGGTCTTGCCGTCGACCACGAGCTTCATCAGCGTGCGCTCCTGGTTGCCCGAGATGATGTTGCGCATGGGCCGGAAGTTGGTGCGGTACACGTGCACGTCATCGTGCGAGCGGCGCGCGTCGCTTTCGGCCAGACCCACGGTTCCGATGGGTGGGCGGCCGAACACCGCGCTCGGCACGCTGCGGTGATCCACCGCAGTGGGCCGGTTGTTGTAGACCGTGTCGGCGAACGCGTGGCCGTCGCGGATCGCCACCGGCGTGAGGTTCACGCGGTTGGTGACGTCGCCGATGGCGTAGATGTTCTCCACGCTGCTGCGCGAGTATTCGTCCACGACCACGGCGCCGTAGTCGTCCAGTTTGACCCCCGCGCGCTCCAGGCCGAGCCCGCGCGTGTTCGGATGCCGGCCGATGGCGAACAACACCTGGTCGGTGTCCACGTGTTCGCCGGTAGATAGAGTCACGCGCAGGCCGTCGCCCTGTTTGTCGATCTTCGTCAGCGTGGTCTTCATCGTCAGCTGGATGCCGGCGCGCTCGCTCTCGATGTGCAGGTGCGCGCGCAAGTCTTCGTCGAAGCCGCGCAACATGCGGTCGCCGCGGTGCGCGATGCGCGTCTCGACGCCGAGCCCGTGAAAGATGTTGGCGAACTCCAGCGCCACGTAGCCGCCGCCCACGATGAGGATGCGGCGCGGCAGCTTCTCCAGCAGGAAGGCTTCGTTCGAGGTGATGCCGAGGTCGAGGCCGGGCAGGCCGTCGGGCAACAGCGGGGCGCCGCCGGTGGCGATGAGAATGCGTTCGGCGCTGATCTCGGCGCCGGACTTGAGCAATTTCACCTTGTGCGCGTCCACCAGCTCGGCGCGCTCCTCGTAGGGCGTGACGCCGGCCTTGATCAGGTTGGAGTTGTAGATACCGGAGAGGCGCGTCACCTCGTTCTGCACGTTGTCGCGCAAGGTGGGCCAGTCGAAGCGGGCGCCGCTCACGCTCCAGCCATAACCCTTCGAGTCGGCGAATGCCTGCGCGAACTCCGAGCCGTACACCAGCAGCTTCTTCGGCACGCAGCCGCGGATCACGCAGGTGCCGCCGATGCGGTATTCCTCGGCGACGGCCACGCGCGCGCCGGCTTGTGAGGCGATGCGTGCCGCGCGTACGCCGCCGGACCCCGCGCCGATCACGAACAGGTCGTAGTCGTATTTCATGGCACGATACTAGCCTGACACCTACAGATGCGCTCCACCCACCGTGATCCCCTGACGGCATGAGCAAGTTCAAGGCATTTCGAATCCACGAAACCGACGGCAAGGTCGCCGGGCGTTTCGAAGACCTCACGCTCGACCAGCTCTCGCCCGGCGAGGTGGTCATCGACGTGTCGTACTCGGACATCAACTACAAGGACGCGCTCGCGGCCACCGGCGCCGGACGGATCCTGCGGCGCTACCCGCTGGTCGGCGGCATCGATCTCGCCGGCGTGGTGCGCGAGTCCACCGATCCGCGCCATGAGCCGGGCGACGCGGTGCTGGTGACCGGCTGCGGACTTTCGGAAACCGTCGATGGTGGTTACGCCGCGCGCGCGCGCGTGAAGGGCGAGAGCGTGATCGCCATGCCGCCCGGGCTCGATGCGTTTCGCGCCATGGCGCTGGGTACGGCCGGATTCACCGCGGCGCTCGCCATCCATCGCATGGAGCGCAATGGCCAGGCGCCCGCGCGCGGCCCGGTGGTCGTGACCGGCGCCACCGGCGGCGTCGGCAGCCTCGCGATCGACATGCTGAGCACGCGCGGTTACGAAGTGATCGCGGTCACCGGCAAGGTCCAGGCGGTCGACTATCTCAAGTCGTTAGGGGCGGCCACGGTGCTCACGCGTGAGCAGCTGGCGCTGGGCAACAAGCCGCTGGAAGCGGCGCGCTACGCCGGCGCCATCGACAGCGTGGGCGGCGAGACCCTCGCGGGACTCACGCGGCACATGGATTTCTGGGGGAATATCGCCAGCGTCGGGCTGGCCGGCGGCGCGGAGCTGAAAACCACGGTCATGCCCTTCATCCTGCGCGGCGTGAACCTGCTCGGCATCAACTCCTCGGCTACGCCGCGCGGCGAGCGGCTCGAGGTCTGGCAGCGCATCGCGGGCGACCTCAAGCCGCGGCACCTGGAGCGCATCGTCAGCCGCACGATTCCATTTGCCGATCTGCCGGGTGCCTTCCAGGCCTACGTCGATGGGAAAGTCACGGGGCGTACTGTCGTAAAGATCGGCTAGCGGCCGTAAACTCGGCGGCATGACTGCTTCCACCCCCGCACCGCTGTCCGCGGGTGCGAAACTCCGCGCCGCGCTCGCGGCGGAAAGACCCCTGCAGGTGGTCGGCGCCATCAACGCCTACGCGGCGCGCATGGCGGAGGCCACCGGCTTCCGCGCACTCTATCTATCGGGTGGTGGTGTCGCCGCCAACTCGCTGGGCCTGCCGGATCTCGGCATCAGCACCATGGACGACGTGCTCATCGACATCCGCCGCATCACGGAGGCGAGTTCGCTGCCGCTGCTGGTGGACGCGGATACCGGCTGGGGCGGCGCGTTCAACATCGCGCGCACCGTGCGTTCGTTCACCAAGGCCGGCGCGGCCGGCTTTCACATCGAAGACCAGGTTCAGTCGAAGCGCTGCGGCCATCGTCCCGGCAAGGAAGTCGTTCCCGGGGACGAGATGGTCGACCGCATCAAGGCCTGCGTGGATGCGCGCACCGATGCCAGCTTCGTCATCATGGCGCGCAGCGACGCGCTCGCCAGCCACGGCTTCGACGAAATGCTCGCGCGCCTGGTGGCCTGCGTGGAGGCCGGCGCGGACGCGGTGTTCCCCGAGGCCGTCACGGACCTCGCGATGTATCGCAAGGTGAAGGACGCGGTGAAGGTGCCGGTGCTGGCCAACATCACCGAGTTCGGCAAGACACCTCTTTATACGCGCGACGAGCTGGGCGCGGCCGGCGTCGACATCGTGCTGCATTGCTGCTCGGCGTACCGCGCCATGAACCTCGCCGCGCTCAAGGTCTACCAGGCCATCCGCCGCGACGGCACGCAGAAGAACGTGATCGGCGACATGCAGACGCGCGACGATCTCTACAAGTACCTCGACTACCACGCCTACGAGCGCAAGCTCGACGCGTTGTTCTCCAGCCCAAGAGATGGAAAAGGGGAGAAATCCCGATGAGCGCCACCGAAGCCAACGCCACTCCCGCGTTCAAGCCGAAAAAGTCGGTCGCGTTGTCCGGCGTGACCGCGGGCAACACCGCGCTGTGCACCGTCGGCCGCAGCGGCAACGACCTGCACTACCGCGGCTACGACATCCTAGAGGTCGCCGAGACCTGCGAATTCGAGGAGCTCGCCTATCTATTGATCCACGGCAAGCTGCCGAACGCCGCCGAGCTCGCCGGCTACAAGGCCAGGCTCAAGTCGCTGCGCGGCCTGCCGGCACCCCTGCGCGCGGTGCTGGAACAGCTGCCGGCGTCCACGCACCCGATGGACGTGTTGCGCACCGGCGCATCGACGCTGGGCTGCGTATTGCCGGAGAAGGAAGACCACGACTCCGCCGGCGCGCGCGAGATCGCGGATCGCCTGGTCGCCAGCTTCGGCTCGATGCTCTGCTACTGGTACCACTGGTCGCACAACGGCCAGCGCATCCACGTCGAGACCGAGGACGACTCGGTGGGCGGTCATTTCCTGCACCTGCTGCATCGCCGCTCGCCGCCGGCGAGCTGGGTGCGCGCCATGCACACCTCGCTGAACCTGTACGCCGAGCACGAGTTCAACTCGTCGACGTTCACGGCGCGCGTGATCGCCGGCACCGGTTCGGATATCTATTCGAGCATCACCGGCGCCATCGGCGCGCTGCGCGGCCCCAAGCACGGCGGCGCCAACGAGGTCGCGCTGGTCATCCAGCAGCGCTACGCGAATCCGGACGAGGCCGACGCCGACATCCGTCGCCGCGTGGCCAACAAGGAGATCGTGATCGGTTTCGGGCACCCGGTGTACACGGTGTCCGATCCGCGCAATGTCATCATCAAGCGCGTCGCCGAGAGACTCGCGAAGGAGGCGGGCGACATGAAGCTGTACGCCATCGCCGCGCGCATCGAAACGCTGATGGGCGACATCAAGAAGATGTTCCCGAATCTCGACTGGTACAGCGCCGTGAGTTACCACCTCATGGGCGTGCCGACGGCGATGTTCACGCCGCTGTTCGTGATCGCGCGCACCACCGGCTGGAGCGCGCACGTCATCGAGCAACGCGAGGACGGCAAGATCATCCGTCCGGCCGCTAACTACATCGGCCCCGAAAACCGCAAGTTCGTACCGCTCGCGCAGCGGCCGTGATGCGCGCCGCGCTCGCCGTCGCGTGGCTGGCCGCCGGTCTCGCGCTGGCGAGGCCCGTCGTGGCCGCGCAGCCGGTGGCCATGAACGAGATCATCGACACGGTGCGCGATCTCGCGGCGAAACAGATCGACCGCAAGCCCCTCGAGATCAACACCGTGCAATCGCTGTTCGCCCAGGGTTTCACCGAGAGGGATCTCATCGAGCTGGTCGGCGCCGTGCAGATGGAATTCAACATCGTGATCCCCGACAACGAGATCCAGCAGGGCAAGTGGAACGACCCGGTGCGCGGCTTCTCGGTACGCCGGCTGGCGGAGCTGGTCGACGCGCAGATGCGGGAGCCCATGTAGCGGGTAGAATGCGCGCCGCGCCGGCCGGGGGACGACCCCCGGCCCTCCATTCATCTTGTTGGGGACGACCCCGCCTGCAAAGGGGTAGTCATGAATTGGTTGATCCTGTTCGTTGCCGGATTGTTCGAGATCGGCTGGGCCGTGGGACTCAAGTACACCGATGGTTTCACGCGGCTGGTGCCGAGCGTGCTGACCGTCGCGGCCATCGTGGTGAGCCTGGGCCTGCTGGGCGTGGCGTTGAAGTCGCTGCCCATCGGCACCGCGTACGCCATCTGGGTGGGCGTGGGTGCCGCGGGCACCGCGATCGCCGGCATGTTGCTGTTCGGCGAATCGGCGAGCGCCGCGAAATTCATGTGCCTCGGGTTGATCGTCGCCGGTATCGTCGGTTTGAAATTGACGGCCGCGTGAGCGCGCCGTAAACGGAGTTCTATGTCCTCGCACGATTACAAGTCCGCGCAGCGTCCGCAGCCCGACGAGCTGCTGGTGGCCATCGCCGACTACACGAAGAACCACCAGGTCGACAGCCAGCAGGCGTACGAGACCGCGAAGTACTGCCTGATGGACACGCTCGCCTGCGGCTTCCAGGCGCTCAAGTACCCGGCTTGCACGCGGTTGTTAGGACCGGTGGTGCCGGGCGCCACCATGCCGGGCGGTTCGCGCGTGCCCGGCACAAGTTACGAACTCGACCCGGTCATGGGCGCCTTCAGCATCGGCGCCATGGTGCGCTGGCTGGATTTCAACGACACCTGGCTGGCGGCCGAATGGGGCCACCCCTCGGACAATCTCGGCGCCATCCTCTCGGTGGCGGATTACCTGTCGCGCCGCGCCATCCTGCTGGCCGAGAAGCCGATGAACATGCGCGACGTGTTGACCGCGATGATCAAGGCGCACGAAATCCAGGGCGTGCTGGCCCTCGAGAACAGTTTCAACCGCGTGGGCCTGGACCACGTGCTGCTGGTGCGCGTGGCATCGACGGCCGTGGCCACGCACATGCTCGGCGGCTCGATGGAGCAGATCGTCAATGCGCTGTCGAACGCCTGGATCGACGGCGGGAGCTTGCGCACCTATCGCCACGCGCCGAACACCGGCTCGCGCAAGAGCTGGGCCGCGGGTGACGCCACCTCGCGCGCCGTGCGCCATGCCTTGTTCGCGCTGAAGAACGAGATGGGTTATCCCTCGGCGCTGTCGGCCAAGACCTGGGGATTCCAGGATGTGCTCTTCAAGGGCAAGCCGCTGACACTGGCGCAGCCGCTGGGCAGCTACGTGATGGAAAACGTGCTGTTCAAGATCAGCTTCCCCGCGGAATTCCATGCGCAGACCGCGGTCGAATGCGCCATGACGCTGCACGAGAAGGTGAAGGACAAGCTGGCGCTCATCGATCGCATCGTCATCGAGACGCAGGAACCCGGCGTGCGCATCATCGACAAGACCGGGCCGCTCTCGAACCCGGCGGATCGCGATCACTGCATCCAGTACATGGTCGCGGTGCCGCTGATCTTCGGGCGCCTGACCGC
>Ga0070665_100003304_pt1 | contig 17277 bp, 19 predicted proteins | sample KBSS13metaG_FD_65862 | JGI IMG/M metagenome (GOLD analysis project Ga0070665, IMG submission 65862) | Switchgrass rhizosphere microbial communities from Kellogg Biological Station, Michigan, USA - KBS S1-3 metaG | ecosystem: Host-associated > Plants > Roots > Rhizosphere > Soil ... | reverse complement strand
TCGCCATGGTCACCGCCATGGCGAGGCCACGCGCCTTGAAGGAGCCCGTCGGGAGCCGCCCTTCGTCCTTGACCAGCAGGTTCGCACTGCCGGTCATGGTCAGCGTGACGATCGGTGTCTCGGGCTCGCCCAGGCTAACCGGCTCCCCGTCGAACGGCAGCAGTTCACGCCATTTCCACATGCCCGGCTCGCGTTCGGCCAGGTTCTCGCGCGTCAAGCTCCGGCGCGCCGCCTCCATGTCGTAGCGCACCAGCAAAGGCTTGCCGGCGCGGCTGAGGTTATGGATCTGCCCCGCTTCATAGCGCTCGCCCGTCAGCGAGCATTCGAGGTGAGTGACGAGGCTCATCAGCAATTGTGATGGTCGGACGCGTGCTCGCGTTCAACCTGGATGGTGCAATGCTCGATGTGAAACCGGTCGTGGAGCATCTCGCGCGCGGCGGCCAAAAGCGCATCAGGATAATCGGCACGCGCCGTGACGATGTGCGCGGTCAGCGCCGTTTCCGAGGTGCTGAGCGGCCAGACGTGAAGATCGTGCACCGCCTCGACGCCCTCGATTTCAGCGAGTGAAGCCTCGACTTGGTCAACGTTGATTCCAGCGGGCACGCCGGCGAGCGACATCCAAACCGATTCCTTGAGCAGACCGACGCTACTCCACAGGATTACCCCGGCGACGGCCAGGCTCATAACCGGATCGACCCAACGCTGGCCGGTCCACAGAATGACCAGCCCCGCGAAAACCACCGCCGCCGAAACCGCAGCGTCCGCGGCCATGTGCAGGAAGGCGCCGCGGGTGTTGAGATCGTGCTGTCCGCGTATGAACAGCAAAGCCGTCGCGCCGTTCACCGCGATCCCGATCGCCGCGACGACCATGACCACGCCACCTTCGGTCGGCGCCGGATGGAACAGGCGGCGAATGGCTTCGGCCCCGATCGCGCCAACGGCGATCAGCAGGAACAAGGCGTTGACGAGCGCCGCCAGGATCGACGCTTTCTTCAGCCCGTAGGTAAAGCGCGGCGAGGATCCGGTCTTCGCCATCAGCCCGCCTGCCCAGGCCACCAGCAGCCCCAGGACGTCGGACAAATTATGACCCGCGTCAGACAGCAGGGCCATCGAATTAGCGGTGAAGCCAAAGGCCGCCTCGACGACCACGAATGCTACATTGAGGCCGATGCCGAGCGCGAACGCCCGGTTCATGTCCGCATGATGGTGATGTGCGTGGCCGGCCATGCACCCGTCCTAGCTGACGACTTTAGCGACGCAAATCGTCGCCTTCGCCAACCTGACGTTGATGTAATCCAGCGCTCACCTTGCCTAAAGATGATGGGGTGTAGGCAGCACGGCATTTCGGCAGGGGGAATCCGATGTTTCCCACATGGCTCGCCGCCGCGCTGATCGTAATTGCCGGTGCTTCTTCCAACCGTGCCCGGCCGCCTTCCGCACTAGAGCAACCGAGCGCCCAATCTGCACGCGCCGCGGGGGCGCCGGACATGAATGACACCAAGCGTCCGTCGAGCCCTGTCGTCAGCTATCGGCTAAACGAAGGTAGGGTGTCGAACGGGCACGATTGGTCGCCCGACATCGACCCATCCTGGCTCTCCCAAAGTCTAGTCCGCTACGAACCTCGTGAGGGAGTAACGCTCCGCCTTCACTCGAAGAAACTGTATGATAAATTCGACGTGGTCGGCGGCGGGTCGGGTGTCGGTCCGTCGCAATATGCGGGTCGCAAGCGCCTCATGCTAAGCATTCTGAAAAGCTTCTGAGCGTCCGATCCGATTTGGCGCGGGGCGGAGGCTTCCCATTTCTTCCATCGGTCGAAGGTGAACGGCGTTTCACCGATTAGCCACCTTGCGATAATATATCATTAGCTCTAGCGGGCAGCGAACCCCCTCGCAGTTTGAGTCCCCGTGAAACAGCCAATGATCCCGATCGCAGCGATCGCTGCCGCATTTCCGCTTTCGCCCGCGCTGGGCCAGCAGGCCGCCATTGACCCTGCGCAGCCCACCGTTACCAGTGAGGCCGCTGCCGCCGGTTCGGACACTGCCACTCCGCCTACTCCTGGCGACGCGGCCAAAGCGCACCCCGACCAGGATCAGGCGATCGTCATCACCGGCGTGAAGCGTAAGGCCGAAGACGTGCTCGGCGGCGTCTCGGTGGTCGACGAGGCGGAGCTCAACCGATCGATCAAGCCCAGCATCGGCGAGACGCTCGCCAAGCTTCCCGGCGTGTCCGCGACAAGCTTCGGGCCGAAGGCCTCCGCGCCTGTCCTGCGCGGCCTCCAGGGCGAACGCGTTCGAGTCCTGACCGATGGCATTGGCACGCTCGACATGTCCGCGGTCGGTCCCGACCACGAGGTCGCGATCAACCCGATCACTGCGGAGCGCATCGAGGTCCTTCGCGGCCCCGCAGCGTTGCTGTTCGGGTCGTCCGCGATCGGCGGCGTCGTCAACGTCATCGACACCCGCATCCCCCGCAAAGTCCCCGAAAATGCGGTCGGCGTTAACGCTATCGTCCAATATGGCAGCGCAGCCAACGAACGCTCGGCCAACGTTTCGCTCGACGTCCCCGTCGCCGGCCATTTCGTCGTCCACGCCGACGGCAATTATTCAAAGACGGACGATCTCGACATCGGCGGTCACGTGCTGTCGAAGGATCTTCGCGAGCAGGCGCTGGCCAGCCCCGATCCTGACATTCGTGCACTCGCCCACCTCAAGGATAAGCTCCCCAATTCCGCATCACGCACGAAAGAAGGCTCGCTGGGCGTCGCTTATGTCGACGGCGGTTTGAACGTCGGCATTTCGGTAACGAGGCACGACGCGCGGTACCAGGTGCCGATCCGCTATTCGCTCGACCCTGCAATCGAGGCTGAGGCGCCCACGCTCGACCCGAAGCAGACGCGCTACGACTTCCGCGCCGAGGTCCCGGTATCGAGCGGCTTTCTGAGCCAGATCCGTGCTCGCGCCGGCTATTCGAAATATCATCACGACGAGCTCAATCCCGAGGGCGGTGTTGATTCCAGCTTCTTCAGCAACGGTGGCGAGGGCCGGCTCGAGCTGGTCCAGCACGATCGTTCCGGCTGGGGCGGGACCAGCGGGGTCCAGTATCTCAACCGTGACGTCCGCATCCGCGGCGACGAGAAGTTCTTGCCCGACGCTCGCCAGAAGGAAACCGGTCTTTTCACGTTGCAGACCTTCGTCAGCGGGCCCCTGCGGCTTGAGGGCGGCGCGCGCGTCGAGTTCAGCAAGCTCGCCGCGCAGCCAGACGGCCAGATCGGAACGCCCGGCCAGTCGTCCGACTTCACGACCGTCTCGGGCTCACTCGGCGCGCAGTATGAATTCGCGCATGACTGGCGCGCTGGCCTGTCGCTGTCGCATAGCGAACGCGCGCCCGCAGTCGATGAGTTGTTCGCTCACGGCCCGCACGGAGGCACGCAGGCTTTTGAAATCGGCGACCCGAATATCGGCGCGGAAAAAAGCAATTCGGTCGAGTTCAGCCTGCACCACACGACTGGGCCGGTGCACCTTAGCGGCAGCCTCTATTACAGTCGCTTTTCGAACTTCATCTACCAGGCGCCGACCGGCGCAACCGAAGATGATCTTCCGGTGCTTCAGTTCAGCGAGGGCAAGGCCAATTATTACGGCTTTGAGTTCCAGGCCGATGCCAAGCTCGGCACTTTTGCAGGCATTGACTGGGGGGCCGAGTTCCAGGGCGACGCGGTAAAGGCGACGATCAGGAATTTCGGGCCGGCACCGCTCATCCCGCCGCTCCGCCTGCTTGGGGCGGTTACCGGCTCCATCGGACAGCTCGACGGTCGCGTCGAAGTGGAGCGCGACTTCGCCCATGACCGCACCGCGCCCAACGAGACCGACACAGCGGGCTTCACGATGGTCAATGCATCGCTCGATTATCACCCGTTCGCGGCGAACCCGGAGCTGACCTTGAGCCTGGTCGCGAACAACCTGTTCGACGTGGACGCCCGCAGGAGTACGTCGCTGCTCAAGGACTTTGCACCACTCGCTGGCCGCGACATCCGCTTGAGCGCGCGAGTCAACTTCTAGCTCGTAACCGGACGACGCCGTCTGCCGAACTAAGCCAGGTCAGATGGAGATGGTCATGAAAGCCAGGTTGTTGATCGGTGCCGTTCTGTTGATGAGCGCGTCGTCCGCGCTCGCTGCGTCCGGCGCGGCAAGAAATGCGTGCTGCGCGCTCGCTGCATGTTGTGGCTTACCCTGCTGCTAGCCCGCTAAAGAAAGAGGCGGTCCGGGAAGGGTACCGAACCGCCTCTTCTGGCAGCGCACCTGGGGAGAAAGTGCGCGGGAAATGTCGTCCCTACATGTCGATCCCGGCGGCGATCGCTTCGAGCTTGCGGATCCGCTCCTTGAGGTCCGCCATCTCGATCCGGCCCGAAGCAGCCGGAAGCGTCCGGTCAGCGCAATCATGGGTTAGTTCGAACCGCTTCAGCTCCAGCCAGCCGCTCCAGGCCTTAAGCCCCGCCCAGCTGGCGGCACCGAGGCCGCCGAGGACTGCCGTGCTCAGCATTCCAATCGTCACCGGGTCCATCACTTTTCCTCCTCGGCCTGGCGCAGCGATTCTATCTCGCGCGCCAGCTCGTCGTTCTGGCTGTTGATGTGATGATCGATCGCCATCAGCCGGCGGTCGGTCGGGTCGAGCTCGGTGCGCATCGCGTGCACCGTCGGCTTGCGCCGGGCGACCTCGTCCATCCGGTCGAAGTCGCTCATCCGGCTGCGACCGGTCATCGACTTCTTCTTCTGCACGGCGAGGTAAAGCCCGATCGCTGCGTAGGCGACGACCGTCCAGACGAAGCTGGTGAAGACGGCAGCGGCCACAAAGCCGATGCGGACAAAGGTCGGGTCGATCCCGGCGATCTCACCGATCGTCGAGCAGACACCGGCGATTTTCGCGTCCTTGCGGTCCAGCGAATAAGGATAAATCTTGCGGGCCATCATTCCCCTTCCTCCTGTTCGCCGCGTGCGGTCAGTGCGGCCTTCATGACATTCAGGTCGGCCTCGATCTTCTCGTCGACCTTGAGCTGTTCGATCTCGTCTTCGAGGCTACCAATGCCGAGCGCTTCCGCGCGGCCTTCGGCGAGGTCGGCGCGGCGCTCGAGCAGCTCGAACTTCGAAAATGCATCCTGCGTGCGGCCGCCGTTCATGATCTCATTCGCCCGGGCGCGGGTCAGTGCGCTCTCGAACCTGGCGGCGATCGCATTTTGGCGGGCGCGGGCTTCGCGCAGCTTCGCCTGCAGCTTGGCGATGTCGGCTTCATAGCCGCGCAGCACCGCTTCGATCTGGTCGACCTCGGCGCGCAGGCTGTCCGCCATGTCGCCGGCCTTTTGCCGCTCGATCAGCGCCGCCTTGGCAAGGTCCTCGCGGTCCTTGGACAGCGCCAATTCGGCCTTCTGAGTCCAGTCGGACTGAAGCTCGTCGAGCCGGTCGAGGGCGCGCCGCATCTCCTTGATGTCGGCGATGGAGCGAGCCGCGGTGGCCCGAACCTCGACTAGTGTCTCTTCCATCTCGAGGATCACCATCCGGATCATCTTCGCCGGGTCTTCCGACCGGTCGAGGATTTCGGTGATGTTCGCCGCGAAGATATCGCGGGCCCGGCTGAATACCGGACCGCTGAACCAGGCGGCGGCAGGGGCTAACCGCACGGTGGCGGTCTCGGTTTCCCTCACCAGAACCGGCGTGCGAACCGGAACCTTGGCCTCGAGAATTTCGAGTTCAGGCATAGACCGGAGCCTGGAACGGGCTGGCAACGGCCTGGGCCGGGCCAACCGCTGCGCCAACCGCGACAGTGCTCATGGCGAGCGCCGCGGCAATGGCAACCAGGGTACGGCTGAGTTGCGACTTCATAAGCATTTCAAAACTCCCTTTTCTCGATCCGTCCGTTGTGGCGAACCGATGCCCATTCCTAATCAAGGACCGTGCCAATCCCGGAAAACCGCCAAAAATATAGCTTGAGCTGGCCGATTGGGAGATTTTCCCAACCAAGAGTTGGTGGGAAATCCCACGGGTCGGTTGGGAACATTCCCCAAGCCCGGCGCGTCGAACCGGCGAGACATTTGAGCAGGAGTATTGAGTATGTTGGGCAAGCTTGCGGGCGCGTGGCTGGGCGAGAAGATCGCCGGTCGCAATAGTGGCACCAAGGGCGCGATCCTGGGGTACGGGGCCGCCGCAGTCGCACGCCGGAGCGTTCCGGCGCTGGCCGCGATCACCCTGGGCGGTTGGGCGTTTCGCAAATGGCGCGACAAGCGCCGCGCGCGTGCGTCCTATCCTTCGGAAGCGACGCCTTCTTCGCCGTCGGCCTGAGCAGGATTCTCGAAATAGGGCTCGACTTTGCCGTTGAGCTTGATGGTCATAGGTTGGCCGTAGCGGTCCAGGCTGCGGCCGGCCGCGACGCGGATCCAGCCTTCCGAGACGCTATATTCGATGACGTTGGTCTTCTCGTTCCCGTTGAACTTGATGCCAACGCCGCGGCTGAGCAGCGCTTCATCGAAATACTGGCTTCGCGGGTCGAGCGAGAGACGGTCGGGCGGGGAATCTGATGCTTTGTCGGCCATGCCGCCGCCCTAGCGGGCGAGCGCTTCGACCGTCAACGCAGAGGAGATGTAAAGGTCGCTTGACTACGACAGTTGCCGCAACGCCGACTCCGGATTAAGCGGCTCACCCAGCATGAGCGACAAGGACCCCAAGGTAACGCGCGCGAACGCGCCCAAGCTGGCGTTGCATGTGCCCGAGCCGGCTTTCCGCCCGGGTGACACGCCCGATTTTTCTTCGCTGAAGATTCCACCCGCCGGCGCGGCGCCGCGCCCCGACACCAACGCCACGCCTGCGGAAACTCATCCGCTGACTACCGACCTGGTCCGCGTGCTTGGCGATGACCATCAGGCGGTAGGCCCATGGAACCCGAAGCTGGACCCGGACACGCTCCGCAAGATCCTCCGCGACATGGTCACGGTCCGGATCTTCGATGACCGCATGTACCGCGCCCAGCGCCAGGGGAAGACCAGCTTCTACATGAAGTGCACCGGCGAGGAGGCTATCGCCACCACCACCGCCGCCGCGCTCGCCAGCGACGACATGCACTTCCCGACCTACCGCCAGCAGGGGCTGCTCGTCGCCCGCGGCTATCCGCTGACGGAGATGATGAACCAGATTTATTCGAACAAGGGCGACAAGCTCAAAGGCCGTCAGCTGCCGATCATGTATTCGGACAAACAGCACGGCTTCTTTTCGATCTCGGGCAATCTCGGCACCCAATTCCCGCAAGCGGTGGGCTGGGCGATGGCCGCCGCGATCAAGGGCGACAGCCGGATCTGCATGGGTTGGATCGGCGATGGCGCGACCGCAGAAGGCGACTTCCACAGCGCGATGACCTTCGCCGCGGTCTACAACGCGCCCGTCATCCTCGCGACGGTCAACAACCAATGGGCGATTTCTAGCTTCTCTGGGATCGCCGGCGCGGAGCGCGCGACCTTTGCCCAGCGCGCGGTCGGCTATGGCGTCGCCGGCCTCCGCGTCGACGGCAACGATGCGCTGGCGGTCTATGCCGCCGTGCAGTGGGCAGCGGAGCGTGCGCGCTCGAACGCCGGTCCGACCCTGATCGAGTTTTTTACCTATCGCGCCGAAGGCCATTCGACGTCGGACGATCCGTCCGGCTACCGCCCAAGCAACGAAGGCAAGGCCTGGCCGCTTGGCGACCCGATCGATCGGCTCAAGGCGCACTTGGTCGCGCTTGGCGAATGGGACGAGGAACGGCACGCGGCGATGACTGCCGAATGCGACACCGAGGTTCGCGCCGCACAGAAGGAATCAGAGAAGCTCGGCATCCTTCCCCAGCAGGGCAAGGACAATGTCGAGAGCATGTTCGACGACGTCTATGCCGACGTCCCGTGGCATCTCGCCGAGCAGCGCGAAATCGCGTTGTCGGAGGGCCGCGACTGATGCCGACCATGAATATGATTCAGGCGCTCAACGATGCCCACAAGGTGATGATGCGCGCCGACGAGGACATCGTCGTGTTCGGCGAGGACATCGGCTATTTCGGCGGCGTTTTCCGGGTGACGGAAGGGCTGCAAAAGGAATTCGGCAAAACCCGCGCGTTCGATGCGCCGATCAGCGAAGGTGGGATCATCGCAACGGCCGTCGGCATGGCGGCCTATGGCATCAAGCCGGTCGTCGAGATTCAGTTCGCCGACTACATCTATCCCGGCTACGACCAGATTGTCAGCGAAGTCGCCAAGATGCGCTACCGCACCGGCGGCGAATGGACGATGCCGATGGTCATCCGCTCGCCCTATGGCGGCGGCATTTTCGGCGGCCAGACGCACAGCCAAAGCCCCGAAAGCCTGTTTACGCACATTGCGGGCCTCAAGGTGGTAATCCCGTCGACGCCCCATGACGCGAAGGGTTTGTTGATCGCCGCGATCGAGGATCCCGACCCGGTGATCTTCTTCGAGCCCAAGCGCATCTACAACGGCCCGTTCGACGGTCACCACGACAAGCCCGTGAAGCCCTGGTCGAAGCACCCTGCAAGCGAAGTGCCCGAAGGTCACTATACCGTCCCGCTGGGCAAGGCCGCGGTGGTTCGCGAAGGCGCCGACCTGACGGTCCTTGCGTACGGCACGATGGTCCATGTCGCGCTGGCATCGGTCGAGGAGCAGGGCCTCGACGCTGAAGTCATCGACCTTCGCACATTGGTACCGCTCGACATCGACACGATCGAGACGTCAGTAAAAAAGACCGGCCGCTGCCTCGTCGTGCAGGAAGCGCCGCGCACCTCGGGCTTCGCGTCGGAGTTGGTGACCCTGGTGCAGGAGCGCTGCTTCTATCATCTCGAAGCGCCAGTCGAACGCGTGACCGGGTGGGACACGCCTTATCCGCACTCCTACGAATGGGCTTATTTCCCCGGCCCCAAGCGCTTCAAGCGCGCGCTAGAAAAAGTGATGGCTGACTGATGGCTAGATACGAATTCAAGCTGCCGGACATCGGCGAAGGCATCGCCGAGGCGGAGATCGTCGCGTGGCACGTGAAAATCGGCGACACGATCGGCGAGGACCAGCAGATCGCCGACATGATGACCGACAAGGCGACGGTCGAGATGGAAAGCCCGGTCGCGGGCAAGGTGATTGAGCTCGCCGGCGAAGTGGGCGATCAGATTCCGATCGGGTCGGTGCTCGCCGTGATCGAGACCGAAGGCGCCGATCGAGCCGCCGAGCCCGTCTCGGACAGCGAGGAGGAGCGTCCGCTCGCCGATGGCGCGGTCCAGGCCACGCCGGAGCTCGCCGAAGAAATCCCGGTCACCAAGGTGGTCGAGGATGCAAAGCCAAAGGCGGCGCCAGAGATCAGGCCCGAACCGAAGCCCGAGCCGGAAGTCGCCGAACATGCGACGGGCAAGGGCCAGGTCCTCGCCTCTCCCGCGGTTCGGCAGCGCGCGCGCGATCTCGGTATCGACCTTGGCCAAGTGAAAACGGCGAGCGACCGCATCCGCCACGCGGATCTCGACGCCTACCTGCTCTACAACGGCGGCAACGTATCGGTGCGTGGCTCCGCCGCGCCGCGTAGCGACGAGGCGATCAAGGTCGTCGGCCTCAGGCGCAAGATCGCCGAGAACATGGCGGAGGCGAACCGCCGCATCCAGCATTTCACCCTGGTCGAAGAATATGACGTGACCGCGCTCGAAGAGACGCGGCAGATGATGAATCGCGACCGCGGCTCGAACCCCAAGCTCACCCTCCTGCCCTTCCTCATCACGGCGCTGTCACGCGGGCTCGCCGAATGGCCGATGCTCAATGCGACGTTCGATGACGAAGCGATGGTCGTAACGCGCCACGGCTCGGTGCAAATGGGCGTCGCGACGCAGACCCAGAACGGCCTGATGGTCGCGACCATCCGCGACGCCCAGGCCCGCTCGGTGTGGGAACTCGCGGCCGAGATCGTGCGCCTGTCCGAAGCGGCGCGCACCGGCAAGGCAAGCCGCGAGGAGCTGACCGGCGCCACCTTCACCATCTCCAGCCTCGGCCCGATGGGCGGCATCACCTCGACCCCGGTGGTGAACCCGCCGCAGGTCGCGATCGTCGCGGTCAACAAGATTGAGGACAAGCTCGTGCCGGTCGACGATGAGATTGAGGTGAGGAAGCGGATGAACCTGTCGCTGTCGTGCGATCACCGCGTGGTCGACGGCTGGGATGCGGCAAGCTTTATGCAGACGCTGAAGGGCTACATCGAGAACCCGCTGCGACTGCTCTCGGCTTAAACCCGGCTATTTCTTTCCAAGTTCTCGCCAGCTCTTTTCGCTGACCTCGACGCCATGCTTGTCGGCGGCCTTCTTGATCCGCCGCCAGGCGGAATCGCGCTCGTCGTCGGAAACGCCTTCGACCTGGTTGAAGCGCGAAATCGCGTTCCTCACGTGCGTCGCGTCGTGGATCGGTTCCTTTCGCTCCTTGGGAAAGGCGAACTTGTCGCTGTCGATATGGTCGCGCTGTGCTTCCTTGAGTTCGGCCATCACTCATTCTCCTCGAAATGGAGAAAGTGAAACGCGCGCACTCTTCGCTTGCTTCATGAATTGAGCCCCGGCGCTCCGTGGAGGGGATAAGACGAAGCGCCGGGGCTGCGAACGGCGGAAATGCGCGCGTAAACAGGGGCAAAACGCGCGCGCCCGCCAAGCTCTCAGGCCGCGAGGCGGAGACTCTCGCCGACTGCCTGTTCGATCGCGGCTGTGCGATGTTCGGGGCTGATGTTGATGCCCTCGGCGATCACGAACTCCGGTTCGATTCCCATGAAGTTGAACACGCCGCGAAGGTAGGTTTCGAGATGCTCGAGCGCTGCGGCCGGCGCGCCCTGGCTGTAGATGCCGCCGCGAGCGATCGCGAAGATGACCCGCCGCCCGCCAGCCAGGCCCTCTGGGCCGTTTTCGCCGTAGCGGAACGTCTTGCCCGCCACCATCAGGCGGTCGATCCACGACTTGAGCTGGGTTGGCAGCGTGAAGTTGTACATTGGCGCGCCAACGACGATCGTATCGGCGGCGAGGAATTCGTCGAGCACCGAGGAATCCGCGAATGCGTCCAAAGTCAGGTGCGGAAGGGGATCGGCGGCAAGGTCGCGATAGACCACTTCCTCCCCCCACAGGGCGCCCTTGAGCTGCTCGACGATCGAGCGGCTAACCTCGCGGCTGGCGCTGTTCTCGCCATTGATGCTGCTGTCGATGTGAAGGATGGTCACTATTGCCTCCTAAGTATTGATTTGTTACTGAGGCACGCTAGATAACCACCATCAAAACCCCCACAAGAACGCACTTTTTTGTGGTGGACGAACAAATTTGTGGGCCGCGAACACGGCTGTGACGCAGGAACAGGAACGATACCGATGAAGGATCCAGCGAACCCGGTATGCCGCACGATCAGCACGTTGCTGGCGCGCATTGGCGACAAGTGGAGCGTGCTCGTCGTGACCACGCTCGGTGATGGATCGCGTCGCTTCAATGAGCTTCGGCGCGAAATCCCGAGCGTCTCGCAGCGCATGTTGACCCTGACCTTGAGGAACCTCGAGCGCGACGGCCTCGTCAGCCGGACGGTCACCCCGACCATCCCGCCGCGGGTCGATTATGCGCTGACGGACCTTGGCTGCTCATTGCTCAAGCCGGTGAATGCGCTGTCGCAATGGGCGCTGGATAATGTCGAAGCGATCCATGCGGCCCATGCGCGGTTCGACGCCGAGAACGACAAGGCCGAAGCAGCCTAGCATTTTCGCGGGGCCCGCGACCCGCTAGGGCGGGCGAATGTTGAAGCCCGTCACCACCGACATCGATGCGCTGAAGATACTCGACGATCGCCTGAAATGGCTGTCGGCGTGGACGATCCACCACGCCAATCACATCCGCGACAATGACGACGGGCTAAAGGTCGGCGGTCACCAGGCGAGCTGCGCCTCGATGACCGCGATCATGGCCGCCCTCTATTTCCATGCGCTTGGCGAGAATGACCGCGTCGCGGTCAAGCCGCATGCCGGCCCGGTTCTGCACGCGATTCATTATCTGCTCGGTTCGCAGTCGCTGGATAAGCTCGAAAACTTCCGCGGTTTCGGCGGCGCGCAGAGCTACCCCAGCCGGACCAAGGACAAGATCCCGGTAGACTTTTCGACCGGCTCGGTCGGGCTTGGCGTCGCCATCACGCTCTTCGCCTCGCTCGTGCAGGATTATTTGACCGCTCACGGTTGGCTCGACGACAAGGACCGCGGCCGGTTCGTAGCGCTGATCGGCGACGCCGAGCTCGACGAAGGCAATATCTACGAAGCGATCATCGAGGGCGCGAAGCACGACGTCCGCAACCTGTGGTGGATCATCGATTACAATCGCCAGAGCCTCGACGCGACCAGCGCCGACCGCATGTTCGAGCGCTTCGACGAGATTTTCAAAAGCTGCGGCTGGCGCGTCGTCGAGCTTCGCTACGGCAGGAAGCTCAAGGCGGCACTCGACGCGAATCCGAAGCTGAAAAGTTGGTTCGAAACGCTCTCCAACGCGGATCTGTCAGTGCTTCATTATCAGGGTGGAGCGGCGTGGCGCGCGCGCATTCAGGCAGAGCTTGGAAAGAGCGCCGCGCCGTTCCTGAAGGCCCATGATGATGAGGCGCTCGCGTCCTTGTTCACCGATCTTGGCGGCCATTGCATGGAGACGCTGGTCGAAACCTTCGAGGCCGCCGACGATGATGTCCCGACCCTGTTCATTGCCTGGACCATCAAGGGTCATGGCCTGCCCTTCGCCGGCCACAAGGACAATCACGCGGGCCTGATGAACCCGACGCAGATGACGGCGTGGCGCGAAGCGATGGGCGTTCGCGAAGGCCAGGAATGGGAACCGCTCGAATCCGTCGGCGACAACGCTCGCTCAGGCGTCGAAGCTCTGCTCGAACGGACGCGAATCCGGCGCGACAAGCGCGGCCGCGACTTCGGCAGTGTGGAGATTCCAAACCTGCCTGCGCCAGCCGGCGAGGAACAGTCGACGCAAGCCGCGTTCGGCCGCATCCTGCTGGAACTGAGCAAGGCAGGCGGCGCGCTCGCCGACCGCATCGTCACCACCTCGCCCGATGTGACCGTCTCGACCAATTTGGGCGCCTGGGTGAATCAGCGTGGCCTGTTCCGCCGCAACGACACGCCCGACGTGTTCGCCAAGGCGAAAATTCCATCGGCGCAGAAATGGGGCGCGACCAACCAGGGCCAGCATATCGAGCTCGGCATCGCGGAGTCGAATCTGTTCCTGATGCTCGCTGCGGCGGGCCTCTCAGGCGACCTGTGGCACCAGCGGCTGTTCCCCATCGGAACGCTCTACGATCCGTTCATCGCGCGTGGTTTGGATAGCCTCAATTACGCCTGCTACCAGGACGCGCGCTTCCTGCTGGTCGCGACGCCGAGCGGCATTACGCTTGGGCCGGAAGGCGGCGCGCACCAGTCGATCAACCCGCCGCTCATCGCGCTCGGTCAGCCGGGCCTCCGCCATTACGAGCCAGCCTATGCCGACGAGCTCGCGGCGATGATGCAGGAGGCGTTCCGCCTGATCGACGACCCGAATGGGGAAAGCACCTATCTCCGCCTGTCGACGCGTAGCATCACGCAAGTGGAGCGAGGTGGCGGTAGCTGGCGCGAGGGCGCGCTCGCCGGCGGTTACTGGCTGCGCGCGCCTGGCGACCAGGCAGAGGCGGCAATCGTGGCGATGGGTGCGGTCATGCCCGAAGCGCTCGCCGCCTGGGAAGAACTAAAGGAAGACCTGCCGGGCCTCGGATTGCTGGCGGTCACTTCGCCCGACCTGCTGCACCGTGGATGGACCGCAGCCCAAGCCGCGCGGTGGAAAGGCGAGCGCAAGCCGAGCCATATCGAGCAGCTCCTGTCCGGCCTGTCGCCCAGCGCCGGCCTGGTCACCATCGCCGATGCCGCGCCCGCGTCTCTGTCATGGCTTGGTGGCGTACTCGGCCAGCGCGTCGCGCCGCTCGGAGTCGAGAAGTTCGGACAGACGGGCAACCTTGCCGACCTTTATGCCGCCTATCGCCTCGACGGGTCGGCGATCACCGAAGGCGTTGCCGAGCTACTCCTCGGCCAATAGGAAGGCCGCATGGCAGGGCGCTATTTCGATGAGTGGCAGGTCGGGGACAAGGTCGCGCACGCGCTGACGCGCACCGTAACCGAAACCGACAACGTCCTGTTCTCGACGCTGACCCACAATCCCCAACCGCTGCACCTCGACCTTGAGGCGGCGAAGGCGAGCGAGTTCGGGCAGATCCTCGTGAACAGCTGCTTCACTTTCAGCCTGGTGGTCGGCGTATCGGTCGCGGACACCACGCTCGGCACCTTGATTGCCAACCTTGGCTTCGACGAAGTCAAATTCCCAAAGCCAGTGTTCTACGGCGACACCTTGCGCTTCGAGAGCGAGTGCGTCGCGGTGCGCGAGAGCAGTTCGCGGCCGACAGCCGGGATCGTCACCTGGGAGCATCGCGCCACCAACCAGCGCGACGAGATCGTGTGCGTGATGAAACGCACCGCGCTTTTGCAGAAGAAGCCGTGACCGCCGAGCCGCGCAGCTGGCTGTTCGTCCCAGCGGACAGCGAGAAGAAGATCATGAAGGCGCTCGACAGCGAAGCCGACGCAATCATCTTCGACCTGGAGGACAGCGTCGCCCCGGCGATGAAGTCGGTCGCGCGCGAACTGCTGAAGAACATCCCGAAACGCTCGGGCGGGCCCTTATGGTGGGTTCGGGTCAATCCGCTTGGGTCGGAGTTTCACAAGGATGACATGGATGTGCTCGGCATCGCCGACATCCACGGCATCGTACTGCCCAAGGCCGAGAGCGGCGCGGACATCGCCGAGCTTGCCTTCCGCACCGGCAACATCCCGATCCACGCGATCGTGACAGAAACTGCCGCAAGCCTGTTCGGGCTCCTGTCCTACCGTCAGCCGGGATCGCCGCTCGCGGCAATGAGCTGGGGCGCGGAGGATTTGTCTGCGGCGCTCGGCGCCTCGTCCAAATATGACGACAATGGCGAGCTTGCCTTCACCTACAAGCTCGCGCGCTCATTGTGTCTTGCCAGCGCAGTCGCCGCCGGAGTCCAGCCGGTCGACGGCGTCTTCGCCGACTTTCGCGACGAAGCAGGCCTGCGCACCGAGGCCGAAGCGGCGCGAGCCGAAGGCTTCACCGGCAAGCTCGCAATTCACCCGGCCCAGGTGCCGGTGATCAATGCCGCCTTCACGCCGTCCGCCGACGAAGTGAAGCATGCCGAAGCCGTCGTCGCCGCATTCGAGGCACAGCCCGACGCCGGCGTTCTTTCGGTCGACGGCAAAATGGTCGATCGCCCACACCTCGTCCAAGCAAGGCGCATACTCGAACGATCACGATAGGAGGTTCCGATGGCCACGACTGCAGACCCGCACGCTGCGAATACCCAGCAGGCCACGAACGGACCGACCAAGGCCAAGGGCTGGGGCACGGATGCCGCTGACCAGCCGCTTCGCCTGATGGAGTTTGAACGCCGCGCGCTTCGCCCTGACGACGTCGCGATCAAGATTACCTATGCCGGCATCTGCCATTCGGACCTTCACACGGTCCGCGGCGATTGGGGCGAGCCCGCCCGCCCGTCCATCCCCGGCCACGAGATCGTCGGCCGCGTGACGGCGATCGGGAGCGAAGTCACGCGTCACGGCGTCGGCGACACGGTCGCGGTCGGCTGCATGGTCGACAGTTGCATGGCATGCGACCAGTGCCTGGCCGGCTGGGAAGTCTTCTGCCGCGAAGGTTGCACGCAAACCTACAACAGCCCCGACCGGCACACCGGCGAGAACACGAAGGGCGGCTACACCGACCATATCGTGGTTCGCGACCATTTCGTGCTGAAGGTCCCGCAAGGGATGGACGAGGCGCGCGTCGCGCCTTTGCTATGCGCGGGCATCACGACCTACTCGCCGCTCCGCCAATATAATGTCGGCACTGGCACGAAGATGGCCGTCGTCGGCCTCGGCGGGCTTGGCCATATGGGCGTGAAGCTCGGTGCAGCGCTTGGCGCGCACGTCACCATGATCACCACCACGCCCAGCAAGGGCGACGACGCACGTGAGCTTGGCGCGCATGACGTGATCATCTCGACCGACGCCAAGCAGATGGACGAAGCGGCGACGCGCTTCGACTTCATTCTCAACACCATCCCGGTAAGTCACGACCTGACCCCGTACCTTCATCTGCTCGGGCGATCGGGGCGAATGGTGATCGTCGGCGCGCTCAACGAGCTGCCGCCTTTTGCTGGCCGCGACGTCGTGTGGTGGAACCGCGCAGTCGGCGGGTCGGCGATCGGTGGCATTCCGGAAACGCAGGAGATGCTCGATTTCTGCGCCGAGAAAGGCATCTACCCCGACGTCGAATTCATCGAGATGCGCGAGATAAACAAAGCCTATGAGCGCTTACTGAGGAATGACGTCCGCTATCGGTTCGTGATCGACATGAGCAAGGGATTGTGAGCGAAGCGATCTATCCAATCCCCGAAGGGTTTGGCGGGCGCATCGGTCCTGTCGAGCTGGCGAAGCTCCATGAGTCCGCGCAGAGTGATCGCGACCGCTTCTGGCTCGACCAGGCGCGCCGGCTGACGTGGAACAAGGATCCGGCCACGGCCGGCGACTGGTCGTATGACGAGGCCGATTTCCACATCAACTGGTACGCCGATGGCGAACTGAACCTGTCGGTCAATTGCCTCGACCGCCACCTTGCGGAGCATGGTGACCGAACCGCAATCATCTTCGAGGCGGACGAGCCGGGCGACGGCTATTCGCTCACTTACAAGGAGATGTTCGAAGAAACCTGTCGCTTCGCCAATTTGCTGAAGTCGCGTGGGGTGAAGCGCGGCGACCGGGTGATGATCTACATGCCGATGATCCCCGAAGCAGCGGCGGCAATGCTCGCCTGCGCGCGCATCGGCGCGGTTCATTCGGTCGTGTTCGGCGGTTTCTCACCCGAGAGTCTCCACGGGCGCATCGTCGACTGCGACGCGGTGTGCGTGATCACCGCCGACGAGGGCGTGCGTGGCGGCAAGCCCATCCCGTTGAAACGCAACGTCGACCAGGCGCTCGAGCAGCGCGGTGTCGACACTGTCATCGTCGTCACGCGCACCGGTTCTGATGTGCCGATGAAGGACGGGCGCGACATTAGCTATTCAGCAGTTCGCGACAGCCTCTCGACCGAATGCGAGCCGGAAATGATGAATGCGGAGGACCCGCTGTTCATCCTTTACACCTC
>Ga0070665_100003300_pt1 | contig 17283 bp, 20 predicted proteins | sample KBSS13metaG_FD_65862 | JGI IMG/M metagenome (GOLD analysis project Ga0070665, IMG submission 65862) | Switchgrass rhizosphere microbial communities from Kellogg Biological Station, Michigan, USA - KBS S1-3 metaG | ecosystem: Host-associated > Plants > Roots > Rhizosphere > Soil ... | reverse complement strand
TATTACATAGCCACCATCCAACCCCGGTATTGGCAGCAGGTTCATAAAGGCCAGTATTATTGATACAAACGCTGTAAGCGTCAGGAAGTCGTGCATATTAAACACAGGCGAGAACATCTTGCCAAAGCTCACCACACCACCCAGGCTCTCACTTGGCTTCACTTCTTTCGAGGTCAGTATCATTTTAAACTGTCTCCAGTAAAAACCAAACTGCTCCCATGTATAGCTCACACCCTTACCCACAGCCTGTATAGGATTGTACTTTATCTTCTTCATCTCAAAATACCTCGCAGGGTCTTCCTGGGCTATACCCAGCAGGCTGTCTTTAGGTATCACAGTGTTCACCACCATCAGTTGACTGCCATTGCGCACCACTTCTATAGTTACAGGCTTGCCATAGTTTTCTCTTTTGGCAGCGTTAAACTCATCAAAGAAATGGATAGGCTTGCCATTCACTGCTATTATGCTGTCATCTACTTTAAATCTCAATCGCTCTGCCATGCTTCCCTGCGCTATACCGCCTATCACAGCAGGCACGCGGGGTTGTATCAGGCTGCCCTTCTGGCTCTTTAGTATTTTTCTTACAGTTCCCTTTGGTATGTTCAGGCTTATATCTTTACCATCGCGGTCTATTTGTATAGTACCTGTTTCGCTGAATATTATTTCCAGTGGTATCCTGTTAAAGCGCTCCACAGGTTTGCCATCCACGCTCTTTATTATATCGCCGTTACGCAGCTTTATGCTTTCACCTATGCTGTCCACCATTATACCATATTTGGCATTCTGGCTCGGCAGGTATTCTTCACCCCATACGCTGAATATCACACTGTATATAGCCATCGCTACCAGTACGTTCATTATTATCCCGCCCAGCATTATAAACAGGCGCTGCCATGCTTTTTTAGAGCGGTATTCCCATGGTTCAGGTGGCTTGGCAAGGGCTTCCTTGTCCATGCTTTCATCTACCATACCCGCTATTTTCACATAGCCACCCAGCGGAAACCAGCCTATGCCATATTCAGTATCGCCTTTCTTTTTCTTGAAGAGAGAAAAGTTTAGCAGTCCGGAGAATGGGAAAAGGAAATCGAAGAACAGGTAAAATTTCTCTACCCTTGTGCCAAATAAGCGTGCAAAGAAGAAATGTCCGAATTCGTGTAGTAATATAAGTAAGGATAAGGCTGCGAGTAATTGCAATGCTTGTACAGCGCCGCCGGATAATAATAGAACAGTATTTAATTGCATAGGTGCGCTAAAAATAATTTAGTAAATCGAAAGTTGGCTTTTTTTAACAAACTCAGAAGCATAATTACGTGCCTCAGTATCAGAGTGTTGATAGTCTTCCAGTGTAGGATGCTCCACAAAAGCCACACTGGCCATTGTTTTCTCTATCATTTCACTCATTTCCAGGAAGCCCACCTTGTTTTGCAGGAAGGCATGCACTACCACCTCGTTTGCCGCATTCAGCACACAAGGCGCATTTCCTGCCCTGTCCATAGCCTCTTTCGCGAGTACAAGATTACGGAAAGTTTTATAATCAGGTTGTTCAAAGCTTAATTTAGGAAAATCCTTAAAGTCCAGCCGCTTAAAATTGTTGCTTATACGCAGTGGCCATGCCAGTGCATATTGTATTGGCAGTTTCATGTCCGGCAGTCCCAGCTGCGCTTTCATCGAGCCATCTATAAACTGCACAAACGAGTGTGCTATGCTTTGCGGGTGCACCACCACATCTATCTGGTCATTGCGCAGCCCAAAGAGCCATTTGGCTTCTATCAGTTCCAGCCCTTTGTTCATTAGGGTAGCGCTGTCTATGCTTATTTTGGCGCCCATCGTCCAGTTAGGGTGCTGCAGGGCGTGGCTGGCTTTCACATTCACCAGGTAGTTCGTTTTCCTTCCAAGGAATGGCCCGCCTGATGCTGTAAGTATTACCTTTTCTATATTGTTTACGTCCTCGCCCATCAGGCACTGGAATATGGCCGAGTGTTCACTGTCCACAGGTATTATGCGCACACCTTTCTTATTGGCACGTTCCATCACCAGTTCTCCCGCTACTACCAGGGTTTCTTTATTGGCAAGGGCTATATGCTTACCCGCATCTATAGCCGCCAGTGTCGATGACAGGCCTGCAAATCCCAGTATAGCACCCAGTACCATATCCACACCATCCCATTGTACCACTTCTTCCAGCGATTTGCTGCCTGCAAATACTTTCACGGGTGCGCTGCTTAGCGCTTCTTTCACCTGTCCATACTTCTGCTCGTCAGTCACTACCACTGCATTAGGCTTAAACTGTAACGCCTGCTCTATCAGCAACTCCGCATTACTATGCGCACTCAATATTTCTACCTCAAACAGCTCAGGGTGTGCAGCCACTACTTCCAGTGCCTGCGTACCTATAGAGCCGGTCGAGCCTAATATGGCCAATCGCTTCATGTATTATCTTTTTTTATTACCCTTATAGATTTTCTCAAAGGTAAGGGGATAGATTGGTTTGTCTATAGGCTCTTTGCCTAATTGTACATAATATTTAGTTAAGGATATTATCATTCAATACATAATATATTACATACCGCATTGCATATATCTCCTTCTTATATTATCTTTGTCCCCGTTACAGGAAATGGTGTCTTCCTGCTCCCAACCGCTCTCGTAGCTAATGGCGCCTGCAAATAAATCACGGCTTTGCCGCTTAAAAACTATTTGTAGGTAAATGAACAAGCTCAAAACTTCTTTCGAATTTATTGCCGTAATACGTCATCTCCTCAAGTGGACTGCACTTGTCATTCCCGTATCACTTATTGTCGGCTCATTGGTTGCTTTATTCCTTTGGCTGTTAGATCAGGCTACTCAATTCAGGTGGCAGTATGAATGGCTCTTGTTTCTTTTGCCTTTGGCCGGTATCGCCATTCACTTTTTATACAAGCTCTGGGGCAAAAATTCCGAGGCCGGCAACAATCTCATTATGGACGAGATCCACGAGCCCGGTGGCGGCGTACCCGCACGCATGGCCCCGCTCGTACTCATCACCACTATCATCACCCATCTCTTTGGTGGCTCAGCAGGCCGCGAGGGCACTGCCGTACAAATAGGCGGCAGTATGGCCAATATGTTAGGCAGGTGGTTTAATCTTTCCAAACCCGATACCCGCATCATACTCATGACGGGTATTGCAGCAGGCTTTGGCGCCGTATTTGGCACGCCTATCACCGGGGCCATTTTCGCCCTCGAGGTCTTAGCTATTGGCAGAATAAAGTATGATGCACTCATCCCCTGCCTCATTGCAGCAGTATTTGCAGATATCGTATGCAGTGCCTGGAGCATTCACCATACGCAGTACCATATACTTTTCCATCATTCCGATGCCTCTATTGTTCCCTTCCTTCACTTCGATTTTCTTTTGCTGTCAAAGGTCATTATCGCGGGTATAGCATTCGGCTTATCTGGCTATTTGTTCGCCACACTTTCACACACCATCAAGCAACAAGCCAATCGTTTTATCCCCACACACAAATGGCTTATCCCTGTCATCGGTGCAGGCATCATCATAGTGCTCACCTACATCCTCGGCACACGAGATTATTTAGGTCTGGGTGTCACTTCTAAAGACCCTAACGGCATCTCTATTGTGAATGCATTTAAAGCAAATGGCGTTACTAATCTCAGTTGGTTTTGGAAGCTTCTGTTTACAGCCATCACATTAGGCACAGGCTTCAAAGGTGGCGAGGTCACACCATTATTTTTCATTGGCGCTGCATTAGGCAACACCCTTGCATTATACATGGGCGCACCTGTCGATTTGTTTGCGGGCATCGGTTTCATTGCAGTATTTGCAGCAGCCACCAACACCCCCCTTGCATGCACACTTATGGGCATAGAGCTTTTTGGCACCGACAATGTTTTGTATTTCGCAGTAGCATGCTTCACAGCCTACTACTTCAGCGGTCACTCAGGTATCTACACCTCACAGCGTATAGCAGTAGCCAAGGCAGGAATAAAAAAGAGGGCTAAGAGACAAGAGAATTAACTTGCATCTCCAAAAAAATCGACGACTTACGACTTACGACTTACGACTTACGACTTACGACTTACGACTTACGACTTACGACTTACGACTTACGACTTACGACTTACCACTAAAACAAAACCTCATTCACCCCATCCGGCGCATTGTCCGTCGGCGAAATAACACCCGTATTTATTTCTGCATCTTCCTTATATGATTCATCAAGGTACCTGTCTTTAAGATGGTCATACAGCGAATGTTTATCAATCACCATTGCTATCAGGTTAGCTATCATACCCGCCAGCATCAGATGAAAAATAATGCTATGCCTGTCAGTCATTTCCAGCACCAGTATCGCCGATGTAAATGGCGACCGCGTAACACCTGTCAGAAAACCAACCATGCCTGCCAGCATCAGCACATTAGCATTGGCAGCGGAGAACTTCATTATTTCAGCTACCAGTGCGCCTATAGTAGCACCGGCCCCCAATGAAGGCGCAAATATGCCTCCCGCAGATCCCGTAGTAAATGCTACTATCGGTCCCAGCACCCTCAAGAAAGGTAAGCCCCAGCCCACATTCTTATCATTCGTAAAAAGCACACGTCCCATTTCACTCCTGCCTGAGCCTAATATACCCATATTGAAAAAGTAAGCTACAGATGCTATCACTAGGGCAGCACCCAGCACATATAGCAGTTGAAATTTCTCCTGTTTAAATCCTCTTTTCCATTTTAGTATGCGCAGTATTATTACACTCATCAGGCTGCCCATAAAGCCGGTCACACAAGCCACTATTATCACAAAGAAAATCAGGTAGGTTGACACATTGCTCACATCCGGGTAGCCAAGGTACAGGTAAGGCCCTAATAATCCCTGAGCTGTTAGTCCCGCTACTATTACCGCGGTAAACAGCGCAGTCTTAAAATAGCTGATATGCGTCTTCGCCAGTTCCTCTACCGCAAACACAATACCCCCCAGTGGCGTATTGAATGCTGCCGCAAGCCCCGCAGCAGCGCCCGTCATTATCATGTTCCGCTTCGATATCTTAGGCCACGACTTTGGCAGCAGTTGGTTTACTTTCCTGAAGATGCTGCCCGCTATCTGCACGGTCGGTCCTTCTCGGCCCACGGCACCACCGCCCAATATCATCAGCAAGCTCGACAGTACCTTTATTAATATTGTCTTCAGGCTAAGGAATTTATCTACCAGGTAGTTATACTTAGGATTTGCCAGCTCTATAGCAGCCATCACCTGCGGTATACCGCTCCCACCGGCCTTATTATCAAATCGCCGCACCAGCCACCATGCCAATACAAAGCATACCGGGGTTATAATAAAAAGTAGCCACTCCCGCCCATGAACAACATGTAATGTATACGATTCAGACCACGCAAAGAGCTTCGCGTAAAATACCGCCGCAAGCCCGGTAATAAGAGATGCTATCCAGAAGGGTAAAGCCTGTAGTAAATTTTGCCTTACTCTTTCACTGTATATGTTGCCCGTTATAAGTTTGTACCACTTATCGTAGCTCTTATTTGCCATTGCTTAAGTTTAGGAAAACAACCTTTCAAATATCTATTTGAATGGATCAGGATATGCAAATATCCATACAATTCATCGCTTTCACCAGAACGTTTTGCAATGAAGAACGCATATTATCCGACAACAACTGTAATATATTGACAATCAAATTCAATATATACAGCCATTAAAGGCAAATCTATCTGTAAGCTATTTATAAAATAATGGAAGGCATAGAATCAGGTACATCATCTACCCTTTTACCAAGGTCCGTAAGCGAGATGAACGTACGCTCATTCAGAGAAAAATCAATGAGGTCCATGTTTTTCAATATCTGCAAGTAAACCTCAAGTGGGTTGTTTGCAATTTTCAACTCACCCTTTATTACCTCTATTGTTTTATCGCCCTCATTGCTGCTGGCATTGGAGCAATACTTTTTTATAGTACTAAATACTTCGTTAAGCGGCATAGAACAGTGACTTTAAGGGTATATTTCTCTCCTAAATATGGGCATGTAATTATTTACAATATTAGCCCTTATACATAACCCGCATTGTAGAATTTATTCGCTCTTACAAAAAATCACTCCTCCATGACAAACCGCCTATTGATTCTTCATATGCTTTTTTATAAGCTTCATTGCCTTATCTGCCTTACTCCATTTTATCGGCTCAAACTTTCTCCCTTCATGCTTGTTATAGTCTATAAAGAAGTTTTCTATCTCCTGCGCCATATGTTTATTTATATCTTCCACCTCCTTTAGGTCAGCATACAGTACGGAGCAGTTGGCCACTGCCACCAGCCGGTCATTGCGCTCTTTTTTGCCATCGTCTTCTGTTTGCATGGCCTTCAGCACACCCAGCAGCCGGCACTGCACCACACAACCCGGAAAAGCATGTTGGTCCATTAGCACCAGCACATCCACTGGGTCACCGTCTTCAGCCTTTGTATTTGGTATAAAGCCAAAATCAAATGGGAACATGGTTCCCATCGGTAAGGTCTTTTTCAGCCTGAAGGCGCCCAGCTCCATATCGTAGTCAAATTTATTCTGGCTTTCCTTCGGTGTTTCTATTACCACATTTATCAGTCCTTTCTCTATTGGTTTTATCTTATCTGTTCGCATACACTGCTGTTTTAATACTATCCATTTTTATTGTTTTTAAAACCTAAAAGACTGTGCCTTTGCATATTGCAGCACACGCCTTAATGGCACGGTATTGTCCGCCTTATCAGTAGCAACAAAGACTTCAGGACATGAAAAATTTCTTTCGTTATATGGCGGGCAGTGCAGCAAGATGGGTCAGGGGTATCATAGGTTTTGCACTCTTAGGCTGGGGATACACTAATCCCCTGAATCTCACTCTTATCGCTATAGGAACCATCATTCTTTTAGCAGCCATTTTTAACATTTCAATACTTGCGCCACTGTTCGGCTATTCTATACTCGGCAATAAGATTGTAGCTAAACATGGGGAAATAAACGGAGTGCCCGGAGAAGACCTTACAGGTAAAAATCCTGTTAGCAAAAAGAGCATTACAGATAATGGTGCGGACCATGATAAGGAAGAGCGCGACTACCCACACCATGCTACTACCAAAGGTGGCTCCAACTATGGCCAGGGTTCCTCCCAACTCGGCGGCGAGTCTTATCGCCAGGGAAGCACCAAAACAGAAGGCAGCAATTACAACGATGAACAAGGCTTTACAGCAAAATAATTACCGCCACAAAAAGCAACAGCCCATGACGCTCATGGGCTGTTAACGCTTTCTCTTACAACCAACTATTTTTTAATTTACAATCACCGTCCCTGTCATACTTGGGTGTATGGTGCAGGTATAGGGATAAGTGCCTTTGGTACTGAATGTAAATGAATAAGTTTTGCCTGCCGCCAGGTTGCCGCTGTTAAAGGCGCCGCTTGTGCTGGTCACGGTATGCGTCATGCTGTCGTTATTCGTCCATGTCACTGTGCCGCCCGCAGCTATTGTTACAGATGTGGGACTGAACTGCATGTCTTTAATATTCACTGTGGCTGTTGTGGGATTGCTGCTATTATAACTGCTGCTCTTTGTGCATGCCATAAATCCCATCGAGATGAGTACAACGATCATTGTACTGAGAAAAACCTGTTTCATATGTAATGGTTATTTCGTGGTGAAAAATCTATTATCACTGCTAAGCTACATTACATACATGCCCTGTACATTTTTTACACAACGAACAGGGAATATGCCCGGATGAAGGAGGATTATACTATTTAAGCAGCTGCAATGCACTTTTACCTCGCTTCAGCCGCCGCAAAAAGGAGCTTATAGATTTAAGTATTGAAAAACAAGTATTTAGCTAAAACAGCTATCGGTATTGCTCTTTATACTATTCCTATAATCACCAATCCCGCTGACAGAAATCATTTTTAATTGCCAGGCTGCTGCCGACATTGCGTTAAGTTTTTAACTGCAAAAGGATCCATTTGAAAAGAAACATCAATAAAAATCTTCAAACAGAAGTGGATGCTTGCTTCCTCTACAAGCGATTGGCAGAAGCTGAATCCGATAGCACGGTAGCCAATGTCTTTAGGCAAATGAGCGATATCGAAATGGGCCATGCCGAGGCATTTTTAAAAAAGCAGAATACAGCCACTCCTTTGCCACCACCATCATTCAGGGCCAGGGTATTAGATAGAATAGGTAAAATATTTGGCTACGACTATGTGTTGGGAGCTTTGATGGATACCGAAAAAAGTATTTCCAATGCGCTCATGCAGGCAAAGAACAAAAGCGGCGCGGCACTTACAGGTAGCGAAACCAATCATGTTAAGATATTACGCTCATTGCTTTACCGCGAGGCCAAAGTTACTGGCACCAATGTAGCCCGTTTCGAAAGCAGGCACCGCTCTGTAGGCGGCAACGCTTTAAGGGCCGCAGTATTAGGTGGTAATGATGGGCTTGTTTCCAATTTCAGTTTAGTCATGGGCATAGCAGGTGCTACTGCGGGTCAAAGCGGTGTCCTATTGGCGGGCGTAGCAGGTCTGCTTGCAGGGGCTTTATCTATGGCCTTGGGCGAATGGATATCTGTTAAAAGTTCACAGGAATTGTATGAAAATCAGATGCAGCTCGAAATGGAAGAGCTGGAAACCAATCCCGAAGGCGAACAAAAAGAATTGGCGCTTATTTATATGGCTAAAGGCATACCCGAACAACAATCCCACGAAATGGCCGCAGACATTATGCGCGATAAAGCACATGCGCATGAACTCTTGGTAAAAGAAGAGCTCGGCATTAATCCCGAAGAGCTAAAGGGCTCTGCAATGGAAGCTGCCATTTATTCTTTTATACTTTTTTCTATTGGCGCCATCATTCCGGTATTGCCCTTCTTCTTTATCAAAGGCACCGCAGCCATCGTCATTAGTGTTATAGCCAGCGCAGCAGGTTTATTTTTAATCGGCTCAGCTATTACCTTGTTTACAGGCAGGTCTGTATGGTTTTCAGGTTTCAGGCAGGTATTGTTTGGTCTTGTGGCAGCAGCTATCACATTCAGCATCGGCAAATTAATAGGCGTGTCATTAGCAGGCTAAAGCAAAGACTGTTTATTATTTCTTGCAGGCCTGTAGCTATCGGGTAGGGCCGCCTTAGTAATTCCAGCCTCGTATAGATTTCTCCTGCACTATTACCGTGTTCGCTAGGTTTTGCATCTCTTTAAATTCGTTCCAGGTACACAGCTTATAGTTATAGTACCCCAGGCATGATACGCCATTCAGGTAGTGTATTCTCACCCACCTGCTGTTATTAGAATATGGTATCTGTTCCGGCTTTTCTTCCGTACCCTTCACAAAATTATTTCTCATCGAAAATGTTCTTAAAGCTGATTGCAATAAAGGAATGAAAAAAATGGCGGCAATACAGCTTACTGAAGTTACACCTTTATATCCGCTTTACCATTTTTTATATTTATGCGCTTCAAGCTATACGTCATAGAAGCCTTACAAAACACTTCCCCTCTTGAGAAGGGCTAGGAGTGTGTCTTACTCGCACAAAAATAATATCTTCGCCAGGCAAACAATACTCATGGATACCCCTCAGGAAACAACGCCACCGGCACCCACCACGCCACCGAACAAAATAAGACTCGAAGAATGGTTTATAATCGTAGGCGATTTAGCCAACAAAGGCAAAAACTATCTTACAGATAAGTCTGGCATGGTAGCCATCAAGTATGTGAACTGGAAATCAAAATAACGGCAGCCTGCGGCTTTATTCATTTTCATTTATCTGCTTCACTATTTCGGCCTTTATATTGTTCTCATTCTGCGTCGTCTGCAGGAAAACAGCCTTGTCATTTTCAATGTAGAATTTGAAATGCGAGAGATTAGGTATCGTAGTATCTACCGAGTACACCACATGCCCCCTGCCTCCGGTACTCTTCTTATATTTTATTATTGCGGGTCTCTTGTTCACCGTTACCGTAATAATTTTCTCCATTCTTAACTTGCCATTTTTATGGCTGTAAATGTACTAAATGCTTGCAAGACTAATAGGAATCAAGCTCCTCTATCATTTTATTCCTCAATTCTATTTTCTCTTCACGCTTTTTCATTCTTATAATACCCTGCACTATCGCGAACAGGCCTAAAGCAAGATAAAATATAGAAAGCCAGATAAAAAGTGTATGCTTTAATTCAATATTCCTGATAAGCACGAAAATGAATATCCCTATCAGGGCCGTACCCGATACAAATGAAAGAATCAGTCCTCCGCGCGTTTCAGGCCATTGCAGATATTTTCGCCCACTCATAATAGCAAATTTATGGTATCGCCAATATACAAAACATCCTGTATTTTCTCCGTTGTTGGCGTCCCCGCCAACAACACTCGCGTAGGTCAGATAACAAACGAAACACTCCAAATCACATTGCCGCATTTATCCACATTATCGCATTCCTTTACAAATCCCGGCAATCCATAAATCCCCAAAAAATTCCACTTTTCACTTTCAAAATTTCCTCAGGTTACAGCACTATATATACGCCATTCATCATCAACCCTTAGCCTCAAAAAAAGTTTTATGGTACCGCACTTAGTGCGGTACCATACCGCATTTACTGTAGTACCATAGATTTCCAATTTGCCTGCAATAAATACACGCAGGAACTTTACGGCTAAAAAGAAATATAAACCAAATCACCACCTAACCCATTCATCCTTTAATCAATTAATCCCGGTTCAAACCTTAATCCTATTCATTATGAAATCTCCCCAGCAATCCCAGGCCCGCGATCTCTACCTCAATACCGGCCTCTCTCAAAAAGAAATAGCACAGTACGTTTCTGTGTCCGAAAAAACCATCTACCTGTGGATTAAACAACAATCCTGGGACAAGTTAAAGCAGGCCTCCCTTGCCGCCCCTGCCATGATAGTGGACAATCTCTTCAGTCAGTTGGTCGAATTGCAGAACCATATAGCTGCCCGCGAAGAGGGCAACAGGTTTCCTACCCTGCACGAGGCAGAGGTAACACGCAAGCTCATCCAGTGCATCGATAAGCTAAAGCTCTATCCCTCGCAAGGTGCCTGTATGCAAATGATGCGCAGCTATCTCGATTTCATTGGCACCGGCAATGAAGAGCTGCGCAATCAAACACTCACTTACACCAAAGATTTTTTGCAGGGCAGAAGCATAAATGGCTTTACTCCCTACGATATATCCTACAAGGCAAAAACACCGCAGGACATCCTGCAGGAAATTGAACAGCACGACCCGGTTGCAGACAATTCCCCCACAGAGGAAAACAACCCTTCACCCGCTCCCGACACTACGGCTGCTCCGGGAAATCAGGAGCTGGCCCCAAACCCGGAAATTACCGCTGCCGAAATCATTCCCGCTCCGGAAATTTCAAACACACCATCCGCTGAAAACATTGCCACTGAAGGCCCGCAGCCAAAAACAGGTTCACCTGCAGAAGTTCCGCCGCCGGAAAAAACCGGAAATTTCATTACCCTGAATGATATTAAGCGCCACCGCGAGGTCAATAGGATACTCAACCAGATGAAAGCTGACAATGACAAAACGCGCAACAATCGAAGACCCTACTAATCAGTACCTTTATAGTATGGCAACAGAATACAAGCAGCACTGGGAAAATGTATATAGCACTAAGCAGCCACACGAGGTAAGCTGGACACAAGAGCTGCCCGCTACATCCCTCAGTTTTATAAACAGCTTCAATCTGCCCAAGTCAGCAGGTATCATAGATATTGGTGGTGGCGACAGCAAGCTTGCCGACTACCTGCTTGCAGAGGGTTACGAAAACATCACGGTGCTCGATATTTCAGAGAAGGCAATTGAGCGTGCTAAAGCCAGGCTGGGTGATAATGCAGATAAGATAAAATGGATAGTTGCCGATGTTACTGAATTTAAGCCCCAGGCTACCTACGATGTATGGCACGATAGGGCCGCATTCCATTTCCTTACCACGCCTGCACAAATTGCCACATATATAGACATTGCTAAAAGCTGTGTAAACAGCTACATGGTAATAGGCACTTTCTCCGATAAAGGCCCTAAAAAATGCAGCGGCCTCGACATAAAACAATATACGGAGGACGGGCTGCAGGCGCAATTATCAGGCAGCTTTAGCAAAGTACAATGCATCACCGAAGACCATACTACACCATTCAACACTACGCAAAACTTTTTGTTCTGCAGTTTCAAAAGGCAACATGCCTAAAGGAGCAAGCCATGCACAAAACATATAAATCAAAGCTTGGCACATTGTACATACTGGTCTTGTGCTTTATGCTCATCCCGCTTTTCTCTATGCTGTACGAAGGTATATTGGCTGGGGTACTTATTGCCGCGGCCGTCATAGCATTTCTTATCTATCTCTACTTCGCTACCTCCTACATTATAAACGGTGATAAGCTCATTATAAAGATAGGCTTCCTTGGCACAAGGGTTATACCTGTCATGAGCATTACAAGTATAGAAAGCACCGGCAGTTTATTCAGTGGGCCTGCTTTCTCTATCAATGGTCGCCTGCAGGTGAATGCTAGGGACAATACCGTAGTAATATCTCCTAAGCGCCCCGGGGCCTTCTGCACCGATCTGCAGGAGATTAATCCGAACATTGTTATCCCCCTGTCCATTGACAGGAGCTGCTGCGAATAAATGCAGTTTTCATTTTGCATATTTTTACAAGCATACTTACTTTAGCACGTCAATAGCATACACATCATGGTACAGCCTGCAACTATTACTTTTTTGAAGCAACTGGCAAAGAACAATAACAAGCCCTGGTTCGATGAGCATCGCAAAGAATACGAAACTGCAAAAACAGATTTCGAAAACGTAGTTAGCTCGCTGCTCGATAAGATGCGCATAATAGACCCTGCCTTTGCAGACCAAAAAGCGAAGGATTGTATCTTCCGCATCTATCGCGATGTTCGCTTCTCAAAAGATAAAACGCCCTATAAAGCTCATTTCAGCGCAGCCTTCAGCCGCAGTGGCAAGAAGGACATGGCCGCAGGTTATTACCTGCACCTGGAGCCGGGCAAAGTCTTCGTAGGTGGTGGTATATGGATGCCGGAGAATGAGCACCTCAAAAAAATAAGACAGGAGATTGACTACAATTTTGATGACTTCAAAAAAATAGTCAATGCCGCTGCCTTCAAAAAGATGTTTGGTAAAGTAGAGGGAGAACAATTAAAGAAAGCCCCTCAAGGCTATGCCGATGATAACCCGGCACTCGAATATCTGAAGATGAAAAGCTACACCGTAGGCCACAAGCTGGAAGACAAACAACTTACCGACAAAGGCTTTGAAGCACAGTGCGTAAAGGTATTCTCAACAATGAAGCCCCTAGTAGATTTTATCAATAATGCCTTGGTTTAGTCTGTTTAGTTACGGAATACAAGAAAAGCAAACGGCTTATCATGCTGCACAATTTTCTTACTCTTGGCATTCTTCTTCGGCTTCCTGGTAGAGTTATGATATACATCCATTGTTTCTGTCGCTTCTTCTACCCCTTGCTCGTTATCTATCTTACTTATCAGTGTCATCAGCTCATCCACCTTATGCTCAAAGTCATCTTGCCAGTGTTGCGCCACTTTTGTTGTCACCAATAACTCGCGCGTTTTTTGTTTCATAGTCCTCAGTTATTAGTACTTTTTAAATTTTAATGTTTCTTTAACACAAGTAAGTTAAAGAATTTTTTCACTATTTCGAATAGCAAAAATAAAATTGTGTGCTAAAGCCCAATGACTTATGATAATCTTAATATAAAGATTACAAAAAATTATTAATAGAACTTAGTAAGATATGGATATCGTTCCTCATACAGCTTTTTCACCTTTTTTAGTATGGTATCCCGCAGCTGGTCTATATTTCTCCGCTCCGTAGCCGATATAAACACACACTCCCCGTTTGTTAAATGCTCCCATCTTTCTTTTAGCTGAGTTAGCATATCCTGCTTCACTTCTTCGTCCAGCCATGGGTCAAAAACTTTTTCCTCGTATATGTCCATTTTATTGAAAATAGTGAGTATCGGCTTATCAAACGCCCCTATTTCCTGTAGCGTCTTATTTACCACACCCATCTGGTCTTCATACGCAGGATGGCTTATATCTACCACATGCAGCAGGCAGTCTGCCTCCCGCACTTCGTCCAGCGTGCTCTTAAAGCTCTCTACCAGGTGGTGCGGCAGCTTACGTATAAAACCCACCGTATCGCTCAGCAGGAAGGGTGTTTGTTCATATACAATCTTGCGCGTTGTAGTATCCAGTGTAGCAAACAGCTTATTCTCTGCAAACACCTCAGATTTGCTCAATAGCGTCATCAATGTGCTCTTACCTACATTGGTATACCCTACCAGCGCTACACGCACGTATGTGCCTCTTTCCTGCCTTTGCGTGAAGGCCTGCTTGTCTATCTCCAGCAGCCTTTTGCGCAGCAGGCTTATCTTGTCCTTCACCATACGGCGATCGGTTTCTATTTCCGTTTCCCCCGGGCCTCTTGAGCCTATACCGCCTCCCTGGCGCTCCAGGTGCTTCCACATCCCTCTCAGTCGCGGCAATATGTATTGGTACTGGGCCAGTTCCACCTGCACCTTTGCTTGGGCGGTCTTGGCACGACGGGCAAATATGTCCAGTATCAGGTCACTTCTGTCTATCACCTTTATACCCAGCGCATCAGATATGTTGCCTATTTGTGAGCCCGTAAGCTCATCATCAAAAATTGCAAGGTTCACACCTTTAGCCTGCACATACTCCTTTATTTCTTCCAGCTTACCCTTACCCAGAAAGGTTTTGCTATCTGGGTGCGGCAACTTTTGTATAAATTTTTTAAGGGTCACTGCACCTGCAGTCTCAGCAAGGAAGTTGAGCTCGGTAAGGTATTCATTTACCATCGTTTCAGTCTGTGTCTTGTACACAAGTCCTACCAGTATGGCCCGTTCTTCACTTATATTTTGCTTTTCTATCAATGTATGTTATTTGTCTTTCTATAATAAAAAAACCATCAGGCTAAACGCTGATGGCTTGCATATACAAAATTACGTTATTTGCCCAACATTAAAGCAGGCGTTCCTGTTCACGCAGCCAGCGCTCAGGTATTTCATCTTTACTGGCCAGCAGGTAATCGTTGTAGGAACAAGGTACAAACAATTGGTTGGGCAGCTTCATCCACCAGCGGTTGGTACGCTTACTTTTCAGGAACACAGTATCATTATCTGTAAAGCTCACATGGAAGGAGATGAATTCATCCCGCTCAGTAAGCCTCGCCTCGCTTCTACGCACCTGGTAGCCGTCTATGAAGTACCATATCATTTGCGATATAAGCCTTGCCGTCATGCGGTGTATGTCATTGCGCGTATCATAGCCATATATGCCAAAAGAGGTAAGGCTATTGCTCATACCTGCGTAGCGAGTAAGCATGCAAGCCTCATCGCCCGTAAATCCATTTGGCGAGCCATGCACATTCACAGGGGCATCGCTATAGCGTACAGCAGACATATCGAAGCTAAAGAGGTTGCTGGTACGCAGCACCGGCTCCATATCTTCCATATGCTCACGCACCTTACCCAGCCTGAAGAAATCAAACCGCAACTTATCCAGTGTCTCTACCATGCGCGGGTGTGCATAGTAGCTTTGAAACCCTATATGATTGTAATGGCCAATAAAGTTTGGCTGTTCGGTAAGCATATTCATCAGGAAGCTATGCGAATTCACGTCTTCCGTTTCGTCAAGGTCTATCAGCATGTCTGCTACAGATGCATTTATCATCTGCTCCGACTTTCTGAATACTTCATATTGCTCCAGCGTCAGGTCATGCGACCCGCCCAGCACTATTACTATTTTGCCAGCCTGGTGCAATTCAAACAGCACCTCTCGCAGCGCTGCACGGGTGTCCTGCAGGCTCACGCCTTGCCGTATATTGCCCGCATCCGCTATCCTTAAGGCCGGGTGCCAGTTATACAGCTTATATAGTTGTTCTCTTATCGCATTGGGTCCCTCGCTCCATTCCGCTGTCGGGTTCTCCCCACGCCATTCTCCACAGCCCAGCAGCACTATGTCAGCTTCATCCCAATCAAAATTATCCTGTGTTACGCATTGAATATTTGCACCCCATTGCAACGGCTGATATGTGTCGGGAGCTTTGCTTTCAATAAAATGTTCGTTCTCAAAAAATGGTCTTAAATCCTGCATGTACGATAATAATAGCGCTAAAAATACACAATAGTTATAAGTAGCAATAACTTTTTCTATGCTTCAATATTGTATTTATCTAAAATAAAAATGGCCAGGTTATTAGCCCGGCCACCTCATTATATTTTCAATTGAAGTTATCTTACTAGAACCACCTCACCTTTTTTCTCATAGGTCTTACCATTAGAACAAACATATTGTATGTAGTAGAAGTAAGAGCCCATATCCTGTGGCACACCACCGAACTTACCATCCCAGCCAGTATGCTGGTCTACAGTTTCAAACATTATCTGTCCCCAGCGGTTTGCTACCCTAAAGTTTTTCACCTGCTGGCGGCCGTTAGACAATGGTTTGAAGATATCGTTCTTACCATCTCCGTTTGGCGTAAAGGCATTAGGGAAGTACACGTCGCAACATGGCTCTGCATGTATCAATATACTGTCGGTAGATGTACAACCGTATTCCGTAGTTACTGCCAGCTTCACAAAGCCGGATGTGCCTATGAAGCCATAAACATCACCCATATTTGTATTATTTTCAAAATAGGTAGCCGGTAACCATTGATACAAGTATGCAGGATTATAGCTTTCAGCCGTGAAGTGAACACTGTCGCCTGAACATACTGTGCTGTTGCTTACACTCATTATATGAGCATCAGCCTGCGGATGTATATAAATGCTATCCAACACCGGTACAGATGGGCAAGCGCTGGTAGTAGCAATCAGTCTTACTACATACATGCCTTGAGTGTTAAAACGGATACCGTAAGGGCCTGCGCCGCTTGCGCCGTAAACTACAGTAGCACCACCAAAATCCCAGTTGTAGTTATCAATTGTTTCATTAGGGTTGCCTATAGATACATTAACTATATCGCCCTGGCAAGCTTCTTTCTGTAATACCACAGGCACAATTGGAGACTGCCTGATATCTACTACATAAGACGTAAGCGGACTCTTGCAACCATGGTTATCAACCTGCAACAATACTTTGTAATGACCTGCAGAATCGAAACGGGCTACTATTGGGCCCTGACCAATACCACCTACTATAGATGCGCCCTTTGGCATTG
>Ga0070665_100003298_pt1 | contig 17293 bp, 19 predicted proteins | sample KBSS13metaG_FD_65862 | JGI IMG/M metagenome (GOLD analysis project Ga0070665, IMG submission 65862) | Switchgrass rhizosphere microbial communities from Kellogg Biological Station, Michigan, USA - KBS S1-3 metaG | ecosystem: Host-associated > Plants > Roots > Rhizosphere > Soil ... | reverse complement strand
CCACCCAACGGCGGGCGGCTTCGCCAGCTGTCACGTAGGCGAACCATTCATCTGCCGGGTATGACAACCGGCGCGATAGCTCTGAATCCACGAACCATGTGCGCAACTCGGCTAGGTCGCTGACCTCGAGAGGGCGGAAATTGATCTGCATCAAAAGGAACTTTTGTCAGGTTATCTGTGCGGCGTCGCGGAAAGGCAGGATCTCGATTATCGTTTCTTATCTAAACCTACGATTTCGCACTAATCTTGTTATCACTCCGGCCTGGGCGGATCATCATTCGGAAAACTTTCTAGCCGGAGGGCTGTATTATATTTAGCGGCTCTCCAACCTCAACCGCATGTCCGTCTGGATCGTAGAAACGAAATACGCGCTGCCCCCACGCCTGCCGTTCGACGGGACGGATCAATTCGACATGCGGTGCGATGCTCTCGAATGCCGAGTTCACGTCGTCATGCTCGAAATACAACAACAGATTTCGCCGCCCATAGATCTCGCCAGCACCCAACACTTTTCCCCAAACCGTCTGTTCGAGAGCCGCCCCATTGTGGATCGCAAACCCTGTCTCGAAGAGTACGAAGTTCCCTGCATCCTCCAACACCTTCAGCCCGAGCGTCTTCTCATAGAAATCCCGGGACAACTTAATGTCACGAACAAAGGGAATGGGATTGATAAAGCGCATTGGGGACCGTCCGTTCGTGGCATCTCTTCTTGAGGACATTCCCAATGTAATTAGAATTCACAACGGGATCCAAACTCAGTCAGAGCGCTTGAAAACTGGTTTCCGGGTTCCAGAGTGGATCGTCCCGTGATATTTTTTGCCAAGGCACATCTTTCAGGAATAGATCGCCGCGATATTGCGATGGGCCTCGGCTTCCAGCCGGCGGCTGGAATGCACCCGGTTATTTGCCGGTGATGCATGATCCGTCGGTAAAACCGGCCGATCGATCGCGAAATTCCTATACGGCTAAGTCGCGTATTTTGAGACGGTCTGTAGGTGTCCCGCAACAGGAAAGGCTCCATCTTAGCCCAGGGCAGTTCACGCGCGCTTTATGTTGGCGGCCACCAATCGCCTGAAGTCGTCGATCTGTGCTGGCGTGAGGACCCGCTTAGGCAGCATGTTGAACACGCGCGTTCCCTGATAGAGGAGGATCACCTTGCTGTCTTCGGTCCATTTGAGATAGTCGTTCCAAGGAATATTCCAGTCGCCCTGCTGTGCCTTGCTCCTAAAGCCTTTCTCAGACCATACAACCGTCATCGGGTGCTGAAGGCTTTTCTGATCTGCGTAGGCTTTGCGAGCAAACATGGCAGCACCAAAAAAATATTGGTAGAGCGGTATTGCGGTCACAACCACCACGCAGACGTAGAAGAGTGCCATGAAAGGCGCTTCGGGGAATCGGAGCGCCAACATGAAGAGCGAGCCAAGCAGCACAGCAACGAACATCAGCCAGCAAACGAGCGGCCAGCCTGAGGTTGAATATTTCAGTATAAACAGCTTGTTGGCAGCAACATAGTCGCCAACGGTCAAAGTGAAGGTGACGCTGCGGTTCATATCTCTACCTGTCAAGATTCCATACCTATCGCCCAATTCCCGAGTTTGGCCCGATTTGAGCGCCTGGCTTCTGCACCGCTGCAAAATCAGGCAGACTGTCTCAAAACGCCGGGGTACCTGATAATCCCGTTGCGATCTTCACATGATCCATGGATCTGCGCTGGTCATTCTCGAAGCATTCAGCGCGATTGACGCTGCTTTTACTTTGCCGCACCATTGAGATAGAGGTCTTCCCCTCGTTGCAGCGGCGTGAAAATGAAGTCATCTTTCCTAAGAAAGTGGTCGAACCAGTCTAAAAGATCATCTTTGGTCGCTGAGTTGCGATATCCGACCAGCGTGACGGTCAGGGGTGCGCTGAAGGCGATGTCAAAGGCAGTGTCGAACTGGGTAATGCCTGAAAGCTGAACCGAAAACGTGCCACCACCGTCGTGACGGATGGAAATTTCCGCACGAGCAAAAAACTCGTCGCTGTAGGTGGTGATAAGACCTGGGGCTTCCCACCAATCCTCACTCGTCAAGGCGTTTGGTGTTCCTTCGCCCTGAAAGTCGACGCGGATTTCCTGGAGGCTGCGATAGTCCCGGTTTTCGAAGTGCTTCAACGGTATTTTGAGCCACTGTGTGTCCAAACCCGGGTTCAACCATTGTGAGACATCATCCTCGGGGTCATCGTTGGGATTGAAGAAGAATTTCGGAGATTTCACTTCTAAATTCAGCATGACGTAGTCCTCCAGCTCCTGACCAGGCCAGGATCCACTTGAGGCCCGCAAGGTGATGCTTGGCTCTTCGACTGGAAGGTCGAGCGGATAATTCAGATAAAACAGCTTAAAATGTCCCATACAGCTCTCTGCGGTGAAAATTCCTCGTGGTTTCCTGAAGATAGCGATTGATGGTATATTTTTCCATGGCGCATCTTTCTGGAACAGACCGGTCGCAATTGCGGCTTCTGCCGGAAGCGGTCGGCGATTACGTGGGCCAGACAACCCGGCCGGCCGGGCTTCGGTCCCGCCGATCTGCCTTTATGGCGGAAATAGAGACATGGCTTTTCCGGGAGCATAAGAAGCAACGATCATGGTACGAAAATTAGCGCGCGGTATTCTAATCGCCCTCTCGGTCGCTTTGTTGATTCCATCCGGGATTGTAGCGATGGCAATGTTAACCTGGAAGAACGACACGCCGACGGCGTCGAAGGTGTCCGAATTGTCGGCACGGCTAATCATATCGGTTGGCCAGCCGCTGGGTAAAGACGGAGGGGCGGTCATCGTTTCCGGGCGACCAATCCCCGATGACGAGTGGCGCGCCATAGAGGCGGACGGCGGCGACCATAGCAAGAAAGAGTTCAACCTACGCGTCTCGTCTCCTGCGTCCATTGTAGATTTCGTCTACCCGCAAAGCGGCACCTACAGTTTCAAAATTCAGCGCGCGTCTTCGGACAACGCCCCACCTCTCAGGACACGGCAGATTCTGATCGGTAGCGCCGAGGTCCACGATCCTGAAACCGATGATCCGGTGACCTGGCCGTCGATGAGCGTTATTCATGTCGAAGGCGATCGTAATGATGCGGGCTGGGCGCGGATATTCGCCTCGACCTTTGATGGGGCCTTCAGGCAGGAAGACAAGGATGCTTTCTCGATTCAGCGCTTCGCTGCCGGACGTGTTTTATCGCTGTCACAAAGTGCGATCGAAGCCGTCGTACAAGACAGCAAGTAAGGGATAGAGTGGCATCGCCGTCAGCGACGACGATTGCATCGAAGTGGTCTCGGTTGTTCGGCTCGCCATTACTGCAGAAAAGCGGACAGGAGAGGAAAAATAGTGGCTCTGCTTTTTGATGACGCGCTTGATGAAAAGCGGCTTCTGCGCCCTGCATTCCTTCATGCGCAGGGCTTCAAAGCTCAGGTACTGCCCGACGTTCTCGACAGGGCTGCGTTCCTTGTTCTAGCAGGGATTGCTGGAATTCCCGGCGGATCCGTCACCATCTTTCATGCCGAGTTCGGCAAGCAGGTAGAGAGAACGACCTGCTCCGATCCGGTTAGCGCCTGGAGCTGTATTTTTGAAGTTTTCCATGAGGACGTCATCCTGGAGTTTTCACCTAGCGCCCTTTTTGCGTGGCTCCCCGCTGGCGAGCGCTTTCACGTTGTGTTCGGGAGCAACGAGATGATCGCCCAACTTGGCAATATGCGAGATGAGGCCGGCTCCTTTTCCGCATTCGTCGACGCGTCGCACCTGACCGAGAAAGGCAAGCAATTCCTGCTCAAAGCCTATGAGCGATACACGATATGAGGTTGCGCTTTCGGGCGTGCAGTCATTCACGTCGAGTAAGGGCCTGCGTTCGAGCAACGCCGGTGCAGCGATCAACGGAGCGGAAGATGACAGCAGCGTACCAATTCCGGGCAACTTTTCTGGCAGCGATACTGTCGATAGGTTTGGCTATCAACGTTGCATCAGCAGAATCTGGCAACGATGAGTCCCGCGACTGGATAATCAGCGGGACTGAGCTGATCAAGGCGCTCGAAGGAATATCCGATAATGGCGCTCCGCAGAGTGAGGCTGGTGGTATCATGTCGCGCGCTCGCGGTAGTGCTTATATAGCTGGGGTGGCTGATGCTACCAGCGGGACGGGGTGGTGTGGAGCCGGATCGGTTCTCCCCCATGAGTTGACAGACCGCGTATACACGCATCTTCGAAGCGTCACGCCAGAGCGTCTCAAAGGGAGCGCATCGACATTGGTGATAGAGACGCTGGCTGCTATTTATCCCTGCCCTGCGAATTAAAGAGGCGTTTTCGAGTTATGCTATTATTGGAATTCTTGTTTTTTCAGCCGCGTTTGTGGCGGTCGTTCTTTTGGCGGTTCACCAAATTGTCGCGCAGATCAAGGAGTACCGATTTTATAAGAATAACGGCGGTGATTTTTCCGTCGATAGCGGCGCGGACAATCTGAAGCTTGATGAGCGTGTTCATATAAATGCTCTCGGCCTCACGAATTGGCAGCGCTTCTATCTATTTCGTCCGTTTTACATCGTACTGCTTATAGCCTTCGCCGGGATGATGGTCTTCTCTTTGTTCTGACTGGCATGATGATAATAGTCCGATCCTGACAGGAGGTACGCTCTGCGGGGTTTCCGCGATGATCGCTTGGAGGTGTGATGCCACAATGGCCATGGCAAAATAGGCAGTCAAACGTTGACGAGCATGGTCGGAGTTCGCTTTGGCACCATGCGGCCGAGGGGAATCTTGTCGCGTTAGAAAATGAACTACGTAGCAGCACTGACAATGTTTCTGCTGCCGATAAGGACGGATTCACAGCCTTACACGCAGCCGCTCAGAATGGGCACCTTCACATTATTAGGCAACTGCTTGCGGCTGGCGCAAAGGTCAACGTGATAGACTGTTACGGAAATGGACCACTATGGACTGCAAGCAGACAAGCGAGCTTGGCTATTGCGATAGAGCCGGCATTCGAGATTGTAGCGCTGCTGTTGAAGAGTGGGGCCAATCCGCATCATGTCAACAACGCCGAACGATCGCCCGTGGTATGGGCGACAAGAAGTGCCAAATTGCGAGAAACATATATCGCGGCAGGCGTGCCGGTCCCGACCGATCGAGAGTAGCGTTTTGGGGCGGTCTGCCTAAAACTGGCTATGTCGAATGTTTCGGGATTTTTGCGAAAAGGAGAGCCATATGAAAACCGACTGGAATCTGATCCGGGAAATGATGAGCGCGGCGATTGATGCCTGTGAGCGGATCGAGGCGGCCGGCTATACTGAAAACGATCGAGACGCGACCATTGAGGTTGAAAGCCAGCAGGTCAGCGTTCACGATTTTCTTGTCAGTGCGTGGACGCTACCGGAGAACCTTCGTTATCAGATCATCCGCGAACGCCACGACCAAGCGACAGACCTGCCCTATGTGCCGGAGGCGGCCCGCGTTCTCGTTGCAATGGCGCAGGCAAGCGCGGAACTGATCGGCGCAGGCGATACAGCTCCGGCCGGGGCTGGCATCCAGAAAATGATTCAGTGGTTTGGGAACTATGCCGCTCCCGGTGTTGAGCAAGCTATTGCTGATCGCCGGCGCGCTGTCGCGTAATTCCTGAATTATGCAGCGCGAACATCCAACCTAAGTGCCAGAGGGGTGAATCATTTACAATTTTACGAAAAATTTAGGTTAATTGGCAGTTTCCACGTTGGGCTGTTCCATCGCAACTAGAGATCGGTAAGCTTACTGGCATCAGCTTTTGCCACCAAACTTCCGGAGCGTTGCGCATGACTATGCTTGCCACCACGAACAATGCGCATGCACGCTTTTCCTCGCTCTCGCATACGAGCGTCGTGGCAACGGGCACTCGAATGGTTGGTCCTGATATCTTGCGCTCGCTGGCAATCCTGCTGGTAATGCTCGTCCACCTGCCGCTGAACGCCACCCCCGGCCTACTGGTGACCGTGCGCGAATATGGCTGGCTCGGCGTCGATATCTTCTTTGTGCTCAGCGGCTACCTGATCGGCACGCAACTGTTCAAGGAAATTACGCGGACTGGCGCAGTCGATTTCAAATCGTTTTACCTTCGGCGTGCCTTCCGCATCTTTCCGGCGTTCTTCGTGGTCCTTGGCCTTTACGCCTTGGTTCCGGTCCTTCGCGACAATCCGGCGATGCAGCCTCTCTGGAAATTCGCGACCTTCACGGTGAATCTCGGGTTCGATCCGAGGGAGGGCAACGCGTTCTCTCAGGCATGGACGCTTGCCGTCGAAGAGCAATTCTATCTCGTCCTGCCTTTGCTGGTTCTCCTCTTTTATAAGCGCATTGGCACAGGATGGGTGCTTGCCCTCGCAGGGCTGCTGATGCTCGCCGGCGTCGTGCTGCGTTACGCGATCTGGGATATACAGGTCGGCTCCCTTGTCGCAGAAGGCCAGTTCCGCCCAGCCTTTGCGACATACCTCCGAGATGTTTACTACCCAACATATACCCGTCTCGACGGCCTGCTGTTCGGCGTGGTGCTTGCGGCTTCCCGCTTCTTCAAGCCAGAGCTTTGCAGGCAGTACCTGCCACCGAAGGTCACGATTCCCTCAGGTCTGATCTTTGTGATCGCGGCGCTCATCTGCTTCGTTGATCGGGGACCGCTTGCAGGACAAAGCATATTTCCAGTGTTTCAGGCTCAGCTCGGCGCGGTTGCGGGCTTTCCCTTGATCTCGATCGGCATTGCACTGCTGTTCTGCGCCATGCTCGATCTTGAGCAAGTTCTGAGCCGCTGGCCTGTACCGGGGGCGGCTCTCGTAGCAACGCTATCCTACAGCCTCTACCTAACGCACAAATCCGTCTTTCAAGTCATGCGCCTGATCTTCGGAGAAGAGAACCTGCAAGGTTCCATCGGCTTTGTCGCCTATCTGATCGGAAGCTTTGCCGTCGCCGCTGTTCTCTGGTTCTGTGTGGAGCGGACGTTCCTACATCTTCGAGATAAAATGCTGTCGTCGAAGTAGGTCTGCGGGCTGTCGCAAATGTCTGTCGCGAAACTTTGACTTTTGCAAACGAGTTTTGCGACAGAATTTGCGCTGAATTTTCAGCACCGGTAATCTTGTCGCGAATGTTAGGATATTCCTTTCAGCTGCGCGTCCAGACTTGACTGTCAGGACAACGGGCTGAACTCAAGAACGTCTGCGACGTTACCGAGCGCCGCCACATCGAGGTCGAACTAGAGCTTGCCCGCACCGAGCTTGCCGTTGCGCTGGCCGAGCAGGACGGTGCCATCGAGCCCGAGCCGCCTTTCTAAGGACGGCATACCTTGCCGACGGACGTCGGCATCTCCGGATCGGTATTTGGCGAGCCCTGCACTTTCCTTGTCGATCTGCTTCATCTGCATCGGGGAAGATGCACCCCGTTCATCATGCCACAACCTGCTGGCACCAGAATTTTCCCCGGCGCTTCGCGCCTCCTTGCCCGACAAAATTCAGGTGCCAGCAGGTCCTCCGCTTCGCTGCGGCCTTGGCAGGTGCAGCACGCCTTATCCGGTCTGCCACCGATCCCCGCGATGACCGCAATCGACAAGGAGAAAACACCATGCAACCTCGCTCAATTCCTGAACCGCACTGGTCGCCGACTTCGCATCCTTGGCAAGGTGATCGGCCACTTCTTTCGCAAGGGGAAACTCGGTTTGAAGATCGCGATCAAAGTCCCGTTCTTTGTCGAGATCGAGGCGTCTTTCGAAACCGATTGGGATCATCGACAATGATGGTCTGGGGCCGTTTCGCGCGGCCCCTATTTCCGATCCTCGGGCGGGCCGTCATCTATGGGCGGACGATGCGACCTGTCTCGGCCGGTAAACGCGTGCGTGTTTCTGTTTCGTGAAATGGAGGAACAGCTGCACAGCCTCTTCTTCCCGGTCGAACAGATGTGTCTTTGCCTGGTCGCTTGCTCCTATCCGGCCCCATGTTCTCGTCAGGCATGCCTCGCCGAACAATGTCTCGGTGATCTCCATGGCATAGTAGCGGGCCATGTTTCTGGCCGGGTCAGTGCGTTCGACATAGAGCTGGTACGGCTGAGTGAGCATGGCACCAAAACCCGCGATTTCGGGCACGTGGTCCAATGACAGATTTGAATCGGTCACCGCCCACCGATTCACGCCGTTGATATGTGGAGGAATTGCCGTCTGTCCTGAACCAAGGGCGAGGCGGGCGGGCCGATGTTATACTCTACTCGCTTCGCTCACAGAACTGTCTGCGTGGCGTCGTCTATACGGCAACGATCCTCAAGAGGCAGGACAACGAGCAGAGAGTAGACAACCCCGCTTTGATGCCCTCAGTTCATACGCAGGTGGAGTTTAATACAAGATAAATTTACTCATGTTTATTGACACGTGAAATCATTGTGTCTTTTATGCGGCGCGCACGAAGGCACAGGTAAGAATGGTACCCATTATCAATCAGTTGGCGATCGCGCCTCAAACAGGACCGGTAGAGTCATCGGCATTGACGATGATGAACCGTCGTTCTGTGCCCCCGGCGCTTTTACAAGCCCCGGCGCCGACCGATGAAGAATTGAAAAGCATTTTGACCATTGCCTCTCGGGTACCAGACCACGGGGTGCTTGTGCCTTGGCGATTCGTTGTCGTTAAGGATCGTCACGCAGATGATCTTTTGTCTGAGTTTCTCCAAGCGCATACCGCTGAGGAGCAAGATGAGGGGTTAAGGTCAGCAATGGCTTCACGATTGAGAGCTTGGTTAATCGGTCCGCCGGCAATCGTATTCCTGATATGGCGCCCCAATCATGCTGCGAATTTTCCCGAACTGGACCAGCTTCTTTGTGCCGGCGCGGTCGCTACTACATTTTTACACGCCGTCCATGTCAGCGGATACGGCTCCATCTGGCTAACGGGTTGGCCTTGTATTTCAGAACATGTCGGGCGGATCATGGGTCTCGGCCCTGATGAACGCCTGCTCGGGCTATTTCCGTTGGGGACGCCGATCCGGCGACCGGCCGAGCGTGCAAGACCTGACGTGACCGAAATTTTGAGCGAATGGCGCTCTTGACAATTTCATTGAGGAACAGGGGAAAAATCGGTGTCACATAAGAGTTTTTGGCTCTCGCTTTCTGTGTCCACACTCGCACTAAATTGCGCAGCTTTTCCTGCCTTTGCGCAGGATGAAGCAGGAGCAACTGTGCTTGAAACAATTACCGTCGAGGGCGCGGATCGCCTAGGGTCATCTCCTGAGAGTTTGACCCGCAATGTCACCATTCTCGAAAGAAAAGACATTGAAAGGTTTCAAGCGACCTCCTCCAGCCTGCCGGAATTACTTGGGAAAGCCGTTCCGGGGCTTGGCATTTCGACCGGGGCGTTTACCACCTATGGACAGGGGCTGCGCGGACGCAGTGCTCTTGTTGTTATTGACGGCGTTCCTCAAAAGCTGAACCGTGATACGTCACGTGACCTCTTCAACGTCGATATCTCTGCCATCGAGAAGATCGAAGTCGTTCATGGTGGCTCGGCGCTTTATGGAAATGGTGCAACAGGCGGTATAATTTACATAACGACTTTGCAGGGTGGAGGAGAAACCCGCTTCAAATCGCGTGTCGAGACCGGCAACAGCCTGACGAACTTCGGAGGACAGGGAGCGAACGCTCGGATCTCTCAGTCTGCTCAGGGACGTGTCGGCGACACGGATTACGCCTTCTCCGCTTCCGGCGATATCAATCGCGGCTTATTCGATGCCAATGGTAACCGCATTGCGCCGGAACCGAGTCAAGGCGATCTGTTCGATACGACTTCCGGCAGCCTGTTTGGACGCGTGCGTCATCATTTCGATGATCAAAGCATTGGCGCTTCGATCATTGTCAAGAAGATCAGGCAGGACAGCGATTATGCGGCCGACGTCAGTGTCGCGCGCTTGCCGCCTGGCACGGTGCCAGCCCGTGCTATTGATGGCTTGTCACTCGACGAGCAGGGCGGCCTCCTCAATGTTCAGGGTACCATCGATTACAAGCACGAGGATATCCTGGGCGGTACACTCGATGCTCAGGTGTTCGCCCGGCGGGCGGAATCCAGATTCTACCCCGCGGATGCCCGCGCGATCCGCAATCGCGCCGCGATTATCCAATCGTATTTCGAGAGTGACATCTATGGCGGAAGTTTTGTCTTCAACACGCCGCTTCCGCTGAACGACGACGTCCCTGTCACCCTCATGTGGGGAATGGACGCCCAGTTGGAAAGCTCGGTCGGCCCGGCGGATATCTTCGACGGAGCCGATTTCGACAGAAGCAATGGTACCATCTTTACCAAAACCCGCACGACCATCTGGACGCCGCCTTTCGATCTCGATCAGTACTCCGCGTTTGCACAACTCGAGATCAAGCCAATCGATCGTGTTACCGTGCGCGGCGGTGTCCGGCAGCAATGGGCAAACTTCTCGGTGGATCCCTACACGACGATCATTGGTGACCCGATCGCTGGAGGCGAACTCGACTTTTCGAGCCCCCTCTACAACATCGGCGTGAACTACGAGTTCATCGATGGCGTGAGCTTTTTCGCCGACTTTTCTCAATCCTACGATCTATCGGATATTGGCCTTCAGCTTCGTCAGGCCCCGCGCGGGTTCAATATTTCTGGCAGCAATATCAAACCTCTCAGCTATGACAATTATGAAGTCGGTATTCGCGCCTCGATCGGTGATTTCACCGGGAGTGCCGCGGCATTCCTGAGTAAATCCGAGCTCGGCGCCCTTCGCACCGAAAACTTTATTCTGGTTCAGGATCGTGATCCGGAGGAAATCAAGGGTATTGAACTCGCTGCAAACTATCGCTTCAATGAGCAATGGGCTGCTGGTGGAACGTTTACCTATCTCCACGGCGAGCGGACAACTGTTGCTGGCCAACAGATCGCTCTGGACGGTTTCCGTATCCCGCCTGTCAAGGTGTCGGGTTATGTCGAGTATCTGCCGAAGGAGTGGTGGACGGTGCGCCTGGACGGCGTCTATAGCGGTTCGCGCGACGACGCGTTCAATGATGGTGTCGCCTTTGGTGGCAGGAAAGTCGATGACTTTGCGGTGTTCAATCTATCCAACGAGTTTAAGCTGCAAGGCGGTGGGAAGCTCAGTGTGGGGGTCGATAACATATTCAATGCCGACGATTACAATGTGTATGCCCAACTTTTGAGAAATTCGAACAACACGAGCCATATCAAATCCCCAGGCACCACATTCAAGGTCGCATACGAGGTGGAATGGTAACGGCTTCAGATTCACGGGAAGCGGTATCGGAAATCGACCGAGCAGCCTCCTTGACCGGTGACGACCTTTCTTTTGTCGCAGGTGGTCGAAAGATTCTCGATGACATTTCCTGCCATATTCGAAGCGGCCGGATTACCGCTCTGGTTGGTCCCAATGGCTCCGGCAAGAGCTCTCTCATGAGGCTCCTTGTCCGTCTGGAAAAACCAACGAAGGGTCAGGTGCGCCTCTCGGGGCGTGATGTCATCTCCTTCAGTCGCCGCGACTTTGCACGGCGACTGGCCTTTCTTCCCCAAGACATGCAGCCGCCGATGGCACTATCCGTACGTGAGCTTGTCGCGTGTGGACGCCATCCGCACCGTCCGTTGTGGCGGGCGGAGACAAAGCTGGACCGGGAAATCATCGACGAGGCATTGGAGACCACAGACCTTACAGACCTGTCCGGCCGCCCTGTCGGTGCGCTTTCTGGCGGGGAGCGACAGAGGGCCTTGATTGCCATGGCCCTCACGCAGGAAACACAAGTCCTGATGCTTGACGAGCCGACAACATATCTGGACCTACGCTATCAGATCCAGCTCCTTGAGCTTGTACGCAAGTTGCAGAAAGACCGAAACCTAACGGTTTGCTGGGTTCTGCATGACCTGAATGAGGCTGCGGCCTACAGCGACGAGGTCATCGTCCTTGCAAAAGGCCGGTGCGTTGCGACAGGGTCGCCGGAAAGCGTGCTGACACCTGACTTCATCCACGGTGTTTTTGGCATCGATATGTTACGACTTGCTCACCCTGCCGACGGCGCGCCTATCCTTGTGCCGTCACGCAACCGTCCGCTCATCTATCGTGAGGATAGAATATGACCACCTTTGGCCGTCGCCAGTTCCTAGCCGGTCTTTGCGCCGGAAGTTGCTCATATGCTCTGGCTCCTCGCCGGCTTATGGCGGAAACATCGCCGCCGCGTGTCGTGGCATTGGAGTGGCGTTACGCCGATAACGCCCGATCACTGGGAATAATCCCCGTCGGCATTGCCGATCTCGCCGAGTATCTGAAGCAGGCTTCCGTCGACCGGAAAGTGCTGGAAGCGGCAGGAACGATGGATATGGGGCGAAGACAAGAGCCTTCGCTTGAAGCCATCATCGCCGCGAAACCTGATCTCATCCTAGGCGTGAAATTCCGCCACGAGCGCATTCAGCCGCAACTTTCACAGATTTCGGAGACGGTTCTCTACAATTACACGCAAACGGGAAACGGCAAGAGCGATCAACTAGAACTGATGATCGATGAACTGCGTCAATTCGGTGAAAAGATCGGGCGTAGCGATGCGGCAAAAAATGCAATTGGCGGTCTCGACGGTTTCCTAGCGAAGCAGGCTGGACGTCTTGCGTCCAAGTATGGGAAGCCACAACGGATTGTATTCGCCCAGTTTCCTGGCGGCGTGAACAATGTACGCCTCTTTACCTCTCATTCGTTGCCCGTTCGACTTCTCGACCGGCTAGGTCTGGAGAATGCCTGGGAAGGCCCATCGGAGGGTTTCGGCTTCACGACGGTTGGGCCGGAGCGCTTGCTAACGCTTGGCGATGTGACATTCCTCGGCGTCGCGGTTGGTTCGGATAACAGTTACACTAGGCTTGCCAAGAATCCACTCTGGCAAGGTTTGCCGTTTGTGCGTTCTGGTAAATTCGTCGCTCTGACCGACGTGGATTGGCCTTTTGGCGGCATACCGGCCGCCCAAGCATTTACCGGAAAAATCACGGAAATCTTGTTGCAAGGATGAGCATTTCTTCATCCGACGAGGAGCGATTTGCATGGCGAGCGGCGATGATCGCCGCATGTGTGGGCATTGCGCTGGGTCTTGTCTACCTGCATGCGGCCGCAGGCATCGATGGATCCATTTCCACCATCCTCAACAGCATCTTCTCCGCTCAGGTGAATGATCCGGCCGGCATGATGCTTCATTATCTCCGGCTTCCCAGAACATTGGCGGCAATCCTGACGGGCGCATGTCTGGCCACGGCCGGCACTCTTTTTCAGGCCGCAACCCGCAACCCGCTTGCGTCGCCCGGAATTCTCGGAGTGACGGCGGGTGCGCAGCTCTTCGTCGCTCTTGTTGCCGTGGTTCCGGCATTCGCTCTCATTGTGCCTCATACCCTGGCCGCAACCATGGGCGGGCTGGTGGCGGGCGGGATCACCTGGCTGGTCTCTGGGGGAAGCGGCGCGGGACCGGTCAGGATTGCGTTATCGGGCATGGCGGTTTCGTTGATGGCAGGGGCGGCAGCCGCAGCCCTTGCTCTCCTCGACGAAACAAGTGGAGCGAGCCTCAATCTTTGGGGCGGCGGCAGCCTTGTTCAGACAGACTGGAGCGCTTCAGTTGGCGCTCTCATCGGGTTCCTGCCGGCGTTCCTTGTCACGCTGATTTTTGCAAGGCAACTCGATATACTGCTTCTCGGTGATGATACAGCGCGGATGCTCGGCCAAAACCTGCTACTGGTGCGGGGTGTGGCTCTCGGGCTTGGTGTGTGGTTATCCGCGCTGGCCGTTACGCTCGCCGGCCCGGTTGTCTTCGTGGGCTTGGTGGCACCCAATCTGCTGCGCTTGGCGGGCGTATCGCGGCATATTCTTGTTCTGCCATTGGCTGCCCTTGTCGGAATAGCATTGACGGTCGGTGCCGATCTTCTTGTGCTGCTACTATCCGCGAGTACGATCGAATTACCGGTAGGCGTGCCGATCGCGCTTGTGGGGGCACCGGTTCTTGTCATGCTCGCTTGGAGTCAGGCGCGGGAAAGCCGGGCTACGTCGGAGTTTGCAGGCAGATACCGGACTCCATCCGCTTTTCCAATTGTTTCGTCCTCGGTCTTTCTCATCATGCTACTCATCACCGCCGGACTTATAGGTCTCGTGAGCGGGAATCGGCTTATGTCTCCGTCGGAAGTCAGCGCATTTCTGAGGGGAGCTGCCCCGGTCGATCTGCATCAAATCTTGGAGTGGCGGGCTCTTCGGGTCACGGGGGCGGCGCTGGGGGGCGCTCTTTTGGGTCTTTCCGGCCTGCTTCTTCAGGGTGTCATTCGAAATCCCCTTGCAAGCCCGGAGCTGATCGGGATCACTCAGACATCGGGTCTCTTTGCCGTAGTAGTGCTTCTACTCTTTCCGGAGTTTGGTTTCCTGGGCGTGCAGGCGGGCGCGATCGCCGGCGGATTGGGTGCCGCTGTTCTTGTCGCCGGCCTTGGCCTGCGGCAATATCTTGCGCCATCCGCCATGGCGCTCATCGGCCTCGGTCTTGCGGCATTTACTGCCTCAGCGTCGACAGCCTTCGTCATCGTGGCAGGTTTTCAGGCGAGCCAGGCGGCAACCTGGCTTGCCGGATCGACATACGGGGTGAGCGCGAAGGATCTGATCGTCCTTGCCGTCGCTCTTTTCTGCTTGATACCGGTAGCCTATTTCCTCTTGTCAGTCACGGACATGCTGGGTTTCGGCCGGCAAAAGGCATCAAGTCTCGGCCTCAACGTTCAGGTAACCGAATGGGCACATTTGCTGATCGGCGCTCTGTGTGCAAGTGTGGTTGCAGCCACGTTCGGTCCCGTATCCTTCGTCGGCCTGATGGCGCCGCATGCCGCCCGGCTGCTCAATCCGGGTCGCTACCGCGACCTCCTTGCCGCTAGTGTCATTATCGGAGCCGCACTGATGATGATTGCCGATTGCCTGGGACGGACACTATTTGCACCCGTCGAAATACCGGTTGGCCTAATGACCGCGATCATCGGCGCTCCATTCATATTGTTCGTTCTTCGCCGGGCATGACAAGCTGATGCAGCGAAACCGACACGACGCGAACCGGGGGGAAGACGTGACGTGTGGATTTGTGCGGATATAGAACCCCACGGCGTGCACGCTCGATGATTTCCCCGGGTTCGAACGATAGCCCAGCCCTCCAACTGCCGAGTCGAACGTCATTGTAGTCAAACTCTGCCACCGGCACGAGGGCAAGTCCCAGTCGCATGGCCGCAGCATGACGATGATGTCCATCCATGATACAGCGACTGTGCCGTTCGATGCAGATCGGACTTGTCCAGCACTGCTCCCGGACAAGAAGATCCGTTACTTCGTTTACACGATCCGGGATTATCTCCTCATGCGGGGTCAAGGTCGCGGGTGAGACGAGACGCAGTTGTGGCGCAATCATGCCGTGAGCCTTTCTATGGCGTTGGAAGCGTTGTCACTTAGGAAAACCCGTTCAGGATGAGCATTGCTCAGGAAGTCGTGGTGGGAGATATCCCAGCCATAGGCGCCTGCCGCCAGAAAGCAGACGATATCGCCGACGCTTAATCTCTCGACGTTTTCCTTGCGGATCAGAACATCTTTTGGCGTGCAGAGCTCGCCGGTGAAGGTGACGGTCCGGGCTTCGATCCCGGGGCGTTCCCAGGACCAGGGCCACCGTCGACTTGCAAGGACTTTGTGGGGATGCCGGTGCTGCCACGCCGAAGGAAGCCTGAAGTGATGGGATCCTCCGCGCAGCAGCGCGAATGTCTCGCCATGGGTTGTCTTGAGATCGATGATCTCCGTGACATACACGGCACAATAGGCGACCACGATGCGACCGCATTCAAATTGAAGCATGGTGCCCTCTGACGGAATGCTTGCGGCAAGCTTTCTGGAGAAATGAGGAATGTCGAAACGACGTGCCAGATCGGCGTAATCGACGCCCCAGCCCCCGCCAAGATTGATGACCTTCGCCTCAAGACCGTGACGCCCCGCCCACTCGCGCGCCCTGCGGAGCGCTTCCTTGCAGAAGACTGCATGTGCATCGGCATCCAGATTGTTGGAAATCGTATGGAGATGGAAGCCGTCGAAACGCAGATGTTTGCATTCCTTGACGAGCCGCAGGGCTTCATCGACAACGGCTTCCTCGATACCGAACTGGGTCGGCTGTCCTCCCATCGTAATGGTGGCTCCCGGGACCGGCCCGGCCATGTTGATTCTGATCAGGATGGGAAGTTTGGTGCCGGCTCGGGCCGCAACCATGTCCGCCATATGCAGTAAGTGGAGGCTTTCGATGTGGACCCTTTCGACTCCGTGGTCGATTGCGGTGAGGAAATCGGTTTCGGTCCGCGCCGGCCCACCCATGATGATGCGGGCTTTTGGCCCGACTGCCTGACGAACTTTCCGGATTTCCCCGGCAGACGCCACTTCGAAGCCGGTCACGATAGGTGCCAGGGTGGCAAGAACCGCGGGATCGTTGTTGGCCTTGATCGCGTAGAAGAATTCGCTTTGCGGCGGCAGATTTGAAACGATGTCACGGGCATGTGACGCCAACGCATCCAGATCGTGGATGTAGGCGCAAGCGGGAACATCCCGCCTGACGAGCGACTCGATAAGCTGAAGTGAGGGATTAAAAAGGGTCACTGCGAGATCTCCTTGGAAAAATTTGACCGCAAGGCCTGGATGTTGCGCCAGTTCTGATCGGATCGCGTCAAAGCCTGGCGCAAAAGTCCACGATCGTTGGCGGCGATGATACCCGATGCGCCCTGGGCGATTTGGCGCTCTATGTCCTCGTCCCGGCGAGGGATTGCGAAAAAATGCTTGCCTGCGGATAGGGCCGCGGCGGCCACCTTTTCTTCGGCTTCGATCACGTCCGGGGCGGTTGTCCGCCATGGCAAGCCGATCGCTTGCGAATAGTCGGCGGCGCCCAGAAGAAGACCGTCGATGCCCTCGACCTTGGCGATCTCATTGACCGCCTCAAGACCGGCCCGATCCTCGATCATCGCGATAATCAATGTGTCGCGGTTCAGGTCTGCGACGAGCTCCACCAGATCGCAGTCGCCGAACCGGCCCAAACGCCCGGCATTCAAACCGCGCGAGCCCGAAGGCGCATAGCGCGCTCGCGACACGGCTGCCTCGGCATCGCCAACGCTTGTACAACGCGGCACGACGATCCCCGCCGCCCCGGCATCGAGAACCTGCAGAATGCGATCCGAACGCGCATCCGGAACGCGAACCAAGGCGCTGATGCCGGATCGATCCGCGGCCGCCAGCAGGAATTCAAGCTCTCTTCCG
>Ga0070665_100003297_pt1 | contig 17301 bp, 14 predicted proteins | sample KBSS13metaG_FD_65862 | JGI IMG/M metagenome (GOLD analysis project Ga0070665, IMG submission 65862) | Switchgrass rhizosphere microbial communities from Kellogg Biological Station, Michigan, USA - KBS S1-3 metaG | ecosystem: Host-associated > Plants > Roots > Rhizosphere > Soil ... | reverse complement strand
AACTCATAGGTGAAGGGCCTGGCGTCCCGGCTGCTACGGCCGTGCCCGCGGCTGTCGATCAGGATGGCGCGATAGCCTGCCTGGACCAGCGCCGGCACCTGGTTGCACCAATAATCGCTGCTCGCCAGCCCGCCATGCAGCAGGATCACCGGCGGCCCGGCACCGAAACTCCGGTAATAGATCTGGGCGCCGTCATGCTCCACCCGGCCCTCCGCCTCGGGATGGGGCAAGGGCGTGAGTGCCGGCAAGGTTTGCCAGACCTCCCCGGCGGCCGCCGCCGCCGGCGGAAGGATCGGGAGAACGAGCGCCAGGACGACGCCGAACACGATCTGACGCACGATCATAATGCCCTCCAATAAGTCCTTTCACCCTGCCGCATATACGGGCACCATTACAGCAAGATTTCAGGCCCCAGGACTTGTCATGACCGAAAGCGCCGTCTCCGCGACGACATCTCACGAGACGCGCACCTTCTTCGGCGAGCCGATCGGACTTGCCTATCTCGCCTTCACCGAGGCATGGGAGCGGTTCTCCTATTACGGCATGACCGCGATCCTGGTGCTCTATATGACCCAGCAGCTACTGCTGCCCGGCCATATCGAGCACATCGCCGGGTTCGAGCCCTACCGCCGGTTCCTGGGCGCGCTCGGCGCAACCAGCCCGCTCCAGATCGCATCTCAGACCTTCGGCCTCTATACAGCCTTGATCTATTTCACGCCGGTGTTGGGCGGGCTGATCGCCGACCGCTGGCTGGGGCATCGGCCGGCGGTGATGCTGGGCGCGGTGCTGATGAGCGGCGGCCATATCGCTATGGCGTTCGACGTATCCTTCCTGCTTGCCATGCTGCTGCTGATCGTCGGCTGCGGGCTGCTCAAGGGCAATATCTCGACCCAGGTCGGCGAGCTCTATGCGCAGAGCGACAGCGAGGGACGTACGCGCGCCTTCAACATCTTCTCGGTCGGGATCAATTTCGGCGCGGTCACCGGGCCGCTGCTGGTCGGTCTGCTGGCCCAGCTCTATGGCTGGCATGCCGGCTTCGGCCTCGCCGGCATCCTGATGCTGACGGCGCTCGCGACCTACATCGCCGGCTTCAGCCATTTCCCGGCCGAACGGCCTAAGGCGCGCGACCGCGAGGCGCACGCGCCGCTGACGGCTAAGCAGTGGCTGACGGTGATGGCGCTGGTGATCGCCGCCATGCTCACCACCTTCCAGTCCATCGCCTATTACCAGAACACCAACATGAACCTGGTCTGGATCGACAAATATGTCGATCTGGACGTGCTCGGCTTTCATGTGCCGGTTGCCTGGTTCAATTCGGTCGATCCGCTGATCAGCATCGTCGGCGTGCCGTTCCTTCTGGCGCTGTGGCGATGGCAGGGCGCGCGCGGCGGGGCGCCCGGCGCCTTGGCCAAGATCGGCATCGGCGGGGTGATCGCCGCCGCGGCCAATCTGCTGCTGGTGGTGGGGTGCGAGATCGGCGGCTCGATCTCCCTGCTCTATCCACTGGTCTACGACATACTGCTCGGTATCGCCTTTCTCTATTACTGGCCCACCGTCCTCGCCCTGATCTCACAGACAGCGCCGATCCAGGTGCGCGCGACCCTGATGGGCGCCTCGTTCCTGTCTCTCTCGCTGGGCGATTTCTTCGTCGGCTGGCTGGGCGGCTTCTACGAACAGATGTCGCCGACCGACTTCTGGGCGATGCACGCCGGAATCGCCGCGACCGGTGGGATCCTGGCATTCACATTGATACGGCCTTTGCGGCCGTATCTCGCCGCTTAGGCGGTGGGCTGGACACATCGCTGAAAAGCGGGCAATCCAGCCTTTATGATCGCGTTACAAATTCACGCTTTTTGCCGTAGATCGGCATGACCACGGTCGAGCAGTTCGAGCGCGTCGCGCGCGCGCCGAACCAGATGATGATCACGGTGATCGCCATGGCGGCGACGGTGATGCAGGTTCTCGATACCACCATCGCCAATGTCGCCCTGCCCCATATGCAGGGCAGCCTGGGGGCGACGCAGGACCAGATCTCCTGGGTGCTGACCTCCTATATCGTTGTCACCGCGATCGCCACGCCGCTCACCGGCTGGGTCGCGGCCAAGATGGGCCTGTCGCGCGCCTTCGTGATGGCGGTCATCGGCTTCACCATCACCTCGATCGCCTGCGGCGCGGCGACGACCCTGCCGCAGATGGTGCTGTTCCGTGTACTGCAGGGCGCGTTCGGCGCGATCCTGACGCCGCTGTCGCAATCGATCCTGCTCAGCGCCTATCCGCGCAGCCAGACGGCCAAGGCAATGGGCATCTTCTCCATCGGCGTCATGGTGGGGCCGATCCTGGGGCCGATCCTGGGCGGGTACCTGACCGAGGAATATAGCTGGCGCTGGTGCTTCTATATCAATGTGCCGATCGGCATCCTGTCGGCTGTGGGCGCGATCATTTTCGTGAACGACGACAGGACGCCCGGCCGCCGGCTGGACTGGCTGGGCTTCCTGTTCCTCACACTCGCCATCGCCGGTTTCCAGCTGGTGCTGGATCGCGGCGAGCAGAAAGGCTGGTTCCAGTCGGGCGAGATCAAGGTCGAGGCGGCGCTGATGGTATTCGGCCTCTACATGTTCATCGTCCACAGCATGACGACCGCCAATCCGTTCATCGATATCCGCCTGTTCCGCGACCGCACCTATGTGATCGGCGTCGGCATCATGGCGATGATCTTCATGGTCTATCTGGGCGCGCTGGTGCTGGTGCCGCAGCTGCTGCAGATCGAGATGAATTATCCGGTGCTGACGGCGGGGCTGGCGACCTCGCCGCGCGGTCTGGGCATGATCGCCGCCTTCATCGTCATCGGCCGGCTGAAGGGACGGATCGGGCCGCGCACGCTGATCGCTGGCGGCATGCTGGTCAACGGCCTGTCGCTCTATCTGATGTCGGGCTGGTCGCTGGACGTGGAGATGGACCAGATCGTCTGGACCGGCGTGCTGCAGGGCGTCGGCATGGGCGCGATCACCCTGCCCGTCGCCACCGTCGCCTTCTCGACCCTGACCGACGAGCTGCGCACCGACGGCTCCGCCTTCTTCAGCCTGATGCGCAGCCTGGGCGGCGCGATCGGCGTCGCCATCGTGTCGTCGCGGATCGTCGAGCTGACCCAGATCCATCACAGCAACCTGGCGGAGTTCATGACGCCCTACCGGCACCTGCACATGTCGATGCCGGGGATGAGCCAGGACGCCATGATGCGGGTAATGAATTTCTCCATCACCCGCCAGGCCGGGATGATCGCCTATATCAACGGTTTCCTGCTGCTGGCGATCCTCTCGATCGTCATGCTGCCGCTGGTCTTCTTCCTGCGCGTCCCGCGCGCCGGCCACGCTGCCCCGCCGGGCGCACCGATGGCGGATTAGGGGCCGGTAGAGATCACGGACAGGTGGTGCGGCCGTTCAGGCACAGAGACTGGGTCCAGCCGGTGCCTTCCTTGGCGCGGATCCGGGCAAAATCGCCCCAGCAGCCAAGAAACTTCACCTCCTGGTCGCCCAGCGCCTGTGACGCGATCAGCGGGCTTTTCTCGTCATGGTCGCTCCAGATCGGCATGCCGTTCTCAAGCCCGTACGACCCCAGCACGCTGAGATGCACATAACCCTGACGGCTGAAGATGGTCTTTTCATCGTCACCGATCCGCGTGGCCTTGTCGATCAAGAACCAGTCTCCCGATTGGCCGATGACGTGAACCTCGATCCAATCGTCCTCTGTCGAAGACAGTTTCAGGACCCCGACGACCTTGCCGCCGGGCGTTTCGCGCACATTGGTGCCTTTCGGGTCGGTGTCGATCACATCGACAGTCAGATCGCAGGCCTGGATCGCGGCGGCCTGAACATTGCCGGCCAGGCACAAAAAGGCTGCCAAGACGCCATGGACAGTTTTCATTGAAATCCCCCTCCCGGCTTAGCGGTCTATTTGAATTCCGCCGCCCATTCCGGTGCCAGATAGGGACGAAAGACCGCAACCGGGACGGAGAGCTTGATGTCGCCCATTACATTCGGCCAAGGCTCGCCCGCGCCCCAGAGCAGGACGATAGCGTTGGCCTTGGTCTCGCCCTGGGCGTAGGTCAGCGCGTAATGGCCGAGTTTCGCCGGGTCTGCCGCGATATTGCCCTCCACCGGATCATAATCGGCGGGCTGGCCGTCTTCGCGTGGGAAGCGTTTGCGGAAAGATGCCTCAGCATGTTCGGCGATCCCGTGCAGGGCGGCGGGCAGGCTCGCCTTCGCGAACAGTTCGGGCAGCGCCACGGTTCGCCCGGACGTCTTGTTCCAGACGATAGTGTCGTAATCGTTTGTGGGATGGGCCCCGCCATTATCCGTGACGTTAAGGCCCGACAGGCTGAGCACGTGTGGGCTCTCGAAGGTCACGCGCCATTCGGTATCGAGCAGGTAGGGGTGGAAATACGCCGGGGCGTCCCGTTTGTCCTCGACGGCCTCGTCCTTCACGGTTTTTGAGGCTAGCTGGAACCGGCGCAAGATCTCGGCCTTCAGCGCGGGGATCGCGAGCGGAGCCTCCGGAATCTTCAGGCTCAGTTCGTAAGCACCGGTCTTCTCGTCCTTGCTGTAGCCGGCGCCCCAGGCCGGCGCGCTCACGACTCCAGCCAGCAAGGCCATCAAAATCCACCGATTCATGACATCCCTATGCTCCAGGCGCTCCCGAGGTCGCCAAGAACAGATACGCAGGCAATCGTAGCCTCGATCAGGTCGTTTTCACACGCTCTTCGCCTCCCCCGGATGACCCCCTGCCCGTTGCGGCAGGAAGATTATGCAGGCGACGATGAACGCCGCGATCACCGCCGACGAACTGATCCGACTGAGATCGAGGCCGCCGCTCTCGACCGGCTTGGTCAGGAGGTCGCCCACCGTGGCGCCGAGCGGACGGGTCAGGATGAAGGCGGCCCAGAACAGCAAGGTGCGGGACATGCCGGTAAAGGCATAGAGCGCCCAGACCACCGCCAGCATTACCAAGAAGACCAGCGCCCCGCCCTCATAGCCCGGCCCGGAATCGGCCAGGAAATCGCCCAGCGCCGTGCCCAGCGTGTTCGAGAACAGGATGGTCAGACAATAGAAGGCCTCGACCCGGGGCGAGGTGATGTTGTTGACCGAGACCGAGCCCTCGACCTTCCACCAGGCGCCCAGCACCAGCATCACCAGCGCGAAGAGGATCAGCGAGCCGCCGACATAGCCGACGCCCAGCGACCGGTCCGCGAAATCGGCCATCGTCGTCCCCATTGTCGTGGTGGCGACGATCACCACCCAGTAGAGCGGCGCGTGGAACGACTTGGCGCGTATCTGCGCCGACACGGCGACGGCGAACACGGCAAAGAAGATAAGAGTGCTGACGGCATAGCCGAGATCCAAGGTCATCGACAGCGCATCGCCCCCGGTCTCGCCCAGAGTCGTCGCGGCGATCTTGATGATCCAGAAAACCAGCGTGACCTCCGGCACCTTGCTGGAACGAATGTCTGTCGCGCCGGTCATGCCGATATCTCCATGAGAATGATTATCACCAGCATCTAATCCATCCACGGCAACCAAGACCAGGGGCGATGAAAGCAAAGCCGGTGTTTTCGTCGTGATTTTGGAACAAAGTGGCAAAGCCAGCCAAGAATATGGACCCGAAACGCGCGATATCGCCGCCTGACGGTTCCCTCCCGTCATTCGGAGCCGGCAATTTCCCTAAGCCGGCGACGCGCCTGACGCGCGTTTCCTCCCGAACTGCTCCGGCTCTCGCGGCGACCGCCGTGGGAGCCGGATTTCTTATTCCGCGCCCCCATTCACCACCGTGTACTGACCGCTGCTTCCCAGCAACTATGTCATTGCATTCGAAGGCTTTGCGACGCAAGCTGACCTGTCGCCCGAAGCGTACAGCCGTAGCGCGCAGAGCCGCCAATGAACCAAATGAATGCGCGACCGCAAACCGACACGACGTTCCGGAGAAGCAGCGCGCTCTTCGACAGCGCCGGTGCACTGATCAGCTGGGATCGCGGTTTTGAGGTCGAGTTCGCAGCGGTCGACCGGCTGATCCAATCCGGGTCGACCTATTTCGATATCTTCGGCGCGATCCTGGCGGGAAAGCTGCAGTTCCGGTCGCTGGACGGCGATATCATCGATCGCGCGGCAGCCCGGCGTGATCTCGGTGCTTTCGGCACGCCCCGTTCGTTCTTGTATCGCAATCCCTCCGGGCAACTCGTCAAGGTCGAGGAGACGACGTCGGTCTCGGGCGACATATTCCGGTTCGCCGAGGATGTCACCGAGGAATGGACGCGCAAGGAAGAACTTGCCGAAACGAGAAAGCGCCTTAAGGCCGCGCGCGGAAGCCCGGCCGTCGTGCCGTTCAAGTTCGAGGTGACGCCGGACGGCCGCATGGAGCTGCCGCCCCCAACGACCGCGGTAAAGCGGCTGTTTGGGCTGGGGGAAGATTTCGATTCGCCCGACCCGATGGCGATTTATTCGCGCATCGAAATGACCGTTCAGGAACGGGTGGCGATGAACGACGAGGCGCGGCGATGCATGGCGACGCTTGAGCCGTTCGTGATCGTCTATCGCATCCGCGACGAGAAAGGGAATCTGCGCTGGATCCATAACAGCCTGATGCCGCGAAGGCTAGCCGACGGAGCGGTCATCTTTGAGGGCTGGCTGCGCGATATCACCAGCGACACTCTCGCCCACGACCAGTTGGATCTGCTGCGGGCGGTGGTGGTGGAGTCCTCCGACAGCGTCATTCTGATGGAGACGAACGCCGACGGCAGGTCGACGATACTCTACATCAACCCGACTTTCGAACGCCTGTTCGGACGGACGCTCGCCGAACTCGCCGGCAGGGATGCGCAGGAATATAGCGACGACCCCGCCCAACTCGCGATCGACAGCATGCTTCGGAAACGGCTGTTGCAGGGCAACGGCGACCCGATCGAATTCCAGGTGCCGCACCCCGACGGCAGCGTCGTCTGGGTGGAGGCTCGGATATGCCTGCTGCAGGGCCAGCTGGACGGCACGCATTGCTGGGCCGTCATCTCGCGGGACATCAGCGAGCGCAAGCGCGCCGAGACTGAGCTGGCGCACAGCGAGCGCATGCTGCGGGAGGCGCAGAGCCTGGCCAGGACCGGCACCTGGGAGGCCGACCTGGAGACAGGGGAGCTCCGATGGTCCAGCGGGATGTACGACCTCATCGCCCTCGACCCTGCACGGCACAGGCCTGACAGGCAGCATTTCCTGTCGCTCATTCATCCCGACGACCGAGAACTCACGCACCACCTGACCGAGCGCGTCTTCGCCGGCAAGGGCGGAACCGTCGCCGGCAGCTACCGCATCGTTCTCCCGGACGGGCGCGAGCGAACCCTGCGGTCGCACGTCGAGCTCATCAAGGACAAGAACGGCAAGCCGGAGCGCGCGGTCGGCACGATCCAGGATGTCACCGAGCAGCGCGCGGCCGAACGCGAGCTGCTGAATGCGGCGGAGCGCGCCAAGGCCGCCGATAAAGCCAAATCGGAGTTTCTGGCCCATATGAGCCACGAGCTGCGCACGCCACTGAACGCCATCATCGGCTTTTCCCAGCTGATCATGCTCAAGGACCCGCAATTCCCGCTCTCCCCCAAGCAGGAAGAATATCTGCGCGATATCCACAACAGCGGCGAACATCTGCTCGACGTCATCAACGGCATCCTCAACCTGGCCAAGATCGATGCCGGCGAGGCGGTGCTGGAGGAGGAATTCTTCGAGGTTTCCGAGATCGTCGATTGGGCCTTTCGCCTTTTGGCGGAAAAAGCAGAGGCCGCCAGCATCGCCTTGCGCATGGATATCGAGCCGCATCTTCCCGATGTCTGGGGAGACCCGCGCCTCATCCGCCAGGCCCTTCTCAATCTCGTTTCCAATGCGACGAAGTTCAGCAATGCCGGCGGGCAGGTCCGGGTGCGGGCGGCGCGGGACCAGCTCGGCAACCTCAATATCGTCGTGTCCGATTCGGGCATCGGGATGACGGAGGAAGAAATTGCGGTGGCGCTCATGCCTTTCCGCCAGGTCGAATCCTCATCCCATCGCCGATTCGAGGGGACCGGACTGGGATTGCCGCTGGCGAAGAAATTCATCGAACTGCATGGGGGCACCCTCGTCATCGAGAGCGCGCCGTCGGAAGGAACGACGGTGACGGTCGTGCTACCCCGGGTTCGGTGAAGCGGGTTCACGACCGCGTGGGACTGCCGTTCGACAACATCACCGAAGTGACGGAGATGTCGCAGTTCGCGCTATTCGCAACGGAGAACGCTGCCTGAGAGGAGGCCGATCTTGATCGACGCGGACACGCTCGCCATCGCCCTGCCCTTTGCCGGAGAACTGGCACCGGGCACTCGGACAAAACTGTGCGAGCAGGTCCGCGTCACCGCGTTGCCGCCGCGATGCACCCTGCTGCAACCCGGCGACAGCGTCAGCGGCGCCTATTTCGTCGAAGAGGGATCGATACGCGTCTACTATCTCGATCCGGACGGAAACGAGGGAACGCTATATCGCATTGCCACCGGCGAGAGCTGCATCCTCGCATTCAATTGCCTGTTTTCGGAGATGCGCTACCCGGCCTGGGCTGAGGCCGGCGAGGACGGCGCACGGTGCGCGGTTCTCGATGGCGCGGCCGCCCGCCGCCTGATGGTCGAAGACCCGACCTTCCTGCGCGCGCTGTTCGCACAGGTTTCGAACCGCCTTTCGGTCTGCTCGCGACGCTGGAGCGCGCGATCAGGCTGCCGCTCGAGGCGCGCCTCATCCATCTGCTGCTCGACCTCGCCGACGAAGCCGGGATCGTCGCGATGTCCCAGGAGCGCCTCGCCGCCCATCTGGGCACTTCACGAGAAGTCGTGTCGCGGATCGTTCGCACGCTGGCCGCCGCCGCCTTGCTGGAAGTTGCCTATGGCAAGGTGCGCCTGCTGGACTCGGAGGCGCTCGCGCGGCGATCAGACAACGATGCCGGGCATTGACGGGCGGCTGCGACAGGCTGCGGGACCGGGGCTGGACTTGCGCTTTTCCGATCTTTATAAGCTGCCCCCTGCCTTCGGGCGGGCGCGTAGCTCAGCGGGAGCACACCCTTTACACGGGTGGGGAACTCCGAGGGTTTCTGCGCCTCTCAGAGGCATACTGCCTTACAATGTGAGGCAGTACGGGCGCGTAGCTCAGTGGCAGAGCATCCGCTTCACACGCGGGGGGTCGCAAGTTCAACCCTTGCCGCGCCCACCACCCCCACCCTCCCAACGTGCCTCGACGCGTCGATGCTCCACTTTTCGACCGTCCTGGACAGAAGATCGGCTGCTCCGAGCGCCAGGAGCACAGAGACCCAGAGCGGTAGTCCGGTGAACGATATAAGGGGATTGTGGCAGATATAGAGGGGGTACGATATACGGCCAAGCCACTGCGGCAGCCAGCCCTCGAGCGGCGCCCAGCGAAGCTCAACGCGAGACAGCCAAGCCCCTACAAAGAAGCACGCCGCAATCAGGGCGTAGCCGCTAAATTCCCCGGCGATGAGGCACAGCAAAAGAACGATTACGAGCCGGATACCGGACGCCCGGCCGACCCATACGAACAGCGGCATCGCTAACATCGCCCAGGCTTCTACGGTAAGGGACCATGCGGGGGGATCAACCGCCGGACCAGTGGTGGCGCTGCTTATCGGCAGCCACACGAATTGCAGCAGAGACGGCTCTATGCCGGACATCAAATAGCCTGCTGATATGCACAGCGCATAAACAGGCCAAAGCCGGACAACCCGTCGCACCAGGAACCGCCCGAAGCGACCGTCCCAGCCGCGCGTGAGAACGCAGCCGGATATGACGAAGAATAGCAGGACGGCGATTGCCGCTGGCGTCATCAGCGCTCCGTTCCCAACCGAAGTGCAAGCGTGATCGATTAGTACCAGGAGAGCAAGGCAGCCACGGAGGCCGTCGAGAGTAAGGTTGCGCGACGCCATCTCTGACGCTTACGGCCGGCACCGTAACGGGAGCGTTATGAAAAGGGGGGCACCATTTCGGGGGCGGCCTCTACCCCGCCTTCGTGCAGACAATCACGACATATTCGTACTCGTAACCATCCTCCATATCCTGGATGCGATGGCGATCGTCCGCATCGAACAGGAACATCGGCAGCTTTGAAGCCTGGTTCAGGCGAACCGAGGCAATCGGCGAGACGGCGGCGGCAATCCGCCTCATCGTCGCCGCACGCCAGCCGGGAACCCGGTTCTGGCCGAAAGCCGTGCACGAACCGAAAATCCCTTCCGCCAAGGAGATGAATTCGGCGGTGCTGTATTCCTTCGTGTGAAAACGATTCCAGGGCCTCGAATCGAGCGTATTCCCGGGGCTCGACACATCGCGGTTGGGCGTCGAGCACAGGAAGGTTCCACCTCGCTTCAGCACGCGGTGCGCCTCCGCCATCAGGCGCTCGGGCTCAGGGAGGTGTTCGAAGGTTTCGAACGAGATGAAGACGTCCGCGAATTCGTTGGGAAGCGGCAGCGCCGCCGCGTCGCCGACAGTGACCGAGACCCCGGTATCGCCGCAGCGGTCCGCGGTCACGCGTACCGCTTCGGGACTGATATCGTAGGCATAGACATGCCGCGCGCCCGCTGTCGCGAAGGTGTGCGTGCCTTCTCCTGTGCCGCAGGCGCAATCGACCACGGTCGCTCCGGCCACGTACTCCGCGCCGAAGCGGAACCGTGCGGCATGTTCGTGCCTGATCCAGGGCGGGTTGAAGCCCTCCGGATTGAAGCGTTCCTGCTCGACTTTCATCATCCCTGCCCCATCACGCGTCAGCTCCCGGGACCGATTGCCGCACGCGCCACAGAATGGCCCAACGTGAGGCCGCGAAGTTCCAGACAAAGATCAGGAGAGTCGCCAGCGGCGAGGCGATCCAAACAGGCATCCCCATGATACGCTGGAACAAGGTCATCAGCAGGACAAACCAAAGCGTGCCGACCCCGACCCCGCCCAGAAAGCGCATGAAGCGCTGAAACGAGAGCGGGCTGCCGAACGTGATCCAGGACTGGAGGATATAGGCGAGCGGCGTAACAGTCGCGACGGCCAGGGCGATCGTGACCTGATCGTTGATCCCGGCAAGGTTGCTCCCGATGATGACGACATTGCTGGCGACGGCGCATACGGCGCCCACCAGGCTATAGCGGACCGACTGTCCGATCGTCGGCAACGACAGCCTGCCCGCCAGCATCTTGGATATCGACGGCACCGTCAAAAGGCTCCGCGCAGTTGTGCCTTCAGGCGCGGCGCAATGCGCTCGATGAGCCGGGAATCCCGCAGATAGGCGGCTATGCCGCGTGGTCCGAGCGCCAGCACCGCCGCCCCGGCGCCGATCATACGACCGGCCTGGCCGGCAGCGGCGGCGGCCAGCGCCACGTTCATCCTGATCGAGGCGCGCGCGGCTCGCTCGACCGTGCGCGGGCATCCGCCGAACGACGACAGATGACGGTTCAGGACAGTCTCCAGCTGGCAGGTGAAGTCATCGATATTTCGACTGCCTACGACGGTCTGTGAATCGCCGTGAACCCGGAATCCCGTCGTGACCTCATCGTGGTAGATCACCGGCCCCACGGATGCCAATTTCAGCCAGAGGTCCCAATCGGCGGTGTACCAGAGCGTGTTGTCGATCCCGCCGCACGCGTCCCATGCCGCTTTGGTGAACACCGGCGCCGGCGTCGAGATGAAATTCTGCACGAGCAGCCGCGACAGAAGCATCTCCTTCGGCAACGGCCGCCCATCCGGCAGCGGACAGCGCCAGAGTCCCAGCCGGCGGTCTTGCGCGTCGATGATCGCCGTCGGCGCCAGATGGAGCGCTGCGTCAGGCGCCGCGTCGATCCAGCGGAACACGGCCTCCGCGCGTCCGGGCATCCAGATATCATCCTGGTGCAGCCAGCAGATATGTTCGGAGCTGGCAATGCTCACCGCGAACTTCGTTTTTGCCTGCCAACTGAGAAGATCGGGGCGTTTAAGGAGTTGCAGGCGAATACGGTCCGCATAACCCTGGGCGATGTCCAGCGTTGCCGGGTTGGGACTGCTGTCCAGGACGATCAGCTCGAGCCTGTCGGTCGCCTCAGCCGCGACCGAGCGCAGAGTCGCATCGATCCAGCGCTCGCCGCAATGGGCCGGCATGATGATGGTCAAGTCTGGGCGGACCGAGGGTCCCGAGATCGCTTCGCTCGTCATGGGCAAACCAAAGGCTCGAGCTGGCCCACGGCAATCCAGCGGTAGACCTGCCGGCCAGGCAGGCGGCATGCGCGGTCGAGGGCTCCGTCCACATCGTCGCGCCCGTAGAGAATGGGATTCGAATAGAACATATCGTTCCGGGTGAAATCCAGGCTGGACGCTGGGGCCGCGATTTGCCACGGCCAAAGAGCAAGCCAGCGATCCGGTAGCAGAACCACCGCCGGGGTGCGCTGGGGCACGTCCGCGAACACCGCTTGGCGGGCCGTCATGTAAGCCCGCGTGGTCACCAGCAGCCCAATGAACGATGCCGTCGCAGCAATCAGGCAGCAGGCTACGAAATGTTCGAAGCGGAGACGACGGGAGCCGATCCTCAATGTGCCGTTTGCATCTACCAAAGCGGTGACCACGCTCAGCACACACACCGGCCAGGCCCAAAACCAGTAGCGCGGTCCGTATTGGTGGCCTCCGGAGAACGGAATGAACGAGTAGAACAGAATGGCGGCGGGCAGCAGGAAGTCCCAGAAGCGGCAGGTCCGGGCGCGAATGCGCGCAGCCAGTCCAAGCAGCGCCAGCGCCGCGACCGGCAGTCCCCCGAACTGCGCCAACGTGCCTGTGAACTGAAGATCCTGTACCGCGGCCATGCCCAAGCGGCGCGCCAAAGAAAGAGTGGGAGCCGTCAGCGCGTCCGAGCCTGCCCAAATCGCCGGCGGCATGAGCGGATCGCCCGTCAGCGCGGTGTCGTAGGCCAGTTGCAGCACAACGAAGGGCAGGAAGCCCAGCGCCATCCACGCCGCGTCGGCGACGACGCCCGCCTTGCGCACCACCAGCCGGTCGATCGCATAAGGCACCGCTGCCACGGCCAGCACATCTTGCCGCGTTATCAGCAGCAGGCCGAACGCCGCGCCAATCGCGAGTTTGCGCCAGCGCCCCGGTGCGGCTTCATCGCCCAGCTGTAGCCACACGATCCCGACGATTGTCGCGGCCGCCACTGTCTGCGGGAAAAGCGATCCGCCGAGAAAGAGCGTGAACGGCACGAGCAGCACGAGCGCCACGGCCGCCCCACGCGTGGCGGACGCGATTCCAAGCCGCGCCAGCGTGCCGGCAAGCGTCAAACCCAAGAGCACGGTCAGCAGCGGATTTATCAAGATCTCGGCGCCCACCGCCCGGAAGGGCGCGAGCAGCATGGACCACCCTGGAGCATAAGGGCTGAACAGCCGGCCGCCATGGACCAGCAGGTGAAATTGCTCAAACAGCACCGGATCCGGCGGGGGCGCCGCCGTAATCTGGCCGCGCAGCAGAAGGTCAGCCAAAAATAGATAGCTGTATTCGTCACCGGAATTCGGCCAGCCGACTTTCCCAACCAGTCCGGCGACCAGACACCCCCCGAAAGCAAGACCGATGACGGTGGGCATTCGCCAGCCACGGACCGTCCCGATCGATGCTGCCCCATCTGGCGTCCACAGGACGACGAGCAGCACCAGCAGACCGATCCCAAGCAGGAAGATATCCTCGGCCGGGAACGCCAGACCGACGATGGTCGGAAAGAACGTTTCCATCAGGGCCATGAGCAGCCCAAGTCCGGTCAGCAGCAGCGCCGGCGCGAAAGCCCGCAAGCCGGACTTTTGCGGACGGGAAACCGCCAAGTCGCTCACAGCGCGGCGCCACCTGCCATCGGGGCGCGGCGGATCTGCAGCACGGCAAGGAACATGCCCGTGTAGGCGGTCTGCACCGCGAGCAGCATCACCGTCACCGCCGCAATGACCAAGCGCAGACTGTGGGTGGACTCCAGCACCCCGAACCCGGCCGCCTGCCATCGCGTCAATGAGACGGTGGCCAGTGTCAGCCCGGTCAGGAACAACGCTACGCTGCCCAGCAGCACCGCCTCCAGCGACAAATGCCGCATGGCGCGCTCAAAGGCAGGATCCGGCGGAACGATACCCTCGCGCACGCCATGCAGCTTGGCGCACACCCAGAACAGAACCGACTGCCACCCGATCAACGCCAGCGCCGCGCTGTAGAGCAGGGTGCCGATGTCGAAGCCGACGCGCCCTATGGACACGGGGCCGCCCAGCAGTGCCAGCATGGCCAATAGCCCGAGCGCGAACATCGCGATGCCGGGGTGAAGAAACAGCCAGCGCGGGCTGAACAGGAATAGGAAACGCAGATGGCGCCACCCATCGCGCCAGCTTCGCAGATGCGGCGGGCGATCGCGTCCGTCGCGCGCCAGAGTGGTCGGCACTTCCGCGATGCGCAGGTTCCGAATGGCGGCTTTGACGACCATCTCGCTGGCGAATTCCATACCCGGCGCCGACAATTCCAGGTCGATTATCGCGGCCCGATCGAATGCGCGTAAACCGCAATGAAAGTCTTTGCAGGGGCTTTTGAAGAGCAGTCGGCCGATGAAGCTCAATACCGGATTGCCCAGATAGCGGTGCAGAGGCGGCATCGCGCCCTGGGCAATTCCCCCAGCAAAGCGGTTGCCCATCACCAGCTGGGCGCCGCCGCGCAGCGCCTCCACGAATCCGTCGAGGTTGCCGAAATCGTAGCTGTCGTCGCTGTCGCCCATCACCACCCAGCGCCCCCGCGCGGCCTTGATCCCGGCGATCAGAGCGTTGCCGTATCCCTTGTCACGAACATCGACAACCCGGGCCCCGAGACTGAGCGCTACATCCTGCGAGCCGTCGCTGCTGCCATTGTCCGCCACCAGGACCTCGCCGGACAGCCCGGATCGGGCAAGAAAAGTCAGTGCCTTATGAACGCAGGGCGGCAAGGTGCGTGCCTCGTTCAGGCACGGCATCAGAATGGTGAGATCCAAGCCGCCTTCGCCAGGCAGGGATGCCGGGGCACATGAAAAGCTGTCGGCGGCGGGCAGAACGCTCTGGGTCAACGATCCCAGCGGTAAGCTTGGGGATCGTCGCTGAAATCGGGACGCTGGGGTTGCGGCTGGCGTGGATATAGTCGCCGTGGCAGCAGCTGACGTTGCCGCCATGATCGCCAGGTCGACCACGGCTCTGTTCGAAAGCGCCTGTGTGGAAGACTTACTGATCATGACCGCCCGCCCTGACATTGTTTACGTATCTTATGTCCTCGTGGACGTTAATGCTGTGTTATCAATTATCTCATTAAGTTAATTGCGCTATCGTGGGCACAGCAGGGATAAGATCCAACAGTATTATCAGTGTATTCTTATTGGCAACAGCTGGTTGTAGGGCGCTGACGTCAAATCGACTCCCAGTAAATGATTTTTAGGGACAGGTCGGCCATGGCGTGGACGAACTGCTGAAGACCGGCTCCAGCGCATCGAAGAACACCGCCATCCTAATCGGCAGGCTTGTGCAGCCACAGATCGGGACCGATTTGCTCTACCCGCGGATATGCATCCCGCATCGCCGCGTCGACGGCTGCGCTTCGCCGCCCGCCGCCGCCGCGGTTGTCGTCCGTCGTTATCATGAAGGCGAAGCCGTCGGAGCGGATCATGTCGATCAGCGGCGCCTCGTTCCATTTGCCCAGCGCGGCAAGCTCAGTCACGATCGCGGGCTCGAATATCACCGGCTTTCCAGCCTGCATCAGCACGGTCATGCTCTCAGAGGCGACCGGCTTATTGGCATCGGCAATGCGCCGCACGAGCGCCGTATGTTGAGCGAACTGCTCCTCCGACGGCCGATCCGGCAGCTGCCGAAAAGGCAAGATCGCCACGCCGAGTATCAGCAGAAGCGCGACCAGAATGAAGGGTCGCCTGTTGTTCATCGCCAGATCGCACAGCTTCACGCCCACCAGCACGACCCCGATGCAGAGCCAGTCCAGCAGATAGTTGAAGGCGGCGCCGGATTTGAACAGGGTGACGAGCATCAAGCTGGCGATAGCGAAATAGCCCAGCAGCATGGCTCGGGCGACGGCCGGCCGGTCGCCGGCGTGCAGACTCAGGCCGACAGCACGCAGCCACGAGGCGCCGCTGCTCGGCCGCGGGAGACTTACTATCAACGAGCCGGCAGCAAACAGGATCAGCCCTGCGACCGGCAGGCTGCTCCGTTCGACCAATAATGTCCTAACGACGGCGTCCGGAGAGAACCGGTTGATGTTATAGCCGACTATATTTTGCAGGAAGCCGCCGTGGGTCAGATCCTGCATCAACGCCAACGCACCAAGCCCGAGCAAGCCGACGATTCCGGCGGCCGCCAGCGCGTTTCGCGGGTTGAGCAACAGCGCCACGGCGAACACCGCGATGCCCGCCGGAAGCTCGGTCTGCTTCGTGAACACGGCGGCGGTGCAGAGCAGCAGCGCCGCCACAGTGCTCCAAAACCGGCCACCGGCCCAGATGCCAGCCAGCACGCCGGCCAGGCCGAGGGCGACGGCGACCATATCGACGCGCATGAACAAGCCCCAGGTCCGGACCGCATGCAGGCACAGGACCAGCAGGCCGGCAGCAACGGCAACCGCGATCTCGGTGCCACCGCGGCGCCTTGCCGCCGTCAGGACGAGCGCGCTCGCCAGCGGTGCCAGAAGGACGGTCGCCAGGGCCGATGCCAGCCGCCCGGCCGCAAGCAGGTTTGGCGCGAGCGGCGCCAGTGCATGGACGAAAAGGTAATAAAGCGGCGGGTAGTGGAAGACGATGAACGGCAGGTCCTGCCCGTTGCCATACATGCGCGGCCCCGGGATCAGGGCCGCCTGCTGCCAGACGATCCCCTCGCCGTAATCGAGCTCGAGCGGCGCGTTGATTCCCGCCCGGAAATCGAGGATGGCGCCCAGCGCATGCAGGGCGAGAAAGGCCAGCAGCACGCCCATCACCGCGAGCATCACCCGGTCCCGGGCAGGGCGAACGGTGCTGTTCATCGCCAGGCTCATGAGCGCGGCCGGGCCCGGACCAGCATCTGCTTGCCGATCGGCTTCCATGGCGAGGCGAGCCAGGCACGGATCAACAGCGCATTGACCGGCAGCCGCCCCTTGATCGACAGCGGCATGAAACGCGGCTCGACCCGGAACACCTCATAGCCGTTGGCGGTCAGGAAGTCGGCCATGCTGACATGGGAATAGATGCTCTTATGGTCGAAATCGTCGAAATATTCGCGATAGGCATAGCGGTA
>Ga0070665_100003296_pt1 | contig 17301 bp, 28 predicted proteins | sample KBSS13metaG_FD_65862 | JGI IMG/M metagenome (GOLD analysis project Ga0070665, IMG submission 65862) | Switchgrass rhizosphere microbial communities from Kellogg Biological Station, Michigan, USA - KBS S1-3 metaG | ecosystem: Host-associated > Plants > Roots > Rhizosphere > Soil ... | reverse complement strand
CTTTCCGGTAAGAAAGTTCTTGACTGGCGTGGCGTTGTGTGGAAGGCGGATGCGTGGTGGATAGTGTTGACAGAAGGCGACGAGCAGCGACGGTGGTTGGGAAAGATAGCGCTTGACGGATGCTCGTGGTTGTGGCTGGCGCGCCGGCGGTTGGGGGCCGGCGACGGGTGGCGAGTTCGAAGGGGCGCCGAAAGTGATGGGCGGCGGCGAATGCGCCTTGACGACGGGTGACTCTTGTGATTGCAAGGGCCCGGGGCGGGTCCGAAGGCTGCATTGGACTTTGGACGCCGCGCCGAGCTCGGCGAGGGGGCGATCCAGGCTCGATGGGCCGCGCGGGTCTGGATCACTAGCCTGGTACATTATCTCAACTGTGATTCCGCGCACTTAGGCCAATGATCCAGGCTCGGGCCTGAAAAAGCTCCCTCTACCCCCCAGCCCACTGCGATCGCTTTCGCTGCTGGCGACCCCTAGAAGGGATTTTGCCTGGATCACCTGGATCATTGAGCTAAGTAGGCGAAATGATACTTGAGATAATGTACCAGGCTCGGTGATCCAGACCTGGGAGGTGGGGGAAGTGTGGTACACTTTCTCAAAGCTTGATGAGCAAGCGCGTCCCGAGTAGCCTCCGGGAGCATGGAAGCCAACGAGAACCACCACGAAGAAATGGCCGCGCCGTCGCCCCTCACCTCCCGCGCGGCCCTGCTGCTCGCACTGCTCGAGGGGTCCGCGGGCGGCCTCGCCGTCATCCATCGCGTGTGCGAGCGGACGGGGGGCGCGGTGCGGCTCTACCAGGGGGCTGTATACCCCGCGCTCCACGCGCTCGTCGCCGAGGGGCTGGCGCGCGAGCTCGAGGCGGTCGCCCCGGGGCCGGGCGGGAGCGGGCGGGCGGTCGTGCCGTACGTGCTGACGCCGGCGGGAAGGAGGGCGGCCGAGGGGGTGCGGGGGGCGCTTCGGGCGCTGGTGGGGGAGGGGAAGTAGCGGTCTACTTGCCGCGCTTCGGCCTTACGGCCACGATGGGGCGCGTGTCGGGGCTGTGTGGGCCGAGCCTCGGGCGGGGGTGGGTCAGGCGGCGGACCTGGCGATGTGGGCGGAGAGGCGTGCCTTGATGTCGGCCAGCGTGCCTGCTTCGGCCACCGGCCTCTGGCCGTTGTGCATGTCGACGGCGGTGTAGGTGGTCTCGTGGACCGCGCGCCGGCCTTGGGTGCCCTGGTAGCGGCGGTCGACGCTGACGACGTAGCGCTTGTCGGCCGTGATCCACATCGTTGAATCGCACTTGATGAGGCTCACGTTCGCCATCGTCCTACCCTCCGGGGGATCATCGCCACCGACAAGAGAGATCCTATCGCACGCGATGATATCGTGCAAGATACAATCGACGCGGGCCGGTCGATTTTTAGCGTTTCCGCATCGCGCCCATCTTCGCTACGGGGAGGTCGAGGCGAGGAAGCGGGTGGGGAGGTGGGAAAAGTAGTGGTCTACTTGCCGTGCTTCGGCTTTACGGTCGCGAGCCGCATTCCCACGGCGGCGAGGATGCGCCGGGCTACGACGGGGCGCGTATCGGCGCTGTGCAGCGCTCGGGAGACGTTGCTTGGTGCGATCCCGGTTTGCCGCGCTACCTCCGCGGGGGTGACGTTGGCGGCGGCGAGGGCGGCGCGGAGCAGGGCGCCCATGTCGCACGGATCGGGCGGCGAGGGTGCCGCGGGTGGGGCCGGGGGCGCAAGGGCGGAGGTTATCGGTCCCACGCTACCCCTTCCAACGTGTAGGCCATGTCGAAGTACCTGAGCGCGGTTGGCTCGTTCGGCTTCCGCGCACACACGACCACCGCGGGCAGGCCCGCAGTGTAGATGCGGGCCTGAGACTTGCGCGAGAGGCGCGGGTAAAGCGGGTGGCCCGCGGGGAGATGAGTGATGCGGACGGGGTACTCGTTGGCGGGCTTGCTTAGCTTGCTCATGCTCGTGTCCTCCAACGGCCCGAGGCCCAGCCCTTGCGGGTGTGGGCCGAGCCTCGGGCGGGGTGGGGTCAGCCGTCGATCCAGGCCGACTCTGCGTTCGCGTCGCCGACCACCTTGGAGAGGGAGCGGTACGCCGCGAAGTGCTCGCACTCGTTGGCGTCCCACGCGCCAGCGGCACGGCCGGCACAATGGCCGGCGGCGTTGGGCATCGCCTTGACGCGCGCCACGGTGCCCGCGCCGAGGATGCAGTCGATCTGCTGCGCCGTCAGGTTTGTCGTTGTCCAGGTGATCGTCAGGTTGATCTTCGCCATCGTCCTATCCTCCGGGGTATCATCGCCACCGACAAGAGAGATCCTATCGCACGCGATGATATCGTGCAAGATACAATCGACGCGGGCCGGTCGATTTTTAGCGTTTCTGCATCGCGCCCATCTTCGCTACGGGGAGGTCGAGGCGAGGAAGTGGGTGGGGGGAGGTGGGAAAAGTAGCGGTCTACTTGCCGTGCTTCGGCTTTACGGCCGCGAGCCGCATTCCCACGGCGGCGAGGATGCGCCGGGCTACGACGGGGCGCGTATCGGCGCTGTGCAGCGCCCGGGAGACGTTGCTTGGTGCGATCCCGGTCCGCCGCGCCACCTCGGCGGGGGTGACGTCGGCGGCGGTGAGGGCGGCGCGGAGTAGGGCGCCCATGTCGCACGGATCGGGCGGCGAGGGTGCCGCGGGTGGGGCCGGGGGCGCAAGCCCGTCGGTCACGAGGCGGTCTTTCGGGCGGCGGCGATCGAGATATCAGTGGGATGGACCATGTTTGTATCCTCCTCCAGCGCCCCAAGGCCCAGCCCTTGCGGGTGTGGGCCGAGCCTCGGGCGGGGCGGTGTCAGGCGGAGAGGCGGCGCCCCTGCCCGCGCTTCTCGCGCTCCGTCTCGAAGGGCGTCCAATCGTTCAGATCGGCGCCGTAAATGTGCAGGCCGTGCGTTCCCTCGCCGCGCTCCGTCGAGAGCGCAAGCGAGCGCTTCATGCGCTCCAGGGCGCCAGGGCCGGCGGGGATCCACCCCTTCTGCGGGTTGAGGACGTACAGCGGCGCGCCAGCCTCGTGCGCTTTGATTGCATCTGCGCCGCGAACGAGCCGCATCTTGTGCCCGTCCGCCGCGAGCGGCGCCGGGGGCGCCTCTCCCGAGCCTTCGCAGTCCTCGCACTCGATGGCGCAGATCGTGCGCGCCGGCTCGCCGTGCGTCTTCGAGACGAGATCGCCCATCCACCCGGTTCCGTTGCACGTGTCGCACTTCGTCATCGTCCTACCCTCCGCGGTGGTCATCGCCACCGACAAGAGAGATCCTATCGCACGCGATGATATCGTGCAAGATACAATCGACGCGGGCCGGTCGATTTTTAGCGTTTCCGCTTCGCGCCCATCTTCGCCGCCTTCTTCCTGACGGCCGGCGCCTTCTCCGCCTCCCGCTTCGTCTTTGCTTCGAGCTCCGCGGCCTCTTGCGCCGCCGCCTCCGTCCGTTCTCGCTCCGCGCGCCGCTCCTCGGCCTGCTGGGCGAGCACGGCCCGCGCCTCCTCCTCCTCGCGCCGCTCGGCCTCGAGGGTGGCCGGGTCGGTGGGGGCCGGCGCGGGCAACGGCTCCTCGTCCGGGTCACCCCCCACGGCGGCGCGGGTCTCCGCCGCGACTCGTTGCTCCTCCGTGAGCGGCGCCAGGTAGACGGTCCCGCGGAGCTGCACGAGGCCGCGGCGTTGGCGGTCGCCGGGGCTCGTCCACCCGAGGGTGGCCATGGTGCCTGCGAGGCGCACAGCGGCGGCCGGATGGCGCTCCGCCGGGATGGCGAGCGCCTCCGTGAGCACCTGCCCGGAGGTGATGTACTCGCGTCCGTTGGGCAGGACGCGGAGCGGCCCCCTCCGTACGGTCCCGTCGCCGTTGCAGGTCCAACACGGCCGAGGCGCGCCCGTCACCGGGTCAACGCCGGCGCCGCGCTTCGATCCTTTGCATGCGCCGCACGTCACGGGCTCGCCGGCGAGCCACGCCCCCACGGTCTCCTCCCACGTGTCTTCGACGCGGTGCCGGATGGTCCGGCGCTCGCGCTCCTCCTCCTCCTCGTCGGAGAGCCACCAGCGGTGGGGGTTCGCGTCGGGCTCGACGCCCTGAGCGCGCAGCGCCTCGTATGCGCGCCACGTGTGGAGCGCCTCGGCGAAGAGTTGGTCACGCCACTCCGTGAGGAGGCGGAGATCGATCTTGGATCGGATCTGGTCCGGGCGCGAGCGCACGCCTGGCGTCTCGACGATCAGCCACCGGCGGTCGCCGGTCACGTCGGTGAGCAGCCGCTCTTGGTTGGTCGACCCGCCCGCCATGAAGGATCGGCGCAGCGTCTTCGCCGCACGCCCGAACATGGGCACGATCGTGTCGTCCTCCTGCGACACGAAGCGCTTGGCGTCGGCGTGGTCGTGCTTGCGCATCAGCGCGTCGATCTCGGCGATCTCGAAGACCCAAAACTTGTGCAGGATCATCACGCCGTGTCGGTTCGTGATGTCCGGGCGCCCTTCTCCGTAGTGCTTGCCGCCTACTGTCTTGAAAAAAGTTGATTTCTTGAGCCCTTGGCCCTTGGAGAAGAGGACGAGCGCGTAATCGGCCTTGACGCTCTCTTCGGACATGGCACGCGCGACGAGCGCGACGAACCAGATCAGGACCATCCGCGCCGAGAGCCGGTCCTCTGCGCGCGTGCCGAGCACGCGACTCGCCACTTTGTCAAGTCTATTCTCGCCGTCCCACGGGGCGAGGCCGGTCAAGTAGTCTCGCACTGGATGAAAAGGCTTGTCTTTGAATCCTACCCATGCAAGGGCCGCTCCTACGTCCTCCGCGCTGAAGGCGACCCGTTCGGCTCGCTCGAGCTCGTAGCGGACGCCGGAGACGTCGAGGTCTTCCAGCGGGCGCCCGTCGAGGCACGGCGTGCTCGCCATGAGGTTGTAGGAGAGGCGCTCGCCGTATGTGTTGCGCAAGATCAAGCACAAGTTGCCGAACGTGGACGCGACCTCCCCCCACTGGCCCTGCTTTAGCGTCGCGCGCCACCCGTCCTCGCCCACGGCCCCGCGCACCGACCGGACGCGGGATGCGCGCCGGCGGTCCGTGACGACCTTGCAGAAGTCGGTCGCGCCGATCTTCCGCTCCTTGAGTCGGGCGCGCAGGCGCGCAAGCTCCAGCTCGGGCAGGCCCGCTGCCCATGCCACCGTTGCCTCCTCGTAGAGAGTCTCCGCGCTCCCGAGCGCGCGCGCCACTATCGTGTCGATTGTGGGTGCTGCGTCGGGGGCGTCGAGGGTGGTGGTCATGGGTCCTCTGCGCGCCAGGCGAGCGTGCATCTGTAGGGCAACTCCGTCGCCCACCACGTAGAGAAAAGCCGAGGCGCCCCGGGCCTGCTACTCCCGGGACGCCCCTCCTCGCGTCCATGCGCCGTCGCGTTGCGCGCTCCTGGGCGGTCCGCCCTCGCGCGCGATTGCGTGGTACTGCTCTGCTTTGAGGGCGACGGAACATCGCCCCGAAGCGCACCCTCGCGGGTGCCCTTCTTAGCTTCCTCGATCTGGATTGCTCCAGAAGGGGAACTCCCCGCCGGCGAGCGCCGGAGGCGCGAGTCTTTGGAGGCTACCACGCGGCCTCTCTTTTCGCGATGGCTGCGTCATGCTCGAGGCGTTCCCGCAGCAGAATGAGCGCGCCCAGGGCGCGCCCGTAGACGACCGCCTCGGCCTCGGTCTCCTTGGCGATGACGATTCCGATCGGGCGCGGGTCGTTGCCCCACCGCGCGAGCCACTGCACGAGGTAGTAGCGGCTCCGCTTCACCTGAAGGAAGACGCGCCCGAGGTCGATCTGCACAACCACGTCCACTCCACGGCGGCGATCCTCCGTCGCGCGGTGCGCACGCCGGACCTTGTAGATCCACCACGGCCGATCGTCGCGTCGGAGGGCGCGAAGCACGATGGCCTCACACGCCTCCCCGAGGGCATCGGTCGGCAGGGGAGCAAAGGTACGGCTCACGTCGAGGCGCTCCCGCGCGCCCGGCTCTCGACGTCGAGGATCTGCGCCACCAGATCCGGTACGCTGGACGCCTTCGTGACCCCCTCGGCGTCCTCCACGTCGCCGGCGGGCGCACCCTCGATGCCGGCGAGCGCTTGCACGACGAGCTCCACGGGCGCGCCCCGGCGCATGGCGAGGGAGGCGAGGCGCCCGAGCGCGATCGAGAACGAGCGGAGCGCAGTCCCCTCGCGGTGCATGTCGATCCACACCTCGCAGATCGATCCGTCCTCCACTGCGCGCCCCACTGTGACGTGTACGCGGTGCTTTCCATCCGGCCCATTGATGCGCGGCGCGAAGGCGACGGACGGTCGCCGCGCGGGTAGGTCCAGCACGCCACACTCCCCCTCGCAGAGCCCGCGGCAAGCCGGAGGCCGCGCGCTGCACTTCGACTCGCCGCCGAAGTTGGGGCTCGGTCCTGTCGCGCACCCAACGCCCGCGTCTCGGTCAAGCCCGATCTCGCTCATGTCTCGCCGCTCCCCTTCTGCCGAAGCTCCGCCTCGGCCGCCGCGCACACGTCTCGATCCGCTCCGTAGTCGCGCCGCGCCATCCCACGGAGTTGCTCGACGGTGTGCCCGTCGAGGGCCGGCATGCTTCCTGGCGCGGGGGCCGGTCCGCTCATCAACTGACAGATCCCGAACGGCCGCCCGCGCCCGTCGTAGAAGTTGACGTGTCCACCCTCGCCATCGCGGGCGACCTTGCACCGCCCCGCGCACCGGAGCGGGCAGGCCCGGAGGCCGTAGCGCGCGACGAGTCCGCCGGGGATCATTCGCACCAGCTCCCTTCGGGCCATCCGAGGCGCGCGACGTCCTGGTGAACCTCGGCGCACGTGCGCGCAGAAGATGGGAGGCGGACGAGCCCCGAGCGGAGCGGGGCCTTGAACGAGCGGATGCGGGCGACGACCGGATCGGGGATCTGCCGTGGCGTCGGATCGTCACTCCACCCGGCTTCGACCATGGCGGCGCGCACGTTGCTGTCGAGGTCCACGACTACGGGCTTCGGGCGAGACTCTCTCCACCACGGGAACGGGTCGCGGTCCGTGTCCGGAGCCACGTCATCATCGTCGGCACGCGATGCGCTCGACTCGATCGCGGCGAGCGATTCGGGCGCGCCCTTCCACGGACAGAGCGGCTCAAACGGGAAACCGTGGCCGCTGAAGAGGCCATCGGCGCGCATTCGGTCGTAGGGCTTGCGGTTCACGCTCCACCGTCCTTGCCGGCCTTCTTCGCCGCCCTGCGCTCCGCCGCCCTCTCGCGCCGCTTCCGGTCCCTCTCGCGCGCCCGTTCGAGGGCTGTGTCCACCCGGTCCAGGTAGGCGAACGCCTCGCGCCGGACCTCCGCAGCGCGCTCCGCGGCCTCCTTCGTCTTCGGCACGAACCGTCCGCCCTTGCGGCCGGACGGGTCCCACACGACCGCGCGCTTCCGCGGGTCGCGCGCTGCCTCGCGCTCCTCGCGTACCCGGATCCGCTCGAGGTGCTCCGCGTGGTGCGCGCTCCCCGGCTTCGCGCACTTGCGTGTCTGGTGGTCCGACCCGCAGAAGCACGGCTCCCTCCACCCGCTCGGGAACTCGCCTTCGTGCTGGGGCGCGGGCGGCGCCTGCGGCGGCCCCGGCTCCTCGCCCACGAGCTCGACGGGCCGCCCCCCATTGCACCGGCACACCGCAGCGAGCTGCGCCCCAGGGCCGTGGAGCTGCCAGTGCGCGCGGTCCATCTGCCCCGTGTCGCACACGCGCAGGAACGCGCGTCCGGCCGGGCACTCGGGCCATTCCTCCCCGCACGAACACGACCACGTGACGCGCGGGATTCTAACGAGCGCCCGCTTCTTGCCCTTGCCGCGCATGACCTCCAGCCACATCGTGTGGCGGGAGATGACGTGCGGGCGCGCCCCGCGGTGCGGGAGGTAGGTGACGATCTCGCCCTCGACCTCGGGGAGGTTTGCAGGGGTCATCGCTTCGCTTGCTCCGCTACGTCATCCGGAAACGGCAGGGGCAACGTCCGCTCCGCCGCGCTCAACTTCTGCTCGCTGCCCGCCGCCCCGTCCTCGAACCGCCAAGGATCGTCCTTCGGCGCCGGCGGGCACGCGTGCCGCGTCCCGGCCATGGGGCACGGCCTCCCGGCCCGGCACTTGGGACAGCGGTCGCGGCGGAGCTTGCTCACCGCGGCACCACGACACGGCCGACGTTGGCGAAAGCCTTCTGGAAGCGCTCGACGACCTCCGCGCCCCCGAGGTCGTACTCGGGCGGGACGAGCACGACCGCGGACGAATGCCGCGCCTTGACGCTGTTCGCGGTGGTCTCCGTGTTCATAGCTAGTTCGCCTTTCCCATCGCGCGAGGGCGCCCCTGTTCGACGTCGAGATCGATCCGGATCTTCTGCGGCGGCGGCATACGCCCCATGGCTTCCCGCATCTCGCGGGCGATCTCGATCGCAACGCTCATCCAATCGTCGAGGTCGACGCCGTACCTCTTCGCGGTTGTCTGTACCGCCTCGTCATGCTCCCGATGGATCTGTTCGAGCCTCGCATCGTGCTTCCGGTTGATCTTCTCCAACTCCTCGTCGTACTCGCGGAGCATTTTCTTACGCCGCTTGTCTGCCCACGCGCCGAGCAGGTACAGCGCGGACCCATATGCGACCGACAGCACCAACCAAGAGAGAACGTCCTTCACGCTGCCCGCCTCCTCTCCGCCGCGACTCGTCGCGCCCTTTTACTTCGCTGCCAGTCCCGCAGGTACGTGAGCCGTCCGCCGTACCATTGTTCCGCGAGCTCGCGGACCGCCAACGCCTTCCGATCCACCGGACGCGCGAGCTGCCGCCGCGCTCGCCGCTCCGCGTTCCGGAGCTGCGTCTTCCCGCCCAGGTGTACCGCCATGGCCTCCCGCCCGTGGACGCGCGTCGAGTTGCACGAGATGCACGCGGGCAAGAGGTTGTCCGGCCCGTGCGCCATCCCCTCCGGGAGATCCCATGGCGACACGTAGTGGTCGACGGTGTGCCCCGCGCACCCCTCTCGCCTCCACTTGTACCGGCCGCCCTTGTTCGCCCGCATCGTCACTCCGCACCACACGCACCGCATCCCACCGCGTACCATGACCGCGCACAGGAGGTAGGGGGATATGGTCCATGCCACGCCGCGTTTCGACACGGACCGGGCCTATTGGAGCGGCCACGTCCACGCGTCGACCGGCATGCTCTCGATCTGGCCTTCCGTGAACGTCTCGTGAAAGTCCATCATGAGGGTTGGGCCGTTGGCCACGTGCATAACGTCGACGATCCACGGCCTGTCGTTGGTCGACGACACGGCGACGACCATGCCGGCGCGTAGGCACGTGCCCGGCTTCTCGTCGTGCCGTGGGCAGCAGATGTCGTGCCGTGGGCAGCAGATGATCACGGTGTCACCCACGCGTGCCTTACGCCCGCCGAACTCCTGTTCCGTCGCGTACCTTGCTCCCATCGCTACGCCTCCACCCGCACCACGACCGTGGTGCAGTTGTCCCGTCCCCCGAACTCCAGCGCGAGCGACATGAAGTTGCGCGCGACCTCTTCGGGTGAGGCCGGCGCGACCGGGTGTACCGCCCGGCTCGGGAGGCCGAATAGGGGGCCGATGTCAAGCTCCCTGATCCGAGAGTCTTCCAGCTCCCCCCAAACCCCATCCGAGCACAGGAGGAAGATGTCACCCGCCCGGACGTCGACCTCCTCCACGTCGACCTTGGTCCCCGCCCGTCCGAGCGCACGCGTCAGGATGTTCGCGGGGACCTGCGCAAGCTCAACGTCGGTCAACGGCTTCTTGTGGCTCCTTGCCACTGTGGCCCGGAGCGAGTGATCGCGTGTAAGCCACTCGAAGTGCCCGCCGCGGAGCCGCCCGCACCGGGAGTCCCCCACCCATGCGACCGCGCCGCGAGCCCCCTCGACGGCGAGGCACACGACCGTCGTCCCCATGTTCGAGCCGGCCGCGCGCGCAATGATCGCTCCGTTGGCGACCTCGGCGCAGAGGCGGAGGCGTGCGGCCAGATCGAGTCCATTGCTGCGCACCACGTCGAGACCGCATTCCCACGCGTCCGCGACGACCGAGCACGCCGTCTCCGCCGCGACGTCGCCCCGGTGCGACCCGCCCATCCCGTCGGCCACGACGTAGAGCCCCGGGCCGACATGGTACGCGTCCTCATTCCGGCCCCGGACCCGCCCCGGGTGCGTGGCGCCGCTGGCAGAAAGTTTCACGCTCGGATCTCCTCGCCGCTCCAGGCGATCGTTTCGAGCTTCAGGAGGCACGCGGGCGTGTGCCGCCCGTAGGTCCCTCGACAGTGCGAGCACGGGTGAAAGAACCACAGTGTCTTGAGCCAATGCCACACGATTGATCCCTCCTGACCGGAAAGGCCCGCCCCTCACGAGGAGGAGCGGGCCGACCCGATCCGGCTGGCGTATTCAGGACGGAGGCGATCCTTGTCTGTCCCAGGGCTCGGGCTCGCTCGGTGCATCAGCGTTGCTGAAGAATGCGGCGCCGTCCTCCCCACCGCCGCGGCGCCCGACGGTCTGCACCTCGTTGCCGTACTCGGTCGTTTCCCACGCGATCTCGATCGGCTTCGCATCGGGGCGCGTGAAGCCACAGGCGAAGTCGGACAAGCGCGGCGCGCTTTTCATGTCGCCGCGATAGCCGAGGCGATCCAACGTCTCCTTGTTGATTCGCTCGTTCCTGGCGACGTCGCCTTGGCGAGCACGGAAGATATCCAGCGTGGGCGACGGGTTGACGTCCACACCGTTGGAGAGCGTGAACCGCGCGGGCTTGCCGTCGCGCATGTCGCCGAACGTGAACCGCAGCCCCGGTGCGCCTCCCGCCGCTCGGATCCCTTCCACGCTGATCAAGTACGCGTCTCGACGAAATCTAGGCATGGTCTCTGCTCTCCCGGTCCGTTGATTGAGTTTCCGCGCCGACGCGGCGCAGAACGGGAAGGCGGCTGTGGCTTGTAGAGCCGTAATCAAAGCCGCGTCCCCGCTCCGCGTCGGGCCCTAGTTCGCGACCTCGACGCGCTGAGAGCGCGCATCGCGCTCTGCCTCGAGCGCGCCCACTCGTTCGAGGAGCTCGACGACCAAGCTCCCGAGTGCTTGCGTCGTCGGGTCCGCGACGAGCACGGGCATTGGCGGCGGGGGCGCCGAGATGATCGGGATCACGGGCCCGCGCGGCCCTTTGGGCTGCATCGTCTGGCGCTCCTGGTGCGCCATGATGACGAGCGCCACGCTCCCGATGTGGTCGTCGCTCTGCCGCTCGTGGAAGAGGAAGACTTGCCCCTCTCTCGCGCCGGTGGGGATGAGGTTGCCAAGCGCCGGCATCTCCTCCGACGTCGCCTTGATGATCTGCACCTTGCTCCTGGCCTTCATGCTCCGGATCCTCCGATCATTGTTTCCCGGTCAACGAATCGCTTCGTCACCCGCCGCCCCGCTCCGCGCCGCCTCAGACCACCGCCCCCGGCACGTACTTCCGTGCTGCCCGCCCCATCGCGTCCACGACGTCATGCGCGCCCCACGCCCGGAACACGCGCGCCGCCTTCCGGATCGTCGCAACTGGATCCGCCGGCATCCCACCCCGGCCTGGCCCGTTCGCGCGCTCGGGCTCGCTCTTCCTCGCCCTCGGTGCCTTCCGTGCTGCCATCGTGCGGCAACAGTAAGGCGGCCGACCCGGACAGCGCAAGCGTTTTTCTCGAAAGAACGAGATAACATTAAAACTAGAAAAGAAGTCGCGCGTTTGACGATTTTACCCGTGCGTCAACGCGCGCGGACGAGCGGCACGCGCACCCCGTCTACCGCCAAGATCCGCCCCGGTTTGCTGCCCTACACGCGTTCGTGGCGTGCCGATCGGGGTCGATCAACGCACTTTCGCCCCACCTCCACCTGAGAGGCTCGACCTCTCGGGCGTGGCGCTCGATGCGCTCACGGCCGGCGTCGTGCTTCACCTCCAGGACGCGCCCGCGTTGCTCGGCTACCGACTCCCGCGGCACGCGCTCATCCACGCGTCCCTCCCGTCGCTCGGCCCCTACTAGTCCCGCCTCGGCCCGTCGTGTACGCTCGCCTGCATGCGCGAGCGATCCAAGTCCGCGGGCACCATGAGCAAGAAAGACGCGCGCCGCCTCCTCGGATGGCGGCTCCAGGGTGCGCAGAAGCGCTACCACGACCGCCTCCGGGAGATCGACGAGCAGATCCGGAAGCAGCGGGACGAGTGCTCCGCCACGTATGCCAAGACCAAGGCGGAGCTTGACGCGGCCGTGGAGGCGGAGCGCATGGCCGTCGAGGTCGCGAAGACAGACAGACGGAAGGCTGTGGAGCGCGAGAAGGCGTCTCGCGCGCGCCTCGCCGCTGCGAAGGCAGAGAGGAAGGCCAAACGCAAGCTCACGCGCGAACACTGCAAGCTCGACGCGGCCAAGCTGCGGGATGACAAGAAGGCGGAGCGCGAGCACAAGAAGGAGAGCGACGCTCTCGAACGCTCGCTCTTGAAGGCGCCGCCGCGCGAAGAACGTGTCACGCTCTCCGCCCGTGAGCAGCGTGAACAAGTCGAGGCGGACGTTCCCGAGCGGTACCGGCCGCTCTGGAACAAGGTCAATCGTACCTTCAAGGTGCCGAAGCGTGCGGAAGGCCGCGCGAGCCTCTTGGAGGCGTTCGTGAAGTTCGCGGCGGAGAACCCCGAGGCGGTGGTCGAGGCGCAGCAAGCCGCCGTCGATGCGGAGATGGCGAGACTTCAGCGCGAACAACGGAGGCAGGGGCGCGACGCCAGCCGTGGGAACCGCCGTGCTTCAGGTGGCGGCTATGTCGAGGGAGTCCCGTTCTGACTCTCGCCCCACTGCGCCCATCGCTTCCCGAGGCGCGGGCTCGCCGCGCGTAGCGTCTCGAACTTCCGCCACCGTTCCTCGGGCGTCGAGTTCTCCAGCAGCTTGACGATCGCCCGGTACCGCCGCTCCCGCTCGAGCGCGTACGCGGCGCCGGCCGCGCCTGCGACCCATTTTACGAACTCGTAGCAGGCGCCTAGCGCGTCGAGTCGCGTTCCCCACGCGACTTCAAGTCGAGCGATCCGCTGGAAGTCGTTGGCCCGCCCAGCCGTCAAGCGCGGGCGCCAACGCGCCGACGAGCGCACCCACTCGCGCGCGGCTGAGTAGGGAGAGTCGATTCGTTGGCCCCGCATGCTGATCGGGAGGCTACGCGCCCCGCGCGTCCACCGCAACCTACTGAGTCAACTCAGTACAACGTCGCTCAGTTGTGTTTTCCGAAGGCTCCCCACGGCCTGCTAGTGGTCAGAGCACGTGATGCGGCCCGGAGTGGCGCGCAGCAGGAGAGGGAGAGATCCGATGCCGTCCGAGTCCAAGTTGATGGCGAAGCTCCAGAAGCTCGAAGAGAAGGCTAAGGGCCTCCTCGCCAAGAACCGCGAGCACAGCACCACCAAGGGTAAGGTCCCCGCGCCGGCAACGCCGCTCATCTCGGGCGCCGCGGCCGGGATCGGCGGCTATGCCGACGGTCGCTTGGGCACCGCCGACAACAAGCACCCGGCCTCGATCGCGCTCGGCGCGGTCCAGTGGGTCGGCAGCATCGCCGCCGCCTTCATGGGCCACCCCACGGCCTCCCAGGTCGCCGCTTCCGGCGCCGCGGGCAACATCAGCTTTCTGACCGGCTCCGCCATGTACGACAAGGGGCAGACGGAGAAGCTCAAGGCGTCCGCGCCGTCGACCTGAGCGTCGTCGCGGGCGGGAAGTCGCGCACCTCATCGGGGAGCGCGGCGCAGACGGGTGCTCTAACGCGGGTCGTGAGGTCGAAGCGTGGGCAAGGGGAAGCGAGAGGAAGGCGGCGGCACGGAGGAGGGGAGCGGGCTCGCGGGCTCGCATCTCGACCCGGACGAGCGCCGCAACCTGCGCGCGGAGTCCCGATCCAGTTCTCGATCGCGCCTCGAGTCGCGGTCGGAGACGCTCGACATTGGCGCGTTGGTCCGCGCGATCGGCGACGCCCACAACAACGGCGGCGTCAGTGCCCGATCGACCATCGACAGCACGACGCGCGCGCTCGAGGACGCGCACAAGATAATCGCGAAGAAAGACGAGTCGATCGCCGCGCGGGACGTGACGATCGCCACCCTCAACGCGCAGATCACGCAGGCTTCCGAGCACGCCGTTATGATCCGGATGCTCGAGTCCCGCGAGAAGGCTGGCGAAGTCGAGGCGAAAGAGAAGTGGTCGGCGGTCAAGCACGCGTTCACGGTCCTGGGTCCGGCCGCTCAGCCGATCGCCTCGTATCTCGGGAAGTTCCTCGCGGGCGCCCCGACCGCGCCGGCCGCGGGCGACCGCAGCCCGCGCGCACACGCGCTCCGCTTCCTGCTCCGCCTCCGGGACGGGAGCGACGCGAGCAATACGGTGGTCGAAATGATGGCGTCCCTCGCGGCCGAGGACGGCGAAGACGCGTGGCCTGGCGTGCTCGCGTTCCTCTCCGAGCTCGCCGCGCAGATCGGCGCCGAGCAGGCCGCGCAGCAGGCCGGCGCGCAGGGGGTTCCGAGTGGGCACGCCTGACTACTACTCGACCCTCCGGCTCCCCGCTGACGCGACGGCCGAGGAGGTCCGCGCGGCGTACAAACGCCTGGCGAAGGAGTGGCACCCGGACGCGCACCAGGGCGACGAGGCCAAGGCCGCGGCGTCGGCCAAGTTCCGGTCCGTGCAGGAAGCGTACGACGTCCTTAGCGACGAGGGCAGGCGTCGCGCGTACGACGGGGCGCGCGCGTCCTCAATCCCCGGCGTGCAGCTCCCGGCCGACGTGCAGAACGCGGTCGGGTTCTGGCAAGAGATCGGCCTCGCCGCCGCGACGCGCGCGGGCGAGGCGCTTCGGGACGGCGCCCCCCCGATCGTCGACCGCCTCGAGGGTGTCGCGCGCAAGACGTTCGACCTGAGTCGCACGCCCGAGGGGCAGAAAAAGATCCTGGCCGGGATCGACCTCCTGGCCTCCGGCCTGCGCTTCCTGGACGGGTCCGGGTAGTAACGAAGCGCAACGGACTCGCCGGAACACGGGTAACGCTGTGGCCGGCTCGACCTGTCACGAGAGGCGCCGCGTGCGACATGCCGCGCGCCCGAGACACGAGGGCGTGACGCGCCCGCGCAAGGAGAAATGACGATGGCACGTCGTAGTCCCGAGATGGATGGCGAGGCGTTGGTTCAGGCCGCGGGCGGTGACGCCGCGGCGATGTTCCCGGGCGGCCAGGTCCGCGAGATCCGCCAGGCAGTGATGGCGGTGCACCCGAGCCTCCGCGAGAGCTTCGCCCAGGCATGCGCCGCCGCGATCGGCCCGGTGCAGCAGGTGGCCGCGGCGGTCGCCATGAGCATCCTCGTGCAAGAGGAGATGCAGCCGAATGCGGCTGTCGGCCTCTTTCCGATCAACCCCACCACGGGTGCCGCGATCACGCCGGGTACGGCCCTCACGATCAACACGGTTTACCCCCTGGCCCCGTATCAGAACACGGCGCTGTCGCCCATCCAGAACCCCGTCGGTACCTCGATCAGCTGGAACTTTGTCGAAGGACAAAGGTTTTTCGGGGTCGTCACCGGCCAGCAAGACGTCGCCGCGGGCTGGTGCTTCGCGCAGGGCTCGTTGAAGTTCTCGCTCGACGCGATCGGGCCGCTCAATGGCGGTGACGTAAGCTTCGCGATGTTCCGGGAGGACGTCGTGCTCGGGCGTCAGATCATCGGCGTGTACCAGCGCCGCGTCATCCTCGAGACCGTCCCCTTCTTCGTCGCCGCCGTCCTGAAGGCGGGCAGCAACACCGCCATGGTCGAAGGCGTGACCATGGAGTACTGGGATGACAGATGCACGGACAGCAAGATCGTGCAGCGTCACTTCCAGCGCCGCTTCGGCACCGAGTATTTCGGCTCGCTCGTCGGCGACCTCCTCGAGCGCGCCGGCGCGGGCCTGCCCGCCGAGGCGATCGTCTCGCACCTCCGCGCGCAGGTGGGGAGCGCCCCCACCGCGCCGCGGTTCGGCTGATCTCGGTCCAGGCGCCGCGCGAGAGGAGCTGACCCGTGATCATTACCGTCCCGCCCCAGGCCGCCCCCGGGTACTACGGCCCGGGTGGGACGGTGCGCCTCCCGGCCCTCTGCGACCTCTACGCCGCGAAGGGGCTGCCGCCGTCCGCATGGCTCGCGATCTCGGTCACCCCGAAGGCGGGGACCACGGTGACGCCGGACGCGAGCGGGCGCTTCCTCCACTGCCTCTTCCGGTGGTCGCAGCCCGTGACGATGAAGGGCCAGAGGAGAGAGATCCTCCTCGCGCCCGACGGACAGCAACAGCAGCAGGAAATCTTCGTGGAGACCGACCCGGGTACGTATCGGGTTGGGTCGAACGCAGGAGTGGAGCTCCTGGGCGGCGTCCCTGATGACCAGTACGAGGTGCAGATCACGGCATTCGTCACGCGCCGCGAGCACACGCGGGCGGAGGTCGAGGAGGGCTACGCCGCCGTTGACGTGTTCGAGCCGGCCGCGAAGATCGAGCTCACCTCGGTTTTTTTCATCTCGGATAGTGACACGGGCGGCTGGTACGACTTCCCCGCCGCCCCGCAGTACCACACGTATTTCGAGGTCGTGCAGGGCAACTCGCGCATCGTGCTGGCGGCCGGGAACGTACCCCTCGACGCGAGCTACGGCCCCGGCGGGCGCGTTCCGCTCAACATGCCGAGGATCCAGATCCAGACGGGTATCTACAAGACGACGATGGAGCTATGACGACGATGCAGACCACGGCCGATGTCGCGAACCTCGCCCCGGGCACCCCCGCGCCGTACGCGCGCGAGCCGCAAGATCGATCTGTCCCCGCGCTAACGTTCGTGCGCGCCAAGTGCGGGAGCTGCGGGCTCGCGCTCTCCACCTACCCGACGAGCGACTTTCCGCCGGCCGTGCCGGCGCACGGGCTGACGCACGCGGACATCGCGGCGCTCGAGCCGGGCGCCCCCGCGCCGCACGCGCGCGAGGCGGCCCCGTCGCGCGGTCCCCGGTGTCGCGCCTGCGGCGTAACCGGCCGCGTGCGGCTCGTACCCCTCTCCTGATCTCGACTCCACGATCCTTCCCCCATCGGAGGCCGCGCCATGGCGCACACGATCACGATCGGCGACAACCCCAAGGCCACGGCGCAGATCCAGGCCAGCTTGATTCAGTCGGACGTGGAGACGGGCGCCGCGCAGCCGCCCGGAGACCACGTGGTCTACCACGATCCCGGCCCGAACGCGCCCGACACGTGGAAGAGTCCTGCGGAAGTCAACGCGACTGGCAAGGCGTCCTGTAACTCCATCGTGCGCGCTGCGGCC
>Ga0070665_100003295_pt1 | contig 17312 bp, 14 predicted proteins | sample KBSS13metaG_FD_65862 | JGI IMG/M metagenome (GOLD analysis project Ga0070665, IMG submission 65862) | Switchgrass rhizosphere microbial communities from Kellogg Biological Station, Michigan, USA - KBS S1-3 metaG | ecosystem: Host-associated > Plants > Roots > Rhizosphere > Soil ... | reverse complement strand
ATGGTGCAACACCTGTGGCTGGTAAGAAAGCGTTCAAGGCGTTCCAGACACTGGTGATCAACACGACAACGGCAGCGACCACGATCAACATTGGCACTGGTGGTGGACTTGGTTTGCCATACAAGGCACTGAGGGTTGAGTGGGAAGTGGCGAACGGTGCTGCTGTTGCTGCTGGCACACTGACTGCACCGGCACTCACTGATCCGCAGACTGCAAGCACTGGTGATCCGCGTGGCACGTATGCACCGACGACTGCCATGAACGGGACGAACATCCTCAGTGCTGCGTTCAGCTTCGCCAACGATGTGAACACGACCAACAACGGTGGTCTGCACGGCATTCGTCACTTCGCAGCGTAGTCCCCACAACGTGCGTAGTGATGAACTGGCAGGCGGTGCGTCGTCCCAAGCGCGCCGCCTGTCTAGCAGGAGGGCTGTATGGCAGGCACCCTTGTCAGGGACATCGTAAACGCAGTCATCACTGAGTTATCACAAGTGCCCGGTGTGGCGACGCAGATTTACGCGTCGGGGCGCATACGTCAGTACGTGCAGGATGCGTACCAGCTAGAAGTCGATGAGTTGTGGTGGCCACGGTATATGCTGTGGCAGACCGTTAGTGTCGATGGTGCGACTGGTCTGCTGACTGCTGACCTAAAGGGACCGATCAGCTACATCGACGAGTACGAGGACATCCGTGCGGTGTTCCCTGCTGGTAGCAATCGGCAGCTTGTCGAGTTCCCACAGTCGATGAACCCGGATGGGATTGTCAGCACTGGTAGCAGCAGTCGGTTGTTCGTGACGCCTGACTACACAGTGCCCCACAGGCCATTCAAGGTCATACCGCCCACCACGCTGTCTGTGACTGTGCATGCGAGGCAGAGCACGCCACTGCCACTGTCAGATGACACGACGGTGTATGTGGACAACCTGCTGCTTCAGTACGATGCAGCGTGGGCGTACTGCGTGGATGACGGAACGGTGCCTGCGCAGGTGAACAAGTTCCAGATGCTTGCCACTGCGCGTAGGCGTCGGTTGACTGCTGCAATGGCACAACAGCCGTTGTTGCTCGACCCACGGTTCCCGAGTGCAAACGTGGACGGATCAATGGGCGACTTCACTTACTTCGTGCTGGACTCGGACCCACTGGCATGACGACGACGACGTTCTATCGTGGCGAAGACCCACTGCGTGCAGACAAGCTGAACCAAGCATTCAGTGAGCGTGTCAGTCGTGAAGGCGACACGATGGCTGGCATGCTGACGTTGGCACAGGACCCGATTGACATCTTCCATGCTGCGACTAAGCAGTATGTGGACACGAGCATCGCTGGTATCTCACCGGGCACGTACTTGCCAATCGGTGGTGGTACGATGGAAGGTGACCTGTTGCTGTATGGGCCACCGACCAGCGACATGATGGCGGTGACGAAGAAGTACGTGGACGACAACATCGTTGTTGGCGCGTACTTGCCACTGACTGGTGGCACGCTGACAGGTGTGCTGACACTTGCGTTCGATCCTGCGTTGCCGTTGCAGGCTGCGACCAAGCAGTACGTGGACAACCGCGTCACCACTGGTAGTGCATCACTGGTTGTGTCTGATACGCCACCTGTGCCTGTCAGTGGTGGTATGTGGTTCAGCAGTGCAGACCTGCAACTGTATGTGAATTACCAGGACCCGACTGGTAGTCCACAGTGGGTGCCTGCCACGAACACGCCGTTGCCGTTCGACACGTATGCACCGTTGTCGATGGTGCAGGCTAACGTTGGTCGCAATCTTGTCCACAATGGTCTGTTCAACGTCGCGCAGCGTGGTGGTGGGCCGTTTACCACGAGCGGTTATACGCTGGACCGTTGGACCTGCGCTGTTGGTGGCGGGACGGTTTCGGTCAGTCAAACGGCAGCAGGGGACTATGATCGCAGCAGCATCAGTGATGAAGCAGTAAGCAACATCTTCACCTGCGTTGGCGCAGGAACGTCTGGTGCAGGTGACTATGTAATCCCTGGCGAGCATCACATCGAGGATGTGCGTAGACTGTCTGGTAAGACGGTTACCCTGACTTTCTGGGCACGAGTGATTTCCGGCCCCGCCACACCAAAGCTTGGCATTGATCTCTACCAGAACTTTGGCACAGGCGGTTCACCGTCCGCGATAGTTAAGCTGACTGCGCAGGCTGTCACGCTCGCAGCCGGATGGGTGCGCTACACAACGACCTGGAACATACCGAGTATTGCAGGCAAGACGTTTGGCACGACACCGAACACCAGTTTTACTGCCGTCCAACTTTGGATGAGTTCCGGTGCAACGAACAATGCCGATGCTGGCGGTATCGGTGTGCAGAGCTACACACTTGGTCTCTGGGGCGTCCAGCTAGAGATCGGCAGCGTTGCCACGCCGTTGGAGAAGATAGAGTATGCCGATGATCTGCAACACTGCCAGCGGTTCTTCGAACGTCGGGCACTGGCTGCCAATGAAGCTATTGGTGTCGGCACGACGCAGACAAACTTCAATCCACCGACCGCTTATTTCGTTATGCTGCCATTCAAGGTGACCAAGCGTGCCGCGCCAACCATCACAACGTCTGCGGTCGGGAGCTTCTTTGTGGCTGGGATGGCTGCGAGCGGCATATCGACAGGATCGAGCGCGGATACTGCATGGATGCACGTTGCTGCGCCCAGCGGAAGCACTAACGCTCCGTGGACCTGCGTCCCTGTGCAGGCAAGCGGAAGTGGTGCAACAATCGACTACTCGGCGGACCTCTGAGGTAACCCATGGCATTCGACTTCCCCAACACACCAACCATCGGTCAGGTCGTCAATGGACCGAACGGTGCACGGTATACGTGGGATGGTGACAAGTGGGTAGCGAGTTCTGGTAGTGAGACACGACAGGTGCCGATTGCGTTCCCGTTCGTTGGTAAGCCAACTGCTGCCATGCAAGTCAACGTGCCACTGCCACAGGGTGTGACTGTGCCTGCTAGCTTGGCTGGTAGCGTGGTGTACGACGCAACGAAGACGACTGCTGATGCTGTGTTTGCAGTGAACAAGATCAGTGCAGGCGTTACGACTGCGTTGGGGACAGTCACCATCACGAACGTCAGTAACACGTCGGTCACGTTGGCTGGTGCAGGTGGTACACTGAGTGTTGGCGACGTGTTGCAGTTGGTTGCACCGAGCAGTCAGGATGCGACGCTGAGTGATTGTGGCATCACCATCCTCACCACGCGAGTGTAGACACGATGGCATACACGTTTGGTGACGGGTTCGATCTCTACGCCGCAATCGCCGACGCGGTGGTGGGCTACTGGGACAGTGGCACAACGACGAACTCCACCCTTGTTGCTGGGCGGTTTGCCGGTGGTCAGGCGTGGAGCACAGGCGCCAACAACAGCATCATTGCCCTTACAAAATCGAGCGGGGCAAACGACGCTGTGCATCATCTCGTGATGGCGTTCCGTCAGAATGTCGCACTCACCGGCACAAATCTGGGATGCAACCTGCAACTGCTCGACGGCACAACGGCGCAGTGCAGCATCGTGTTCCGTAGTGATGGCGCTGTCTTATTGACCTCTGGCACTCCTGCTGGGGCAGTTCTGGCCACCTATACCGGCGCGGTGACAGCGCAGAACACATGGGCGGCATTTGAGTTCGAGGTGATCATCTCAAACACTGTGGGTCGGTTCCGTGCGCGGAAGAACGGCAACGCGTCCGACGATTACGACAGCGGCGCGACGTTGAACACGCGCCCCGGTGCCAATACCTACGCCAACAAGCTTCAGTTTAGCTCTGGTCCGACCCAAATCAGTATCGGTGCCAACCAGCAGGTTATAGACGACCTGCTCTGGCGCAGCGACGCCGCCAGCGTGCCGTTCGTGGGCGACATCCGCGCGTATACACGCATGCCCGCGAGCGATGTGCAGGCGCAGTTCAGCCGCAACACCGGTGCCACAAACTTCTCAGCCGTGGACGAGCCGCAGCAGAACGGCGCGACGGACTATGTGTTCTCCGCTACCGCAGGGCAGAGCGACCTCTATGGCATCGCCGCACTTGCTGCGACGCCCGCATCCGTCGTGGCGGTGACCACGCGCGGCTTCGTGCAGAAATCGGACGCAGGCACACGCAACGGTGCGGTGCAGATGAAATCAGGTAGCACGACAGTGCAGAGCACCAGCATCGCACTGAGCACATCATGGCAGTGGCTGTGGCGCACTGACGCGACGGACCCTGCGACCGGCAGCACATGGACGCCGGTTGCAGTCAGCAACGTAAACATCGGGCCGGTGGTGACCGCCTGATGCCAACAACGTGGAACCCCTCCGATCTTGCTAACTGCACACTGAGCGGTGGCAATCTTGTCGCGACCATGACGGGTTCCAACCCTGGCGTGCGTAGCCTGGATCGTGTGCTGACAACTGGTAAATACTACTGGGAATGTGCGTTTACCACGCTGACGAACGCTGCCACTGGCGTGTGTCTCGGCACGGCGACATTCGCTGGAATGGCATCGAGCGCACTGCTTGGTGTCGTAGCGTCGCAAGGCGGTATTGTGACGCTGAACGGCGTCAGCCAGGGCAACTTGCTGGGTGCGTTCACCGCAGGCGATGTGTGTTGCATCGCGCTTGATGTAGACAGTAGTCAGGTCTGGTTCAGACGCACAGCAGCCGGAAACTGGAACGGTAACGCCAGCAACAATCCGGCAACGGGTGTTGGTGGGCTTAGTCTGCGTGGGTTCTGTGGTCCGGGTTACGATCTCTATGCGTTTGCCGGTAGTGGTTCAGGTGCAGCCATCACCGCAAATTTCGGTGCGACCGGTTACAGCGGCACGGTGCCGAGTGGTTTCGTCAATATCCCGACAGGCACAGCGGTAGTCACCAACGATGTACTGACACAAGCCGCGCTGGAGCAGTGGGGCAGCGGCACGCCTGACATGTGGGCGACGCAGCTTGCTGTTGAGATGTGGGGCAACACACAAACAGTGAACCCACTGATGATCGCTACGCAGTTGGCGCTTGAGATGTGGGCACCGGTTGCTACCGTCACACCCCCAGTCGTGCAGACGCAGGCACGTGCAATGATCTTGGTGTAGAGATGTACCTGCAACGCACACAGAACGGCCTCAACCCACGCGGTCAGCAGCCGCAGAGCAACTTGCAGACCACGACTGTCAGGTCGTTCGAGGGTGGCCTGAACGTGTCTGACACTGACCTCAACATGTCACCGAAGTTCGCACGTATCCTCGACAACATGGAGCGGCAGACGGATGGTTCGTTGGCGTTGCGTCCTGGCACGCGTCTGTTCAGCAGTGACCTGTGGGACGTGTCAGTGGATGTCATCAACCACACATACTTCAATGGTTACGTCATCGCTGTGCAAGCGAGTGGTGCATGGACCAAGGTGGACGGTGCTGGCACTGGTGTGAACATGGAGTTGGTCGCTGCACCAGCAGGCACACGTCCGTGGACCAACCCTACCGACTACGCGTCGTTTGCCATCTTCGGCAGTGACCTGATTGGTGTCAACGGCAAGGACAAGCCCATCATTGTCAAGGGCAGGACCACTGATCCTAACTACATGGAGGCACAGTATCTTGTCGATGAGGCGTCTGGCTCGAACATCAACACGCCCATTGGCAAGTATGTGGTGACGTTTGGACAATATCTCATCATTGCAGGAGTGGCGTCGGACCCGAGCACGATCTTCATCTCCGCTCGTGGAACTAGCGGCACGTTCTTTGGAGATGCAGCACCGAATGACGGTGTTAACGTTGACCTCGGTCCTCGCGTGTCACTCGGCAGTAGCACTATCACTGGCCTTGTGGCTTATCGAGACAAGCTGCTGGTCACGTTCGAACGCGGAGTGATACCGCTCAACCTTGGCATCTACACAGGTGACCCTGGTGTGCACACGCCAAGTGATGACGGCTTCATTCAGGAGTTCGGTTGTCTGTGTCACAGGTCACTGGTGTCGGTGGGCGATGACACGTTCTTCAACGACAACATCGGTGTCAACAGCATCAACCGTGTGAACGTGTTCAACACGCTACGTCCGGTGCGGGCCAGTCACCTGATTGATCCACTGACCACTGCCAGCATACAGCCGTTGAGTGAGGCGCAGATACAGAGGTATATGTTCGCCATCTACGACCTCCGCAACTTCCGCTACATGCTGTTCGTGCCGGTGTTCGCAGAAGATGGTGTGACGATCACTGAGACGGTGTGCTACAGCTACACCAACATACCGACACTGAAGGTGCAGGCGTGGGCACGACTGCGTGGTTGGAAGTGGCAGTCGGCGTGTCGAACGAGCTTGCAGAACATCATCTTCAGTCGTGGTGACAGGCTGTACTCGTACGACTTCGACAACCAGTCAACACATGCTGACAGGTTGGGTGATCCTGATGTAGAGGATGGTGAAGGCGAACCCATCGCGTTCGACTGGGAGTTGCCGTGGGCGGACATGAAGCACCGCATGAACATCAAGCAGATACGCTATCTGGCACTCGACACGACAGGCACAGCCAAGTTCACGGTGCGTGCGTACGTGGACAACATCCACAACTACCACAGCGTAGACAGTCCACTGCTGAGCATGCAGTTCACAGGTGGCAGTGCAGGTGGGTATGGTGACACGCCGTATGGTGATGGACCGTATGGTGGTGGACGGCGGTCGTCGGATGAACGGCTGTATGCGTTCGTGGCGAAGTTCAAGATACTGAAGCTGCGGTTCAGCGGCTCGACACGCAACCCGCTGCGGTTCGTCAGTATATCGCTGGGCTACATCCCAGGCAGCATCAGGAGATAGGCATGGTTTCGTTCACCACCAACCTGCGACTGCATGTGCCTGCGTTCGACCAGGACCCGTGGGATGAGGATGTCAACGACAACTGGTACACACTGGATGCGACGGTTGCTAAGTTCTTCGGTGTCGCCAACCTGACTGGTGTGTGGAAGAACGCCACACCGTATGCCAATGGTCAGTCAGCAGTGGACTTCGCAGACGGTAGCATATGGACGTGCAACATTGCACACACCAGTGCTGCGGTGCCGACCACGTTCGCTGAGGACAGGTTGGCCAATCCTGGCTACTGGATAGAGAGTGTGTCCACTGCACAGGAGTATGCACAGGCTGCGGCAGACAGTGCAGGTGCAGCACAGGTGTCTGCTGGTGAGGCTGCTGAGAGTGCGGCTGATGCTGCTGCTGCTGAGGCAGTGGTGAACGGTGCACTGCCAATCACTGGTGGCACCATGACTGGTGAGTTGGTGCTGTTTGGCGACCCAGTGAATGTGTTGGCTGCGGCAACACGCCAGTATGTGGATGCGCGTGTGGGTGGTGTTGGCTACCTGCCGACCACGGGTGGCACGATGACGGGGGCGATCACGTTGGCAGGCAACCCGAGTGGTGCACTGGATGCTGCACCGAAGCAGTACGTTGACTTGTTCATGCCGACTGCTGGTGGCACGTTCACTGGGTCGATCACGTCGAATGGGAACGTGAGTGCTGGCGCTGGTATGTATGCAGCAGGCAGTCCTGGGTACACGCTGGTTAACTCGGGTGCTGCATTCACCTCGGACTCCAACTACACGAACCTCGTGTTCGATAGTGGCAACTGGCGGTGGCAATACAACAGAGCCGCTGGCCATTTGCAGTATGTTCGTGGCAGTGACAACGTGGCGCTTGCAACCATCAACTCTAGTGGCGACATTTCAGCAGTAGGCAATCTCTACGCCAACGCTAACATCTTCTTGGCACGCAACGTTGCAAACAACTTCTACCTCGCAGGTGACGGCAGCAACCTGTACCTGAACTTCGAGAACGGCTACGCACTTGTGTGGAACCGATCGAACGGAATTTACACGCTCAGTTCGCCAAGTGGCCCACGGATGACGGTGGACACGGGAGGTAACGGAGTTTTCGCAGGCAACATGTCGTGCCAGGGTGTGTACGCATCAGGTGGGTTGTTCCAGATTGCACCTAACTACTACATGCAGCGTGGTAACGATGGTCACTGGCGGTGGGTAGAGGGTGGCACAGTCAACATGGAACTGTCGAATGATGGTAACATGGCCGCACTGGCAGCAATCACCGCAGGCGGTAGTGTGTTTGCTGGTGTCAACGTGGTAGCGTCACAGAATGTCTTTGCAAGCGGTAACCAGATGGTTATGGGCAACGGAGGCGCCGGTCGCCTGTTGCAGATGAGTCCAAGCTGGTACTGGGAGTGGAACTCATCCAATGGCACACTCATATGGAATACGCCATCAGGCTACGAGTGGATCATACACGGTGCAGGTCAGTGCTACAACGAGCGTGCATGGGTTGGTGGACATGGTGCGTATCAGGACTTGTCGGATGAGCGATCCAAGCGAGATGTGAAGCCTGCGAATGAGGGCCTCGACGCGGTGTGTGCCATCAAGCCAATCAAGTTCATACGTGTTGGCATGCCTGAGGCGAAGGTAGAGTTGGGCTTCTCTGCACAACAGCTTGCTGATGTGTTGCCTGAGGCTGTCACTGAGACAACGATGGCGTTGTTGCCAGGAGCCGCACGCGAGGACAGTGATCCACCATCGTTGGCAGTAGCGACTACACCGATTGTGGCTGCACTGGTGAATGGCATGAAGGAATTGGTTGCACGCATTGAAGCGTTGGAGGGAACACGTGCCTGAACATGCAATTGATGGCAACGCGACTACTGCTGTGATCATGCAGAACCATGAGTGGCAGGTCGTGTTGGGTGTGCTGCGTAAGCATCCGTATGAGGTGGTTGCGCCACTGATTGAGAAGATCGTTGGTCAGTGCGTCCAGCAGGCGATGAGCGATGCCGTTCCATCTCGAACGAGTTGACGCCAACAACATCGCCCATGTGGTTGCACTCGGCAAGGAGCTTGTCGCACTCGGCACGTTTGGACAGACGGGACCTGAGTTCGACTGGGACTACACGCTGAGAAGTACTCAACACGTGTTGACGAATGAGCGATACTATCTGGCTACGGCAGTGGATGACAGCGGTGCGTATGTCGGGTTCGTGGCGGGGCACCTCGACTTGTTCTTCTTTGCACCGAAGCTGATGGGTATCGAGGACTGCTGGTATGTGAGAGAGCACACACCGAGTAGGGGCAAGATCGCTGCGGCACTGATGATGTCGTTCGTGGACTGGTGCTACCTGCATGGTGCGTTGCTGGTGCAGAGCGGAGACATAGCGTCGATCAACACCATTGGCGTAGATGCACTGTATCGTAGGATGGGGTTCACTCGGTATGGTGTGATCTACAAGCATGCGAGGGATGTGTGATGTTCAATGAAGGTGGTCAGGTAGATCGCTCCTTCGCAGCCATACCACGTGGCGGCAAGGGTGGTGGCGGTGGTGGACAACAGCAGTTGGAACCACGCTCGTATGTCGATCCGGTGACTGGACGAACGTTCACTGATCCTGGTCCACCGATACCTGGTGGTGGCTTCTTCGGTACTGGTAAGTCAGGCTCGGAGCAGTTGAACGAGTTCATTGCACAGCGTGAGGCTGGTGAGAAGACAGCGAGTGAGCAGGCTGCTGCTGATAGGCAGACGCAGGCTGCAACCAACGAGTCGCAGTTCCAGACCAACAGGACGAATGCGTACAACACCGCATTGCAGAACACCATTCGTCAGTTCCAGTTGGCTGGGCTTGATCCTAACCAGTATATGGAATCGGACATCAAGCCTCGGTTGGCTGGTATACAGAGTAGCATTCAGGACTTGGACCCCAACCCGAGTGCTGCGTTCTCGCCTGATCTTGGCAACACCATCATCAGTGACCTGACAGGTGGTGCACGCACGAGTGCACTGAACAGGCTCAACAGCATCTTCACGCCCACGTATGCGCAGTCCAACCTGCCGAGTAGCATCGCGTCGCCATACATCGACCAGATCGTGAGTGAGCAGTTCGATCCGCTGAACGCACAGCTTACCAATGCACAGAAGCGTGGCATCCTGAACGACACGGGCTACAGTGCAGCACTGAACACGCTTGGCCAGAAGCAGACAGGTGCTCGCTCGACGGTGCAGTCGCTTGGTGAGAACATCCTCAATGAGGAGCGTGGGTCGCTGAATGACTATATTAACTCGGCACGTGGTGCAGCGAATGCTACAACCCTGAACAGCCAGTTCGATCCAGGCGCATACACGAGTGGTGCACAGAGCATGATTGCGTCTGACGTGGGCAACTTCGGTGGTGCACTACGAAACGCGGTTGGCTCTACGCAGTTCGCTAGCCTGAGTGACCTGCTGAATGCAGGCGGTGCAGTACAGGGTGCAGTGAACACGTCACCACTGGATGCAAGTGGCGGTGTGCCAAAGGCTGGTGCTGCACCTGGGATCATTGATGAGTTGGCTAAGCGACCGAGGGGCTTGGGTAACACCGGAGCGTTCTGATGTTGGCTGGTCTAGAGATACAGCCTGAGGCGCTGGTCGATGTGATCGGTGAACTGGACAGTGTGCTGTATGACTACTGGAAGTCCACTGATGCGCACAAGGGTGTGCCTCCATTGGCGATGGACTGGTGGGCGTTGCAGCGGTTGGAGGCAGCCAACGCGTTTGTGTGTCTGGTAGCACGACAGCAGCAGCAGGTGCTTGGGTTCGTGCAGTACATGCTGTTCATGCACTTGCACCACAAGACGACGCGGTTCGGTCACTGCGACATCCTGGCTGTGCGGCCCATGCATCGTGGCAAGGGCGTGGGGCGTGCACTGATCAAGTCAGGTGAGATGGAGTTGCGGCGACGTGGTGTGAAGCGCATCGTGCATGCACAGCGGAGTGTGTACGACGTGCCACCGCTGTTCCCGAAGCTGGGCTACACGGCGACTGAAACCGTCTACATGAAGGCACTGTGACATGGCGATCTCAGCTATTGCCGCTATTGGCTCACTGCTTGCAGGTGGTGCGGCAGTCGCGTCGGCTGCGGGTGCACAGAACAGGCAGCCTCAGCAGAGTGCACTCGCCATGCGGCAGTTGCAGGATGCTGAAGCGAACACGCGGTATCAGCAAGCACTCAATGCACTAGCGACACGCAGGTCCACGGCTGGTTATCAGGACAGCTTCGGCTCGTCACTACAGTACGACCCAGGCACGAACACATGGATCAGCACTGAAGGTCAACTGCCACAGACTGCTGACCTGAGTGCACTGCTCAACACGATTGCACGCAACACCACTGATGCAGGACAGCAGCGGTTCGCCAATGCACGTGCGTCACAACGTGCAACGCTTGCTGAGCCTGGAGCTGATAGGGCCATTAGGGACTTCAACATCTACCAGCCAGTGAATGCCAACGAGATCACTGGTGCACTGACTACGCAGGCAGCGAATGCCAACTCTGATGCATACCGCAACGTGCTGGCTGACACACTGCGGCAGTTCTCACGCACGGGCACTGCGGCTGCACCAGTGATTGCGTCCATCGGCAGTAAGTCAGCGAATGATCTGCGTAGCTCGTTGGTGGATGCGCGGTTGAAGGGCATGGGTGCGGCTGACGAGATCAACCGGTCACGGATTGGCACACTCGGTAGCACTGCTGCAACTGCGTCTGGTCTGGCCAGTCCGCAGTTCCAGGCTGCGCCGTTCCAAGCGAGTAACCGTGGTGACATACTGACACAGTTGGAGGCACAGCAGTCACGCACGGCAGCGATTGCGCCTGTGTATGGTGGTGAGAACGTCAACCGTGCACTTGGTGGTGAGCAGACGGCCACGAACGCAGCGATCAGCAACGTGCCCAACCCGAACTTCGGACTGAACAAGATCGGTGAGCTTGGCAGTACGATCGGTAACCTGACTGATCCGAAGGGCAAGTTCATGACTGGCTTGGAGACGCTGTTCGGCAGTGGTACGACCAAGACAGACTACTCAGGTGCCACAGGTGGTGGGCTGACGAGCTTCACCAATCCTCAACTGGACTTCTACAACAAGTACTTCGGGTGAGGTTGACATGGCTGCTGCATCATTCGGCTCATACAACCCACAGGCCACTGATCCGTCATCGGTTGAGCTTGCGCTGGCACAGGCTATTGCCAAGGACACACCTGACCTCGCGTACCCCATGTTCGCCAACGCTCGCATACAGCGTGAGAACCAGGGTGCACAGTATGGACAGGAGTTGGCGCAGCAGCATGCGTATGCACAACAGCAGTTGCAGGAGCAGATGGCTGACAATGCAGCCAAGAACGTAGCTGGTCTGCTTGACAAGCCGGGTGGTGCACGGCTCATGGCTACATCGCCAGCTTTGCGCTACTTGTATGGTGGTGCTCAAGGGGATGCAGTCGATACCATCGTGGACATGGCTGATCGTGGTGCCAACGCCAAGATATTCCATGACGTAGCTGGTGGTGCACAGGAAGCAGTGAATGCTGGCCTGGACATACCTGCTACCAGCTACGGACAGATGACCAACCTGCCTGTGAAGCAGGGCACACCATTGCAGTTGCGTGTAGCTGCACTGCACGAGGCTGGATCGAATGCACGTGCTGGTGGTGAGAAGCAGCCTGGGGTCAGCATACAGAAGGACATCCCCGGCGTTGGTGTGGCCAACGTAACCTACGGTGGCAAGACAGGGATCAACACTGCTGACCAGATAGCGGCTGACTTACAGAAGCGATTTGGTGTGACACCTGCACTCAAGCCACCATCCACACCCGGTGTCACGCCGTTGCAGCCGAAGTCTGGTGGTACGAGTAGTGCACCAGCCACACCAGTACAGAGCAGCACACGTGGTGCAGCACCAGTACAGGACAAGCTAGCTGCTGCACTGAACAGTGGTGCACTGGTGAAGCCACTCGGTGCGGATGGTGCAGCGAGTGCGGCTGCGGCTGCTAAGGCGAATGGTGGTAAGCCGAAGACATCGCAGAATGCTAACGGCACACTCAACCTGCTCGGTGCTAAGGGTGAAGTGCTGCTCACGTTCAAGCCATGAGTGACAGCCCATACAACTTCCTGCCGCCTGACGATGCGATAGCACTCGCACAGAAGACAGGCCGTGACCTACGCAATGATGCACTGCGGTTGGGTAGTGGATTCGTCACCAACGTTGGACCTGATCCACGACTGACACAGGGCATGCCGTATCTGCCCAACATAGCCAACTACGTGCCATTCACTGGGCTGGTTGAGAACCTGAGCAGTATGGCTGGTACTGGCTACGATGCAATACGCACGTTGGTCAACAAGGGATTGGAGAACGCAGGGTATAAGGAGACGCGCCTACCTGAACCGTGGCAGTGGACACAGGCTGCTGCTCGGCACGTAGCACAGACTGAGGATGAGGTAGACAAGCAGCTTGGTGCTGATCCGGTAGACATCACCAGTCCCAGTGACGTGATCCGGTCGAGCATCATGCACACCGTAGGCAGTATGCTACCTGCTGCACCCGGCAAGATCGTGACGAGCCTACCCGGTGCGGCTGGTGCAGTCGCTAAGTGGTTGCTGCCTACCACCGAGCACGCAGCGCAGAACGTGTTGACTGCTGGTGCACTCGGTACAGCCGGTGGTGCGTATGAAGCACACAAGGCAGAGCAGCTTATTAAGGACAGTGGCCTGACTGTGCAGCAGGCACGTGATGCACTGGCTACAGAGGACACTGCACAGACCGCGCCGCCGGAGGCGAGCGCTCTGAACGCTACACCGGCTACGCCTACTACCACTGCTGCACCTGCACCAACGCAAGCCCCTGCACAAGTCAAGACACTCGACGAAATCCTAGGCTCCACTACGCAAACACCCTCAACACGTGTTGATACATCCAAGGTCCAGACGCTCGACCAGATACTCGGTACCACACCTGCTACACCGAGTGGTGGTGTGCCGACACTCGATGAAGTGTTGGGCACACAGGTTGCACCGACGTTCCAAGAGGGCGGCGGTTACCACCCGATGACGACTGGTGATGCACTGGTTGTCGGACTGCTTGGTGTTGCAGGACTTGGTGCAGCACGTGTATTCCACGGCCTGGGTGCTGAGACAACGGCTGCTGCACGACTGCGTAGGTTGCAGGACCCTGAGTTCGTGGCACGTGCACAGAAGTTCAACAACGAGTTGATTGCACAAGGCCGCTCGTTGTCGGTTGATCCACACGAGGGCCTGCCTGAGCCACCACATCCCACTGCCAACCCACTGCGTACTGCGGTGACAGCAGTGCAGGACACGCTCCTGGATCACACGGCCAAGTCACGTGAGTTCATGAGCATCACTGCACAGACACCAAGCAGTGTGGACCTGCTGAGTAGGCGCTACGGTGTGGTGCGTAACGACGCCATGCATCAGGCCACTGCACGTGAGTTCATGGAGACGGGCTTCGACGACCACATCGACTTCCAGATGACGCATGCACCTGCGCCGTTCTACCGAGAGGTTGCCGCGCTGCCCAATGATAAGGAGTTCACGCTACGTGAGGCACTGATTGCACGTAACGAGAAGCGCAACCGCATCAACAACCAGATCGACTACGGCAACCCGCTGCCACTGGACTTCAAAGACAAGACGATGGCAGACCTGACCACGATTGAGCAGCGTGCCACCAGTGACCCTGTGTTGATGCAGTTGATTGAGAAGTACGACACGATCAACCGTGAGATACCACAGATGGGCTTGCAGTACGGGCACTTCACACAAGGTGAGGTGAACGACATGCTGAAGCGCCGTCCCGAAGTCGTGTTCGATGTGGACCCGCGTGGTCGCATACTCGGGACGTTCCGTGCACGGCAGATGCAGCCATACACTGGCATCGACAAGGCATTCACCACGCCATACCACTCACAGGCACAGCATGTGGAGCAGGCGTTCCGTGAGTTCCGTGTCAACCAGTTCAACAAGGACCTGTACAACCACGTCGAGTCACTGATGGCGTCGTCACCTGATGTGCCTCGCTATCAGACACGCAAGATGACGCCCAACCAGCCGCAGTACGGCATCCTGCCTGAGGATGTGCATACGTCACGTGAGCCTATCGTGTATATCCGTGACAACGGCATCAAGGCCATCCATGTGCACGACCCACTGCTGTATGAGACGTACACGGGACAGAACACGACACGTCAGCGTGCCACACTGGGTGGGTTGGCTGCGATAAGCAGGATGTTCGCACACACCACAACAGGTGTTGCGTCGATAGCCACTGGTCGCATCTTCCCATTCCGTCCTGCGTTGTGGACTGCGTTGTCGATGAACGTCAACAAGCCGAAGGGCAGTGTCATTGGCCTCGGTGACTTGGTGGCACAGAGGCTTGGTGGTTCGTATCGTGGGTTCGATCCCACTAACCTCGGCGGCATGGCGTATGCGTATGGCAAGGGACGTGTTGAGGCTGGCGCTGGCTTGGTTGGGCAGATGCTGCGTAAGGACAGCCCCAACCTGGTGAACCGGTTCATGCGTGCAACTGTTGGTGACATGCAGACTGACAAGATGCAGGGTGTGCTTGAACGCTACTACATGGACTCGTTCATGCACTTCAAGCGTGCAAGTGGTATGGGTGGACAGGCTAACATGTTCCGTGTGCCACTGCCTGCGTATTCGGCTGGTAAGGGCACACCCATCCGGTCGGTGTTCAACGAGTTGGTACCTGACTTGTTCATGGCCAACACATGGGCAGGTAGGGCACGACCGCCTGTGGTCAAGATACGCAGTGCACTTGAGCAGTTCTACTCCAACATGAGTGAGGCTAGCCACGACTACTTCGCACGGCTGAACCGAGACCGTGGTCAGTACAAAGGACAGCCTGAGTTGCTAGCGTACGACACACGTGCACTCACAGGTGACCCTGGTGTGGGTGGTGGTAACCGCTACGTGCAGGGCTTCACTGGTGCGGTGCCGTACTCCAACATTGCCATGCAGGGCACTACGCGGCGTGTGCGTGCACTGGTAGATGCACCTGTGGCTGCGTCGTTGGCGTATGCGTCGTCTGTCGGATCGCTGGCACTGCTGTCGCTGCTCACTGGGTTGGGTAGGCAGGATGCTATAGATTATATGGACAAGGTGCTGAGTACGACACAGCGTGTGTCCGATGTGATCTTGTTCAGGAATGGCCACGCACCTGAGGCACACATCAAGATACCACTGGCACAGGAGGACAGTTGGGCGTACGGACTGGCACTGAACCTGATCGCTAACGCCATGAACCTCGCTGCGATCAAGCACATGCCTGATACGATGGCTGCGTGGGGCGACTTCATCCATGACTACATGCGTGAGCACCTAGCAGTGAGCACAATGGAGTCGATGGAGCATGGCATACAGCGTGGTGTTGGCTTGGACTGGCCACTGCTGAATGCGGCGTTCGCGTTGACAGGCAAGGAATTGCATGTGGACGTGGCGCGTGTGATGGACGCCATACGCAACGGCACGTTCGGTAGTGACACGTTCATGCGTGGTACAGGCAGTGCACCGACGACGCCCAACCATCCAGGCGGTGACGGCACGTTCGACAGTGTGGAAGGCAAGAAGTTCACCGATGTGTTGGGCAACATCTTCGGCATGGTCGGTGGCATGATGGACATAGTGAACAACACGGGTGGTTACTGGAAGCAGACGGGTGACTTCTGGCGTGCAATGGGCATGGCTGGTCATGACTGGTTGCAGCAGGCCAAGGACCTGAACCCGCAAGGCAACACGCTGTTGTGGGAGAACGAGGTGCGTAGCTCAATGGCACCACCGATTGTGGAGTACAACCAGCAGCGTATGGCAGCGATGAAGTTAACAGCAGGTATGAGGAGTGATGTGGCGATGGAGGGCACGACTGGTGGATCGCGTGCGTTTGCGTTGCCGACGCCACCGAATGCCGGTGAGGACAAGGTGCCGACTGATCCACAGATGGCTGACTTGTATCAGCGCACTGGTCAGTTGCACTCGTTCATTGAGAGTAAGGTGCTAGCTGAGGCTGATGCAATTAAGAAGCAGATGGCGCAGGTGAATGCACAGGGACTGCCACCTGATGAGAAGCGCAAGTGGATGAATGAACAGACGCGTAAGTATGCAGACGTGTGGCGTACTGCTGGCGGTTTCATAGATGATCTAAACGCCGAGTACTCTCAGAAGTTCGGTCGCTACGTAGATGTAGGCAAGAAGGTAGACTGGCATGGAGGGATGGACCAGTTCCCTCCGATCACGCAATGAAAGCCACGTACAACAAGTACATAACCACTATGTGGTGCCAATGTGTGTCTCGCCTCGGCTCCCCACCCATTGTCACCAAGACGATCATAGCCCCTATGGGTCCATGATCTTTTATCGCATCCCACCCACCACCCTACAGCGTCGTCAAGTGTCTGTACAGGGAACTATCCATAAGAGTTTCTTATACTGTTTCAGAT
>Ga0070665_100003294_pt1 | contig 17313 bp, 12 predicted proteins | sample KBSS13metaG_FD_65862 | JGI IMG/M metagenome (GOLD analysis project Ga0070665, IMG submission 65862) | Switchgrass rhizosphere microbial communities from Kellogg Biological Station, Michigan, USA - KBS S1-3 metaG | ecosystem: Host-associated > Plants > Roots > Rhizosphere > Soil ... | reverse complement strand
AAGAAAGCGCAAAGTTTTGTCGACGCCCGCTGCGAGATCAGGCGTATACGTCAGGCTGATGAACATCAGCACCAGGAGCGGGACATAGAAAATGAAATCTTTTGGCAAGTGCAGAGTTGCTTTCGTAAAAAACAAGCGTAGCCCCATGGCCAAGAGCATGATCAGAGCCACCGTGACGGTCAGGTCAACGGGCGTTGCGTCAAGGCGTGGGTCGCCTTTGAAAAAGCCCACGACATAGAAGAGCGACACGGCGATTTCCGGAAACTTCAGAAAGAACCACAAGGCCGCGGCACCGCCGACGAGAAGAAACGGAACGTACATGGCATGCGCGGAAAGCAGCTGTATGGCACGGGACTGCACCTTAGAGAGGAGCGGCACGGCCATGGCAACGACAAAGCTCAGCGCTATGGCGGCCACGACGGCGGCCAGCTTGAGGCGACGCAATTGCTCGACGCTTCGTTGGTAAGTGGAGATCATTGCGCAACTTCCGCGGTGCGACTTGGTGCGAGGCCGCCTAAGCAGTGGCGCACTGTACGAAGTACGTCGAATACGCGGCTTCCGGAAAGGGCCAACAGCGCGACCGCATAGGCTAGAAGGCCCGCGATGACTCTAGTTGCAAGGCCAAGCGTGCTCGGCACGAGCAGAGAAACCAACGCCATGCAGCCGCCGGCGGCACACACAGGGACAAAGAACCACGTGCGAATATGCAAATTCAATTTGGAAAGGATTCCGTAGTACTGCACGACTAGAATTGCGTCTGCAATAAACAGAGCGGCGGCAACACCCTGCGGTCCCCACCAGCGGCCGAAGACCAGGGTCAGCAGCGCTAGTACGACAAGAGCGATTAGCTGAGAACGCTGGCGCTTTCGCACCTGATTAATTGCGATCAGGAAGCCGTGTCCGACGAGGCCATCGATTACGGAGAGTAGTGCACGATACGCGATGATGCGCAGCACCGGAGAGCTGGTGACATAACGTGGTCCCAGAAAGCTGCAGATCTCCGGCGCAAATACGGAAAGGCCAACAGCAATTGGCACTGAAATAAGCACGATGACATCGAGCAGGGACTCGCGCGTTTCAACCAGTTCCTGGATCCGGCTGCCCTCATAGAGCCGCGTCCATAGGGGCAAAACTGCACCGCTGGCCGAATAGCTCCACTGCGGGTAGATGTCTGAGAGGACGAACGCGGCTGAGTAGATGCCAACCCAAGCCTGCGAAGCGACCAGACCGAAACAAACTATGGAAATGCGGCCGTAGCTGACTTGCGTAATGTTGTAGGTAAAGTACGGCCAGGCAGCACGAATCGTTTGACGAAGTTTTTCCGCGCCCCAAGCAGCCGCATCCGGCCAAAGATCACGCAACTGCCAGAGGCGAACCAGAAATACCAGCCAGCTGCGCCCGCAACTCAGCAGAACAAATGTGAGCACGGGCAAATGCAGCCGAATTACCAGCGCGGCAAAGGCAATCAGACAAAGAGTGCTGATCACCGAGCCGGGCAGGATGAGCCGCGCGCGCAGCGTTGCGTTCAGCATCGCTGAGCACAAAATCGCCGAGCCTTCGAAATTGTTTACAATCAAGCCGGCAATGATGACTGCCGCGGCGGTGTTTCCCCGCGAAAGAGCCACGGCGAGGGCGATCAGTTCAAGAAAGGCGAGGATTGCCGTGGAGAGGTAAGTCACCGCCAAAATTGGTGGCCCCTCGCGCTGGTCCGCAGAAACGGCCCTGGCGGTGTAACGTGTGAGGCCGAGGTCGCTCAGAGCATTAACCAAAAAGCCGACCGCCATCGCTGTGCTGTAGAGGCCAAAATCGTGAGGGCCGAAATAGCGAATCAGAAAGAAACCGGCAAGTAGCCCGCCGATTCGCAACGCGCCCATGTCGAGCCACAACCAAAACGTGTTGCGGCCGAGCATGCCCAAAATGGCAGAACGTTGCGACGGCAGAGCGGGCGAGCCTGTTGTGCAGTCTGTTGGATTCTGAATCGAGCTCATAGGGAAGGTGTCGCGGGCGTTCTAATGAATTATTGAGCAGCTAGTCCGACCAGCTATTTCTTCGACAACAGGAAATTGCCAATGGCGAGATGTTCCAGCCCAGAAATATCGAACACTCGCAATGCATCATCCGGTGAACAAACCACAGGTTCGCCGTGAAGGTTAAATGAGGTATTCAGGATGATTGCTTCGCCTGTCAATTCCTCGAAGTGACTGATCAAGCGGTGATAGTCGGGATTCCATGCTGCGTAGACTTCTTGCGGGCGGCCTGTCGCGTCGTAAGGATGTATCGCAGCGGCCATGGCGTCGCGCTTTTCCGGTCGGCTATCGAGGGTGAGGATCATATACGGCGCGTCGACCGGTTTCGGCTTGCGGAAATATCGTTCGCTGCGCTCAGCAAGCACCGAAGGCGCGAAAGGCATCCAGAAGTCTCGGCATTTGATCATTTCATTGATGATCTTTACGACGCCGGGCACTGCGGGATTTGCGAGAATCGAGCGGTTGCCCAAGGCGCGAGCGCCGAATTCCATGCGGCCCTTGAAACGCGCAACAACACTGCCCTTGGCCAATAGCTCGGCAACTGAGCCTTCTACTTGCCGCTCGTGTCTCATCTCTACGGCGTTCTTGAACTTGTAATTTCGCAACGCGGCTTCTATCTCGGCGTCCGAATATTCCGGTCCGAGATAGACAGACCCGAGCTTCTGTGGAGTTTTCTTGCTCAATTGTTGGTCGAGCAGCCAAGCGGCGCCGATGGAATTCGTTTCGTCTCCGCAAGAGGGAAAGATGAAAAGTTCCTCTACTTCCGGCAGGTTCAGGATTTTCTGATTCGCTTTGACGTTCATGAATACGCCGCCGCTCAGCGCGACCTTGTGAATTCCGGTTTCGGCAATGCAGTTCTTCACCCATTGGACCAAGAAGCGTTCCACGAAGAGCTGAACACCGCCGGCAGTATGGTCAAACCGCTTGCGGCGGAGCATGCCGGAAAGAAACTCAGCGCTGTACTGGAGAGGAGGGCAATTCGCAGCGCGTGACCAGAGCATCGGATTGTCGCGGTCAAATGAAAAAAGCTCCTCAAATTCCTCGCTGATTGACTGAGACTCGCGGGCCTTTTCGGCATAAGGAGCAAGGCCCATCAGTTTGTACTCGTGCTCCATCGGCACCATACCGGACAGGTAAGTGATTTTTCCGTAAAGCGCTCCGATGGAATGGCCTTCGTCGACTCCAGCCACTCGGCGGATATTGCCATTGCGTGCGATGTTGATCGTCGCGCAGAGGCGATCGCCAGCGCCATCGCAGGTTAGAACGAGGATGTCCTCGTCCATCTTGCCCCAGCCAAAATAAGCTGATGCCGCATGGCACAAATGATGGTCTAGGCCGTGCACGGGCACTTCCCCCCCGCCCATAACCGGCGACAGGCTTTCGGCGATTCCGCTCCACTTGCGCTGATTGATCCAGTCGGAGACCAGCGCATTGCTGCGAGCGAGGCTTTTTGCCCGGCCAACGAGGTTCGGCGCACCGTTACCAGCGGAACGCAAAATGTCGTCACGCCGCCAATAGCAGAGCGACAGATTCTTCCCGCCTAGCGCCACGTCTCGTGCCACGTTGCCGTTGGCGTGCTCACTTGCCAGCCCGCCGATGTAATCCAATGTAAGAACGGGTAGGCCGCCCTGATTCTTGACACGCGACAATCGCTCCTCTTGCATCGCGAAAATTAGCCGCCCGTCTTCGACCAAGGCAGCGGCGGCGTTATGTCCGAGATGGATACCGGTGACCTGGCGCTTTTGTACAACTTCGCGCTTTTGCGGAATGTGTCCAACCTCGGCGAACCTATCCTGCACAGACATTTGCGCAGCTGAACTCATACACGCTCCTGAAAGGATTCCGTTTCAGAGAAGCCTTGCGGTGAAACTGGAATTCGTTCTGCACCGCATTCTGAAGCGACTGCGCTGCGAAGCGCATCGACTACAAACTCGATCTGGTCGTTCTTCAAATCGGAAAAGAACGGAAGCGCGAGGCATCGATCCGCTGCGATTTCCGTTTCGCGCAGCCGGCCGAGCGGCAGGTGGATCAAATCCTTAAGAAAGGGCTGGCGATGAATTGCGGGAAAGTAGGCCTGGCATCCGACGCGAGCACTTCGCAGTCTCTGCAGGATGCGATCGCGCGCTCCTCGCTCTACGGCTGGGTCGAGTTGCACGATATAAACGAACCAGCTGCGCTCAGCGCCGGGAACGTTCTCAAGCCTTCGCAAGTGCGGAACGTCCTTCAGCGCGCGGTGGTACGCGCGGGCAACATAGTCGCGTTTCTCTAACAGTTCGCTGAGACGTTCGATTTGTGCCAGTCCAAGGGCGCAGTGGATGTCACTCAATCGGTAGTTGTAACCCAAGCGTTCATGCCGCAGCCACGAACCATCTTCGCCCCGGCCTTGGTTACGCATGCTGCGGCACAATTTGGCGAATCGTTCGTCGTCCGTGACGACCATTCCGCCTTCGCCAGTAGTCATTTGTTTGTTGGGGTAGAACGCAAAGCACGACATGTCCCCGAACGTTCCTGCTTGTTTTCCCTGATACGACGCCCCGATTGCCTCGCACGAATCCTCGATAATGGTGAGCCCGTATTCCCGAGCAATCTCGCGGATAGGCTGCATATCGCAGGGCAGGCCGAATACATGCACGGGCAGAATTCCCTTCACTTCCCTTTCGGTTTCGCGGTCGATGACGCGGCCACGCGCGTCGAGTTCGCAGCATTTCTTCAAGAATTCCCGGATTTTGAGTGGCGAAATATTGAGCGTCGCCGGATCTATGTCCACGAATACCGGCACCGCATTTTCATACAGCAAGCAGTTGGTGGAAGCCACGAAGCTGAACGAGGTGGTGATGACCTCCTGGCCGGCGCCAATCCCCGCCGCGCGAACGCACAAGTGTAGGGCTGAAGTACCGCTATTCACCGCGATAGCATGCTTTCGGCCAATGGTCGCTGCGAACCGCTCCTCGAACCTTGGGAGCATTGGTCCCAGGCTCAGATGACCGGACCGCATCACCTCTTCCACATAACGCAGTTCACGTTCCCCGACATCAGGCGCGGAAAGTGGAACCTTCAGGCCCGTAGCGACGTTCGCAGTGGGAGCGGTCATGGATGGACTCCCGGCTGTTCCGTCTCGACAAAGATGGGCAGCGGTTCGTCCTCCAGGAACATTTCCTGGCGGTTCTTTTCGAACTGCGGCACAAGGATTGACAGATACTGCCGCAAGCTTTCGCGGTCGTTGTGAGTAATCAGGCGCTCGATGCGCTGAATTTTTTCCAGCATGTTCACCGCTTCCGGATCAGGCTCACTGACCATCTGAATTCCCGGCTGTTCGGTTGGCACCGGATTCTCCCATTCCTCCCAAAGCTCTTCCGCCACTTTTTCTCCTTTTTGCAGGCCAACAAAGTGAATCGGCACTTCCTTGCCCGGCTTCATTCCTGCCAGCAAGCTAATATTTTTAGCGAGTTCGTAGATGTTGATTGGCTCTCCCATTTCGAATACGAACGTTTCGCCGCCGCGGCCCAGTCTCGCCGCCTGCAGAATGAGAAATACAGCTTCCGGGATTGTCATGAAGTACCGCGAAGCGCGCGGGTCCGTGACCAGCAAGGGACCGCCTTTTTGGATCTGTTCCCAGAACAGCCGTAAAACACTGCCCGTGCTTCCCGCTACGTTGCCAAATCGCACGTTCATGAACCGTGTCACGTTGCTGCGCGACAAGTCCTGAATGAACATCTCAGTCAATCGCTTGGAACAGCCCATGAAATTCCGCGGATTCACAGCCTTGTCGGAGGAAATATTTACGAAGAGCGCCGCTCCGCAACGCAACGCGGCGAGCGCAACGTTGCGAATACCGAGGACGTTGTTACGCATGCCTTCATGCGGGTGGAGTTCGATCAGCCCGACGTGTTTGTGCGCGGCGGCATGGAACACAATCTCGGGCTTTTCTTCGTGCATGAACTCGTCGACGAAATCACGGCAAGTGAGATCTATCAGAAGGGGGCGCAACAGCAGATCGGGATACCGTTCGCGCAGCGCGCGATGAATGTAGAAGAGACTATTTTCTGACTTGTCGAGCAACAAGAGCTTTGCGGGCGAGCCTGATGCAATCTGCCGCGACAGCTCCGATCCAATACTGCCACCGGCGCCAGTCACCAGGACTGTTTTTCCTCGGACGATCTTGGCGATTTCCTCCGCGTCGTGATGCACTTCCTCGCGGTTCAGCAGGTCGCTGATGTTTGGTGCCCGTAATTCATTTTGCGAAACTCTGCCGTCGATCAGCTCCGTAAGTGTAGGAAGAGTGCGCACCGGCAAGTCGGCTTGCCGACAGGCGGACAGAATTCGGCTCATTTCGAGACGGGTAGCGCTCGGAATACAAATCAAGACCTCGTCGGCCTGGCTGTCGCTGGCAACTGCCGGTAAATCGTCAATGGCTCCGGCAATCGGAACGCCATACACATTGCGGCCTGTGCGAGTCTTGTCGTCGTCGACCAGCGCAACAGGTATACACGGGGCCGCGGGATCGGACGTGAGTTCCTTCGCCAGGCTCATACCTGCATCGCCGGCTCCGACAATGAGTACGCGCTTCCCTTTCGTGCGAAGCGTCGCGCGCAGCGAATCGAGCAAGCGCACACCGCAGTGCAGCAGTCCCCAGAGCGATACGAGGATCGCAGCATCCAAAACAAAGAGTGCCGCTGGAATTTCGTGTCGAAAATTAAAGACGCGGGAAACGATGAGAAACAGCGCGCTGCCAATCGCCACTCCACGAATCACTCGCAACACATCCGAAGAACTCGGATACCGCAATGAAGTGTTCGGTAAGCCAGCCGATACCAACCCAGCAAGTCTGCATGCAAGAAGAATTCCCAAGGTTGCTGATAACACTTCGATTGACCATAGCTGTCCCCGAATGTCGCGAAACAAATTCACCGCGACCCAGTAAGACACCATGGCCAGTACGAGATCAGCACCGGCAATCGCGATCTTCAGCTGATTTCGCTGCAGCAAACCAATGAAACGATCGAAGGAACTCAAGCCGCTCCCAACAACTGGAGTTTGCGCCTCGTCGTGCTTGGAATGGAGAGTGGAAGTTGGTGAGCTCATTTGAGTATCCGGGTAACCAGGTCTGGCACGTTCTGTGTAAAGCGGTTCAACACCGCGCCGAACACGCGCACGCGATGTGCGTCAGCGTTTTGCTTGGCGCGTTTCGCGGCAAGCCGCTGTGTTGACGAGGACTCTAAAACCAGGACGATTCCGTCCGACATTTGCCCCAGTGCCAGCGCGTCTGCGTACAAATTGAGTGCTGGCGAATCGATGAGCACGAATTCGAATTGCGATTCCAGCTCGTTGACGCGTAGATCCATTTCCATTGGTGTGCAGACGCGGGACAAATCCGAACCATCCGTTCCTGCCGGCAAGATCCAAAGATTGGTGTCGCCAAGCTGGCTTGCGTAAGTGACCACCGATCCTTTCTCGGTTAGCGCACCCACCAAGCCTCGCGAATTCCCAAGCCCGAATTCCTTGTGCAGACCCGGGTGCCGAAGATTTGCGTCTACGACGCAAACGCGGCCAGAGACGTGCGCGGCCAGTGCACGAGCGGCCCATGCACAGTTCCAAGTGCAGCCGACGCGGCGCTCAACACCTGAAAACACGACCGTTCGCGGGCCATCCACGCCTGGCGCCAAAAAAACGCGATGCACCAATCGGATAGCCTCCTCGCGGCTGGCTCCTTCCAGGCCCAGTTGCAATCGTCTGCCCGGCGGAATCGCCGGGCTCGGCTCGGAGGGTGCGGCAGGAGCGGGCCGCGGCGCGAAATCCGGTAGTGCCTCCGGATCGGCGGCGAACAAACCGCGCACCTTTCCCGCGCGTTGGAGAATTTCAAAATTTCTGCTCACGGCTTGGTCGCTCCTTTATTTCTTACAGCGGCAACTTCAGCCTTCCGGCCAAACGTTAGGTGAGTCGGCGCAACGGTATTTCGTCGGGCATGGCTGCCAGCACCGGCATATTCAGATAAGCCTCCACCTGATCCGGAGAAGCCATGGAAGAGTCGATCTGTTCGTGAACGAACGCCGCTCCGAGCCCCATCAAGCAACCGAGCACGGCGGCAATGGAAAGGACGAGCGAAGCCGGATTCGAAGGAAAAGCCGGTACGCTGGCGGCTTGCGCAATCGAGACGTTGACGATTCTCTTTTGGTCAAACGCGTCGGAGATCCGCGCCTCTTCTTTTTTGTTCAGATACAAAAGGTAGTTCTGTTCCGCAGTCTTTACGTTGCGGAGCAGTTCCTGCTGCTCCAATTGCTTTTGGTCCCGTTCGATCGCCGAACTTTGGTACTCGGCGCCAACCTTGGTATAGGAGCTCGATAGCGCCTTCATTGACGCGAGTTCCGCGCGAGCCTTCACTAGTTCTTCGCGAACCAGCGCGAAAGTGGGATTCTCGTTCGTGGTCTCTTCCTTAACTGGAGCCTTTTCCTGGGCCGCAATCGTGGTTTTCACCTGCTCGATCTGCTGCTCCACTTCTTTGACTTGTCGGTCAGTCGGTGCGTACTTGTGCGTCAGGTCGGTGTGCTGCAATTCCAGGTTGACCAGCGACGATTTCAGCTGTTGCATCAACACCGCGTTGTCGCTGTTGCGCAACTCCGTCGTGATACGCGGCGGAGTATTGGTCAGCTGGCGTTCCAGATTGCGGACGTGCTCTTCCGCTTGAGGAATCGCAGCCTGCGTCTGGCGCATGTTGAATTCGAATTCAGCCAACTTGGGCACCGCTGCGTCCTTTTCGGTTTGATCAGTAACAAGGCCTTCCTTACGGTTAAAATCCGCTAACGCGTTGTGCGCATCCGTCAGCTTCTGCCTGTAGTGATCAACCTCGTCCTCGAAAAACTTCTGTGTGCCAGGCGACCTCCGCACGGCGGCGTGCTTTTCAAGGTAGTCGTTCCCCAACGTGTTCAGCACGTTGGCTGAGAGTTGCGGGTCAGTAGAGGCATACGAAATGGAAATCAAGAAGGACTTCTTTATTGGCTCAATGCGAAGATCACGGCGAAGTTTTTCGACCGCAGCAGCGCGGCGCTCTTCCGGCGTCTGCTTTCTCATGTGAAAAATCGTGTTCAGGAACGACGGGTGTTGCCGGTCTTCAAGCCCACATGAGATAACCACCTTTTCCAAGAGATCTTGGCTCTGCAGGAGCCCCACTTCTGAGTTGATGTCCTCTTCCGTAAGCGCAGGCGCCATCTGTTGCAAGGTTCCGGTCTGTTCCGCGGTTAGCGGGGGATCGACACGTTCGCGATGTACCAGAATGCTGGTGGTGGATTCATACTTCGCTGGCAACAGGATGACCGCCAAGACTGCGCCCAGCATGATCGTTGCAAAGGCGTATCCAATCGTCCGACGCCGTCGGAACGCCACCAAGATCAGATCGCGCGGGGTGAAGACGCTGGGCTGAATCTCCCTGCGATCGCGAATAGCGAGTTCGTTTCCTCTCATAAGTCACTCTTCCTCGACCGGTAGTCGCTAATGCACATACATGCCCATCGAGCTGGACGGAATGAACGGAGCAAATTTTGAGAACACGCTTTTGGGAGCAAAAATCGTGTCGCCGGGCCGGACTTCCAAATCCTTATTGACTTCCTTGCCCTTCATGACGTCGCGTAAGTCCACCATCGTTACTTGCACCAGGTCGTTGGAATATTTCCGCATCAGTAAGATCTGAGAATGCTTTGCGGAATTGTCGAAGCCACCCGCAATCGCTATGGCCTGCATCACGGTGGTATGGCCGCGATAGTCGAACTTGCCAGGGTTTCTCACCGATCCGCTCACCACGAAATAAGGTTTGTCGAAATCCTTAAGCGTCACGGTGATGTCGGGATCGTTCAGAATCGCCGAATAGGCTTTGACGATTTCCCTTTGTGCTTCCTGCACCGTCAGGCCCTGAATGCGCACAGCATTCGGCAATCCTTTGAGTTGTATGAATCCGTCCGGCTGAACGCTTGTGTCGTGGTTGTAATCCGGCGTGTACCGGAATGTCAGTCCGAGCACGTCGTTGGCTTTCACTTTGTAGCGTTGTCCATTGGCTGTCGGTGGTTGCTCTCGTTCCGGCGACGAAGCTTGCGAAGACAGATTCGCTTGCTGCCCGAAGGCAACTGCACCGAGCACCAGCAGCGATAACTCGGCGAGGACTATGAGAATCTTCCTTCGCATAGAACAAGCACCGTTTCTGGCTGATTCAGGCTGGGAGTACTTTGGAACGGCTCGTAGCGGTGAGGTTCTACAAGGCCGCCGGGCTGAAATACGCGCCGAGGGAGGAGCGCGGTAGAAACTTTTCAATCTTCGACCAGGTCGACTTCGGCACGTACAGCATGTCGCCAGGCTGCAGCACCGTGTCTTCGTTGAGCTTCTTGCCCTTCAAAACTTCCTTCAGATTCAAGACCTTCACTTCGACCCAGTCGTCGGTGTTTGACTTGCGAAACAACACCACCTGCGAATTTTTCGCGCCATCCGCAAAACCACCGGCCATCGCAACGGCCTGAGTCGCTGTGGTCGTTCCGCGCAAATCGTACTTTCCGGGCTTCCCCACAAGGCCGCCGGCCACAAAGTACGGCCGGTCGAAATCCTTCAGAGTGACGCTGATTTCGGGCTGATTGAGAATGTTGGCGTAGGCCTTCTGCAGGGCAGTCGTCATTTCGGCCACGGTGAGTCCCTGCACATACACGTCGTTCTGGAGTCCGCGGGCCTGAATGTAGCCGTCCGGCTGAACGGTGACTTCCTGATTGAACTCTGGTGTGAACCGAAACGTAAGATCAATCACGTCGCTCGACCGAAGGCGATAGCGTGGATAACGTTGATGAAGCGCCGGCCTTTGCGCATCGGTCGCACTCGCATCAGCAGTTTGTGTCTGCGGCGTCGACGGAGGCGCCGATTGCGGCGGCACCGGCTGTTGAGCAGCCACATTCCCCATAACGCCCACGCTCGCAGCGGCGAGCAGCAATACAAGTTGTCGTATGGACCTGATTTTCATCGCGCACCTCACTACAGACCTGCCAACGTACTGACTACCTTTCTTGCGCCAATTCCGGCATTCGTATCATTTGTCCTTCTTGCAATACCTGGTACGGATCGCGAAGTTGTGGGTTCAACGAGCGGATGCGACTTACAATTTCCCAACCGGACTTCCCGTAATGGTCCATAGCAAACTGAAAGAGTGTCTGCTGTCGAGTAACACGCACCATGTCTGATTTCCCGGTGAACGAAACACGCTCATTCGACGAATTTGCGTCGCTTCCAGCTTTCTGTTTATTCCCCAATTTGCCTTTGTCCGGATCGGGTCCGGGCAACACGATTCGTGTGCCTGCCGGCAAAAGTTGATAGCCGCCACGAATTTGCGGATTCAACGAGCGAATCTGGTCGACTGCCTGCCAATTCGATCGACCGAGGTATGTCCTGGCAATTTCAAACGCCGTCTGCGAGCGCTTTATCTGAACGACGTGGGCGTCCCCACCAGCATGGCTTCCGTGGTCTACGGTTGATGAATTACCGTTGTCGGAATCAGACGCGGTTTCAGTGGGAGCACCTTCCTCGACACTCGCGACGGGCGGCTCTTCCACCGCAGAGGAACGAATCTTTTCGATAGCTGGCGACGCCGGCGGCTTCAACCCAGCCGGGAGCGCCGGAGGGCGATCGGAATCCCGATTTGAGGCTCCTATCAAAACATCACGCAACTGCCCAGGGCTAAAGCCTGCGTTGGCTTTATTCGCACTCAGCAGAAGTAAGGCAAGAAACGTCGCACCCGCACCCGCCAAAATGCCAAGCACCTTTATACCGAGAGAGCTGCGGGGAGTTGCGGCGTACTGGTTCGTGTGGGAACGCTCCGTTGGCGCCGGAATGTACGGCCAATGCTGAGCGACCCTGGGCGGGGACGCCACGGCCGAGTCGAACCGCCGAGATGAAGCGCCGCTGTGTTCAATTTCCAGGTCGGTCAAAACCTCCCTGACGATGTCCGTACCGATAGCCGGAGTCTGTGTGGCAAAACCCAACGACAACGCCTGAAAGCAAATGTTGTTGATATTCCGGGGAATCCCTTTGCTGGAGCGCGCAATCAGCAAGAGAGCATCCGACGAAAAAGGGACTTGGCCTCTCAACCCGGCTGTCCGGAGGCGATGCTTGATGTAGTCGGTTGTCTCGTCCGCGCGAAATGGCTTCAGTTGAATAACGTTTGAAACGCGCTGCCGTAGCTGCGTAAGGCTTGGCTTGGCCAATTTCTCCGACAATTTCGGCTGGCCCGCCAGCACGATGTGCATGAGTTTTGCTTCGGGCGTCTCGAAATTGGAAAGCAAGCGTACTGACTCGAGGGTCTTCTCGCTGAGGTTTTGCGCTTCGTCAATCACCACAATCACTCGGCGCCCCGCGTTCAATTCCGCGAGGAGCGCCTCGTTCAGAGCTTCGTGCGTCGCGGCAAGATCCATTCCGCGCGGCGCGATACCGAGGTCGTGCAGCAAAGCGTGCAGAAATTCCCGTGATCCTCCGTCCGTTTGGAACAGGAATGCGGTCCTAGCCGACTCTTGCATACTTTCCAGCAGCCGCATGAGCAGCGAAGTTTTTCCCATGCCAGGCTCCGCTGCAAGCGCCGAAAACCCGCGTCCGGACTCAATTTCGTAAAAAAGTGCAGCTAGCGCTTCCCTGTGTCCTTCGCCTAGATATAGGAATTTCGGATCAGGTGTAACGCCAAACGGCTGTTCGCGGAGGCCGTAGTAGTCGACAAATAAAGCGCTGTCGCGGAACGCCGCAGGTTGTTCTAGCTCGAAAGATTCAACGCTTGCTCTGTCCATGATTGAGCACCTAAAGGCTGCGAAACCGAGGTTCGTTCGACGATTGTCGCGTCAATTTCAACTGCTGCTGACCTGCCCAGCAACTCGACCGATAAGACCAAACGACACGAATCTTTTTGCCTTTGCAGAATCCCGCTCACTCCGGCCAACGGACCCTGCGTAACGCGCACGCGATCTCCAACCGTCAAAAAGGCATGCGGCTCGAGCTTCATATGGCTGAGAGTAGCGCGCTGAATTGCCTCGATTTCTTCGGCACTAATTTCGGCTGGAGTGTCGCCAAAGGCCACAATCGAGAAGACTCCCGGGGTCGACAAAATCTCCACTCGGCGCTCCAATGCGCCGGAAAAGAACACATAGCCTGGAAAGAGTGGTAGCTCGAGGGTTTTCTTGCGATCTTTCCAACGCCGGATTTCGTTGTACGTCGGATAAAAGACAACGAAGCCCTTCGCGCCCAGCAACTTTGCGACAGTACGTTCGTGCTGGTGTTTCGCTGTCAAGGCAAACCATGTTTGCTCGTCAGTGGCCATCATTTGCATACAGCTTCGCCCTGTGACTCACATTCTCCGTTTTTCGGATTTGAGCCTCGTCCAAATCATCGTCATCTCGGGCTGGGTCCCGCTTCCTTGACTGTTTTGCGGGCTCTGCAAACAGGCGTCAACCGCAAAAGTGCCGACGCCTCATTTCACCACTGCGCGTCCGGTTCCATTCGTGTGCGCTGCAAGAGCCGGACCCTAAAATTCATTGCGACTTTGTCGGCCTTACGTTTAGCTAACGAGGCCGGGTCAGAGGATTCTATCGACGCCGTTGCGCTCGAAAAGTAGGCACTTCTTTCCGACCACGAGATACTCATCCTCTTCGGAAGAGATATGAGGCTCATCTTTCGGACCACAGGTCGTGTCAATGCAATTCCCATAGGAAGTCGAAACCGATCTTTGCGTTCACCCTGATCCTGCTTGCCCAAACACAAGCTTAGGACTGCGGCGGAAGGGAGCAAAGAAACCCTACGTCTCATGACAAAAGTCGAGAAGAAGAATCGAGAGCAGAGAGATACATCCTCAGGATTTCTCGGTACGTCCGCCACGCACTCGGAAACTTTTGCTTTGCTTAGATGCGTTAGACTACGTACACCGCGAGATGACAAATATTCCTATAAATATCCGGTGTTTGGCCCAGTACATGCACACATATCGCTGCATGACAATCGGCCTTCCAATGAAGTGGACGTTTCTTCTCTCCTTAACAGACGGAAGAACACTAATTTACGGGGGACTAGTACATCGATTGCTGCAAACAGCGGTGACGCGTTTCAGAACGTTTTACACTCTCGCATGAAAAAAGGAATTGCGCCAAGAGGCAGTGGATTTATGTTTGCAAATTTCGGATACTCTTTTGTTCCGACGCTGTCAGTATCAGGTGCGTTGGATTCTTCGACAATGAGGTGATTTCTTGCAGCGTCATTAGAAGATCGCAGCAAATGCTCTTCCTGGCTTCAGTATCCCAGCTACTCTTTCTATGTGAAGTTCCCCAGTCAATCGCTCGGTCGTCGCTCAGCTCACGCTCAGTCCAAAACGAAGCCCAGTCCCTAAACATTTCAGGGAAAGGACCGCCATGCAAAGAGCCAATGGCAACGGTTCACAAATTTCTGTCTTGGTTGCCGAATCGTGTTTGATGAATTGCGAGTTGATGAGCACCGCTTTGGAGAGATACAAGCAAAGGATAACCGTCGTCGCATCCGCAACCGATTCGGCGGAAATTCAGGCTGCGTACGAGCAGCACCAGCCGGACATCTGTATCGTTAGCGCACAGCTGAAGGACGGTTCGAACGCGGGCTTCGGGGCGCTCCGCGATCTCATTGCAAAATTCAAGGACGCTCGAGCGATCCTTTTATTGGACTCCGCAGAACGCAGCGCAGTCGTGGAAGCGTTTCGCACAGGTGCTCAAGGTGTATTTTCCCGCGAGCAACCATTCGACATTCTCTGCAAGAGCGTTCACAAGGTATATGAAGGTCAAGTCTGGGCCAGCAATGAACAAATCCGCTTTCTCATTGATGCCCTCGCCGCTCCGCCTCCGCCCATTACAAATGTCAAAGGAGCGCCCTTGCTAACCCCACGTGAACAGACTCTTGTCCAGCTGGTTACGGAGGGGCGGTCAAACAAGGATATTTCGCGCGAGCTCAACCTGAGCGAGCACACGGTGCGAAATTATCTATTTCGCATTTTTAACAAGTTGGGAACGTCATCACGGCTTGAGCTCGCGCTTTACGCCCTGAACCAGCGCCAGTCTCCCCGAAAACCCGGCAGTGGCGCGGAAGAAACAGATGCAGACACCACGGCTGCATAATGTCGAGGCTTTTGTCACGGCGCGACGTCCGGCTGAGCTAGGACTGCATTATGCCGAAGGACGCTTCAGAACCTCCGCCAGCGCGTGCAAACGCGCGGCGTCAGTCGGGCTGGCTGCGGAGGCACGCTTTTCGATATCGTTGGCCATGCCGGACAGCTTCTTGACCCTACCCTTGTTCATCTTCGAAGTCTCGGCGGCTTGAATCGCTTTCCGCAGGTCCGCAATTTTCTTTGCCGGCAGGGCCTGCGAACGTTCGATCTGATCTACGTACGCCTTGGCTACAACCAACTTGGAGGACCACTCAATTTTTTGCTGGTTCTGCACGTTCAGCTCAGATACCAGAACCGTTTTTGCGGCGTCGATTTCATTCTGCGTCAGAAATTTCGTCGGCGTCAGTTCAAAAACGTCCAAACCACGCGCAATCTCCGACCCGTAGATGTAACCGTTGTACCAGTAGGCGGACCACTGTCCGCCAAGGATAAGCATCTTGGGATCGATCGGCCCGCGATCGAAGTAGGCAATTTCGAACGGATGCGCCGGATCGGTGAAGTCCACAACCGACACCCCGCCCTGGTACCAGGCCTGCACTTCAATGTCGCGGCCAGGCACAGGCACCAGTGAGCCGTTGTGCGCCACGCAATTCGCCGTATCGGCCTGCGCAGCCGGCATCTTGTAATAGCCCGCGAAGTTTAGTTTGTCATCCTTAAGACGGAAGATGGCATCAGCGCCCCACTTGTTCGGATCGTTCTGGCGGCAACGGGCTCCCAACCCGCCTCCCCATTCGTCTGTGAACACAACTTTGTCTCCACTGTTCGAAAACGATGCGGAATGCCAATACGCGTAGTTCGGATCGTTCACCGCGTCTACGCGCTTCGGATGTACCGGATCTTTTACGTCGAGGACAATTCCGTTTCCAGAGCACGCACCAGCTGCCAGCCCAATCGCTGAATACACAGTGATGTCATGGCACTGGTCGGTATCTTCAGGCTTGTCGTCCTTCTTGCCGTGCGTCAAGCCGCCGTTGTTCAGACCGTTCAGCGCACCAGTCCGGGGGTCGATGAAAATGCGAGGGTTGGAAACGATCTTGGCGTCCTGCGGCGCAGCCACCGGAACTTTGATCACGTCAATGCGGAACAGCGCCGTATTCGGATCCTTGTCCGGTTTGTCGCCTGAGCACCCTTCAAGTTCCTCTCCCTGTCGCACAAATGATGTACCGGAAACGTAGATATAAACGTTGTCTTTGTCGTTAGGATCCGTCACCAGCGTGTGCGTGTGCGAGCCGCGGCAGGTCTGCACTGCAGCAACTTGTTTCGGGTTCTTGATATCGGAAATATCGAAAATTCTTACGCCGCGGAAGCGATCCTTCTGCGCCACTGGCGGACGAAACTTTTTCTCTTCTCCGGCTGCTGGCGGGGGATTTGGCGGGAAGCCCTGGACACCGCAGTCCAAGCGCCCGTTCGGCATTTCGACGGACATAAACAAGAGATTTCCGTAAACGGAAACATCATTCTGGCCACCGGGGCAAACCATTGTGGTCAACAAAGCAGTCTTGGCCGGATTGGAAATATCGTAGATGTTGAGGCCGTAAAAATTGCCCTGGAAAAGATGATTGCCCTGAAACGCTAGATCGGAGTTTGCAAACGCAAGCTGGGCGATCACCAACTGCAGCGGCTTCGGCATCTTTGCGGCAGAGCCGATACCAAGCTGCGCGATCATCTTCTGCACTTTCGGGTCGTCGGCTTCCGAAGTGCCGAGTTGAAGCGCATCCGGTTTTTTGAAGAGCAGGACGTGATTGAGTCCCATCGAAGTCTCACCCGCGTCATAGAGGCCTGGCGTGAGCTTGGCGCGTGGATCGTTTGGATCCGAGCCGGTCATTCCCGGCGGCAGCGGCGGAGCAGGCTTGGGAGCGAACGGATTCGCTTCCCCCTCGCCCTCTTCCTTCTTGGCCGCATCCGCTTTGCCGTTGTCCTGCTTCGCGGTGTCTTGCTTCGCCGCATCTTGTTTGGGAGCAGTAGCGGAAGAATCCTGCGCAAGCAGGTGGACACCACTCGCGCCGAAGCACAGGAGAACTGCAGCTACCGCCATGCGAAACGCCAGAGTTGAAATTCGGTTCATCGTTTCCCTTCTTTCTCAAACCGGTTATCTAACATGGA